>TARA_R110000796_G_scaffold34020_6_pt1 | contig 56416 bp, 71 predicted proteins | sample TARA_R110000796 | Tara Oceans TARA_R110000796 (sample SAMEA4397815) | marine metagenome | biome: Polar Biome; feature: [SRF] surface water layer (ENVO:00010504); material: water (ENVO:00002006), including particulate matter (ENVO:01000060) such as... | depth 5 m
TAATCAAGTCTGCTTTAGCTTGGAGCGTTTGACTTGAAGTGCTGTCAACGGTAAACTGACTATTAAAATTTACTAGATACGTGCCAGCTGGTGGCGTTAGTGTCATATCAGTAATAATAGTGGGTGTAGGCGTATCAATTAGAACCGCATTGGCAGTTTTTATAACGGGATACACAGATACTATGGGTCTAGTGAATTCAAACTTCTTACTGGTATCATTATATTGTAAATTTAAACGATCAGCAATACTTAGACGATCCACATCATCCAAGTAACGTAGGTTTACTTCACCAGATCCTGGACCAGCAACAGCAATTTTACCCACCCATTGCTCTAGGTATTTGATCTTTTTCTTAACGTCTTCAATATTCTTTTCAGTTACGTTTTCTTCTGGTTGTTTAAAAACGCTACCAGTCTTATTCGTAAGATATCTTTCAACATCTGGTGTCAGCGGAGATACTTCTTCTCTAACTGGCTCAGGCATAACTTCAGCAATCATCTGCTGCGCTTCTGCCTTACCTTCTGTCTCTTCTGGAAGGATCTCTACCTTTTCTTGAAGAGTGGCTAATTGAGCAAATAAGTCTGACAAGTCGGACTTAACCACTTGTTTGACCTCTTCCTCGATCTTCTTAGCTTGTTTATGCTTTGGATCTGTAGCCTTAGCCGTAGCTAACGCTTTGAATAGGTCATTCAAATCACTCATTTTTGCCATCCTTTAATGATCTCTGGAGAGAAGTTAGCATTGCTAAACTCTAGTCGATCTACAATTTTAACTGCGCCACCAGACATATGGTCGATAGCAACGAATCCTTCAACTCCAGTAACTTTAAATCCTTTGGCAGTACGTAAGAATGTGGAGATATGTCCTGCCTGATTCATTTTGTTAATGATCATTTGCTTTGCCGCAGCAAGAAGGTTAACCAAGTCAAAGATTTTAATAATTTCTTCTTGTGGGTGGTTCGCAAAGAATCTTAATACTTCTTTACGTTTTGTATCCCATTGTGCTTTTGATTTATCAGTCTTTAAAGAATCAATCTTCTTTTGATATTTGTCATGAATAAAGTTATACAGACCAACTGTATGATTCTTTGTATTGGCGATTCTTTCACCAGCACGAATCTTTGAGTTGTTGTATGTATTTACTGCCATATTCAACTCATCTTCCATAAAGGCATTCAGAGTAGCGGCAGGGATAGACTGAAACACTTTACCTGCATTTGACAGGATGTTGGTTAGTTCAGCAGTCTCGGCATTTGTAAAAGTGGCAGTGCCAGAGTAATCTTTGTAGTTGGCGTCGTCTTGCCAAATTGATGGTACTTGCTTGAATGTCTTAACGATGTCCTTACCGAAAGATGCAGACATTGTCTCAAAGGATGAACCAGTATAAACAGTGTGCCATACTACACCAATCTTTGCTGAGCGAATCTTAATACCCAGTTCGCTGGAGTATGGAACTGCATAAGCAATTGTGTTTGGTTGGAAGACGCTGTACTTTTGACCATCAATAGTTTCAGTTTTGATGTCGCCTTTAGTGAACATCAAGTCACCTTGATAAACGCCAGACTTGAGACCAAGTTTACTAAACTCAGACAGAGCCACTTTTAACTTTGCTGCTAAATCACCAGAAGTATCGGCATCAACTTCAGCTGCAGTCTTATAGACTTTTGGCTCTTTGTTGAAGACACCCTTTTTGGCGATAAAGAACTTTTTGTCACGTGGATCAATACCGATAAAAACAGCTGGAGCACCATCCCACTTGACAGTGGTGGCAATCTTTGACGTTGCCTTACCAGCAAGCATGTCCCGCAGATCACGCAAGAAGTTGATGGCACGTCGAGCACCATTCACACCTTGATCAAATACAAGATCTTCCACATGAGTCATGTGGGTATTTTTCTGTTCTGCTATGTAAGTGCTTAGTTTTTTCATATCTCTACCGTTATTATACCACAGTTCTTGCAAAAAGTCAACAACTATTTGGATCTATTTTCTTGTTTAAAATCAACAACTTACCAAGGGTCTCCAGAGAGTTTGACTGAAGAAGCCATCTTTTCAGACTCGAACTTAAATCGAATCTTCATGATCTTCTTTTCTCCTGCCTTAACTCCAATTGATTCATTACCAACAACCTCTAGTGTAATTGGATATTTACCTAGCGCATCTAACTTTTCATTCTTTACTGGATCCATAACAACTGCTTTGTATGGTGGTTTATTGCCTTGCCCAGTAACTTTAATATAAGGTGGTTTAAGAATCTCAGCATCCATCCAGTCTGAAAGAAGGTACTTGATTAGTTCAGGTTGTTTAAATTTCTTTAGACGTGTGAGTAACTCATCACGCATTGCTGCTAGAATCTTTACACCAATTTCTTCTGTTTGTCTTTTGATTCCTGGATTCTCACGAATGTATGCCTTACGAGCAGACGCTGCTTCAGGTAGAACATATTTCTTGATCGTTTGATCAGACTGATTTTTATATTCTAAAGACATTGACATACCAAGACTTCTATCTACAGTTCCAAGTCCTGGATTCTTAAAACCAATGTCACCACTACCTTGTGTCGCCTTAGCTGATAGTCCTAAGAAACCATCAGACGGTCCACCATTAAACCTAATTAAAATATCTGTCGGATTCTTTTTCTGGTCAACAGGATAACCAACTGCCTGTGACATTGAGTTTGGTCTTGCTGTCCACCAAACTCCTCTAACTGGCATTTTGTATCCATTGGCTTTTGCCCATTTGACAAACTCATCAGCCATGGCAACTGCCTTACCTTCTGCATCTGCTACTTCTGTAGGTTGTGCCTGCTTAACACGCTGATCATATTGCTGCCTTGCTGCAACATCATACCACTTGTTTCCATTCAGCACATACCCTGTATAGATTTCATTAATGTCTGATAATATAGTATTCGCTGTTGCCATTATTTACCTATAAATTTCTTGAAGTCCACAAATGCATTTGTCTTACCCTGAGCAGCTTTACCACCTGTATCGGCAAATGTAATATTTGCTTTGGTGATGATGTCACCGTTTGGTGCGTTAAACATAATGTTTGCGTTGTTAGTTGTTCCATTTCTTTCTACTGTCAACGTGAAGCCCTTGGACAACTGCGCAATCATCTGTTGTAGTTCTTTACTCTGACGAGACGAGATAACCTTTTGTTTGCCTGCTTCGCCGATTGCAGCATAGAAGTCATCATCACCATCAAAGCCAAGCATATGAAGCATACGTTCATTCATTTCTTTCTTATGTTTTGGGTAATATGTGCGGAATATTTTAGCAATAATTCCGATCACATCACCGTGTGTCATTTTTGCTGTCTTACGAGCATCTTCTTTGGACTTACCAGCTTTCATCTCTGTTCCGATGATATTCTGGAATGCGTGTAGTTTGCGCAAGTCATCCATAGAACCGTAGTCCTTGGCGAAACGAACGATAAAGTCTTCAGTCTTAGTTGGGAGATTTGCGCCAGCACTATAAAACAAAGTCTTGATCAGACTAATAAATGTAGAGTTCGATAGGTTTATTGTGGCAGACTTATATGCCTTTAACGATGCCACGATCCTATCAACTACTTGCTTTTGTGAGTCTTTAGAGATAGTAAGGATGATGTCAGCTTTGGTAACACCCTTACCTGAGTCGCCAGTTAGTTCGATATCAAACGTAAGCAGCGCTAGGTCTTCGCCATTGAGGATCATGTCGGCATAGATCTGATTTGACATATTGAAACCAGCGTGTTCCATTCTGTCGATCTCTGACTGCTCTGCTCCAAGTTGTTTGATATCTGTGCGGCGTTTTACGTAGTCATCCATCAAAGTCTTAGGATCTGAACGAGGAGATAAACGTAAACCCTTACCTTTAATCAAAGCAGCGAGCGCAGCGGCTGTGGCGTATTCAGAAAGATATCCAAGACGTGACTTTAAATCCACTTGTTCATTCATAGAAGGCATAGCAATTTTCACAGTGACTTTCTTTCCGAACCCAAGTGAACGGAAAGCTGAACGAATCTTTCCCAAGACTGACGTTAAGGCAGTTCTTATCGAAAATTCGTCTAGTTGTTTAAATTCGTTAAAGTTAAGCATGTAATAATCCAGGAAACAGTTGTTCTGGATTATTTAGTTACCCTCTTATACTTCCGATCCCACTTACCAATCTGATCAATCACCTTACGTGGTGCGCTATTGTTGGTAAAGTCGTAGTTAAATGTCTTGAGGATATAGTGTAAAGTGTTGGAGTCTTTCTTAGACTTACATCTAGCCAATAGGGTTGAGATGTCAACGTTTGGTCGCTTCATCTTATAGTCCAAATACACACAGTGCGCATATGCTTGGATCTCATCAAAGTGGGACAGGTAACGTCTCTCGTAATCTATCTTTCTGTTACCCATAGACTTGTACGGAACAATGTAGTTACTCCAAACATCACCACGACGATCAAATTGCATGAAGTGGATAATCTCATGCATAAGGGTTTGCATGAACTTAAACTTGAATCTGCTCCAAGACGCTTCTGTGAATTGATGTGTATCGAAGTCTATGCAATATAGGAACATTACACACTGTCGGGGATCTGGGTCGTATTCTCCACCCACTGCTACGTGAGCAGACCATGACTTCTTTGGACATGGCAGCATCTCGATACGAGTGCGCCATTTCCTAACATAGTTGGAAAGACCACGTGCATCATTGCGATACCTGTCTAGATCTTTCCACACTTTTGCTGGGATGAACTTAGCCCTGAATGGCTTCTCAAAGAAATTGAGTATCTCCATCCAGTCGAATTTTGCGGTTTCCAGGAACTTCATAAACATAATCATACCTGGAAAGTTCTTGCAAGTCAACGACTAAATTGAGACTCCAAATATACAAGAACTTTCCCCTGCTCCTCTAAGTTAGTATTTGCGAACTCAGTGATATAGGGCATCAACTCAAAGTTTGAGAGGATGTTACTATATTTAGTTTCCCTGCCCCTTAGGAACTGCTCAGACTGATCTGACCCACGATCTTTGTAGCGTTGTTCTAGGAGTTGTTTAGGTGCTTTAAGGTAAGTAACCACTAACTCGGTGTTAGGTAGTTCCATACAATATTCTAAGAAAGACTGGTTGAAGACTCGATCACCTTCAAATAGAATGTTGGAGGTATTGGTTTTAAGCCACTCTTGGAGTGACGGTTGTACTGCCATTGAAAGACGATCTGTACCTGCAAAGGTTTCACCTTCTTGATACTTTCCTAAGATGTAAAGATCCAGTTCTTCATTATACATGGCTGAAACAAGTTTAGCTGGCTCGACATTCTTCCATGTTTTGTCGCTCATATACTTGCGGAACAAAGTGGTCTTCCCAGTTCCAGGTTGCCCACCCACTGCTACAATTTTACGCATTATCACTATCCTTAACCTGCTTGATCAGTTCTTCTAGCTCAGACTTAGTAAATACCCAAATACGTCCACGGAATGTATGGGAATCTTTATCTGGATTCATAGACTTTGTAAATGTCATCTTAGACATTATACGCTCAGATACGGCAGAAGTCAAGTTCTTTTTAATATGATCTCCATAATCAGGAGTTACTTCTTTCAACGTCAAGAGTTCCATCGCAGTGACTTCATGATCGACTATCATCTGATTCATCTCAAAGGTGTCTAATATATTACTCATGCAAATGCCTCCAGCCCCATTGATAAGGGTTGTTCATCGTTAAACATCCATTCTAATTTTTCCATCTGTCCTGTCCTAACAAAAGTTGAAAACTTTTCTTTATCAATACCACGTTTGTGGTCTAACCTAAGATCAATTGTTTCTTCTCGTGATTGCCACAAGACATCCCAATCAATACCATACCAGCCATCACTCTCTGCTTTAGTAATCTCTTCTGCTTGGCGATCAAGATAATACCCAAGATATCTACCATGATGTTCACGAAAGATTTTCTTAAATGAACACAAGCAGGTTTCCATTGTAAAGAAATCTATCTGTTCCACCAGTTGTGGAAATCTACTTTGCGTTTCTTCAAGGATCGATTTTGCTTCCACTTCAAGTCTCGCATACTCTGGTCCAGATAGCTTTCGATCATAGTCGTTATCTTTGCCAGTGGCAAACAAAAGTCCATTACGATGAGAACGGGAACCAGAATAATCACTGAGCATAAGTGAAGTAGGATTAACAGACACGCCAGCAGTATGGCGAAGATGCTGAAGGTAAAACCAAGTAGAATAGCGCCCGAACTTATGCAGACTGTCTTTAACACTGTTCCACAAAAGATCGAAGTTTTGATCACTTCCGCCAGTTCCGAATTTGCAGATGGAATTAAACTTATCTCTCTGACTACCCTTGCCAATGTATTCTTTATACGAAGCAAACATGACAGGAAGATGCCCTTTGTTCCACTTAGTATCCGTTTGATACCTAAGCTGTTTATAATTTTCTGCATTCCACTTTTCCATTCTATCGACAGTTGCCAGTTCAAAGTCTGGAAACTCGTTCATCAAAACCCAAGCTGTTGGGAGGTTGTAAGTATTGCCATAAAGCCAAGCGAACCATAACTTTTGTTCGTCATTATGCTCATAGCGGTTATTCAAATAGTTCGTTGCCCACACAGCTGGGTCGCAGTCATCATACTTAACTGACCACGCAAACCAACGAATGAATGCTTCACGACGATTCGTTTCTAATCTGTAATCCATTAAAGTAAAAAGTCTTCCAGTGATGTAGTATTAAACAACGCATCACGCAGCCAGAATTTACCAACTGCATCAATTGCGTGCTGTGTTTTGTTTGTTTTCTTCACACCAAACTTGTGATCATCCAATCCTTCTTTAACAAATTGATCACGAACTTTATATGGTGGTAGTGCTTGAAGTGGATTGACAACAGAAAAGTTTTGATAGTCGATCTGCTCTTTACGGGTGGCAAACATCTTTTGATCTGAACGAAGTGAACCAGTGGGATCCACTGCCCAAAAGATTAGACCATTACGCATATGCCATGTCACAGATGTAGGAGTGCAGGACATCTTTAGACGTTCTGCTTTACGTTCATTCACGGAATACTCAACAAACATGTCCCAACATTGTGAAGCATAACCATTACCTTCTTTACCTTCCACTGTTACAATCTCGTACAGGTTCACGTACTTATCACGATTGAATGTGGCGAAAATCATTGACACAACTTCTCCATTAACTTCCAAGCACATGGGTAGTTGCTTTTCATAGTTATGGAACCGAGTCCACAGACTGTGTGCAGCCGACAGGAACTTAGTGTTCTTTCCTGCAGGGCTGCTATCGATAATCTGTTGTACTCGTGTTGAGTTAATGAAATTCATAATGTTGGTAGTCAACTCCATTTACTTCAATTCTTTCATAATTTACTGCAAGGTATTCATCAATAGTGGTACGAAGATTCATCGGCAACTCCATGATTGGGTCTGTAATACCAGCACGTTTCGCAATATCCACTGTAGAGGTAATTATACACCCATTCGGTAAAGATGTCAAGTATAATGGACGCTTACCATTTCTGTAAGCTACAAGTGTTTTATCAATATTCAATTCACAAACACCCATGGACATGTCTGCAAACTCAGACAGTGGACATTCTGAATGCAAGATCAACTCAGAGTCGTTCTTGGTTTCAGTTTTATATCCATATAAAGATTCCCAGTTCTCTGGTAACTCTTGAGTCAATACACCATTGTGAACAATTGACTTTGTGTCAGTTGCCATTGGTTGATTAAATTCTAAGTCACTGGTGCTATATCGACAATGCCCAATCAGATAAAGATTTCCATCTGTGTTCACAAGATAATCAAGATGGTGTAGATGCTGAGCAATAAACTTTTCTGACGAACCTTCCATTTTAACTGTCTCAACCTTATCGCTCCAATGTGGAAGATAAGACATTCCTGTGGCGTGCATTCCTCGAATCTTAGACTCGAAGAATACTTTCCTGATCATATCCAGATCACGCTCTGTTGGCTGTTTGATAATAGCACCAATGACTGCGCACATTAGAAGAATCCTTCTAGTGAGTTCGCTTTCTCTGATTCTGGATGATACTTCATAACAACACCATGACCAAGTTTAGCTTCTAAGTATTCATACCACTCATCAGAGTTCCACATGTCTGGGCTAACACCATTCCAAAGATGACGCTGAGTGCCATCCTCATACTTTTGACTCGGATGCTCTTTGTTGAGTCTACGTGATTCAACAAATTCATAACGACAATCTTCATAGTCTTTGGAACCAAGTTCCAGCATTTTCTCACGCAGATAAACTACTAATGACACTCGCTCAGATCCTTCCTCGCATACAATCGGTGTATTACCGTGTATAACTTCATGGTTGTTAATCAATAGCAAGTCACCTGGACGTACATTAACTGCCACACGATACTCTGGAGCAATCAAATAACCACCAGAATACTTACCATCATTCGATAATGTAAGTAAGTTTGATAGACCTTCAGTAAAGTCACCAGCATCTCTGTGGCAAGCAGTACGGAAAGTTTTGTTAACAGTAACAGTTGTGAATGGAGTTCCTGGAACTAAGAATGCTGGATCAATCTTACTGGCAGCGCCCATCTGGTTGGCGTAACGCCATGGAAGAAGATCTTTAAAACCTGCTGCCAATTGTTGTAAGAATGGATATGCCATGGCAAACTTCTCTGGCTCACGAGCAGTATAAGAAGTGGCACGACCATAAGGGATACGTGGGTAACGATCGAACCACCCAGCAATACCAGAGAACACACCATTGGCATAGGTAGTTGAGCAAACATAACGCTTCTCAATCCTACGTGCTTCAATAATCTGTTCAACCTCAGTAAGTTTACGAGTCGTTTCTACCCACTCAGCAAAAACAAAGTTATCTTTCTTGACTGCTTGGATACCCCATACGTTGTTACGTGTGGATGGCTTGTCAGCTTTACCTTCATGTTTCTTCTTAAGTGATTCGATTGGATCTTCACCAATCATCGCTTTTGGATCCAAGAAGTAATCTAGAATGTCAGACTCATACTCAGTAACCCATTCACGATTACCTAACTTCTCATTACGTGGACCAGCAGCTGCGCCACGATTCTGAGTTTCAGTCGCTGCTTCACGCAGACCAGCATATGCTGCGCGCTGTTGTTCTTCAGAGAAGTAGTTCTTACGGAACTTTAGAACAATTCGTTCTTCATTGTATGTCAACTCTGGATGTCCAGGAATTTCTGGCATGTACACATCACAATCTTCTTCAATCAAGAAGTCGTAATTACTCTCATCTACGAACTTTCCAATCAGATGTTCGCAGTCAGTCTTTTCTTTAGCTACGATTACTTTAACCATTTTTCTTTCTCCTAAAACTTGAATCCGTTAAAACCATCACTACTATGTATGTCACGTTTTCCGAAGCCACTTTTATCAAACATTGGGGTATCATCTTTATTCTGTCGTGAATCGGAAAGTCCTTCTTGTGCCGATGCTTCCACATCATATAGTTTCATTTTAGACCTATCAATCCCAATAACGAATCTTTTATAATAACTAGGATCATTATACCTGTTTTTTAATTGCTTGACAATGATTTGATTCAATCCTTCGAGTTCTTCATTGGAAACTAATGCAAACATAAAGTCAGCAGTGGCAGGCAATCCAAATGACTCTGAAGTATCTTCCAGCCCTGGATCTGAGTTTGCAAAACCAGAACGAGTGGTTTGTGTGGCTGATACAATTGGAACATTATATTCAACTGCAAGACCACGGAGTTCTTCTGCAATTGCCTTAATGTATGTATAAGAGTTTACAGAACCACCTTGCTTCATACGTTGGCTTCCGCAGATGTTTAGATAATCAATAAAAACAATGTCAGGAGTAAACTCACGTTTAAGTTTCAATTCTTCCAACAACGCTCTGAAGTGACCAGAGTGTGCCGAAGCAGTTGGGTATTCTTTGATGATCAATGTTCCTTTAGTCTTCTTGGCGATTTTATCCAAACGACTATCAAAGATATCCTTATCAACAACTTTCAATTCATCCATGGTAAGGTTCAGCAAGTTTGCATCGATCCGTTCAGCGATACGCTCTTCAGCCATCTCCATGGTAATATACAATACGTTCTTACCTTGTGTCAATGCGCCAGCAGCAACGTGACACATAAACAATGATTTACCAACACCAGTACCTGCCAGTGCGATGTTCAACGTTTTCCTACTCAGACCACCTTTGGTAATCTTATTGAACATCTCAAGATCGAAAGCAATCTTTTCTTCGACTCGATGATAAAACTCATACCGTGATGCAGAGTCAGAGATATAGTCGTGACCTACGTGATTATCAAAACAAATAGCCAACGCTTCAGAAAGAATGGATGGGATCGCATCTTGTGTATGGACTTTATCTCGTCCATCAATGATACCAATTGATTGAAGGATGGCATTGTAGACTGCCTTGTCTTTACAAAACTTCTCAGTGTTCTCAAGCATCCAGTCATTATTAGTCAGTTGTGGCTCGCACGCACTGATCATGACATTGATCTCAGCAAGTTCTTTATCGTTTAGATCTTTTCTATTTCCAACTTCAATAGAAAGAATTTCCTTGGTTGCAGGCTTGTTATACTTGTTAAAGAAACTTAAAACCTCGCTAATGATCACCGCTTCTTTATGATCTTGAAAATATTCTTTCTTAATAAATGGGATTACCTTACGACAATACTCTTCATTGTAAACCAGATTCGCCAGAATCGTCTGCTCTATTCTCATCAATACCGCCTGTATAAGTTAAGGAGTTCTTTTGAACACCCTCATAAATCAATTCTTCTAATAGTAAACCCAAGTACTGCTCAAAGAGTTCTGCGTCAAACCCCTTGCTTGCAAAATCATGGATCTCATATTCAAAAGCCAGTTTCAAATGATCATCAACTTCATTGAAACTAACTTTACCATAAGATACTATTATACCGTCATATGGCGGTTCAGTCAACTTTAATGCTTCATTACCACCATGTTTAGATTCAACAAGAACGTATTTCTTATTCATTAAATTCCAGTTCCTCAAGTGCTTTGTCTAGTCCCTCTGATTGCATAATCGCTCCATTTGAGATAGAGTATTTGTCCTTGACGAATTCATTGAAAGACTTTTGTTTAAGAATTGGCAACCAGAAGTCTTTTGTATCGGTATCTTTGAGACGATACTTCTTGTCTTCAATAACACCAGTCTCAAGATCAACCTTTGAATACCAACCATTGCTTGGTTTAACTACATGACCACTTTCAAGTGCAATATCAAGTAGACCGCTCCACTTGCTAATGCCACCATCAAAAGATACGCTAACAGGAATCTTAGATTTCTCACGGACATAACGACTTTTCTCTACGTTAATAATAAAATTGTATCCAGTGGTTTCAGTTCCTTCTTTCTGTTGCTGTCGACCCAAGATAAAGATGTTATCTGCCGAGTAGTAAGAACCAGTGCCACCACCAACGATGTCTTTAGGATACAAACCAATTTCTTTGTAAGTATGATTCACAACTACCATTGGAATATCTTTTAAGTTCAAGTGTGGTGTAACCATACGGAACAACGACTTCATCTGCTTTGCACGACTCATGTCAGCAACAGACTTACCATCCATGGCATCATCAACTTCTTTCTTTGAAGCCAAGTTACCAATAGAATCAATGACAATCATCAGATGATCACCACGCTCTACACTAGACAACTGTTGCATGATATCAAACTTCAATTGCTCTACATCAGTAATAGGAGTATGAAGAACACGAGCGGTATCAATCCCGAATGAATCAAAATAAGACTGTGGAGTACCAAACTCAGAATCGTAGAATAAAAGAGCAGCATCTGGATATTTGTCTAAGTACGCTTTAGCCATTAATAAGCTAAACGCTGTTTTAAAGTGTTTTGATGGTCCAGCCCACATTGTTAACCCTGGAATTAATCCACCATCCAAACGACCAGACAGTGCCACGTTGATGACAGGAATGGAAGTTGGAATCATATCCTTCTTAGTGAAGAATTTAGAATTAGCCAAAATAGCGGAGTCTTTTACCGTGGTATTTTTTCTGATCTTATCGAGAATGCCCATAATTTATCCTTTAATGAATTCAAGAAACTCGGATTCTTTCATTGAACCAGAGTGGCGTTTAAGTTGATTATCATTCTCATCGCAAAGAATCATAGTTGGAACAGATCGGATACCATACTCCATTGCAATATCTCGACTCTGATCAATGTCTACTTCTGCAACAGGAATGTCCCATTTGTCTTTACAGTTCTCCATAACTTGAGAGAGTGATTTGCATGGACCACACCATGTTGCGTGGAATTTTAATAGTTTCATCTTTTATCCTTTTCTATATTATACATCAAGATGTATTGCAAGACAAGTATTACTTTTTATGCGGTACATCAAATACAAAAGTAATTCGTACGCAGTCGCCAATATTGTCAGTGCCGTGTTCTAATTTATTGTTGAACCAGAGTAGCGTTCCAGGTTCTACATCTACATATTCATCTCCAACATAGTATCGATACCTACCTTGGATTGACAGATGATATCTGTCTTTAGTTTGATAGTAAGTTCCAATGTCAATGTGCTTCCCAACAGATTTACCTACTGGAAGCGATAGAAATCCACAACGATTGAATCCTTTAAACCATCTGTTGAGAAATTTAACAATCTCTGTGTGTCGTTTATATGCTGGTGTTGGAATGCAGTATTCCGTATCTCCAACATATTGTCCTTCTGTGTCTATACCACCCATTACAATTTGCAGCACGCCAGCTTCTACTTCAGGAAATCCCTGATCAAGCATAGACTGTGCACCATCAACTGTCTTTTGTGCACCCCAATCTTGGGGATACTGGTTTAGTTGTCTTAGTATCTTTGATACGTTTATACCAGTCTTAATAACTTTAATGTTATTCAAAAGAAATCCTCCAATGAACTCTCCTCCTGAGTTTTCCATCCTAGTGGTTGAATGACAATCTGCAGAGCATCTAAGAAAACTTTCTCATACATCTTATCATAATCTATGTATGTATCCAATCCAAACTCTTTTGGCAATTCCTGAGGAAATGCGATCACGTCTTCTTGGAATGGATTTGGTGTACGAACATACACAAACTTAATTTTATCTCCATCACGAATCGGCTGATACTTTTTATCCAGTCCGAGTTTCTTGATGTAGTGATTGTAAAGTAATGCACCACGAACGTGGATCGGTGTACCCTTTGAATAGATCGGAGATCCAGCATACTGCTTTAGACCATTTACACCACGTGGAAATGCAATCTCTTTAATCGGCAAGGCAGTGAAGGTATTCTTATAATCAAGTACATACTTATGTAGCACTTTTTGATCACCCTTTAGAATCACTTCAATTGAATCTCGCAACTTTCCACGAATGACAGCTGGGGTTGAAGACTTGACCATCTCCAAACCCATAACCTTGATCTTTGGTTTTGCAAACTGCACACCTTCAGAGTTATGCACGTTTAGCACATAGCGTTTCTTGGCAGTCCAGATAGCTTTGTCGGCAAGAACTTCTCGCTTCATGACCATCTTCTGGGAATACGCATTCATATATTCAGCTAACTCTTGATAACCTGAGTCAATGAATGGTTGGAATACATCTTCACAGATTTTATCCATGTACTTGATCTTACCTGCAGTATCTTTATCATGACATACTTTCTCAATCAAAGTCTCAAGTGTAAGATAGATCGAATCTGTATCAATCGCAACAACGTAATCAGCGCCATCAGTCTTCATCGTCTTATTCATAAACGCATTCAACTTGTTCGCCATCCAACGAATAGACAACTGACCAGAAGTTGTGATACCCTCAGCCATACGAATGTCAAAGTATCTAAAGTACTGATTACCCAACGCACCATAAGCAGAGTTTAGAGCAATCTTCATAGCCATCTGCAGGTTATGTAATCGAGAGATATCTTTCAACAAGTGCTTTTTGCTCTTATCGTTTTGATATTCCTGCTCAATCTTCAGCATCTGCTTCTTGAACTTGGAACGATTGATATACATCTGCTCCATCAACTCAGGCATAAACCCTTTATATTCTTTGGTATAACACCAGCCGTTGCCAGTCACTGCAAGATCTCTACGCTTTGCATGTGATGTGTCAACTTCTTGATTAAGAAGTTTCTCAACTGTTACTGAAAGTTTCTCATGGGTCAAAGTCTCTGGTGAAATGTTGTACTGCATGATCAGGTGAGGATACAGTGAGTTCAAGTCAAAGGATGCCATCCACTTGTGCATACCAACCAGAGGATCCTTGACATAAGCACCTTCAAACTGAGCATCTTTACCTGAGTAAGACTTCTCTGGAATCACAATACCTTTTTTGCGCAGGTGATTGTAAATGATCGCGTCCCACATCCGAACCTGAGAATACACATCCTGTGGATTGATCTTGGCATTATATGCCATGGTCAGATGCAGTTCTAGCAGACGCATCTTGTCTTCCAAACGATCAACCAACTCAACGTCTTGAATGTTATATTCAACAAACGTCTGCCAGTGATTCGTGTAGAAATCTTTGAAAGAATCTCCAGGATTCTCTGTCTTGCGATCGCCAAGTTCGTGTTCAGCAATGTAGTCAAGACGGTAAGACTCTTGCTTGGAGTATGTATACTTTTTGTAAAGTTCGAGATAGTCTAGCTGAGAGATACCAAGGATATCGTAGTGTATCTCTTCATTACCTTTAATGAATGTTTTACGCTCATGAGTAATTCCCCATGGTGATAGTCTCTTAGAAAATGATTCTCCAAGTTCACGATCAATCCTGCGAACAAGATAAGGTATGTCAAAGAAATCAGTGTTCCAACCAGTGATGGCGTCTGGATAGTTTTGTTGCCACCATATGATAAACTCTTTGAGTAGAGTCTGCTCACTCAGACAGGCAATGTACTGTACATCATCACGAGTATTATTGAATGGTTTTGAGCCAAACGTAACCACCTTCTTGGACTGAAGATCTTTGATTGTGATTAGTAGAATCTCTTCATTTGCCAATTTGATATCAGGAAATCCATGCTCAGTGGAAGTCTCAATATCAATTGTGAATACTTTATACAGTTCCATATCCCAGTTGACGTCACCTTCGTAAGTGTCACTGATATACTGATAGGCATAATTAGTTTGACCAAAGACGGGGAAACCTTCTACACTGTCATAACGTTTGACAAATTCTTTAGTGTCTTTAATAGTTCCAGGTTTGATCTCATCAACATACATCCCATCCAATGTACGCCAGTTACTTTGGGTCTTAGAAGTGACATACAGCGTAGGATAGAAATCTACCTTACGCTGATACGCTCGACCTTTATCATATCCTCGAACGAGGATCTTATCACCCCACGGATATGCTGAAGTATAAAATTCCATTAAACTTGTTTTCCATACATTAATTGCATCGCATCAAGTGCACAGTCATGAACAGGATGGTGCTTGATCACATTATGACGTTCAAACGTAGGGTGATCAACTTCAACATAACCATTGGTAGTTCCGTAAAGCATATCAACCGCTGTTCTAACGTCTCTCCACATATTATACCCTGTAATTGGTTGCATGTCAAGTTTCTTAGCAAGCGAATCTATTGCCATTTGATCCAAGGATCCACGCGCCCACATAGTTTGTTCTCTTGACTTTGGGATACCATTCATGTAATTATGCAGTTGGGCTAAAGCATCTTCTGCAAGAACGTCTGATGCCTTTGGGTCTAGTGAAATGTTTCTTGCGTAGTCATGTTGATTCTTCCACCACTCAAGTGTTCCTGCATCAACTGTGCGCTTGAGTCTCTCAATCTGATCCTTTGCATTAAGTTTAATGAAGATCGCATTATCAAGTAGATCTTGGTAGGATGGTTTTGCTGCTGGATCAAAGTGGATTAATGCACAAGAAAGTATTACTGAATTAGACTCTACACCTAGAGTTTCTACATCAAATATTAGCATTAATTTTCTTCCTTATAACCTATCTCAGTAACGAACGCACTCATCTTTTGTTCGTCTGTCCATGATTGGACATAATCATTATCCTTATCACACATCACTAAAGTTTCTTCCTTACTGATTTGACGAATAGTTGTAATAACTTCACCAAGCCATAGTTGCGAAAACTCTTTAGCGTCTTGCATAGTGACAGTATCTGCTGCCCACTCTTCAGCTGTGCAAGGGCACTCACCTTCATTGTGATTATCTGGAACCTCAACTACATAGCGTTGGCGAAACTGAGAGAGTGCTTCCACCAAAATATATTTACTCATAATTACTCCTCATTGTGATAGAAATGAAACCACTGTCCTTTACCGCTGGTGTCCCCACCATCGTTATCTACATCTACTCCTGCATATTCAACAGCAGTGATGTATTGGTTACCATCGATATCGTCAACATAGAATTTTAATTTAGACTTATCGAAAGTTTGGTCTTCTACTCGACCTTCAAAGAAAGTCCCACGCTCTGATTCGTGCACGTAAAAGATATATCCAGGAATTGCCATTGGGTAGGTTTCATCCTGATCAGAATAAAGAGTCTCACAAAGATCCTCATCATCAAAGATACTATCACCTTTGATAACCATAATCTCTTTGGTCTCTTTAGCACCATAACTATCCGAGTCAACTTCTGTAATGTGGATCTCGCATTGAGCTTGATATGCTGCCCATTCTAGTTGGATCATATCGCCAAACTCACGATAGTTCTCCCATCCGAATCTTGCTTCTTCTGGAACACGTTCGTCTAACTCTTGATCTCCATAATGAAGCAACTCAAAGATTGCTTCGGCATCATCTTCTCCTTCATCAGAACGAGTTTTGATATCGCTCCAGAATTCGAATTGCTCTTTAGTAATTGTGCTAGTGTATGTACTGGCACCACGACCCATAATTTTAATGTTAAAGAATGCCATTATTTTATGTCCTTAGAATTATCTGCATCAGTTTTGTCCTCACGGACTTCGACAAAGATTGGCAAGAATAAACTTTCAGCGCCAGATTTGTTCTGAATACGAGTATTGTACTTGACAGCGACAATCTTGCCGAGTAGATCTTTCTCTTTAAGCGTCTTACGATGTTCATCATTGAACCCACTTCCTACGTTAACTTTGACTACACCATCGGCTGATTCACAGACAATAGCACCTAACATTCCTTCGTACTTTCCAGTGCCTTCTTCAACCGCAACAATCTTTAGATCGCATTCAAGTTCACCTTTGAATTTAATCTGATGTTTGGCACGTTTGTCTTCCCACGGTCCAGATCCATCTTTGAGAATGATGCCCTCAAGACCAAGACCAAGATACTCTTCAAACTTTGCATTGGCTTGATCGATATTCTCAACGATGTCACTAGAAACCAACCAGATCTTTTTATCTCTTGCTGGAATCTCATCAATAAGTTTCTTTAAAGAACTGAATCGAGTAGAGTATGGAGTGGCGCAATAAGAATCGCTAAACAAGACATATGGAATAACATCCCACACAGTGGCGTGTACCAGTGCAGCTTGTTCAGCAGATATTGTACCTTTGTTTGCTTTGTTAAGGATACCATTACCTGTTTGACGATCTACAAACTGATCATCTCCTGGCATCATAACCAATAACTCACCATCGAATACGCAATCGATATCTCCAGCCAAGTTAATAAACTCTTGTTCAAGATTACCCAACAACTGAATCTCTTTGCCATTACGACTACGGAATTCGCACTTACCATCACGAACAATTGCATTGAAGCGCATACCGTCCATCTTCAGCTGAACATAAGCAGGGAATTTGATTTTGTCTACAAGTCTCTGCTCAAATGGTGAGCATAACATCACAGGGTATTCTTTGATCAATCCCATCCATACTTTATTGGCAGTGGATGAATTGACTCCGCAGTCTAGACTTTTGTCGATGATTCTTTCGAGAACTTTTGCATCATCCGCTGATACAGATGATAGAAGCATCCGAAGGTATTCAATTGCTGCGTTGCCTGTAACAGTGCGAGAAGATAAGGTATAAAGTGCATGAAGTGCGTTCTCAAGAGATGTCACTGTGTCAGAAGTTTTATACACAGGAATCTTGCGTTGATAAAATTGCGTGAATGGATCTAGTGCAAGACGCACCACTTCACGCAAGAGTTCGTTACTCTTATTGGCTTCCAACATTGCAATCTTAGCATTGCGTGATGGTTCACCAGCCAGTTGATTTAAGAATGTATTCAAGTTCATAATGTAAGTATACCTCAAATTTTATTGAAAGACAAGTTCTTTTTTATAACTTTGAAAGTCCTGCGTCTTTTATCGAATGTTAATTCTTTAGAAAAGATCTTGAGTTCTTTCGTACCCTTCTTGATGTAACCAACCATCTTGCATTTATCGTCGGATAAAAGGTAACAGTGGTTAGGCTGGGACTTTTGATCCCACACAGTGGTTTCTTTCAGAAGAATCATGCTACCAAACGCTCACGTCGAATTAAATCACCATCGATGGTCAGACGTGGTTCAGCATGGCGGATCTCGCCATCGTACTCAAGCTGAGACTTTTCAAACTCAGACATGTAGTCGTCTTCCTCAATCGACCATCCGATAATAAATTCTTCAGCATACTCAGACGAGTACTCAATCTTCCAGCTGATCGAGTCCACGACCATCTCGCACTTTTTACCAAACATGTCGTCCAGCTTGATGTGCTGCTCGACACCATCGATGATATACTCAGAGCCACCCTTGAACTTCCAGTACTGAGGGCACTCACCTGTGCCATCCCAATCATGGGCACCATAGTTTTCTTTGAATTGGGTAGAGATCACAATCTTCATAATAAATTCTCCTAGACAAGTTTCCTTTCTTCCAACCTATACATATATTATCGCTCATTACGTAATAAAAGTCAACACTTATTTGCATCTTTTTTCAAAAAAAATACCCTGTAGAATCAACAACTTACGAGCACGTGTAAGTCATTGTTTTTACAGGGTTTTTCTAAGGGGCTGGAGGGGTCTAGAGAGAGCTAGAGGGAGCTAGAGTAGCATAGGGTGTAGGAAAGGGTTTAAACAGCCCTACGACCTCCTAGAGCCTTCTATTAACGCATATTAGATAGTGAGTTCAACCCTGATAAGGCACTTGCTGGTGCCATTACTATACCAGAGCCAAAGAGTCGGTTATATTCATTCACCATATTGGGATCTGGATTACCCGTAGCGGCGATTGATTGTTTATATAACTCGATGTTACCATTTACGTAGGGCATATATGGAGCAAGTCCGACACCCATACCATCTTTAGTTTGCTGCAGCACGATAGATGCCGCAGATTTTAAAACAGTTACTTCTTCTTTTTCACTAAACACTTCTGCGATGAGTTCTTCACCATTGATTAGCTTATATACTTTTACTGTCATTTTCTTCATCCTTTATGTCAATTGATACCAGTTCTTCAATGAAGTCTGCTGCATTATTTTGGTCACGAAAATACTTAATAATAGTTCTATCAAGATCATAATAATGTTGCGCTATCACCATGATCTGTTTATTTTTATATACGGATACTTTTAAAATCCAGTTACATCTGCGGACAGTAATAAACGAGATCAAGTTAAGAGATAGTTTTGCTTTCATCATGATTTTATTTAGGGAGACCCGAAAGTCTCCCCAAACAATCACGACTTGGGTGTAGGTACTTTACCGTTTACCCAATCCCAATCATCATCAGTCATAGGGATCCAATTAGGCACATCTATCTCCACACGCAACTCTATGAATATCACAACGGTAAATACCCATGTCACGTAGTTGGCGATCATTCAGCGATTGTAATTCAAACACTGCACGTCTGCACTTATTGGCTTTCTCTATTTTCTGTCCTAATGTTTTGAAGAAGTCTAACAGCATTCGCATGGTGTATCCTTCTTCATAGTCATTAACTGTTTTGCTAGTTCATACTTTCCTTGTCGTGCAAGAGAAGCCGCAGCACGTGCATAACCAGCTTCCTGTAGGAAGCAGCGCACTTTACATAACATCTTTTTCATTTTTGTTCTTCTTGTAGTAATGTTTTCTTTCCAGTAGTCTTAACAGGAACTTTCTTTGGTTGCTTTTCTTCTGGAATCATACGCTCCAGAGCGATCTTAAGCATACCATTGAATAGTTCTGCGTCTTTAACTTCGATCTGATCATCAATAGCAAACGCACGAGTGAATGCGCGAGTGGCAATACCTTTGAACAAGAAGTTATCTTCTAGCGCATCAGTAGCTGCATCCACATTACCCTTAACAATCAATTTACCACCATCAATGGTAATGTCGATCTCAGACTCACCGAAACCAGCAACAGCCAGTTCGATTGTGTATGAGTTTTCTCCATTCTTACGAATGTTGTATGGAGGATAGTTGGGAATGTTTTTGGTTAGATCATCATGCATTTTCTGCATCTGAGCAATTGGCTGTTCAAAACCAACAAAGAATCTATCAAAGTCTTTGAATGTATCATTGAACATTGTAGGTGACCACTTAGCCATTATTTGTCTCCCTTATTATCAAACGCTTTCTTCAAATCAAAAGTGTAAGCAGACATACCAAGAGTCGTGTAGAAATCTTGAGTGAGTTTTGCCACACTCTTTGCGAATGTAGATTGAGCAGCGATAAAACTAGTAAGGGGTTTTTTGACTTCTTCGTTTTTGACGTGGGTCTCTACGAATTTTGTCTTGACACTTTGGAACGTGTCGATGAGTGTGTTGATGTTGTTCAACATAGTTGTTTCTCCTATTAAGCGAGTTAAGTTAAATACCACCCCGAAGGCATGGTGACCCTGCTTACTTTATACAGGGATAGATTGACGCACTACCAGTGTAATTACACGCTACGATTACGACGCAGAGGCGAGTATTTAACGTAACACTAAACGTTCCCAAGGTAGTGGGACAGAACTATTTATGCTTTTGCTGTTTCAACTGGCGCATTCTTAGCAGCTTCTGCTTCAGCAGCAGCAACTTGAACTTCACCTTGTTGTTTAATCTTACCAATTAGAGCAACAACTTCCTCAAAGGGATGCTTACTCAATACACGAAGAATACTGTTTACTTCATCAACACTCAATTCAAGGGTAATCATTTAGATTTTTTTCCTATATTGTATTTGGGAACAAGTTCCCAATCATTTTTCTCTTTGTAAGAGACCACTTTAATTTGAGACAGTGATGCTTTCTGTTCTACTTGTTTAGAATCTAGGATCTTTAGTAGTTCCCAATCCTGAAGCAGACTTGAGATAGCATTCCTACGCTCGATATCACCAGCAGTGATATTTGATTCTTTACCATCCAAAGCAAATAGTTCTTTGAAGTGTACGATAAAGTACCTACCTTGCTTATGTAAAATATGGCAAGATTGGAATAGTTTGTTTTCTTTACGGGATGCAATGCCAATACGAGTAAGTGTCTCACGAACCTTCAAGAAGTTATCTGGTTCTGGTAACGTCACTTCAAGCATGGACTCTGGTGTCCAGTCATAGTAGATCATCTCCACAGTCATTATTTTCCACCTTTGTATAATTTTTCTTTTATCATTACCAATTGCTCATCAGTTAGAACACTTAGTGCCTCTTTTGCTCTCTCGCTAGAGTATTTATAATATTCCATAACGAGTGTAAGAGATTCAGTGTTGGCTTCTTTCTTTGCCCATTTACTGAATCTTTTCTTCTTAGAGATACTATTTAGTAAAAAGAAAAACTGACAGTCTTTGTCAAGGTGATGACTACGATTCATCTCATTGGCATATAAAACTGTGTCGGGAAAATAAGATAGACCACGATTTATAATAAATGCGTTGTAGTCTTTCTTGGCTTGTGGATCTTCAAATAGGTTTTTCTTCTCGAAGTTAATCGAGTTGATAAAATCAAATGGGGTCATTTAAGTATCACCCAGTCTTCAGCTGCATTTTCTGCATCTTCTAGGATTGAATATGGTTTCCAATAATCTAGTTCTAGTAATGCATCCCAGAAATTAACCTGATAACCACCAGTAATAAACCTATGCACCCTAGCACATCGGTTACGATCATCTGTGTACTCACTTATCAAAGCGCTGCTCATAATTTAAATCCCATTTCAATTAGGTTTTCCTGAGATGCATGAAATTTCTTTCCAGGAAATCTTGCTGTTAGACGTTCTTCAATCTCATCCCAATCTAAACCTTGTGCCATAAACAAATTATCTTCTATGGAGTATACCATCAACTCACCATCAACACGTTCAATCTTGACAGCTACACGTACCAGATCATCTTGCTCTTCTTCTGACAAGGTTTCTTTGATGTTTAAGATCTTGTTCATAGATCGGACTGCTGATATTTCTCGAAGACGCCAACCACATCCTGTCCCAGCTAAAAAGATTAAAAGTAATAAAATATATTCCATGGTAGCCTCATTTAAATTTACACTGAGCCATTGTTTCAGTGAGCGCTGCCATAATATTTAGTTCTTGGTCAGCCACAAATGCTGCTTTATACTGATAGTCTGCTAGGATAAGAACCAACTGTGGAATACTTGCGGCATCCATATTAGTAAATGCGGCATCATAAAGTTGACGAAATAGTTGTGTGCTGTCTGTGTCGCTACTTTTTCCAACCCATTTACGGACTTCAGTAAAGTTCTTCTCTTTAAGATGCGTAACCAAAGTCTTGAATGTCTCTTCAGACATATTGACTAGGATACCAGAGTCGATCTTACCACCAACGCTGTAGCGCTGAAGTTCGTTCAGGATACGACGATTGTCTGGAAAGTGCTTAGTGATTAGTTCCGCTACAACTTTAGGATCAAATTCAATCATTTCTTGTTTAAGGATCTGGGCAACCCTCTTAAAGAATTGTGCGGCGATGGTCTGCTTTTCTGCTGGATTGATCTTGAACTCAATAGTGGAACAACGACTATGTAATGGCTCGATAATTCTAGCTTTAAAGTTACATGTAAAGATGAACCGACAATTGTTACTAAACTCTTCAATAAACGAACGCAAAGCAGGTTGCACTGAATCAGCATTCATATAGTCTGCCTCATCAATGATCACTACCTTCTTGGAATCTGTCAGTGATACAGTTGACGCAAAACCTTTGATCTTGGTGCGAAGGGTATCAATAGATCTCCCTTCGTCTGATCCATTAATCAAAAGGTATTCTGCGCCAATTTCATTACAAAGTGCTTTCGCTACGGTAGTCTTACCGACACCAGCTGTACCACTGAACAGAAAGTTTGGGAGTTGCCCTTGTGCGACATACTCTTTGAATGTTTTCTTAAATGCTTCTGGTAGAACACAATCATCAATAGTCTGTGGACGATACTTTTCTACCCACAGGAATTGGTCTTCACGATTATCCATTATATACGACTCCAATTATTTAAAAAATTTCTCAAGTGTTTTGGCAACACGCTTACGTTCTGCCAAATAATGCATACGTTGGTTGATCTCCCAGTTTGTTTTAAACACTCCGAACTTTTTTAAGTTCTTTGCTTTGGCATTCCAGACATCAACATGATATGGACGCACATCATTGGTCGTTAAATCATAATCTGCGATACCCTGACATCCTTCTTTCACATAACATTGAGCAATTGGGATTCGCTTCAGTATTACTGGATCATCAACCTTGCCCGTCTCAAAACAATGTGCGTTAATCGTGGCTATAAATCTCTCCCCAAACAAATCTTTCTTGACTGCGTGGGGAGTTTTTCTAGATGTGATCACGGTATTCATAATATAATCTCCCAGCTTAGAAGTCGAACGTAGAATCTGCCTCCACTGCTACGTAGTAAACCAAGTCAGTAGAAGGTGATTGGAAACGAGAGATTTTCTTGGAAGAGATACTTACATTGTAATCTCCAGGAAGCATCTTCAGGTTTTCTACTTTAAGGTTTACTTTGAACGATTTATCAGTTGACCCAACGGTAGCACTGTAAGAGTTACCAGTGGCATTCTTTTTATCGCCGACAACAACGCTCATGTTAGATCCGTCACCAACAATTGCCACGTCAGAAGCACGCAAGACTGATGCAGTCTTTTGAATCATATTCAACATAGCAGAAGTCATCTTGAAGTCGATGTCTGATTCTGGGAATGTGATTGCTTTAGATGGGGCAGTCAACACAGTGGCGTCTGCAGCAAAGTATTTGATACTATTGCTACCTTCTTGGATCGTGACATACTTTTCTGAGAAAGTGAGATCAGGATCTTCGAACAAAGACATGGCACCTAAAAACTCATTCAAGTCATAGATGCCAAAATTAGGGAAAGTCTCAGCAACAGTTGCGTCGGACATGACGTTTTTCTGCGCACTGATAGTTGCTAGTTTAGTGCCAGATTTAAGAAGCAAATTACTGTTGATGCCAGCAAAGTTTTTAAATAAGGCAAGGGTTTCTTTAGATAGTTTCATTGGGTTCTCCATTCAATTTATACATAGTATTATACATCAGCGAACAGTAAAAGTCAAGCATCTTTTGAATACTTTACATCGTGTTCGTACAAGAACATTAAGCAGCACATTGCATGCGCCAAGTGGTTCTTTCCAGTTTCGGGATCACTTTGCTCTCCCTCTTTCCATGCCCAAAGATGCCTTTGCATTGCGTCAAAGTATCTACGTTTTGAGTCAGGAACATTTATCCAGTTATTTGGTTCGTATTTCTCAGCACCAAATGTCAAAATCTCTACAGTGGCTTTAAGAGCCAATGGTGGAAGTAGTCCATACTGGAGTTTACCACCATCAAATTTGCGTCCACCTTCAGTGGCATTCTGGGATTTCTTCACATCTTCTTTAGTAGCCATAATCTCTCCAAATGAATTAAGACTGGGTGTTACCCCAGTCTCTCTTCTACTTAATTAAGCAGTACGTGTAAACACGTTTGCTCCACCGACTGCATTAGCCAGTGCTACCATTTTGCGAGTTGGAGTACCGATACGATACTTAACAACATCATTGCCACTTACAGTAGCTGCATTGCTATAAATGCAGTAACCTTGCTCACGTAAAGTACGGATCGTAGCAGCAGGATTGGCTAGACCAAAAGATGCCTTAATTTGTTTTGCGGTAAACTCTTTACCAGCTTTAAGGTTTTTCAGTAGGGTTTCTTGCTTTGTCATAATTTAATTCTCCATAACCATCATAAAAAAAGGACAGAGGGGAGATGGCGAAAACCCCTCTGTCTAGAAAAACTACTTACAGATTAGTAAGCAGCATTTACATCGATACCATTCTCACGCAGAATAGCATCGAAATCTTCATCTCCGTCATCGAATTCTACAGAATCATCGATGATGGATTGTAACCGACCAATTGCGACTTTTTCTTCTCTTGCAGCAACGTCATCAATCACCTTAGATGCTTTGATAACTTTAGCTTTGGCAAGTTTCGCAACTTTGGCTTTAGCAACTTTAACAGGGCTAACTTTGAGTTCAATCTCTTTAGCGTATGCTGAGAGTTCAGCATCAATAGGAACAGGCAACTGGTAAACACCACGATCTACTTTGTTTTTATTGAACAACCAGTTAGGGTAACCAATCTTCTCACCCTTTTGACCAGTACGTTGGTCGCGCATAGTGTAGTAGATTGCAGCGCATTCTTTCAGAGTGATCTTAGGATCTTTCCTGTACTGAGGATTTGACTCTAGTACAGAAACCACGAAACGCTTTTGAGACAGGGACAGGGCATTGAATTTCAACATAATATATTTTCCTTAAAGTTTTCAAAGTAATCTCAACCGATTACAGATACTATTATACAACAGGTTTGCATAAAAGTCAACACTTATTTGCATCTTTTTTACAGATATTTTTGCCTGTAAAATCAACAACTTACGTGCTCCTTAGAAAGGAACCTCTGCCGTAGGGTCGGCTGGCACCATGATATGGATCGGCTCGATCTCTGGCTGAGGGTTTGCAACTTTATCGTACAGGTCTACAAAGGCAGACTTTGTAGCTGCATCGAAACGATTACAGCAAAGTTCTACAGCTTTCTCTCGTTTCTTAAAGATTGCAAAGGCACGAACAATGTGGATCATACGACGAGTTGTGATCGTCTCATCCACGCCACCATCGTCAAACGTTTTCCGAATTGCTTCAGCCCACTTGACGAGAGTCTCTGCGAATTCTTCATCCACACAGGAATAGAACTCCATCAGATTCTTAATAATCTTTACTTCAGTCTTAGCGTTTGGATATTCCTGCTCAAATGTAACAGCGAAACGTTCCAAGAATGCTTCATTCAATACGTTTGTACCAATGTAACGTCCATCGTCTGAACCCTTGCCCTTAGTGTTTGCAGTAGCGATTACATTGAATCCTTCTGCAGGAACAATCATCTCGTTGGTTAGTTTGAAGTAGTATGGTTTGCCCTCGAGGATTGGCTGCAAACATAGCATTGTGTTCGCTGCGCCAGCGTCGATCTCGTCTAGCAGAAGTGTCATACCAGCACGCATAGCAATCAAAACTGGACCTTCCACGACTCGGACGTTTCCATCCTCGAGGGTCTTAGAACCGATGAGTTGTTCTTCATCAGTCATCATGTTGAGGTTAACACGAATCAGTGGACGCTTATGCTTCGCACAAATTTGTTCAACCATCGTTGACTTACCATTACCAGTTGGACCAGAGATATAGGCAGGGTAAAAGATTCGTGACTTGATGATATTCTCCAAGTCAGAGTAGTTGCCAAACGGCACAAAGTTTGGATCCTTGGCAGGGATCAAAGATGCAGTATTGGTATAATCCACCACAAAAGATTCTTTCACTGGTTCAGGTTTCATTGCAGTATTTCCAACAACTGCACCACCATTTATTGCATACAACCCACGACCAACTTTATCTTTCATAAGCCAGACAGGATATTTCTCTGTTTTCAATACACCCATCACTTCAAGCAGCTGTGGACGACTGACAGTTCCAGTCGACTGAGTGTCGGGAAACATCTCAGTAAGTTTAGTTTCAAAAGTATCACGAAATTGGGTATCAATTTTAGCCATCACAAAGTTCTCCATCAATCAATTCATATGTATATTATACATCAGGTTTCAATAAAAGTCAACACTTATTTGTATCTTTTTTCAATTATTTTTCTCTTGTAAAATCAACAACTTACGCAACATACCCTACAAAGGCATTCAGTAAGACTCGGCTAGTCTTCTTTACATTCAAGAATTTTGTGAAGTTTCTTGCAAGAGCAGCAGCTTTCATGTCTCCATCTGCCTTTAATTCACCTTCTTGGATCTTGGTCGAAGACATTGGCACAATAAACAAGTCATCACGTCCAGTTCCTGCAACAGAAGCAAATCCATTTTTCTTGAATTGTGATCTCCATCCTTCAACCATGGCGTACGCATCGCCATTAAATCCATGGAGGTTATCACGCAAGGCAGAATGTAGGTCACGACGATTGTTACGGCAGATGTAGAAACCAACAACTTTAACCGCATAACGATCTTTGATCATCTTTAGGATCTGCTCTGTTTGTTGCCTCGATTCACGTGTGAATTCATACGTTTTCTTTGTGACAGCATCACGGACAAAGTGTTTTATCTTCAGTGCAGTACGAACACCTGCATCATCATAAGTAACTCCATAGTCTCGGAATGATCCCATAATAGGATCTAAAGTTGCGCCACATCCATCAGTCAAAGTAATTAGCGACATCTTCTCGATGTTGTTGCTTCGCATGTAAGTACCAAGATTGTTGTACACCCAGACCAATGCTTCATTGAGTGGTGTTCCACCCATCTGATATTTGTCCATCCACTGGAAACGTTTGTCTAGCAATCGTTTGGACATGGTGTTAAACTCAGACATAGACATCTTACTGGACAGTAGTTCCAAAAGATCAAACTCACGACTGCAATCAATTATGTTGGCATTAGTGTCAGCCCAATCACGAGATCTGGCACGTAAGATTTGATAACGATCTTGTCTATCTTCACGTGTGTATTGAGTAGTGAATGCCAACACACGATACGGAATTTGTGCTTTGTTGCAGAACATCGCCAAGTTTATAACTTGTTTCAAAGTATCTTCCATGACATTATCCATGGAACCTGACCAGTCCAGCAAGAACAACATACCATGATTCTTACCTTGTGGGATTGCTGTGACACGTTTGAATAAATCATCATTCAATTTGTAAGACCAAACTTTCTTCATATCCAACGATCCGATTTTGGAAGTCGTTGCACGTTTGTACATCTTAGCAGACTTACGCATCTCGAATTCTTTGACCAGATAGTTGACAGTGGACTGACTATCTGTTTTAAATTTTACAAACTCTTCATGAAGTTTTTCATGAAAACCTTCACCAAGACGACGCGAGTAGTAACCAGCCAGTTCTCTTTCTTCATAGTATGCGTCGATATCAGTCTCAGCAATAATTTTCTTATAACCAATTACAGGATCAAGTTCTGGAATATTAGAGAAGTTATAGTAGTTGTATTGAGTGCTAGTATCAGCCAAGTCTTCTAGCTTGTCAGCGAATGCTTTGTCGGTCTTAGACTCGAGTTCATCCTCTTCTGCCTTCACAGGGTCTTTAGTATAATCAATTGCTCGACTACGTCCACCTGCAGTCTTGTCTTCATCTTCGTCAAATTCAGAACGCTGCTCAGCAGGTACAGGTGTGGTGTCGGCATCTTCGTACTCTATGCTATCATCATCATACGAGTCCATCTCATCATCCCCAAAGTCATCTTCGGTTTCTTCTTCCTCAGAGTCGTCAGGATTTTCTTCTTGTGCTTGTTGTTTACGTTTCTCAGCTTGTTCTTTTGAGAATGTATAGACATCTTGTGCAAGCTGAATAACGTCTTCGATAGTTTCAGTCTGACCAGCACGTGCAACAAATAGTTTCTCTTCCATAGAGAATGTAACACCACACTGGTATCCAGCTTTGAAGTATAAGTTGAGTTTATCGATAAGAATCAGACTGTCTAGTGGAACCTTTGACACACCAAAGAAGTCACGTTCATTGAGTTGTTTGTACCCTTCGTTCATGCGCTTGCGCAGTCCAGGGTACTCACGTTTGATCAGTTTCTCAATACGCACATCTTCCAGCACGTTAAGGTATGACATCATCTTACGATTTTCTTTGATCGGCTCCATGTAAGCATCACCAGTGTAAAGAGCATGCCCCACTTCGTGACCAACTAACATGTCCTCAATCTCAGGTGTCATGTCTTTCCACATGGGCAAAGTCAACACACGTGACTTGATGTCAAAAGATGCAGTGCGAGCATTCGCACGTACCACTGTGAGGTTTTCAGTGGCTAGAAGTTTGGCAGCGAGATCTGTCGATTGCATCATAATATTTATCCTTCTTGGCTATAAACTTCATCCATCTCTGCAATGGTCAGCAGTTCTTCAATCTCAACACGATTCGACAATCTGAATCGTTCAGTGAAGTTGATGTCCAGTTTTTCTTGGATACCGTATACGAACGCAAGTTCACACAACTCAAAGTCGGTAAAGCCATTCCACATGGTTTCCATAATATATTCTCCGATGTTCATACAGTTATTATACCGCAAGCAATCTTGCAAGTCAACACCTAATTTCAAAAAAGATCACATTGTCCAGTAGAGACAGAGACGCGATGCTTCTGGATATTGTTACCAGACTCTTTGAGTGATGCGAATATGTAATCAATCACATCATGTGCTCTTTGTGTAGACTCAGCTTCAAACTCTTTGGAGATCACTTCTCCCGTATCAAACTCTATACTAAATTCAACGTTAACCATCTTTACTTCCTTTTCTCGATTCATTACAGTTATTATACAACGCTTTGCAATAAAAGTCAACACCTAAATTGAAAAAACCCCACAAAAAGTAGGGTTTATTTTCTTGTTTAAAATCAACAACTTACGGAGAGATGATGGAGAAGTCGTTTCTTTTCTCAAATTTAACCACACTTCTGAACTTGTCGAACAGCTGATCACCCTTATGGCTAATGACGAAGATGTTAGAGTGTTCGCCTAGTTGGTTCATCAGGTTCAAGAAGTAATCAGTTCCAGCAGTATCAAGTGATGAATCAAAAATCTCATCGAGCAACAACAAGTTTGTGTTCACTGAGTTCTTCATCTTGGCAATCTGTCGCCACGTGAATAGAATTGCCAAGTCAATACGCATCTTCTCACCTTCAGAGAATGACGCATAAGTGAATGTATCACGATAACGAGACTTAACGATCTCGTTGAAAGACTCATCAAGCTCAAAGTGGATGTAAGCATCCATTGCTTGCAGATACTTATTAATCAACTTGTTCATGGCTGGGAGATACTCACGGATAATGGCAGTCTTAATACCAGTGTCCTTTAGTAAGATAGAAGCAACTTCTTCCATTGAACGATGCTCCAAGAGTAAGTTCTTTTCAGCAATCTTGTCTAACGCATCTTTGGCAAGATCCTTTAGCTTTGTCTTTTCTTCATCGAGGTTAGATGTGTCAGATTTAACCCTTTGGGTCTCAGAGTCAAGTTCTTTGTTTTGTTTGTTGAGTAAGGTGACAGTAGAGTTTTTTGTAGATAACTCAATGTTCTTGTCGGTGATCTGATCAACCACTTTGTTAATTTTCCATAGATTCGCATTGAGATTAGTGAGTATGGTTTCGAGTTCACTAATCTTTGAGTTGTTGTCCAACATTTTCTCATTAAGGTCTTTGACAATATTTGCTTTGTACTCCTCTGCGATATCTTGGTTACAGCTTGGACATACATCGTGTTCATCAAAAAACTCTGAGTGCTGCTCGCAAGTTTCGATTTTCTGGAGTAACTTGGACTTTATGGACTTGGCTTTGTCGATGTCTTCAGTAATAACTTCCTTACTAGCGATGCTTGCTTTAAGAGTATTGATCTCCGAAACGATAAATTCGATCTGGCTCTCTGCCTGTAAAATTTCAGCAGTATTAGCAGAAATTTTGGATAGGATGTTGTTAATACTTTCCGTCTTAGCTTCATTGATTGTTTTAATGATGGTCTGCTGCGACTCAACTTTGTCTTTAGAATTTTTAATTTGGTTTTCGACACGAACGATTGCATCTTTAGTCTCCTGCGCTTTCTCTTTCAACAACTGATTCATTGTAGAGAAAATACGAATATCAAGAATGTCCTCAATAACATCTCTGCGTTGTGCAGATGATAGTTGCATGAATGGAACGAACGATGCCGATCCAAGGATAACAACCTGAGTAAATGTCTTGTAGTTTAGTTTAAGAATCTGCTGCTCAAGAACCTTTTGATAGTCACGTGATGCAGCGTCTTGATTGATCATCTCACCATCACACCAGATCTCAAAGATGTTTGGTTTGATTCCACGAATCACTTTATACTTGCGTTTATTAATAGTGAATTCGACAGTGACGAGACACTTCTTCTGGTTGATACTATTGACCAACTGTCCCTTGTTGATGTTACGAAAAGGTTTACCAAACAAAGAGAAACACAACGCGTCTAGGATGGTGGACTTACCCTCACCATTCTTGCCAATGATAAGAGTTGTTTGTGATTTGTTTAGTAAAACTTTGTTTGCAGAATTACCAGTGGACAGGAAGTTAGCCCACTCAACGGATTCAAATACGATCATACGACCTCAATATTCACTGCTTCGGTATACAAACCTCGCATGTATGTTTTCACCTTTTCTTTATCAGCATCTGTCTGTAAAGAATCAATATAGTTGGAAAGAACGCTTGCTGTATCTTCAAGATTGATTTCGTCACCAACATCACCATCTTCATACTCGGAGAAGTCTTCAACAATTTTGATATCAGCACAACCTTTAGTATACAACTTTTGAATGAATTTGTCAAATTTATAATAGTCAGTTTTGTTTACAACTACTAACTTTACATACTTGGATTCTAAGTTAAGTGCGTCGAGGTCGATGGGTTCGGCATCCTTGTCGGTGTACTCAATTCTGGAGAACATTGTATAAGGATTGACGATGAACTCAAGTTTTCGTGTCTCAAGATCGAACAGGTGGAATCCTCTGGGATCGTTATAGTCCTGCCATGTGATTTCATAAGGATTTCCAAGATAGAAAATGTGAGTATCGTCTGAACGATGATGATAGTGACCACTGAACACCATATCAAACTTGTTAAAAATTTCTTTAGATAAACCATCATGTGACTCCATGCCACGGTGCATTGTAAAACCAGCAATCTCGAAATGTCCCATGCAAATATCTGCTTTGGTGGTGTTCATATGATCTAAACTTTCCTGATAGTTCTCAGGACAGATCCACGGCATCATGCAGATAGGAACACTATCGATAACAATTGTTTCTGGGGATTGGATAACATCGATGTTGTTGTACTCACGCAACAGTAAGTCTGGAGAGTTAACATCGTTTGTGTTTTTAAAGTAAGTGTCGTGGTTGCCAGCAAGCATGTGCACACGGATGCCACGCTCTTCTAATTTATCGAACCACATTTTCTTTGCACGATCAAGTGCGTAGAAGTTCACATACTTGCGACGATCGAATGTGTCGCCAAGAACTAAGACTGTATCAATACCTTCTTCATCAATCTTTGGAAAGAAAGTATTGTCGTAAAATTTTTCATAAAAGTCTAGAAAACCAACGCTGTCGTTACGAGCGCCAAAATGTTGATCCGTAATAATCGCTACCTTCATTCTTCAGCATCACTTTCATCATTAGGAATATCATCAGATTCAATAAACTGTTCCAGAGAAACATCTTGGCGTTTCTTTTTACGCTTCTCAGCTTTACGTTCAAAGAAGTCATCTAGTTGATGATTGCTTTGTAAGAAGTCGGCGTAGACATTTCTAAATTGAGTATCGTTGCCATCTTCACCGTGCGTCTCAAACGTATCAAAAGGCATGTCAAGAATCAACTTACCCTTGATGTAAGTCTGTTTCTTTTCTTTGGCAATGCGCCGCAGAAATGCATAGTAGATAATCTGCGTAAAATATGAAAAGGGATTATTGGATTTGGAAGGATCGAAGTTATCGATATATTGAAGACAGTTTTCAATACCATCCGATATCATTTCTTCACGATAAGAGTAATTTATAAAATTTGGCTTATACGATAAGTGTGTAGCAATCTTTAGGATACACTCCCCGATATAGTTGCTAACAACAGGTTTGGGTAAACCCTTTTCTTTTGCGTCGGCAACTTTTGCTTTCATTTCAATGATTGCTGCTAAAAAGTCAGCGTTAACTACATAATGTGCCATACATGATTATCCTTCAATCTATTATGATTATATTATACAACATAAATCAACAAAAGACAAGTTTTACTTACATACTGTATTTGCAGTATTGCAGTTCACTCTTGCTTGACAAACTGCTTGACTTGATGTATACTCTAGAGTGTTAGGGTTGATGATGACATAGATTAGTGTACTGTTGTATTACCTATAAATGTAACACTCACTACCTCTTCCTCTTCATCTTCTTCTTCCCAATTAAGGTTTCTCTCTTCAGATTGTCTTGCGTGACGAATCAACTCTGATTCACCAAACTCTTCTACCATGTTGTAGTAGTGAGATATAAGAAAGTGACTTAACTTTTTAATAAACAATACGTTCTTCTTATCTATTAGATACGTATCATCATCAGAGTATTGGCACAGTGGCGCAGCCACAACAGATTCTTTTGATGTTGATACAGGAATTGATCTTATTGACATTGGATACCGCAACTCAACATACTGTTCGTCTTCATCCTGCAACACAGCCATGACGTTTTCGCCACTAACTAACTTGACTATAACGCAAAGTTCTTTTCCGTCTAGATCATCTAGCATAAGTCCACCTCTACGATTTTAAGTTTAAATTCTTCTTCAGCATACGTTTTGTAACGTTCAGCTGCGTGATTTAGAGTGTGATTCTTCCACGACTTCCAATGCAAGTCATCAGCAATGTCATAAAGATTACATGATGTCTTGCCGCTTTTTAAGCGTAAACCTCTACCAATACTTTGTAAGTTTCTTATCTTGCTCTTAGACGGTGATGCAAACACAACATTTTCAATAGATGGGATGTTGATACCTGTAGAGAAAGTTCCAAAACTAGCAATAATAATTGCATCGCTTTCATTTTCTGTAATGTGTCTGATGGCTTCCCTGTCTGTAGTATCTGTTCCACCATAAACAAAAAAGACTTTGCGATTCTCATGAGATTTTTCTTTGATCATCTCATAAAGAATCTTGCCGTGCTTTTCAACATATTGAAACAACACAAGGGTATTACCTTGTGACTTGACTGCCAGATTTCTAATAAATTTATTGCGTCTTTCGTGACCAACTATAAAATCCATCTCATCTTGGTAAGTCATATTCTTATGTGTCTTACGAATTTCTTCAGGGTACTTCATTATCAAGCACATTATATTTAGCTTGGCTAACCTACCTGAGTCCATCAACGCTTTAGTTGTTGTAACTCTGTGCACTGGACCAAACACACCCTCAAGAACTAAACGATGAATCTTTTTATCATCAAGTGTACCTGTAGTTCCAATACGATAACGAACATTGTCTAGCTTTTCCATAACACTGGTCAAAGACTTAGCTTTGAACTGGTGCGCCTCATCTCCAAAGATAACATCAAACTGTTTGAACCATGCTTTTGGTTGCAGATAGATTGACTGCCAAGTTGTTATCAAGACATCTTTAGTAAATTCTTTGGAAAAACCAGAGTAAAGTTTCTGGCAGTGATCACGAACATCCCAACCATTGGCGGATGAGTAATCTTCAAAGTCGGTGTATAGTTGCTCAACAAGAGATGTTGTTGGAACGATAATGATACACTTGCGATCATTGGCTAGATGCCAACGAAGTGTAGAGTAGATAATTAAAGATTTGCCTGAAGCAGTCGGAGATAAGAGCAGTACTCGTTCATCACTAACTGCTTTGTAAATAGCGTCAAGCTGGTAGTCCCTAACTTGGATTGGTTCGTTTCTTGATTGAGGATTGAGATCCGAGACCCATTTTTCAACTTCATCGTAATTGAAGTTATTTTGTATTGTGAGTTCTGGTGATACTTGTAATTCATATCCATTCCTTTCAGCAAACTTAACGACATAACTTACCAAGCCAGAATACAAAGACTTTCTTACTTGGTCATATAATCTTACCTTTCCATCCCATAGTCTGGCACGGAATTGCGGAGTGAATCTTGCTCCTGGATATTCATACGTAAAGAAATCCGCGAGTTCCTGCTCGATACTGGAGTCAGAGAACACACGCACATAGACTTCGTCAAGTTTTTCAATTTTAATCAATTACATTCCTGCTAAAAATTTCTTCCAATCAACAGCAGTTTTGATCTGCCAGTCACGTGCTTTGATCTGCTGAAGAATAGATTCAAGTAAATAAATCATAGTTTCGAGATAGTCAATCTTAACTCTATTTGTATTTAGTTCTGTGTCACCTGAGAGAAATTCATCCATCTCATTCTTTAGTGGCTTAACCCCTTGCCATTGATCCCACCCAAGAGTGGTTAATTCTTCACGAGAAAGTTCACCACGATAGTAGCGAAACTTGTTCTTACGAAGCATGTTATAGTCCGACTGATATTTGGTGTGTTTTAGTTTAACACCAATCAGCACTCTGACATACTTAGCGTGGAGTTTGGGGGTTGCTGTGGAATTTTCGCCGAGAAAGTTGTCATCGATTTGACAATCAGCTGCCCACATATCTTGTAGCTCATCTATATTCATAATATCCTCAAGTTGACTTTATGGTACGATTATACCACAAAGTTGCAAAAAAGTCAAGTCAAGTTACAAGAACTTGTAATATCCGTAACGGAATGTTGCGTTGCCTATTAGATAGTTAACGTCTTGGTTGGTTGCTTGAAACAACAGTGAATCCAGCGCAATAGGAAACATGTCGTAGAACTCAACAGTTTTTACTGTAGTATTGTTAGACCCAAGAATCTGAAGTGTTGCGTCTGAGTAGTTCTTTGCAAGTTCACCAGTGGCGATCTGATCTGCATCGTTTAGAAATGTTGTGTACTGTGTGTAGTCTTGCGGAAACCCTAGAGCAATAATCCAATTGTAGATTGCCTGATAGTTAGACATATCTTCATTGATAAGAAACTGTACAGTTAGTTGATCGTATGTAAGTGTTTCACCAGGAATTGGTGCTACGTTAAATGGGTTGCCAAACTCAGGTGCGCCAAGTGTAATTCCAGGAAGGTTTACTTGCTGACAGAAAAACTTTAGCGTTGGTAGTTTGCTAATGCCAAACATAAATCCATTGGGTGACAGTGGATTGATATTGTCTGGGATTGGGCAACTAATTGTGTTATTTGGGATAGCCATTCATAGATCCTATAATCTGTTCTCGATATATTTAGGAATAAAAAAAGGGCAACCGAAGTTGCCCTTTGAAGTACCTATCTTACGTAGGTTTTCTTGAAACTTGATTACATCAAGTTAGCGACTAGAACACGACGGTAGTAGTAGTTCTTGTTTGCTGTCAAGTTGTCATTGCCAGAAGCGCCATCGTCAAGGTTAACGAATGGGTTAGCAACTAGACCGTAACGAGTCTTAAAGCCAATCTTTGGCTGGAAGCTGTTAGGATCCACGGCACGAACCATCTGCAATGGCACGTATGGGCAGTAGAACAAGCCAGCGTCAAAAGCAGATGCGCCTTTGTAACCAACAACGAAGAACTGCGTATTAGACACGTTAGAGGTATATGGATCAACATATACTTTGTACTTGCCATTTAGAACACCAGCAAAAGTAGTGCTTGTGTCATCGATGTTCAAGTTGCTGTTACCAGCAAGAGCAGGTGCGTAGTCAAGAACGCCAGCCATCGCTAGAGCAGACGCAACGTCAGCTGAAGTGATGATGATGTTACCACGTCCGCGACGAGTTTGCTGACCAATAGCATTGGCTTCACGCTCGATTTGGAACAATAGACCTTTGAACTTCTCAACAGACCAACGACCATTTGAGTCGGTGTCTAGATCGAAAGTACCAGCAGTAGTTGTACCAACTTGAGCACCTGGCTTAGCTGTTTTGTAAACTGTACGAACAACTTCACGGTTGATTTCAGCAAGAATCTCTGTAGACAGGATGTTGCTTAGTTCGCCTTCAGCGTCAAGACCATGAACTGCTTTCAAGTCTTGTGCTAGTTCAACTGAGTATTCAGCTTTCAAAGCACGAGTCTTAGCAGTAACAGTTGCTTTCTCGATTGAGAATGCCATCTGACCGAAAGTGCCGTCACCAGTTCCACCTTGACCCAAACGCTCACCAGCAGCAGTTGTCAAGCCAGTACCAGTAGTTTCAGAACCACCAAAGTCGTATGCACCAGAGTGTGTACCTGTTCCACCGAAGTCTGTATCAGCTTCGTTGAAAAGGGCTTCACCACCAGCTTGGTTGGTATAGCGTGACTTCATTGCGAAGATCATACCAGTAGGTTGTGTCATTGGCTGAACACCAGCGATATCATAAGCGATAAGCTGAGGCATAGCACGACGAACTAGAGAGATAAGAACTGGATCGTAACCAGCGACTGTGTCGTTAGTTGCACCAGCATTACCTAGAGCGATACCAGCACCACCGCTGTTGGCAGGTGCACCTTCGTTAAACATAGACGCTTGATAGGCTTTGCCCATTTCACGTTCTTGGTTTTCTAGAAGAACTGCAGTAACTTCTCTGCGGTACTTGTCTGTGATAGGAGCAGAACCTTCGTGCTCCAGGATTGGTGCCCATTTAGCGAGCAATTCATTACGTGTAGACATTTTGTCTTCCTTTTTATTAAAAATTTTAAGATTACTTGTTTGATAAGGCTGATAGGTAAGCTGACATTCTGCCGTCAAGTTTTGGCTTGACTTGTTCTGTCAGTTGTTCTACTGGCTCATCAGTTACGACGGAATCAATCTTTGATCCTGATACTGTTTTACCGCTAAAATAATTCTCACGAATTGTTTTAACTTTTGTCTCGAAAGACACAGCATCTTCAAAAGATAGTTCTTCTGCAAGGCTGTTAAACTTTTCAGATTCAGTAACGGTAAGACCTTCACTGACAGTCTTAATGATTTCGGTACGCTTTGCTTCAGCAAGAGTCTTAGACATCTCGATGTTTGTAGCGACTTGCTCATTAAGTCTTTCTTCAAGTTCTTCAATTTGCAGTTCCATAGAACCTAGAACATCGAAACGCTCTTCTGGTACTTCGATATAGTGCTCTTCAAAGAGACCTTTTAGACCACTTACGAAACCTTCAAGGATTTCGGCTTTCATACCACGCTCAAGGGCTAATTCATTCTGTGCCATCCACTGCTCAGCTACGTAGCCGAGATATCCATCAACTTGTTCAACAAGACCCTCTTGATTCTTTGCAACGGCTTCTTCAAGACGTGCTTCGAATTCTTCTTCTAGACGTGAAACTTCTTGCTTCACTCTAGTAACAATAGCTGCTTCGAAAATCGTAGCTGCTTTTGTTTTAAATTCTTCTGAAAGTTCTTCACCATTGATAAGAGCATCAACATCGGCTGATACATCAATAGTTACGTCGACAGATTCTTTAGACATTTTTTTATATGACATTTCAGCCATTTTTTTCATTGACTCTTTCTTCATATCTTTGTCTTCGTCTTCGTCTTCCATTTCGTCTTCCTCATCATCGCCTTTGGCTTTAGATTTTTTAGCCATGGCTTTTTTGAGTGCTGGAGGCATTTCACCTTCAGCAACGACTTCTGTTTCATCAACTTCTTCTGACACAATCTCTTCAGCTTCAACTTGCTCAGCAAGTTTGGCAGCTTTGGATTCGGCTAGTAGTGTTGCAATTTTTTGTTCGATTGACATCGTTGTTTTCTCCTGTAACTGGAATAGTTCTGTTATAAGTTATTTATTATTTATCTGATTTTACTCAAGAAGGTTTGGAAAGCTCGAACCTTGGCTTCCTCTAAATGCTTAGAAGAAGTCCTCTTAATAAGAGACTTGGCTTCCTCAATTTGTTCTTCCACAAACTTTCCATCAACAAAAACCCACTGTTTACCTTCCATAATACCTCTTACGAAAGCATCAGGCGCAGAGGGGTCTGCTACGATGTCCGCAGCAGTAGATAACATAAAGTCATCTTGAACGATCTGAATCCCATCTCGATTAGTTTTGAGAGATCCTAACGCTCTACTTGACACACCAAGATTAGCACCGCCATCAAGAAGACCGCGAGCGATCATTCCCATTGGAGTTTCTAGAATCTTAGCCTTACCAATATAGTTTGTACCTTCTTTACGCAAATCAACAATCAAATGAGAGACACGATCTAAGTTAATAGAAGGTGTGTCTGGATGACCTAGTTCGCCATAAGCACGGTTCATTTTAACATGCGAGCCCATGTATCGTGCAACTTCTTTATCCATTACACTTTCTTGATACATACGACCATTGCGGTTAACCAATTCAGACTGAAGGAATACACCTTCAATAAAATATTGTTTACCTTTGCCGAGTTTTTCCTCGACAACTAATTTCGTTTCTTGTACGGTTTCTCTAATAAGTTTCATTGTTATACCTTATCTGGTGAACCACTTACGGAAGTTGAAGCACCAACACGAGTTTCGTCATCGTACGAACCGTATGTAGCATTCTCAACTTTAGTGACGTAACCACCGACTTTACGTAAGATAAGATATGCTTGTGCTTCAGCACCACCAATGGTGACAACAATATCTTCAGTATTTTCGATGGTGTCTACAAACCCTGCTCCAGCTGCAAATTCAATAGCGCCTTCGCCTTCTGCGCCAAGAGTTAAAATGTTGACTGCATTTCTAGTGATTGTAATAGTAGAAGTAGCAAGACCACAATACTGTAGACCGACAAGATTTACTGTTTGAGTTGCGCCATCTAGTGATTGCCCTGCGGGTAGTAGATCAACACCAAGATCGATAGTAGCTGCGGCAGCTGTGCCAGCAACTTTTACTACTGCCTCTTGATGCGTCTTTTTCAGTACTGTCTTAGTGACTGCCATTTTATTCTCCGAATTGTTCTAGTACATAGAGAAAGTTTTCTTTGGACTCTCTCATAAATTCTATAATGTCTATATGACTCTCTAATACATTATTTAGGTGCTTCTGGGTACGCATGTCTATCGCCACAACAGAGCTGTCATCAAGGACATAGTGTAACTTACCTTCAACAATTGTATCAAGTCTATTTAATTTTCTGATATCATACACAACAGGATCTACGCTAAAAATACTAGAAGAAGCAAGTTTTATATAATTTTCGATTAGTGTATCAGTTACTTTAACATCGTGGTATTCTTTAATAATACTGGCGATTCGTGTATCTGATAGTTCTTCGTATAGGTCTTTTGATACTTCTTCTTCTAATTTTAACGAGATATTGTCTTGTATGATATGCTTGCGTGCTTCTTCTAGGCTTTTATAACCAGTAGCTTGCTTGTCCACATATACTGTGCCACTCTCGTCCATCTGAATCAGATGTCCGTAAGAGCGAATGGAACTACCATTCATTGACTTTAAAAATGTGGAGTAATACATTTATTCTTCTGTTGCTTCTACTTCTGGTTCATCTTCTGCCGCTGCTTCTAATTCCGCAACAACTTCTTCTTGACCCTTGAACATATTCTGAGCGATGTCTTGACGCATTGTATCTAATTTACCAGCTAGCTTTTCTGCCATTGCTGCACCAAAAGAATTTTCAGTACCAATCGCATTACCAGTTACCATTGCGCTAATCAGCGCTGATGTAGTTTCACTCATTTTCAGTCCTCACTTTTTGATGTCGGTGCTTCCTGAGTTTCAGGTGGAGCATTTTGTTGTAAATATGTTTGTTGTGCGGTTTGCGTCACGCCAGCAATAGTACCATCGAATTCAGCATTCTGGAAATGATCTTTTTGCTCGTCTTCAATTTGTTTCTTAATCAGTTCGATATCTTCAGCAGACTGCTTCAAGATATTCTTACGCGCCCACTCGATTGAATAATATTTACCGATGTAGTTCTCAGCTTGCTGCAACATTTGTAATCTTTGTTGTAAGATTTCACCGTCTTTTAATTCAGAGAAGTGATTGTCTTCTAAGAAGTTGAATCGCATAAAAGTGCTAAGTACATCCCACTCTTCTGGAGTAATAATCTTTTTAGCAATCAACTGTACACGAAGTGCTTCTTTAAACAATACAGTAAATTTCTTACGCAGTCTTACAATAAATTTATTAAACTTAACTTCATCACGAGATATTTCTGTTGAACGACCAATGCTGAACCCTTGTTGTGGTTGCAGTCTACTGATAGGCACGTTCAATGCATGATAGAGTTTCTGCTGGAAGTATTCAATGTCTTGGATTTCACCAAGGTTTTGACCTCCAGGAAGAGTAGTAATTTCAGTACCCTTACCACCTTCACGACGAGGCATCCAAAAGTCTTCCATCATTGAAAGATGTTTGCGATCGTCACGTGTTTCACCAGTTGTAGCATCATAAACAATCTTGTTACGGAACTTGTTCATGATATCATTAACGTATTGCTCTGCCTTTAACTTAGGTAAGTTACCAACGTCAATGTAGAAGATTCTACGTTCTGGCGCACGACTAATACGGTAGATGACTAAAGAGTCTTCAATCATCTTTAATTGGTTAACTGGTTTGATTGCCTTATGTAAATAAGACATCATCATACCAGTGTTTGCATCTGTAGTGCCAGAAGGAACAAAGATTACTGAATCAAGGGATAACTTAATACCCTGTGTCGTTTGCTCAGTAATACCTTTGTCGTTGTACAGATAGTATTCTTCAATACTCTTTACAACTTCAACACCCTTTGCGTTCTTTTCTTTTTTAATGTTTTTAATCTTACGAATTTTACGTGGGTCAATATAGCGTAGTTCTGCTATGCCATCATTAATTCTGTTCTGATCAATAAGGATATTGAAGTACATACGTCCATCAATATACCAAGTGCGGAACAACTCGTGACCACGATCTTCAAATTTTAAAATTCGTAAGATCTCATCAAATTCTTCTGAGATCTTTTTCTTTACGTTAGGTGATGCTTTTACATCATCTAAAACAATTTCAACAGATTGATCTTCTTCATGAGCAATAATTGCTTCATTAACGATATCTTCGATTGCTGAATCACAATCTGAATATGCTGCAACTTCACGGTATCTACGGATAAGGTCGTTCTCATTTTTAATGACACCTTCCAAATCCATGACCATACCATAGTAACCACCAGCATTAACGCCAGTGTTTACTACAGTAGAGCCATCGCCAAGACTTGGAGTTACTACACTCGGCAAGTCTGGCTCTGTCTTCTTACGATTAATCTCAAATCCAAAGATCTGCATTATATAATTACCTCACTTATTAATTAAAGAGGGAATGTGCCGATTGGCGTGTCAACTGATACGTTAACCCCAAATCCTGCCGACGCCCCTGTGCTTGATGTAAAGTAGTTGAATGTAAACTCTACGTCAAACTGTTCAATAGAATTCTGTTGTTCATAGTCTAATGCAACTGCAGAGATAGTAGTTGGCATAGCATCAAAGAATTTGTACGATTTGATACTTGCGCCATTACGATCTAGTTGATCTACAGTCAAATCAACTTGATAGTCAGTTGGGTTCACACGACCATTAGTACCGTCGTAGTTCTGGATACCAGACTGCCACTGTTCTAATGCGTTACGAAGACCAAACGTCGTATCGTTGTAGATTGTCACAGTCCATGGTTGGAATGTGCGCTCACCAGCAAAGTTAACTGGACGACCACGATAAAGAACAGGAATGTTCTCAATAGTGGACGCAGGTAACTGAGCAGCTTTACATAAAAATTGCGATCTCAAGCCAGCCACTGCCCCAAGCGTTACATAGCTTGGGAAAGTTAAACCAACTCGGAATTGATTGGGGCGAGCACCGCCACCGATCATTTGTGCTTTAAAGTCAGCAATGTTTGCCATTTAAATCTCCTTGTGTCCTATTCTTATTTATGCTTTATTACGCACCGATTTCTGAGAAGTTAATCGCAGAACGAGCAGCAACAAAGTTTAGAGTGATAAAGTTGATAGAACGATTTGGCTTGACAAAAATGTCAGCAACAAACTCATTGCGGTCAATAATTTCACCAGTGTTGTTAGACTCATCGCACTTAACAACGAAGTCTGTGATACCACGGCGACCTTGAACATCACGTAGGAATGGTTCTACCAGATTCTTAAATTGCGCACGGGTAAATCCGTCGTTGAATTCAAACAACTGGAATTTAGCAGCAGTGGCAATTGCTTTTTCCATAACGATAAACAGACGACGAACGTTGATACGATCGAATGCTGATGGCTTAGCCAACAGAGTCTTGTCACCGAATAGAACAGTTCCTTCTCCTGGGAATGATACAACTGGATTAACACCGTTTTTGTACAGAAGGTCACGACTTGTTTTGTTAGGATTAACAGCAAGTTTAACAACGTTCTTAACTTGACCACGGTTTAGACCGCCTGGAGAGAACCATGCGTCGTTTGTGTAATCAGTACGTGCACACAGACCAGCAATGTCAGCATTCAATGGAATGTAACGGTACTTGTCGTTGTAACGATCGTATTGGTATTTGTAACCAGAATCCATAACAGCATAAGAGCTAGATGGAAGTGCGTCACGATATGCATTGATTGCAGTGATCTGAGTAGAAGTTGAACCAATAATAATATCACCAGATGAAGCATCTTCTGGAGAAACTAAAGCGATACAGTCTAAACGAACTTCAGCAACGTTATTGATAATACTTGTAGCAACTGTAGCAGATGCCTTACCAGCAATGATCAAGCTAATGTCATACTGTTCAGCGTTATCAAACAACTGGAAGCCAGCAATTTTCTCAGCATCGGTTAGTGCGTAATCATCAGTACCTAAAGACATAGAAATGTCAACAGAAGCACTCATGTCTTTAAACGCAGAGGTAGCAGCTGCACCCCATGCAACACCAGAAGTACCAACACCAGCAACAGTAACTGCTACAGCAGTAGTATGATCCATCCAGTAGATGTACTCTGAACGGCTGTTGATTGCGTCTTTGTAGTAGTTATTTGTACCGTTTGAAGACTTAGCGTCATTTGCTTTTGAAATAAAGGCAAACTTTTCTAGAACAGCACCTACAGTACCAGTAAACAGACCATCTTCATCAATAACAATAACGTGTAGTTCGTCATTGGAACCACCAGATGCGGTGGCGTAAGCAGAAGTTCCTGGAGCAGCATCAAATTCAGCGGCGTATGCCCAACCAGTAAATGTCTGAGAGTCAGCCATAGCGACTTTCAAAGAATTACCAGCAGATCCTGGATACTTTGCAGCCCATTCACCAACAGAGTTTGTACCTGAAGCATAAGTGCTTAGGTAAGTTTCACCATTCATAACCTTAACAGCGCTAGCGCCTGAATCGGCAATAGCGTTTAGGTGTCCTGAATCGGCACGGACTAGAAGTAGGTTGTTTGCATAGCCCAGAAAGTTGGCAGCAGAGAAGAAAGAATCAGCATTGCTGTCATTTGGCTTACCGAAGCGACGAACTAATTCGTTCTCGGAAGAGACAGTATTAGGCTCCATTACTGGACCCCAAGCAAACGCACCTGCAAAAGCGCCGACGGATGTTGATACCGCTGGAACGATTGAAGTGAAATCTTTTTCTACGACTGCAACGCCTGGAGATAATTGAAATGGCATTGATGTTCTCCTTGTTAATAAGTTTACCTAGACAACTCTTGTGTCTACATTTTATTTAGCTTTTATGAGTTTTCAAAAGTTCAGTGGCGCAGCTTCTTCTCCACCATCGTCATAAAAACCGAATGGTGTTAATTCGTTTTCGATTGCCTGCATCTGTTTCTTATACATAATCTCTCGTAGATTTATGTTATTTAAGTCCTTAAAATAGGGGTTAGTAGTTAACCACCCAAAAAGAACCAAAGGCATAACTAAATCATCGTGATACCCTTCATCGGCTGAATAAGAACCCTTCGTCTCAATAAACGTAGAGATCTCAGAGATAGTATCAGCGTCTGTAATAATGAGTTTGTTTTCCTCTACCATAGCCTTAAAGTTGTGACAGCCAATCCGTTTTACCTTCTTGTCTGTATTCACCCCAAGCTGTGTCTTACCACCGCCGAAACCACCACCAACAACCTGCCCATCAGTATGTCGACTCACAAATAGAATATTCTCATATTCTAATTCAGAATAAAGAATATGTGCTACTTGCTCTGAGATGTTAATCTCCAGTAGTACATATGCCTCATTATATTCCTTACCCACTTTATATATCACATTTGGATACAACAGTGGACTAATCATATTACTCCTATATTTAGCCACTACACGATACGGTGTTTCAGTGATATCAATTACTTGAAAGGCTGAATAGTCGCCTCCAACACCCTTAGCAACGTCAGCCACTAAAGTATAACTATGACCAGCTTGTGGTTTGACGTAAACATCTAGTCCATCTTTCGCGTGAATGATAGGATCAATAGACATTTTAGCGATAACGTCTGCTGCAACCAGAGTTGAAGAAGAACCAAGGAACTTACAAAGTACCTCTTGGTTATACTTTAACTCACCAAGCATAGCCTTTTGTTCAGCTGCCCATGCATCAGTTCGCCCAGGAATGTCCCAGTACGGAATGAACAGATTCACAAAACCATTTCTACCATTCTCAGCATCATTCCAGAATTTCCAGAAGTGATTATAACCAAGTGGAGTACTACTTAAAAGAATCTTAGTAGTCTGACCAGCAGAAATTGTAGGATAAACTGACGTGAAGAATTCTTCTGCCACGTTGTTTGGAATAATCGCAGCTTCGTCAACATACAACAAGTTAACAGATTTACCACGAATACCAGACTTACCTGTGGCAGCAGTAAATACCTTACTACCATTTTCTAATTCAATATCACCTTTGTTCCAAGTAGTGACACCTTGTTGCATCCATTGAGGAAGCATCTCATACATTGTTTGATAACGATCCAATACTTCACGAGCAGCAGTTGCTTTGTTGGCTAGAATCGCCACGTTTTTACTTGCTTGGAATAGTGTATACCAAACAATATAAGCAGCAGACGTAGTTGTCTTACCTTGCTGTCGCCCTTCCATAAGAATAACCCTACGGTTATTATGGATCACATTTACTTTATTTTTTTGACAATCATATAACTTGAATGGTTGTAAACCATGATCAAGAGTAACAATCTGACAGTAATTTTCGATAAAGTAAATTGGGTCTGCAGCGCACTTCATGTACTCCTTAATATTCTCAGGAGTAAACTCAACAGTAACACCAGCAGCCTTTAAGTTCGAATTCGAATTATATATTTGCGCCATGCTTTAAAAATTAAATTTCCAACTTTCTGTATCAACCGTTGCGTCGGTGACACCACCTTCAGCAACAAAAGTTCTATTAGGGTTAGTAAAGTCTTCGTTTTGTCCTATATTCGCAGTGACGCTATCAATGACTGCTTTACCACTAATTGGACCGAACAGATTCACTTTCATCTGAAAGTTTAAAGTGTGTGTCACAAAACGACGAGTCTGGAAATCTCCGTCATACTCATCTGTGACTGCAACGCTGTTTAGAATAATAGGCACATCCATAGCAACATTCATATCTGGAACAGCGTTTACTGATAGGGTGTATTCAGGTGTAAATGTGGGCAGGATTTGCTCAAGAATCTGAAGTCCATCTTCTTGAGTTTTTGTTAAGATGTAAAGAGAAAGATCAATGTTGTACGGTACTGGAGTATACATAGTAGTTACTGTGCCAGTACCATCACCACATTTGATTTGATTCATACGATTAACTTTACGTTGTGGATCGTATGCATAACCAATAATCTCAAAAGACATTCTTGGCAGTGACGTGTAAGTATGATTTTCTAAGTTAGGATCCTGCTCTAAACGAACAATCCACTTTTCTTTAGGAGCATATGCCAACGGGACTTGTAGTCGTTGTAACGTAGTTCCTGTTACAGAATCACCTTGTTTACGGTCAATATAGATGCTACTAAACAGTCTACCAAACGATACAATACTCTTACGAATAATGCCATGATAAAATACATTTCCATTAAGCATTATTGTATCTCTCCGAACGGATTAGTCTCAGTGAATATGATATCAGATCCTTCATCTTTAAACTTATTGTTATCGCCATAAGATTCTTTCTGATCGATATCAACAGCAATATTTACAGTACCCACAGCGGTAGTTCCACTTGGTGGATTAGAGAATGTTACAGTCGGCTCTGATGAATATCCAGTACCACCACTAGTGATCGTTACAGAAGCAACCTTATCTGAATTGGCGCCAGTACCAAGAACAGCCACTGCTGTAGCTGCACCTGATGAGAATGTTACAGTCGGTGCGGTGATATAACCAGACCCTGCATTACTAATATTAACTTTAGTCACTGCACCAGCACTGTTTCGGGTTGTGTTTGTATTAAATGTCTTGAGTGTTTCAAAGGCATCTACCTCAGCAATACCAGTATCAATGTTCTCAGAGCTGTACTGGAATAGTTCAACTTGTAGTTTGTAAACGTATAGCTTACCAAGTTGATAAAATGGATCTTGGTGCTTAACAAACTTAATTTCAAATAGACCTTTAGTCAGCGGGAAATATAAAAGATCACCCTCACAAGGTCTACTTGGAATTATTGTTACACCGAATCTACCGACAAGTTGTTCCCAACGACGACGAGCAACCACCAAAGTTGCTGACTGTTCCATCATTAGACCAAACTTCTGAATGAACGCGCCTTGTCCGTCAAGAGAATCAACGTTTTCAAAGTACGCTTCAATAGGGAACGATGATGTGAATTTACTTAAACGATCCTCGCCAAGAATCTCATCTTTGCTGACAAGTGTTCTTGGAATGTAAAAGAAATCTTGACCATAGATTCTTAAAGATTCTATGATAATATCTTCTATCAACAGTTGTTCACTGCCAGTACCGTTTGTGAAATATACATTACGAGTCATCAGTTATCCTAGGATAAATTCTAATGGAGCGGATTTGTTCTGTAAAGTGTCTTCTAACTCTTTAACTTCACTGACTGCTTCATCATATAGTTTATCACCGTCCAAAGTGACACCACCTGGAAGTTGTAAACCACTAAATTTCTTTAAGTTAGTACCCCATTGTTTCTTAAACAATGCAGTGGTATAGTGCTTTAACCACGGATCATTATAAACTTTAGTAAACACTTCTGGATCAAGAGCACGATAGCACTCGACAAGAATATACTCACCAAGAGTTACGTCTGTAGCCCAGTTAATGTCTAAGAATAAACGAGCTTGTCTGCGGTTAAATCTAAACAAGGTGTGACCATTCAACTCTAAGTCTAATAGAGCCAGATGACTCATAACAGTTTTGTAATAGATGATAGATGTTGATGTTAGATCGTAAAGATCGTTTAAGCGTAATTGATACTGTAGATCAAAAATGTTCTTAGATGAAGACGCTTGACCAATACTCATTACCTTGGTTACACCGTAGACTAAGTCTGGAAGCTCAACGTATTTGTTATCGTAAAAGCCAAGAACAAAGCTAGCAACAACAGCAGTAACGCCAGAGTCTGTGCCTGTAATAGTTTCGCCAGCTTGGAATGTACCAACCACGTTTCTAACTTTTAGAGATAGACCTGAACTTAAATTACCAAGTTCTACTGTCGCTTCAGCATACGCACCAGATGTTCCACCCACTACGATTTCAGAAATAGAAAATGTGGCTGCATCACCACTTGATAGAGTGATAACAGAAGCATCAACTTTTTGTTTTAGATAAACTTTTTCGATACCATCATAGTGGTATTCACGCCACAGTTCAATAGCTTCATCGATACGATCTTCAAGCTGCTCTTCATCTACGTTGATTTCTAACACAGGTGCGCCTAGTTCTCGCAAACAATATTGCTTTAATGCGTCTCTTGTTAAGGTTGCCATATTTTATCCTAGTGCGATTGACATTGCTACAGCTTTATTTAGCGCTTCTCTAACTGCAAATTCAGTAGTAGCAATTTGTGTTGTTTGGGTATTGACAGCAGCAGTTGGAGCAGTGGGTATTTCTAGTAGCGCTATTCCAGCAGCTGTTGATGTAGAAACAGAAGTCCCGTCAACTGTAGTTGTTATAAGTCCAGTTCCAGTATCAGCGACTGCAATACTAGAATTTCCTTGAGATATTTCAGTTGAAGAACCTGCGCCAGCAGAAGCAGCAGGAAAGAAATCAATCTGATTTGTTGAAGTCTTGAAAAATAATTTACCGTCGGCGTAGTTTAGCGCAACTTCGCCGTAGTCTAAATCTGATGTCGTCGGCACTCTAGCTGAGACGGACGATTTCTTAAGTAATACCTTCGTAGCCATATCAAAACCTTAAAAAAGGAAAGAAGGGTAGTAAAAACTACCCATTTAAAATTATTTAGTAAGTGCCGCCGTCAATATCACCCCATGTTGGAACTCCACTTGACAATTGTAGAACCTGTCCATCTGTGGCAGCTGACAACTTAGCCAACGTATTTGTACCAGAAGCATAGAGCAGATCGCCAGTTGCGTATGTTGTTAAGCCAGTACCACCTTTGGTAGCACCGATAGCAGTGGCAGACCAAGTACCAGTAGTAACTGTACCAAGAGTAACGATGCTAGTTTGACCAGCGTAAGATGTAGAGATATCAATGGCATCAGTAGAAACTGCGATACGATTTGTAGTACCACCGACAGCAATAACACCAGAGCTATATGTTAAACCATCACCAGCAAGTGTAGATTTAATTTGTAACGCATCAGCAGAAATCTCAATACCGCCAGATGCCGCAACATTGACAGATAATGTGTTACCAGACTTGGCAAGACCATCACCAGCAACAATCTGACCAGCGCCAGAGAACTGTGTAAAGTTAACGGCATCTACACCAACAGTAATAGCACCACCGTCTGTAGTGATAACAAAGCCAGCGTCAGCGTTTGCAGTACCTTCTTCAACGAAGAAGAATACACCAGAAGTCATTTCTGCTGGTGCGTCCATATCAGTAGAACGTGCCCATGAACTAGAAGCAACTACGTAGATACCGTTCTGAGAAGCAGTAGATTGATCCTTAACAAGGATACGATCACCAACATCAAGAGCAATACCATCAACAGTTTGCGTATTGCTTAGTGTAATGTTTGCGGTAGTGGCTGCACGGACAGATGCTTTTGGATCTAGACCAGCTGAACGAGCATCAACGTATGCCTTTGTGGCAGCGTCTTGAGCATCAACTGGGTCTGCCAGACCAGTAACTCGTGCAGAGTTAACCGCAACAGTACCACTGCCATTTGGATTTAGAGAGATGTTACCGTTTGTATCGGTAGAAGAAATCTCGTTACCATTGATAGTGATATTATCAACATCAATTTGTGTTAGACCAGTTAGGCTGGTAGAAGTAGCACCAAGTGCTATATTGGTAGAACCGATAGTTACCGCACTGTTTGCCAAATAAGCGTTGCCAATGGCAGTACCTTGCCAAACACCAGTACTAATAGTACCAACAGCAGTCAAGCTAGATGTGACTACAGTAGAATTTAGCGTTGTACCAGTTAGTGTACCAGCAGCTGCAGTGACTGTGCCAGAACCACCCAGAGATATAGAAGTCCCATTAATAGTAACTGCGCTATTGGTTAGAGAACCATTAGCAATGTTTGATAACGTATTGCTTGCACCAGAAATAGTCTTATTAGTAAGAATCTGTGCAGTGTTTAGATCAACAGTTACAGCTGTATCAATGGCAACAGTAGAAGTATTGGAGCCATCGTTATTGGTGATAGTAATACCATTACCAGCAGTAATAGCACCACCGACTGTGTCAAAGATGTACTCAGCAAGAGACGTGGCATCATCACCGATAAATGGATTGGTGATAACAACCTTACCAGTACCATTTGGTGTAAGTAAGATATTACCGTTGGTATCAGTAGTGCTAATTGTGTTACCGTTTAAGTCGAGGTTATCAACTTTAAGGTTATCAATTTTACTATTTGAATCGACCAGTATAGCAGAAGATGCTGTTAGTGTTCCAGCGCTATGATCTAGTTTGTCTGTGAAGTATTTACCACCAATCACAAAGTGATTAGCAGCATTGCCTCCAGTTTCTGTGCCTATACCAATGTATAAACGATCACCACCATTGGATCCGTTATCGGTAAGGGCAGAATAGGCTAATTCTCCAGCAGCTAGGGTAGCTGGATTACCCGATACCGTGGATCTTTTTATTCTTATGATACTAGCCATCTTTATTCTCCAGTTTTATTTTTATTATATGGTCCACGCTTTTTTCCAATTTTAGCGAGACGCATTTTCTTTTTGGTTTCTTCTGTCATCTTAAAATTCGCCACCTTCCATGTCCTGCGCTTCAAGCGTAGTCGTGGAAGTCCATCTGTTTGTTGCTGTTTTATAGACCAGTAGCGAACCAGTTATTAATCCGTTTGTAGAAGTATCAACGTCCCCAACGCTTGCAAGTGTATCAACATTTGCTGGATTGGCTAAATTGCTTGAGGCTATAACCAGATTTTCCTGCTGTGCCACAACAGAAATTACATTCTCATTATTGATTTGTACAAAAGTATCTGCCATTTTAAATCTGTGTAATCTGTGGGGTTACTGTTGCCACACCGTGAACGACTCTGGTCTTAGCGCCAGATCCAGAGGTGATTTCCAAGTCATAAAGATATCTTCCAGGTGGAATAACTTCTGACTGTGCCGCATTTAAAATCATTCTAACCTGTCCATTGGCAGCGCTATGGATCGATGCGTTAAGGTTATACGCTGTGGTTGATGTGTATGACTTACGCATCTGTGAGGCGACAGTGTACCCAGTAAGATTTAATGCTGCGCCATTTGTACCTGACACAGTAATAATGTTACTGTAATTTGAACCTTGATCGATGAATATGTTTGCTGTGGTTGCCACTAAGTTTCTCCAATATACCTTGTTATTTATTCGTTTTGTAATCTTGGAATAAAAAATCCCTCATGAGAGGGATTATCAGTTTTAGATATTTGTCTCAATCACTCTGCTGGAACCAAGTCCCACGAAGTGGTTGACTCGTTCCATGTGTACTGTTCACCATCATCTGGATATGCAATTGGAGAATCCCATAGGCAAGTGTCATCATTTAGAGTCCAACTTGCATATGGTTTTGGTGGGATAAATGCATCACGAACTGAATCGTAAGTAAATCCAACACCAGCATAATTGCCACGCAGTGGTGTTCCACCAAGTGTGTGTTGATTACCTCGTGTATTGTAAGATGTTTGAATCCAAGCACCTGGAGAACTATCTACAAACGTGTCGAAAAACTCTGCTTCTGCTACAATAACTTGCACCACTGAACCGTTGTTTACTTTTGCGTAATGTGCCATGTTATTCCTTAAGCTGTGTATGTACCAGATGATGTAAAACTTAAGACAGTATATAAACCATCTGTAGCTACACTTGCAGTACCAGAAAATATACCGCTATACTTTGAAGTTAAGATGCGAAGAATAACAATTCCAGACCCTCCTGCGGCACCAGCACCGCCATTGGCATTCCTACCTGCTGCTTGTCCGCCACCGCCACCGCCAGTATTAATACTACCCGTAGTCATGCCGCTGGCAGCACCTGACACTCCACCATTTCCTACCCCGTTGCCTCCAGTGCCGCCGCCGCCAAGTCCGCCAGCTCTAGTCCCACTTGTATCGCCAGAGCCAGAACCACCAGAACCACCACCAGAATAGTATGTTGCAGAACCAGTTATTGAAGAAGAAACACCAATACCACCAAGACTGTTGCCTGTACCACCAGCAGCGCCAGCACCACCGCCACCACCGCCATGTCTAGCCCATTTATCACTTCCATCGTTTCCCTGTCCATTTGTTCCAGAGCCTGGAGATCCAGCTTCGTCACCACCAACACCACCACCAGAACCACCAGATACACCAGAGGCGTCATCTCCTCCACCACCACCACCACCAAGAGAAACAACTGAACTAAATTGGCTATTTCCACCACTTTCGCCAGCTACTGTTGAGACAGTAACAGCACCTGCACCACCAGAACCGCCCGCCCCAACAATAACTGAATAGGAGGATGCAGTACTAACTTGTGCAGTTCCTGTAAGTAAACCACCAGCGCCGCCACCTGCGCCGCCACCGCCACCACCATTACCAGATTCACTACCGCCGCCACCGCCACCACCAGCGACTACAAGATAGTCAAGAAAATATGGCAATCCCTCATTGAACCGTACCCACTGAGAACTAACTACGTCATACCACTCTGGGCTACCATTTGTGCTATTTATACGAGTCATACCACTGGCAGGACTTCCTGGTCGCTGTGCAGTAGTACCTACAGGTAAAGTAAAATAACCAGTACTTGTATTTGCTTGATCACTAACAGCAGTTGGAGTAATAACACCAGAAGCTACCTTACCAGCAGTAACTGCACCAGTACCCAGTTTAGCTTCTGTGACTGCACCATCTGATAACTCAGCAACAGTAATTGAATTGGCGGCTAGATCTTCTGCTGTAATAACGTCAACACCGATCTTTGCAGAGTTGATCGCAGAGTCGGCAATTTTATTTGTAGTGATTGCTGCGTCTGCCAGCGCTCCAGTTGTAATTTTACTTAGTGCCATTTACTGTTCTCTTTTTGTGATAGATTATTCTGCTGGAACCAAGTCCCACGAAGTGGTGGCTTCATTCCATGTATACGATTCGCCATCATCTGGATATGCAGTTGGTGCTTCCCAGAGCCATGTGGTTTCGTTAAGATTCCAAGAAGCATATGGTTTTGGTGCGTAGAATACATCGTTAGTAGAATCGTAAGTAAATCCAACACCAGCATAATTACCACGCAGTGGTGTACCACCATTGGTATGAACTCCACCGATTGTATTGTAGCTAGTCTGAATCCAAGCACCTGGAGAACTATCTACAAACGTGTCGAAAAACTCTGCTTCTGCCACGATAACTTGTTCAACGATATTGTTATTTACTTTTGCGTAATGTGCCATTATTTATTCCTTAAGAGGTGTATGTGCCAGATGAATTAAATGTATGGTATGTGTATCCACCAGCAGAAGTAATAGTTCCACCAGTACCACGTTGATTACCAGCGTAGCGAATAATAACTACACCTGAGCCGCCCTTACCAATAGTGCCGCCAGAGCCACCATAGCCGCCACCGCCGCCACCGCCACCAGTGTTTGCAGTTCCTGGCAGTTTACTTGCGTCAGCAGGATGCCCACCACGTCCTCCACCACCAATACCGCCAGCGGAGTTTGCGCTACCAGAGCCACCTCCACCACCAGCGTAATAACTACCATTCAGCCATTGCTTTCCAGCGCCACCAACTCCACCCACGGTAGAGGGGTTGACAACAGAACCGCCAGCAGCGCTAGCACCACCACCGCCACCAGTCGGGTAGTTGGGGGCGTTTGCAGTACCACCAGTACCACCAGCAAATCCTTGCCCATTTGTACCCGCAGAGCCTGCAATACCTCCGTAACCACCACCACCGCCAGAGCCACCAGTTGTTCCGCCACCGTGTCCACCACCTCCACCACCTATTGTACTAATAGAATTAAACGATGAGGCACTTCCTTGAACACCCTGCCCACCATCGACACTAGCGCCAGCACCTCCACCACCAATTACTACAGAAAAGGTGTCATCAGGTACGAAAATAGATGTGGAGGCTGTATAGCCACCTGCTCCGCCACCTCCGCCAGCAGTAGCGCTACCGCCACCTCCGCCAGCGACTACAAGAAATTCAACTCCATATGATATAGTGGCAAAGTTCTGCCACAAACCTGCAGAGGTGTCATACCACTCAGGCTGACCAGTTGTGGTATTCATACGAGTCATACCAGCTGCAGGTGATCCTGGACGTTGTCCAGTTGTTCCAACTGGAAGCATCATATAACCAGTACTTGTATTGGCTTGATCACTAACAGCAGTTGGAGTAACAGCAACTACTGCAAATGAATTGTCTCCACGTAAAAATGTAGTGGCATCTTTTGTACCAGTAGCACTTAATTTGTCGAGACTGACTGCACCAGTACCTAGTTTGTCTACAGTGACTGCACCAGTACCTAGTTTGTCTACAGTGACTGCACCGTTACTAATTTCTGTGGCTGTGACAGAGTTTGCTGCTAGATCTTCTGCTGCAATAACAGATACGCCAATTGAGCGACTTACGATTTTACGGATTGCCATGTACTGTTCTCTTTAATAGGAATATAGTTATTTATTCGTCTGCTGGTTCTGGTGTATTACCTTCAGCCAGCCACTCTAAGTAGGTTTGGTAGCTTGTGTTGGCAGGGTCAAACGGTATGAAAGTGTTACTAGACAAGAGTATGATTACATCCATAGGCTCACCTGTTACTGTGTCGTTTAATAACTTATACATTTTCATAACTCCGCTGCTGCTGTTAAAGTACCGTTTGTAAGGTTGGTGGCGTGTCCTGCAACTAAGCTAGTTGCCCCAGTAGCATTAAAATATAAAGTTTGTGCATTGGAAGAAAACGCCAACGAAACCCCTGATGCACTACTCCCGTCTGCCCTAGAAAGAATAAACGTACCGCTGGCTGCTATATCAGGACTTGCCCTCTTAGTTGTCACAAAACGAATACCCCCTCTTGCTCCCGTGGTTGAGAAGCATTGAGCAGGAGAAGCCATACTACTTAGCAGCGTAATATTCTCAAAATACCGCTGACACATCTGCAACTGCCGCCCATAATCCACGTATTCAAAATCTGTGGCGGTTGAGCCTTTTTCTAGCTGCACTCCTGTGACGTAGAAGGTTGCTCCGTTTGTTTCAGAAAACTTAGTACCGCCTGTTAAACCAAAGATGTTTCCAGTTGCCCAAGTACCCGCAGAAACAGAAGAGCTGTATGTTGAACCAACACCTAAATCAAAATATAAAATAAACCCAGTAGAGTTTGTTGAACCCCAAGTATCAGTCTGGCAACCGGGAACTGTAAGCGTTATGTACGTCCAAGTGTCTGCAACACCAATACTATAAGACGATACATAATGAGATATAGCCGCCCCACCTCGCACAGTGACACCATAAGTCCCTGTTACGCTTGACCGTACCCAAAAAGATAATGTAACTTCTTTAGCATTGACAGTACCCCAATTTAAATCAGCAATGTTGTAACCTTCAATTGAGTGATAAACACTTTGATAGTTTGTTGTTCCAGTAGATATAGAATTTGTATTAGTCATTACTAGACTGCTACTGAATCCTGTGGGTGCTGTTGCTGATTGTTGGACGGTGTTTGCTTGAACCCCATTATTAGAAACGGCGAAACGGTCTAAGGTATAAGAGCTTGGGTTTGTAAAACTTGTTCCCCTTTGGCTTATCCGCATATCTCCATTGATTATCCGATTAACCATACCCACCCGT
>TARA_R110000796_G_scaffold8843_45_pt1 | contig 55850 bp, 65 predicted proteins | sample TARA_R110000796 | Tara Oceans TARA_R110000796 (sample SAMEA4397815) | marine metagenome | biome: Polar Biome; feature: [SRF] surface water layer (ENVO:00010504); material: water (ENVO:00002006), including particulate matter (ENVO:01000060) such as... | depth 5 m
CTGCTGTTTCCGACTCGGCTAGGCTTTATGCAGCAGCTGCCGGTGATGTGGGGTGGCGAAACGCCCAGCTTTTTGCTTCCGGCCCGGATGGCGCGCCCGGCGCTTACATCGGCCAGATAGCTGCTCCCACAATCATGGGCACGACCTTGGGAACGCTTGCTCCCGCGAGCCCCGCCTTGATTGATCAGGTCAATTCTATCGATGTGGAAATGCGCAATCCAGCTATGACACTGGCCTATGCCAATGATTCGCAATTGCTGGCCGGTAACAATATTGCGGCGATCGGCGGGGAAGTCATCCAGTTTGCCGAGGCAATGTCTCTGGGGAACGGGCAATATCGTCTGGCCAGGCTGATCCGCGGCCTGGGCGGTACCGAGGCGGAAATCACGCGGCATAGCGCGAATGAAGATTTCATATTGCTCGACGCGGCGTCGATGCTAGAGATCGCGCCCGCTGCCTATTTCGTTTTTTCACCGACCACCGTTTTTGCGCTCGGCCGAGACGATCTCGCTCCCATGCCCGCATCTACAGCATCGCCGGGCCGGGCCTTGATGCCCTGGTCGCCGGTTCATCCGACCTGGAATTTTATGGACAATGGTGATCTGGCGATCGGCTGGACCCGTCGGTCTCGAGCGGGAACAATCTGGTCCGACCATGTCGAAGTGCCGCTGGCCGAGGAGGTCGAGAAATACAGGGTCGAACTATCGGCGTCCGATGGTTCGGTAGCGCCGGTTTTTCAAGAATCGGCGGTGCCGCTGATTATCGTATCTGTAGCCGAGATTGATCCATTTTTCATAAACAATATCAGTAATATAAGTGCCCGGATCTTCCAGGTCGGAGCGCACGGCCTGTCTGAAGCACTGGTGTTTGAAATACCACTTTGAATTCATCCCATTCACTTCTCGCAAACTCTCTGGAAAGAACCCATCATGGCTCTATTGGAAACTGCACGGCTTAAGCTTCCGCTGCTCGCTACCGGGCAGGCGCACAAGGAATTATTCCATAACGAAGCCCTCGCCCTCATCGATCATTTGATACATCCGGCAGCACAGGCGATCGAAACCGATCCGACAGCGCTTATACCGGTGTCCGGGCAGTCCTGGATTATTGGATCAGGCGCCACAGACGAATGGCTGGGTCATGATGATGAAATAGCGGGGTGGACCGGCAATGGCTGGCTGTTTGTGACACCATTGGCGCTGGAGCGCGTCTATATTGTGTCGCTCGACACATTCGCCGTTTTCCGTAATGGTTGGCAATTGGCACCTGCTATCGACAGCCCGGCGGCAGGTGCTGTGATCGATGTCGAGGCACGTAGCGTGATCGATTCGATATTGGCGGCACTCGAAGCGCAGGGAATCCTCAAGTCTGGCCCATAAAACCGATTCCTGAAGCCACTTGGAACACAGGTTTGGCTAATTGAACCAAATTTGGGAACCATTTTTTGCGCTAAACACCGAAAATGGCGACATTTTCGCAACAGTTCTGCGATTTGGCCGCTTGCACTGGTTGATGCAAGGCGCTAGAAAGCGGCGTGAATTTAGAACCTAATTGAGAAGGGGAATATAAATGCGGAAGCTTGCCTTAGGAATGGCGCTTGCCTCCACAGCGCTGGCAACACCTGCCATGGCCCGTGATGGCCAATGGTATGTTGGTGTCGAGGGCGGTGCATTGTTGGCCGAAGATATGTCGGTTGATATTGCCGGTGTAGACGATGCACTTCAGACCAACCATGACACCGGATATGATTTCGACGGTATTGTCGGATATGATTTCGGTGGTTTCCGGTTGGAAGCCGAAGTCGGATATAAAGCTGCGGCTGCCAATAGCGTACGCGCTGATGCACCCGGTATCCCACAGACAGCAAGTGGCGCTGGGGCGACTTTTGTTGGTCAGCCAGCGATCAACGGCGAAGTAAATGCTCTCAGCTTCATGCTGAACGGCATGGTAGACTTTGGTGATGATGACGGTATTCAGGGCTTTGTTGGCGGCGGCGTTGGCGTTGCACGTACTGAAGTAACGAATATCTTTGCTGGACCTTATCTTGATGATTCGGACACAGGCTTTGCATGGCAGGTGCTTGCAGGCGTTCGCGCTCCGTTGAATGATAGCTGGGATGTTGGACTGAAATATCGGTTCTTCAACCATGAAGGCGTAAACCTCGTAGATCAAATAGGCCGTACAGCCGATACCCGTCTGCGTACCCACTCGATTCTGGGTAGCTTGATTTACAACTTCGGCGGCGAACCAGCGGCACCACCACCACCACCGCCTCCACCACCACCACCACCGCCACCTCCACCACCGCCGCCAGCAGCGTCGGTTTGTGCACCTGGCCCTTATATTGTGTTCTTTGACTGGGATCAGTCGGACATCACACCAGAAGCGGCTTCGGTTCTCGACAATGCGGTTACCGCATATGGTGATTGTGGTTCGGCTCAGGTTATGCTGGCTGGTCACGCTGATAAGTCTGGTTCTGCCAGCTACAACGTCGGTCTGTCCCAGCGTCGCAACGGTGCTGTTCGTGCGTATCTTGAATCGCGCGGAATTGGCGGCGGCGCTATCTCGAGTGAAGCCTTCGGTGAATCGCGTCCTCGCGTTGAAACCGCAGACGGCGTTCGTGAGCCTCAGAACCGTCGTGTTGAAGTTATGTACGGACCTGGTTCGGGTAACTAATACCAACATTGATACCAATTGGGAAAAGGGCTGGTCTTCGGACCGGCCCTTTTTCGTTTGCGGACGAGTAATATGATTGAGCCGCAACGGACCTGTTGCAGCACCGACTCAACCGTTGCCGTCACAAGTCTTTCGTATGTTATGCTGCAGTATTCGGCGCGCGGACGGGCCGTCCTGGCTGACCAAATCAGTTCCGAACGCTCAAAATATGGGTGATCCGTGTCGGTCGATATAAAGGTGGATCAGCATCAACCGCCATCCTGTATCTCGGCGAAGGTTCTGCCGACTGGTAGGGCTAGTCCGGGCAATGCGCTATTAGCGCAGCAGGCTTTCGAACAGTGACAGCCCGTCCGTCCCGCCATGCTTTTTATCAATCGCACGTTCCGGATGCGGCATCATACCAAGGACGTTGCCCGCTTCGTTGATAATGCCGGCAATATTGCGCGACGAACCGTTGATATCACTGCGGTAGCGAAACGCGACCCGGTCCTCGTTCTCCAGCCGGTCAAGCGTATCCTTGTCGGCGAAGAAATTACCGTCATGATGGGCGACCGGTATCGAGATAGCAGCATTTTTAGCATAGCCGGACGTAAATATAGTCTGATTATTCGAGACATCGAGATCGGCGTCTTTGCAGACAAAATGAATGTCGCTGTTGCGCATCAGCGCACCGGGCAACAGGCCCGTCTCCGTGAGGATTTGAAACCCGTTGCACACGCCCAATATTCTGACGCCATGCTGGGCCGCTTCCACCACCGGCTTGATAATATTGGATCTCGAGGCCATTGCGCCCGACCGCAGATAATCCCCGTAGGAAAATCCACCCGGAATGGCGATGACATCAAGCCCTGCAGGAAGTTCACTGTCTCCGTGCCAGACCATATGAGGTTTCTTGCCCGAAACTGTTTCCAGTGCGACAGCCATATCGCGGTCGCAGTTCGAGCCCGGAAAGACGATCACCGCGGATTGCATCAGGACACAGTCCCCGATGTTGTTTCCGGCAATTCGATTTCATAATTTTCTATGACAGTATTTGCGAGCAGCTTGGCGCACATTCTGTCGATCTCTTCCCGACTGACGGAGGGGTCAACATCCAGTTCGATCAGCTTGCCGGCGCGGACGTCATTGACCCCGGAAAAATCCAGACTTTCCAAAGCGTGATGTATGGCTTTCCCCTGAGGGTCCAACACACCGTCTTTCAACGTTACAAAAATTCTGACTTTCATGCTTCGCACTCGCTCTGTTCCGCCGGTCAATATTGCCTTGCTATAGCGCCAAGATTAGCCGGGGCAAGAGCAAGAAAGAAAAATGGAAAAGACAGATGGTGGAATGCGGTCACGACAGCCCGTCAATTCTGAAACGGCAGACGCTGGTCACCGTGACCGAGCACCTTCCGACCGGATATTATTGGCGACGGGCTTGGAAGCGCTGACTATTTCCCGCGCTTCTTCCGTTCACTGTCCAGATCCGCCACTTCGCTGACACCGCCTTCAGGGAATAGTCCCAGGCGTCTCGCAACTTCCTGATAAGCTTCTGCTTCACCACCGAGATCCCGGCGGAAACGGTCTTTGTCCAGCTTCTCGTTGGTTTCAATGTCCCACAGACGGCAACCGTCCGGACTGATTTCGTCGGCCAGAATGATCCGCGAGAAATCGCCCTCGAAAACCCGGCCGAACTCGAGCTTGAAATCGACCAGCCGGATACCGATTCCGGCAAACATTCCGGCCATGAAGTCGTTGATCCGGATGGCCATGGCGGAAATATCCTGCATTTCCTCCTGACTGGCCCAACCGAAGCACGCGATATGTTCTTCCGCAACCAGCGGATCGCCAAGCGCGTCATCCTTGTAGCAATATTCCAGCAAGGTGTGGGGGAGCGGTGTGCCCTCTTCGATGCCGAGGCGTTTGGAAAGAGAACCGGCAGCGACATTGCGGACGATCACTTCGATCGGGACAATCTCGACCTGTTTGACGAGCTGTTCGCGCATGTTGAGGCGGCGGATGAAATGGCTTGGAATACCGATATGGCCAAGCAACGTGAAAATATGCTCGCTGATCCGGTTGTTGATCACGCCCTTGCCGTTAATCGTGCCTTTTTTCTCGGCGTTGAAGGCGGTGGCATCATCCTTGAAATATTGGATAATGGTACCGGGTTCAGGGCCTTCGTAAAGAATCTTGGCCTTGCCTTCATAGATTTGGCGACGACGGGACATTGCTTGGTTCCACTTCGCAAAGAGAGCGACAAAAAATCATGCCCCGATTGTTCGAATCATGACGGATTGAACGGATCGGGGCAACCGAACCTTCCTATATGCGAAACCGACTTGCGGCGCAAACAATCCCGTTTCATGATGGTTGGCGGAACAAACCCAGAGATTGCGATCGCGATGACCAAATATGCCACCATAGATGACGTCATGGAAACGCTCTACGATTGCATATCGGGACCACCGGGCGAGCAGGACTGGGAACGCGACCGCGAAATCTATCATCCTCGCTGTGTGCTGGTCCGCACGCGAGTCGAAGATGGCAAGCCGGTAGCCTATCCGTTCAGCTATGATGAGTTCGTCGAAGCGACAATCCCGCTGCTCGAAGGCAAGTCATTTTACGAAATCGAGATCGGACGCAAGGTAGATATTTTCGGTCAGGTCGCCCATGTCTATTCGGCATATGAGGCGCGGGAAACTCCGGAACATCCGGTAATCCAGTTTCGCGGCGTGAACATGATCCATCTCTGGAATGATGATATGGACGAGGACGGAAAACCGAGTGGTCGCTGGTGGATTATGGGGATCATCTGGGACAATGAACGCGAAGGTCTGGATCTGCCACGAGAGTGGCTGACTCGATGACCAACATTTCGGGAAAGCTGTTTGTTGCTTTAGCGCTAACAGCACTCGCTGCGACAATAAGCATCGGCTTGCTGAGTTTGTTTGGCCCCGACTGGTTGCGCTTCGCTTCGGCAACTTGCACCGAAACTAGGTGTTTTTGCGAAATGCCGAGGACTGGCGCGTTATTGTTGCAGCCTGCCAACAGCCTGTCGTCACTTGGCTTCGTTTCCATCGGTTTTCTGATGATCCTGATGGCGCGGTCGCGTGACTGGATTTCGGCCTTACCGCCCCTTTCTGCTAGCATGCTTGGGGTGGCCGCGATCATCGTCGGGATCGGATCCGTCCTGCTCCACGCGACGCTTACATTATGGGGGCAGTTTTTCGATGTGCTCGGCATGTATCTGGTCAGCGGGTTCTTTCTGGTTAGTGCGCTGGCGAAATGGCGGGGCATCCCGGACCGGCGTGCCATGATCTATTACGGAATACTTTGTGCGATGCTTGTCGCAATCCTCTATGCGCTCCCCGAGGTCCGCCGCTGGCTCTTTGCGGTGATCCTGCTCGCCGCGATCGTCCTCGAACTTGTCTTTGCCAGACCGCTGCGCCCGCAGGTCCGCACCGGCTATTATGTCGCTGGGCTTGTCGCCAATATTGTCGCCTTCACGATATGGAATCTCGACCAGCGCGGGCAGCTTTGTGCGCCCGAAAGCCTGTTACAGGGTCATGCGATCTGGCACCTGCTTGGCGCAGTCGCATTGTGGTTTGCTTTTCTCTATTATCGCAGCGAGCGGCCCGTAAGATAAAATCGTGTCACGAAGGCAGGCTCCATCATCATTCCGCCACTTTCCCACTACCAAGCATGAATCCAGCCTGCTATCGCTTCTCGCATGAGTGATGTAACCGAAGCCCCGCCCGAAGAACCCGAAGATGAATTTGATGCGATAGTCGAAGCGCCCTTTGATGCAGCGCTGTCCGAACGCTATCTGATTTACGCCATGTCGACGATCACCGCGCGGTCGTTGCCCGATTTGCGCGATGGCCTGAAGCCGGTGCATCGCCGCCTGTTGTGGGCGATGCGATTGCTCAAGCTTGATCCGTCGCAGGGTTACAAGAAATGTGCCCGTGTGGTCGGTGATGTCATCGGTAAATATCACCCGCATGGCGATCAGTCGGTCTATGACGCGATGGTCCGCCTCGCCCAGACATTCTCGCTGCGCTATCCGCTGGTCGACGGCCAGGGGAATTTCGGCAATATCGACGGCGATAATGCAGCTGCCTATCGTTACACAGAAGCCCGTCTGACCCGCACGGCGATCGAGCTGATGCACGGTCTCGATGAAGGCACGGTTGATTTCAAACCCACTTATAATGGCGAAGACGAAGAGCCGGAAGTCATGCCCGGGCTGTTTCCGAATCTGCTCGCCAATGGTGCCAGCGGCATTGCCGTGGGCATGGCGACCAGCATCCCGTCGCACAATGTTCACGAGATTATCGACGCGGCGACACTGCTGATCGACTCTCCCAAAGCTGAACATGCCGAGATCATGGCGATCATCAAGGGGCCGGACCTGGCAACCGGCGGAACGCTGGTTGATCCTAAATCCGTCATTGACGCCGCCTATGAGAGCGGCCGCGGGGCTATGCGGGTGCGCTGCAAATGGGAGAAGGAAGACGCCGAAGGGCGCGGTGCGTGGCAGATTGTTGTCACCGAAATTCCCTATCAGGTGCAAAAGGGCAAACTGATCGAGCAGATCGCCCAGATCATTGCCGACAAGAAATTACCGATACTCGCCGATATCCGCGATGAATCGGACGAACAGGTCCGGATCATCCTCGAACCGAAAAGCCGGGCAGTCGATCCCGAGGATCTGATGAATGCGTTGTTCCGCATGTCCGATCTCGAAAATCGCTTTTCGCTCAACATGAATGTGCTCGACAAGGACCGGGTGCCCAAGGTGATGGGCATCACCGAAGTGCTGAAACAATGGATTGTCCATCAGATCGAAGTGTTGCTTCGCCGTTCGCAGCATCGGCTCGACAAGATCGATGCCCGGCTGGAACTGCTCGGTGGCTATATCATTGCCTATCTCAATCTCGACCGTGTGATCGAGATTATCCGCAACCATGACGAACCCAAGCCGATGCTGATGGAAGAGTTCGAGCTGACGGACCGTCAGGCCGAAGCGATTCTCAACATGCGTTTACGGTCGTTGCGCAAGCTGGAAGAAATGGAATTGCGCAGCGAACGGGACAAGCTGCTCGAGGAACGGGACGGGCTTGAAAAGCTGATTGAAAGCCCGGCGCGGCAGAAGACGCGGCTGAAGAAGGATCTTGCCGATCTGCGCAAGCTCTACGCCGAGGACACGGCACTGGGCGCGCGGCGGACGATGCTGATTGAAGCCGCGCCTGCACGCGAAATATCACTCGAAGCCTTTATCGAGAAAGAACCTGTCACCGTCATCATGTCGCAGCGCGGCTGGATCAAGGCGATGAAGGGGCATGCGGATCTCTCCGCACCGGACAGCTTCAAGTTCAAGGAAGGCGATGGTCCGAAATACGCCTTCCACGCGCAGACCACCGACAAGCTTTTGATGTGCTGCGATAACGGTCGCTTTTACACGCTCGGCGCGGACAAGCTGCCCGGTGCGCGCGGCTTCGGCGAGCCGGTCGGGTCGATGGTCGACCTCGAGGCGAATGCCGAGCCGATGGCCCTAATGGTCGCGGACATGAAAGCGAAGTTGTTGATTGCCTCCACCTGGGGACGCGGTTTTATCTGCAATATTGCCGATGTCGTCGCGGAAACCAAAAAAGGCAGGCAGGTCGTAAATCTGAAGGGCGATGCGCGCCTGACGGTAGTTCGCCGGGTTCCCGAAGGCGCCGATCACGTCGCTGCAATTGGTGAAAATCGCAAGCTGGTCGTCTTTTCCCTCTCCGAAATGCCGGAAATGGCCAAAGGGCAGGGCGTCATGCTGCAACGCTACAAGGACGGCGGACTGTCCGATGCGACTGTGTTCAGATTGGAAGATGGCCTGAGTTGGGCAATGGGCGGAGACAGCGGGCGCACGCGGACCGAGAATGACCTCACGATGTGGCGGGTTGCGCGGGGCGCGGCGGGACGCTTGCCACCGACAGGTTTTCCGAAGAGCGGGAAGTTTGACTGAAACCAGGCACTGTCGTTTTGAATGGCATCTCCAATGGAGAATGACCCATAATGGTTTTGAAATAGAGTGCGGTGATATTGATAATATCTCTGTTTACATCTACGGGTTCGATGGTTGTCTCGTCGGACAGCACCGCGAAATTATGCGAATGATGTATCGATAATTCAATATACGACCATCAAGAATCAGTTTACTTTATATTACACTAGTTTACGCGAAATCGAATGGCATCCATTGTCGAGTGTTCGTAATAGTTTCCAATATCGGGCACAGTTATCCCGCGTTATTTGGAAATAGTTGACTTTTTTATGAAGAAGAGTCTAATGAAACTAATCGGGTTGTCTCGCTCAATCTATAGCAGAAAGAATTTTCTAAACTTATGCGCAGTGATAAAGAAGCCTTGCAAGATTGGATTGATCAGCTCGAGCAAATTTTATCGCAGCTCGATTCTATCAACGCGGATATTGCTGCAATTCATGTCGATATAGCGATTGTGGAACTTTGTCAGATTGCAGATGTCAAAAGAGCATCTGGGGCGACCAAGGCTGCCTAATATTTAATGAAAAACCGGTCAGAAATTCATCAGCCCATGACTTATTTTATCAAGGGTAGACTGGATTAAAGTATCACCGGACACGGTTAGCTTTAATTGTCTCCCTTCCCCCTCCTTGACACCGATATTCCAGTCGATCAGCTCGATATTAACCAGATACTGAACATATCGGGACATGGTATTCGTCGTCAGATTGTGCGTGATCGCGAGCTCATGTACTGAAACCGGTTTTCCGGCGTTCGTTGAAACCATCAAATCCAGCAAGATGTGCCACGATATATCATCAATGTCGGATTGGTAGTCGCGGACATGTTCCATTCGGATAGCGCGGCATTTCAACAACAATGCCGCGGTCGTCAACGGATCAATAACGGGACGTTCCTTCAATCGGACAATTGAGGGAGAGATTTCAATTTGTTCGAGGGCGTTGTCTATTGAATTGCCAATGTCGGGATCAAAAAAGATCGGATTATTGTAATCACTCATATATCGCCGCCCCCCGTCGCATATTCAACTCGTTCTATCGTACCGGCCGATCGGTCTGCCGTCAATCGAGACTCGCGGCAATATTCGGGCGTTTCTCTGATTATGTGTTATTGTTCCGGGAACTAGCGGCACGCACTGAAAGGGCTGCATTTAAACGGCTGAGGATCGCGCTCTCAGAATCGCGAGCCTCGCTGATTTAGAGAGTTCATTTGTCTGGCTATTATACTTAATATAGACCGGAAGAGTACGCCTGTAGAAAATATCGATGATCCCGCATTATTTTGGCGGGCTGCTATTGAACCGATTTCCAATATATTCAACTTCGATTGCGAGGCGCAAGTATAACGAATCTCGGTGACCCGGGACTAGAAGAGAATGGCTGTCTTCCACTTGCGAGCGGTGTTCAACTGTAGGTTCCTCCCATCGGGATTCGAAGATCTATGGCAAAGCAGCTTTGCTGCTGCGATGAGAGGTTTCTGTCACGGTATCCAACTGATGTGGTGCGCCGATCAATAGCTGCGTCGCGTTCCCCGCCGGAGAATAGCCGAAATTAAAGCCTAACGTTTTTTGGCAATCTTCAGCTTGTCCAGTTTGGACCGCGTGCGGATTGATTCTTCGCTGCGGGTCAGGGCTTTGGAAATGGCTTTGAGGGTCATGCCCTTTTTCGCAAAGGCATGAAGCTTCTGGATTTCTTCGCTGGTCCATGCCTGCTTGTGGCGTTCAAAATGTTCTCTCATGGGCTTTGGCTTAACAGATTATAGCTGCCATGCACCCCAATATCGCGACCGGCTTATCATTGGCAATTTGGACCCGTTGCCGCACCACTGATGATAGCGGGGTTTGCATATGGTCATTTGTCCGCTAGCCAGCGACAAACATTTTTAATCGGAGCTACCCATGAAGTTTGATGAAGTTGTCCTCGGTCGCCGCAGCATACGCGGATATAAACCGGAACCGGTGCCGAAAGAGCTGATCGAGGAGATTCTCGGACTGGCGATGCGCGCGCCTTCGTCAATGAATACGCAGCCTTATAATTTCTACGTCATTACCGGCGAGCCACTGGAAAAAATTCGTGCAGGCAACACCGAACGGATGCTGGCCGGAGTGCCGCAATCGCGCGAGTTCCGTCAGGGTGAGCCATTCGCCGGCGAGCACCGCGAGCGGCAGATCGGCGTGGCGAAGCAGCTGTTTTCAGCGATGGGTATCGAGCGCGATGACAAGGATGCGCGGCAGGACTGGGTCATGCGAGGCTTCCGGCAGTTCGACGCGCCGGTTTGCGTTATCATTACTTACGACCGCGCGGTCGACGGCAGTGACGACACGCCATTTGACTGCGGCGCGGTGGCAACCGCACTGGTCAACGCAGCCTGGTCGCGGGGACTGGGTACGGTCATCAACAGCCAGGGCATCATGCAATCGCCGGTGGTTCGCGAGCATGCCGGGATCGCCGATGATCAGGTGATCATGAAAAGCATCGCGCTCGGCTGGCCGGACGAGAGCTTTCCGGCAAACGCTGTGGTATCGACGCGCAAGTCGGTTGACGAGGCCGCCGTATTTGTCGGCTTCGACGGCTAGAAACTGATCGTCGATACGGCTTCGCAGCCAGTGCGAAGTGCAGCTATTTATTCAAGCGCCCTTCGACCAAAGCATCAACGACGCTCGGGTCGGCTAGTGTCGACGTGTCGCCCAGCGCGCCATGTTCATTCTCGGCGATCTTGCGCAAGATGCGCCGCATGATCTTGCCTGAACGGGTTTTGGGCAGAGCTGGCGTCAGATGGAGATGGTCGGGTGTCGCGATCGGGCCGATCTCCTTGCGGACGTGACCGCGGAGTTCGGCAACCAGTTCCTCTGATGTTTCCACGCCCGCGTTAAGCGTGACATAGCAGTAGATGCCCTGTCCCTTGATATCATGGGGATAGCCGACCACCGCCGCTTCGGCGACGTGGGGGTGCGAGACGAGCGCGGATTCGACTTCCGCCGTGCCCATGCGGTGGCCCGAGACATTGATGACATCGTCGACCCGGCCGGTGATCCAGTAATAATCGTCGGCATCGCGCTTGCAGCCGTCACCGGTAAAATATTTGCCCTTATAGGTGCTGAAATAGGTCTGGATGAACCGTTCATGGTCGCCATAGACGCTGCGCGCCTGTCCCGGCCAGCTGGCTGTGATGCACAGATTGCCGTCGGTCGCGCCATCGAGAACCTGACCTTCGCCATCGACCAATTGTGGCTGGACGCCGAAAAACGGTTTGCCCGCGCTACCCGGTTTCATGCCATGGGCGCCGGGCAGGGTGGTGATCATGATGCCGCCGGTTTCGGTCTGCCACCAGGTATCGATAATCGGTGACTTGCCTTCACCGACCACGTCATAATACCAGCGCCAGGCTTCCGGATTAATCGGTTCGCCGACGGTGCCGAGCAGGCGGATCGACGAGCGGTCATGGGCTTTGACCGGCCCGTCCCCTTCGCGCATCAGGGCGCGGATGGCGGTCGGTGCAGTATAAAAGATATTGACCTTATGCTTTTCGACGACGTCCCAGAAACGGCCGAAATCGGGATAGTTGGGAATACCTTCGAACATAATCTCGGTCGCGCCGTTGATCAGCGGACCATAGACGATATAGCTGTGCCCGGTGACCCAGCCGATATCGGCCGAGCACCAGAAGACCTCGCCCGGCTGATAGTCGAATGTGTAGTGGAAGGTCGTGGCGACCCAGACCGCATAGCCACCGGTGGTGTGGAGCACGCCTTTGGGTTTGCCTGTCGAGCCGGACGTATAGAGAATGAACAGGGGGTCTTCTGCGTTCATCGGTTCGCACGGACAATCCGCAGGGACGTCGGTCGAGACTTCATGATACCAGTAATCGCGCCCCTCGGTCATTTCCACCGGGCTATCGGTATGATTGATCACCAGCACAGCGGTGACTTCCGTACCGTCGCGGGTCAGTGCTTCGTCGACATTGGTCTTGAGCGGTACGGCCTTGCCGCCACGCCGTCCCGCATCCGCGCAGATCACGAACTTGCTGTCGCAATCCTCGATCCGGCCGGCCAGAGCGTCAGGAGAGAAACCGCCAAAGACGACGCTGTGGATCGCGCCGATCCGGGCGCAGGCCAGCATGGCGATCGCGCCTTCCGGGATCATCGGCATGTAGATGGTCACCCGGTCGCCCTTGCGGACGCCCAGATTCTTCAGGCAATTGGCCATTTTGATGACTTCGGTCTGCAGCTCGGCATAGCTGATCGTGCGGCCTGGCGACTTCGGATCGTCGGGTTCGAAAATCAGGGCAGTGACATCGCCTTTGCCGGCAGCCACATGGCGATCGATCGCGTTGTGGCAGATGTTCAATATGCCGTCTTCATACCATTTTATCGAGACCGGATCGAAGGACGCATTGGAAATTTTGGTTGGCATGGTCTGCCAGTCGAGACGCTCGGCCTGACGGGCCCAGAAGCCGTCGGGATCAGTGATGCTTTCCTGATAGAGCCGGTCATAATCTGCTGCCGTGCAATGGGTGAAGGCATCGGCGCGCGGCGAAGGGATCAACGCGACCAAATCCTTGTTTCCTGCATTGTCAGTCATCGTTCGTCTCTCCTGTTTCGGCGTCTATTCAACATAGCTTTTTCCGCCGCGAATATCAATTTTGTCACTACCGGTTTTCCGGCTCATGTCAGAAGCGTCAGGTCGTGATCATCGACGAATTTTCTGACCCATTGCTCGTCGGGAAATCCTTGCGCAATCCACGCCGCTTCTATTTTCGCTAAAGTCTTGGCGACAACCGGGCCGGGTTTTAAGCCCTGTTCGATCAAATCACCGCCGGTTAGCGGAAAGATCGGAGGCTGCCAGCCTTTAAGCCGCGCGAGCATATCGGGCAGGACGGTCTCTTCGGCGAACAGAAGCGCGACATCACGGGCTGCCTCGATATTGGTGCGATAGGCAAAGGCGCGGATGTCTGTTGGTGCTGTGTCCGGTTCGGACCTATCCCCGCCCAATCGCGACGAAAGCCGTTCCCCGATCGCCTTTTGTTGCTTCTTCGACAGTTTCAGGCTTTTGGCAATGTGGCTTGCCTTGTCTGCGTCCTTGGGCAGCAGCGCCACCAAGCGCCGTATCGAGGTCGGCATGACGTGCAGGCGCTGCTCGCGTTCGACCAACTGGTGCAAAATGGCGCTTGCGTCTTTGTCGACCGCTTCGATGATATGCTTGAAAATGCCCGCCTCGAGCATCTGGTTTACCGCAAACACCGGGTCTTCGGTGCCCAGCAATTTCAGAAGCTCGTCCGCCACCCGTTCGCGGGACAGGTTCTCCAGTTTTGCCGCCGCCGCAGTGCAGGCAGGAAAGGCCTCGTCATCAAGCTGATCCTGGCCAAAGCGGGCGAGAAAGCGGAAATAGCGCATGATCCGCAGATGGTCTTCAGCGATCCGTTCTGCGGCCGAGCCGATGAAGCGGATCTGGAGATTTTCGAGATCCTCCAGTCCACCGAAATAGTCAAAGACCTCAAACGTCTGGGGATTGGCGGAGAGCGCGTTGATGGTAAAATCCCTGCGCGCAGCATCTTCCTGCCAATCATCGCTGAATGCGACCGTCGCCCGGCGTCCGTCGGTCGAGACATCGCGACGAAGCGTCGTGATCTCGACCGGTCCGTCGGGCAATACGGCAGTAACCGTGCCATGGGCGATGCCGGTGGGAACAACCTTGATCGAGGCTGCGGTTAGACGCTCGATCACATCCTCGGGCAGCAAGGGCGTAGCGACATCGATATCTTTCACTTCCAGCCCCAACAGGGTGTCGCGCACGGCTCCTCCGACAAAGCGCGCTCGGCCATCCAGCGCCGCAATCAACGCCGCGAGGCCCCGCCTGTCCATCCAGTCTGCCGGTGGTAATATCATGGTTCCCAGCCTAGCCTTTTTCCGAGATTGTTCAAAATCCCGGCAGTGATCCCCCAGATGCGATATTCTTGCCAGTAGATTTCATAATAATGCCGCTTGCGCCCGTTCCATGTCCCTTCGTGGATGGTGCGATTCTTGGGGTCGAGCAGAAAATCAAGCGGCGCTTCGAACCAGCTTTCGACCTCGCCGGGGTCGGCGATAAAGGGCAGGTCGGGGGGAATGACGCTCAGCACGGGCTGGATATTATAGCCGCTTCCCGACTGGAAACTGTCGGTCATGCCGATGATATCGACATGGCTGCGATCAAGCGCGACTTCCTCGTGTGCTTCGCGCAAGGCCGCGTCGATCGCATCCCGGTCACCCGGATCAATCTTGCCGCCGGGGAAGGCGACCTGTCCCGGATGATTGCGCATATGCTGGGGCCGTTGCACGAAAATCACGCCTGGATCGGGGCGATCGGTCACCGCAATCAGCACCGCCGCATCGCGCAGGACCTTTAGATCATCAATATGGTCGCGCTCGTTATAGAGCAGATGGTCGAGATCACTCGCATGACCTTTCACCAGCGCCTTTTCAAGCCGGTCGCGCAGGATCATGAATCAGCATCCATCGGGAAGAAGACACCGGCAGACCAGATGCCGACGGGGTCAGCGCCTTCTTCCAGCGCAAGCTCCGCCAATTCATAATAAACCGACCGTCCCACAACTGCTTCCAGTCCGCGACGCACTTGCAAATAGGGCTGTGGCTTGTCCGTACCAAATCGCAACGGATGATCGATTCCTGCGATCACCAGATGGTCGGTATTGAGCCGGAAGGCGAGCGTCCGTTCTGCGCCGCTGCCCTGGCTTTCCAGTTCAACCGCGACAAATGGTGCATCGTCGACGATTATGCTCAATTTTTGATAGGGGGTGACGAGCGCATAGCTGTCATCCGGTTCGCGTCGTAATATGCTGGAAAAAGCGCGCACCATGGCGGGGCGCAGAATCGGATCGCCCTGATGATACCAGGTCCCGTCGGCGGCGATCCGCATCTCGCTGTCGCCGGTTTCCTGTGGTTCCCACTGATCGACAGGGGGCAGTTTCTGCGCTTCGGCCAGTTCCGCGATTTCCGCGATGGAGAGCGAGGCAAGTTCGGGTGGTGGCGTATAGGGCATGCAACGGGACTATTACCCGGCGTGATTTCTGTAAAGCCTTAGACTCGCTATCTTGAAACTCGCTATTTTGTCCAGGGGCCGAGCGTGCCGGTCTTGGGTAAAGGGTTTTTCGGGTTGCTCCGGACGAGTAACCGCGAGGGCTCCCATGGCCCTGGCAGTGTCCATCCCGCAGTTCCCTCGGCCGAAAATCCGAAGAAACGTTCGTAATATTCAGGGTCGCCGATCATCACCAGCGGCAACGGATCATCCGGATGAACTTCCTTCAGCAGAGCCGCCATCATTGCCCGGCCTATGCCTTCGCGTTGAAAATCGGGATAGACCGCTACCGGTCCGACCATGATCATCGGGTGTTTCCGGCCTTCTTCATCGGTCAGCGCGACCGGCCAGCACTGGATCGATCCGAGCAATTCATGCTTTTCCTGATCGACTGCGGCAAGCGACAGGCCTTCGAGCATGTCCATGCCATCGCGCAACTTATAGGCGGTCCGGTCATGCCGGTCCGTGCCAAAGGCGGAGTCGAGCAGGGCCTCGACAAGTTGCGGGTCGATTTCCGCGAGAGGAATGATGCTGGCCAATTCGTGGGTCTCGTCTATCAGGAAAAGCGCGCGCTACCCCGCTTTGTGGTAAATGTCGAGCGACATAGGTTGCAATTGCATGATTGCGGAGTGCCAGCTAAAAGATTGATCTGTTAAGGGAGTTTGCGTGTGATGGACCAGAACAAGCCAACCGAACCATCGACCGGCGATTTGCCACCGGCAGCCGCGTCAGCGAAACCGGTCAGATTGGCGTCGCTGCGCCGCGATCCCAGGGGCTGGCTCATCCTGCTGCTCGGCCTGGGAGCGCCTGTGGCATTTGTTATCGCTGCCGCTGGCGGCGGTATCGGTTTGTGGGGCTGGCAAGCGGGTCTGGGCGCGATACCGTGGATTCTTCTGGTAGCTTTGCTCACGCTCATTCTGGCGATAATCTTCATCGTGCTCGACCGGCGCAAGGCACGCAAGACGCGTTGGCCCCTGTTGGGGATTGGCATTGTCGGGACGCTCGGCTTTCTGGGATTCATGATCCCCTATGCTACGGCCATCCTGACCCTTCCGGCCATTCATGATATTACCACCGATCTCGCCGATCCGCCGGAGTTTACCGCTCTGACCCTGCGCGCCGACAATTGGGATAATATACCGGGAGCGGATGATAGTGACATGCGCGGGATGAACCCCCGCCAGCGCTGGGCAACAGCACATCAGGACGCTTATCCGGATATTCGCTCGGTCCGTATTGATCAACCGGTCGCCGTGGTGATCGAGAAAGCCAAACGGCTGGCAGAAGATCGCGGCTGGAAAATCGTCAGCGTCGATCCGGCTTCGGGTAATCTGGAAGCAACCGACACGATTTCGCTGTTCCGGTTCAAGGACGATATCGTCATTCGCGCCCGTTCGGCAGAAAATGGTGCAGCGAGTATCATCGACATGCGCTCGGTCAGCCGCGTCGGCGTGCATGATATCGGCGCCAACGCCAAGCGCGTCCGTCAGTTTTTGAGCGATTTGTCAGGAACGACGACCGCCGCTTCGCAATAGGCTTCCTTCAGCGAAGGACTATTTGGTCGGTGTCAGCCTGAGCATCCGGCCGTTTTCGCCGTCCTCGAGCACATAGATCGCGCCGTCGGGTCCCTGCTCGACTTCCCTGATACGATTGCCCATCAGGAAACGCCCGGCTTCCTTGGCACTATCGCCGTCGAAACTGACGCGGATCAATGCCTGACTAGCGAGCCCGCCGACGAAGGCGCTGCCCTTCCAGGCAGGGAAGAGATCGCCGGAATAAAAGATCAATCCGCTCGGAGCGATGGTCGGTACCCAGGCCACTTTTGGTGCTTCGAATTCCGGGCGCGTATCATGATTGGGGATTTTCTTGCCGTCATAATGATTGCCTTCCGAAACGATCGGATAGCCATAATTGGCACCGCGCTGGACCAGATTCAGTTCATCGCCATCGCGCGGTCCCATTTCCTGATTCCACAGGCGGCCTTTGCTGTCGAAGGCGAGGCCCAAAATGTTCCGGTGACCCAGCGACCAGATTTCGGGAAGCGCGCCGTCCTTGTCGATAAATGGATTGTCCTTGGGGACGGTGCCATCCGGATAGAGCCTGACAATCTTGCCGAGGTTCATCGTCATATCTTGCGCCGGGTCAAATTTCTGCCGCTCGCCCGAGCCGATGAAGAGATACTCGCCATCAGGTGAAAATGCGATTCGATGGGAAAAATGCCCTCTGCCGGCTACTTTGGGATTTTGCGTCCAGATGGTTTCAAGATTTTTCAGCGCGGGTTTCTGGCCTTTTAATTCCAGTCTCGCACGGCCAACCACGGCGCCGCGGGTGTCCTTCTCGCCAGCCTCTACCCAGCTTAGATAGACCATATTGCTCGTCGCAAAATCAGGAGCGAGCACGATGTCGCCGAAGCCGCCCTGTCCACCATAATCAACTTCGGGCACGCCGCTGATTTCGGTTTTCTGTCCCTTGGCATCGACCAGTTGCAATTTGCCTGCTTTTTCGCTGACCAGCATCCGGCCATCGGGAAGGAATGTCATCGCCCATGGTTCGTCAAAACTCGCGATTGCGGTTGTTTCAAATGGTTTGCGATCGACGGGAGAAATATCGGCCAGCGCCTGCGCTTCGGTTGTCGCGCCTCCATTGGCTTGTGCGTTTTCCCCATTGGTGCAGGAAATCGCGAGGATCGAAATTGCGAGTGGAAGTCCAATTTTTTTCATGAGATCCCTGTGTTTTATCATCAAATTATGCCGATCCGCCATTTGCAGCTGATCATAGGGGAACCGAAGCAATTTTTCTAGGTCAAACCGATGATATTCCCCATAAATCGCGCTGTTCACGGCTTGCTTACTATTTTTGGCTAAGGCAGTCGCATGTTCGGACAGAAATCCAGAAACGTTGATCCGCGCCCCCGGTCGGCGGTCTCCCATGGCGTCGGCGTGGCGGGCTTGATCGGACTGGCCGCATGGATATTGATTGCCCGCCAATATGGCATGGACGGTCCCTATTCGGCGCTCGCCGCTTGTCTTGCCTGTGCGGTGCCGATGGTGATCTGGTCGCTGCTGATGGACAAGGTCCATTTGCGACCCTCTACCGGGATCGACTGGCAGAATCCGAAATCGCTCAAACAGACATTCGACATCAGTCTCGTGAAGCTGGCTGGCCTCTGGGCAACATGGGGCATTATCGCGACCATTTATTGTGTCGGACGCTGGTACTGGACCGGACAATATCAATTTTCGATGCAGATGATGGAAATGGTCGCGCCCTGGCTGTTCGTGCTGTCCATCCCGTATATCCTGTTCATGGACCGCTACACGATCGAACCGCGTGACGGAGCGTGGCATTTCGGCCAGCTGTTGACCGGCAGGAAGAGTGAATTTGATCGCGAGCAAATTTATCATCATCTGCGCGCCTGGGCGGTGAAGGGCTTCTTCCTCGCCTTCATGATCTCGATCGTGCCCGGCGGCTTTGGTGATCTTGTCCGGCTTGATATCAACGATCTTGCCGGCGACCCGGTGGCCATTGCAGGCTGGCTGATCACCGCGATGTTCGTCGTCGATGTCCAGTTTGCGACGGTTGGCTATTTGCTGACGATGAAGCCGCTCGATGCCCATATCCGCACCGCCAATCCCTATCTCGCAGGCTGGGTTGCTGCTTTGATGTGCTATCCGCCGTTCATCCTGATGGGCGATAACGGACCGCTCAACTATCATGTCAACACCGCCGACTGGGCTTATTGGTTCGAGGGCCAGACCACGATCCTCTGGATATGGGGCGGCATATTGGTCATTCTCACGGCGCTCTATGCCTGGGCGACGGTTGCTTTCGGTCTACGCTTTTCCAATCTCACCCATCGCGGGATATTGACCCACGGTCCTTATAGCTGGACCAAGCATCCCGCCTATGTCGCGAAAAATGCCTTTTGGTGGTTGGCGAGCATGCCGTTTCTGGTGACTTCCGGCAGCTTCACCGATTTGGTGCGCAACACGGTGCTGATGGCTCTGGTCAGCGGGGTCTATTACTGGCGGGCCAAGACCGAAGAAAAGCATTTGCTCGGTGATCCTGCCTATAAGGATTATGCCGAATGGATGGACCGCAACGCGCCGATCCCGCGGCTGCTCAACGGGATCAAGCGAAAGATCGGCTGGTGGACACCGGATCAGGGCCGCGTACCGGATATCCAGCCCGCTGAATAAAATTGTCAGAACCCGTCGAAAAAGCTAATTTACCCGTATGACAGTGCTTGGCTCAGACGGGAAATACCGATGCTTTGGCGGACAGCCGGGCAAGGAGTTTTACGGCGATTATCATGATCAGGAATGGGGCGTGCCCGTCCATGATGACCGGTTGTTATTCGAAAACCTGATCCTTGAAGGCGCGCAGGCTGGCCTGAGCTGGGAAACGGTGCTGCGCAAACGCGATGGCTATCGCCGCGCCTTTTACGATTTTGATATCGCGCGTTGTTCTATCATGAACGACGATGAACTGGAGGCGCTGCGCGAAGATGAGTCCATCATCCGCAACCGGCTCAAGATTTACTCGGTTCGCAAAAACGCACTGGCTTTCATGGAAATCCAGCGGGAATTTGGCAGCTTCGATAACTGGCTCTGGAACCATATCGATGGTGCCCCGCCGGTCAACCGACCGGGCCATTTCTCCGATATGGCGAGCACGTCGCCGATCAGCGATGCGATCTCCAAAAGCCTCAAGAAACGCGGCATGAGCTTTGTCGGCAGCACCATCATCTATGCCTATATGCAGGCCATCGGCATGACCGACGACCATCTCGCCGGATGCTGGAAAGCCTGATCAGCTTGGGTTTTTGAGATAGGCAATCAGGTTGGCGCGTGCCTGTGGATCCGGCATGCCGGCATAGAACATCTTGGTTTTCGGAATGACCCGCGCCGGCTTTTCGAGAAACTGGTTTAATTTTTCTTCCGTCCAGATGATACCGCTATCGGCAGTGGCTGGGGAATAGTTGAAGCCTGCGACCCCTCCGGCTTCCCGCCCAACAATATCTGCCAGCGAGGGACCGAGGCGGTTCATTCCCGGATCGATCACATGGCAGGTGCGACACTGGTTGAAACTGGATTTTCCGGCTTCGGCGTCACCGGTCAGGCTTGCATAAGCAACGCCGTCCAATGTGGCGACATCGTCAGCGGCTGGCGGTCCGGTATCGACCGGTGCTTCTGCTTTCACTGTGTCTGCCGCCGGTTCGCTGGATTCTGAACCACCACCTGAACAGCCTGCAGCCAAAATAGACAAAGCCATGACAGCCGCTACCGTCTTCATGCGAACCATATTCTTTCCCATCGAGTCATATTATCAGGATATTCGATTTCACGATTTCACGATTGCCTAATGCCGATTGTTGCAAAATTAAAGCGTCCATCTGGTATTTTTGTTTCGAGCCGCCTTCGCTGCTGCCGATCGGATAGCGAAAGCCGTACTGGCCGGGCCAATCAAATGCCGCTATCCTCGCTGTATGAACAGATTTCGACACGGACCGCCATTTAGAAACCGGATTGAACTCGCATGAAAGAACGGCGCATGATTTTGGCATTGAGGAAATATATTTCGCGGTTGCCCGAAAAAATCTGGTTCCGCGCGATGTTATTCAGCGTGGGGGCGATTGCCGCAGCGGCGGCAGCGGAGTGGGTCGGCCCAATGATTCCCTATGAAGCGGATCTTGAGCTTGCCAGCGGTTCGGTTGGCGACATATTGACAATATTGGCATCAAGCATGCTGGCGGTCATTGCTTTTTCGGTCTCCATCATGGTGTCGGCTTATGGTTCCGCGACCAATACTGCGACCCCGAGAACCATCGCGCTGATGCTTGCAGATGATCGGTCGCAAAATGCATTGTCGACCTTCCTCGGCACGTTCCTGTTCAGCATCGTCGGTATCATTGGCTTGTCGGCCGGCTATTATGACGATCGGGGACGGGTCATCCTGTTCTTCGCGACGATAGCGGTGATTGTGATTATTACGGGGACGCTGATAAACTGGATTCAACAGCTATCGACCTTCGGGAGAATGAACGATCTGATCGGTCGCGTCGAGCAGGCAACTTCAAAGGCGCTGCGGTGGCATGGCGAGCATCCTTTTCTCGCAACCCAGCCGCCGGTCGAGATACCCGAGAAGGCTCGTCCTGTCAGATGCGATATAGCCAGCGGCGTGGTTACCTCCGTCGATATGAAACGGCTAGAGGAGACCGCCGAAAAACATGGTGTCACGGTCTATCTCGCAATCCATCCCGGGAAACTGGTCTATCCGGCGCGACCTTTGCTCTATTTGTCGGGGGGCGACGCGGATGCAGTTGATCCGCAACCCTTTCGCGATGCGATACTGGTCGAGCATGACCGCAGTTTTGCTCAGGACCCCCGGTTCGGGCTGGTTGTGCTTTCCGAAATAGCTTCCCGGGCTCTCTCTCCGGCGGTGAATGACCCGGGCACGGCCATATCCGTGCTGGATAGCGGCCTGCGCTGCTTCGAGGTCTATGCGCAAGCCTGCTCTTCTCCCGAAGAGCCTAGATATGTCAGAGTGCACGGTCCAGAAATAGATATGGCGGATTTGTTCACCGACTTTTTTATCAAAATTGCGCGGGACGGGGCCGGGATAGTAGAGGTGCAACAGCGCATCCAGCTATGTCTGCTCGCTCTTGCAAGGTCCTGGCCGGACATATTTTCTGCAGCTGCCTCGGACGCGTCCCGCAATGCTCTGGCGAGAGCGCTCGAGGCCATTGTTTACAAGCCGGATATAAAAGATCTGAAGGAACGGTCGCAGCGGGTCGTTGATAGCCGTCCAACGTGAAGGCATCGAAAGGGACGTGAAGTCGGTCATCCGGTGCCAGTTCTGGTAGAAAGGCCGGAAAGCGCAAAATTTGACAAGCATTGGGAGGCTTTATCAGTCAAACTTGCGCTTTCCGGCGCAAACCTATGGGTCGAAGGTGAATTCGTTCATCGCCCAGAGATCATGGTTTAAAACGCACCTATAAGGCATTGGTTCCACGACGGGTGAAATTCTGATGGTCTGTGCCGACCAAATCTTGGTGGTCAATCTGCAGCAAAAGCAGCTACGATATCAGGGATGGCTTTGGGGCTTTCCATCTTCTGCAGCGCTGAGATTGCGTCTGCGATAACGAGATTATATTGCCCGACGAAGCCTTCGAGCGCGCACTGTGTGGCACCGACAGCCCTCATCAGGCCAGACGCTTTTTTATTGCTGTGCAAGACTTCGATCCGGAGATTTCTCAACCCCTCGCAATAGCTATCCAGAAACATAGCCGTCATCACCATGCGCGCCACGCCCAAGCCATGATATTGGTCTAATACGCCAATCGCAAACTCTCCGGTGTCGCTATCTTCTGTTTCGCGGAACACGTGCGCCACCGCCATCGCGGGACGGCTATCATCTTCCATATTGACCATTCCCCAAGCAAGATGAAGGACTCCATCGACGCTTGCCAACCGTTCGATCACCGATGGAGGCATGGTCTTCGCTCCCGAAAAAAAGCGCAAATAGCGGCTTTCGTCTGACATTTCGCTAATGCCCTTTTCGATCAGATCACGGTCCGAGTGACTCACGCGTCGCAGGCAGACCTTGGTGCCGTTATCGAGCTGTGTATCCACCGACTGGACGCGATTATGAAACGAACGTGGTTCAACCATCGGAACTCTCCTGACTGCTCCACACCCAGCTGATGGCAGCAACGCGTGCATGTCAATGCTGAGCGAAGCCGAAGAATTATCATCAATCGCCATTGGAAGCTATCGGCACAGATTCTTTGAAAGTATGGGTGACATAGGGAAAGGGGATTTCGATCCCTGCTTTATCAAGTGCGCGTTTCACCGCCCGGATCACTTGATCGCGGCTTTCATGAAAGTCCCGTTGCGCGGAACCCGACCACCAGCGAAGCTTGAAATCGACCGAGCTGGAATTGAACTCACAGGCAAATATATCGACTGGCTTGCTGCCGTCAGTGATATCGGAAGCTTCAACCGCAGTGCGGATGACGTCGCGCGCTTGTTCAAGATCAGTGTCATAGGAGACGCCGACCACCACTTCATGGCGCCGCTGGCTTTGGTCGGTCAAAATCTCCACCGGATTTTTGAAAAGAATCGAGTTGGGGACGATTGTCAATTCGTTGGACGGTTTTCTGATATGCGTTTCGCGAAGCAGGATCTGCTCCACTTTTCCTTCAATGCCTTCACAGGAAATATGATCGCCGATCCGCATTTTCTCACGCAACATGATCAATATTCCGGCAAGAAAATTCTCGAAAATATCCTGAAAAGCGAATCCGATGGCGACCGTACCGACGCCCAGTCCGGCGATCAGGCTGCCGGGTGTCAGGTCGGGCAGCAATATGGTCAGAGCCACGAGCAACCCGATTGTCCAGATCGCGATCCGGACTAGAGTCTCGACAAGCTCCCGGAGGGAGGGGCGCATCGAGGTCCTTTTGGTCAGGCGATCGGCAATTTTTGTCGCAAATTTTGCGACAATCCAGGTTAAGATCAGGAACAGGAAAGCGATGACCAGACTGGGCAACAGGCTGACGATGCCTTGCCACATGGATCGGAGTTGCGTGATCAAAATTTCAATTGTCGTGAGAGATTGGTCTACCTGATCATTCATCCGTACAAAACGCACAAATATCGGATTGGTTGCATAAATTATTGTGATAATGGGAACTCTATCCCGCCGGAAAGGTTGATCATCGATGGCAAATATATTCAAGCCCGGAGAAAATTGCTGGCGTGTGGAGCATGCTGATCGTTCCGCCGTGCTCATCGATGGCGAAAATTACTTTCGGGCGGTGCGAAAGTCACTCGCGCAGGCCAAGCAACGGATCATGCTGCTGGGCTGGGATTTCGATGAGCGTGTGGAAATGCACGATACTGAGGAGCAAATGGAGGGGCCACTACAGATCGGCGCCTATTTCGACTGGTTGCTCAGGAAGAACCGCGATCTCGACATCTATGTGCTGCGCTGGGATACCGGCGCGATGAAATCCTTTTTACGGGCAAACGGTGTGATGACCTTGGCGCGCTGGTATTTCCACCCGCGGGTGCATTTCAAACTCGACGCACACCATCCGGTTGGTGCGGCGCATCATCAAAAAGTGATCGTTATCGACGAGGATACGGCTTTTTGCAGCGGCATTGATATTACGAATAATCGTTGGGATACCCGCTCTCATGAAGAGAGCCAGAAGTATCGTCGGCAACCGGACGACAATGATGCCGGGCCATGGCATGATGCAGCGATGGTGGTTCAGGGAGACGTTGCTCGTGCGTTGGGAGAATATGCCGAGCAGCACTGGGATGTCGCTGGCGGCAAGAAAGTCAAAGCGGTTACCGCGCATGCGGATTGCTGGCCGGAAGGTTTGACCGCCGATTTTACCGACTGTCCCGTTGCCATCGCCCGCACGCTGCCGGAGATGGAAGACCAGCGGGGCGTGAACGAAATCGAGAATTTAAGTGTCGATCTGATAGCTGCTGCAGAACGATATATCTATGTGGAGAGTCAGTATTTCGCATCCGCTGCGATTGCCCGCGCCATTGTCGAACGTCTCTCGGAACCGGACGGACCCGAAATTGTAATCGTCAATCCGGAAAGTGCGGACGGATGGCTGGAAGCGGAAATCATGAATTCGTCCCGCGCCCGTTTATATCAAGCGGTGAAGGCGCGGGATAAATATGACCGTTTCCGCATGTTCCACCCGTATAATGCCGCTGGGACGCCGATCTATGTCCATGCCAAGATATTGATCGTGGATGACCGGTATATCCGCATCGGTTCGTCTAATTTCAACAACCGCTCGCTCGGATTTGACAGCGAGTGTGATGCGGCGATTGATGCTTCTGCCACTGAAGGTAAAGCCGTCTCCGGCCAGATCGCCCGCGTGCGCAATGATCTGCTAGCCGAGCATTTGGGAAAAGAGGAAAGTGACGTCCGCAATTCACTCGCCGAAACCGGTTCCCTTATCGCGACCATCGAAGCTCTCGCGAACGGAGGGCTTAGGATTCAGCCATATCAGACGCCCGATATCAATGCGGTGGAAGAGTGGCTGGCGGACAATGATATTCTCGACCCGAAAAGGGCGGATGACGTGTTCGCCGGCATTATCTAGATCTAGGCCAGCGGGCGCCGCGATATGGTTGACGCCCACCAGCCCCTCGTGCTCCCTAAGCGGCGGTATCGGCCTGCTTTTTGTCCTGGATTTTCTTGATGATAATTCGGGCGGCCATCGAAACGGCACCTGCCGCGATAGTTCTGATGATGAAACGCATGTTATTTTCCTTTTTCCGTGATAATATATTCATAATATCTACCGGCGGGAGGCGCATTGGTTCCCGTTTGTCCGAAATTCAGTCACCAAAATCCATTGCCCATATGGCGACAATCAACGAGCTGGCACCCAGTGCCATCAAGCCGGAGATCAAGCGCATATTATTGGGTTTTACAGGCGTCGCTTTGTGCGAATTCAGACGGTCCTGAACCGCGCAACCGTTGCGCTGCGCAGCCCAGAAAATAAATATGCCGATGACCATGAACAGCGACGCAATCGCTTTCGGCAGCCAAAATGGTTCGAGCTTTCCGAACAGGGCGTTGAACCCCAGACCGATCCCTACAGCGGCAAGTCCGGTGCGCATCCATCCTGCAAACGTCCGTTCATTGGCCATGATCGTTCGATCTTCGGCCCACTCAGTGCGGTCTTCGGCAAGGTCTGTTCGTTCGCTTGCCAATCTGTTGTTCGATGAAGTGTTGGCCATGATGGGTTCCTGGTCGGTAAGGGGTAAAAACCAAAAAGCCCCGACATTCACCAGAGAGGTGTCTGTCGGGGCTCATGATATCAGGCGGGAGAGGTCAGGCTAAACGGCCCGGGCTGCTCCTTTTGGTCCGATAAAGAACCACAAAATCAGCCCGACAACCGGCAAGACCAAAATGATCAGGGTCCAGATGAGTTTAGCGCCCGTTGACGATCCGCTTCCCCAGACGCTCAGCAGCGCCCAAATGTCCAAAGCCAAAACCAGAAGGCCAATGATTCCATATTCCATGATATATTCCTTTCGTTAATTCTTACAGCGATGGGTATTTAGGAAGTCGCGTCTTCGAGATGGTCGATAAGGCGGCCGTCCGCTCTCAATTCGCCCTGGTAATTTTTAAGCAACGTCTTTGCGGAAACCGACAGCTCATCGTTCTCGAGGGCTTTCTCGAATTTCTTGCGAAGATATTCCTCGCCGGTTTCGACGGCTTCGATCGCGGCTTCGTCGTTATCCTGCAATGCAGCGCTCAGGCCCATGAATACGCGGTGTGCCGATGCCAGAATTGTACCATCGTTTTCCGCGGTACCGCCAAGTGCTGTTATTTCATTGCGAACGGACGCCGCCATTGCGCGACGGGAAGCGGCGCGACGGGAGAAGAAATTCTTGAAAGTCTCCCGGTCCGCTATCTCGGCTGCTTTTTCATAGCCATGCGCGGAATCGATCAGGGTTTCCAGAATGTCATTCAATATGTCTGTGGAAGTGTTGTTTGTCATTTTACCCTCGTTGTTCGTTGAATATGGTCAATCAACATCGGGCCGGCTTGTCGGTTCCAAACTAAATTTTTCCCGCTGGCAGGAACTTTTGCTACATACTGGCGTATGCGAAATTCGCTGATCGGAGAAACATGTCCCTATATCGCTCGCTTCTGACCGTCGTATCTCTCGCAATAGCGTTATGCGGATTAGCTAGCGTGCTTCCCGTCGTCAGTGAGGCAAGCGCACAGGTCCAGTTGCCGGAGCCGTTGGACGAAGCGGCGCCTGTCATCGACCCCGCAGCGACTGGCAGCGATGATATGGCCATTGCCAACCGGTTGCGCGGCATTTTCCAGGAGATAAAAGGTCTCGAAGGCGTGCGGGTCGCTGTCGATGCCGGTGTTGTGAGCTTGACGGGTGCGATCGCCGACAACGCATCAGCTGACCGTGCCGAAGCGATTGCAGAGCGGGTATCCGGCGTTGTCACGGTGGAAACGCAATTTGAACGCGATCTGTCGGTGGGCAAGAATGTTGAACCGGTCGTTGATAAATTCGGTACAAGTTTGCAGAATTTCCTTTCGGCGCTGCCGCTGATCGGGATTGCCTTTCTCGTCGCGATATCTGTCGGCTTGTTGGGCCATTTCATTGCCTCGCGCATGGGCTTCTGGGAACGGGTGACGCCCAATATTTTTCTCGCCGAACTGATCGCGGGATCCGTCCGCGTTATCTTCATTCTGGTCGGAATATTCATCGGCTTGGATATTCTCAACGCGACCGCCTTGCTGGGTGCGGTGCTAGGCGGTGCCGGGGTAATCGGTCTGGCGGTCGGCTTTGCCCTGCGCGATACGGTCGACAATTATATGTCGAGTATCATGCTCAGTATCCGCCAGCCGTTTCGGGCCAATGATCATGTGCTGATCGGCGTGCGGGAAGGCCGGGTTGTCCGGCTGACCTCGCGGGCAACGATTTTGATGACGCTCGACGGCAATCACCTGCGCATCCCCAACGCCACCGTGTTCAAAGCGGAAATACTGAATTATTCCCGCAATCCGCAGCGCCGGTTCAGCTTCGAACTGGGGGTCGATGCCGATGATGATCCGGCAGCGGCGATTGCAACCGGTTTGCGGGCAATTAACGGACAGGATTTTGTCCTGAATGATCCCGAGGCCACCGCCGAGATAAAGGAAGTCGGCGATTCTAATATTCTGATCGCGTTCCACGGATGGATTGACCAGCGTGACAGCGATTTCAACAAGGCGAGGGGGGCGGCGATACGGGTTACCAAAAACGCGCTGGAAGAGTCCGGCTTTGCCTTGCCGGAACCAATATATCGCCTGCGTTTTGACAATGGGCCGCCATTCGTGGCCGAAAATACCGGCAATGCCGAAGCCCGCGATGTTGTTGTCGAGAAACCTGTCAAAGCGGCGGTGGCAAAGATATTTGACGTATCTCCTGAAGACCATGTCGAGAAGCTGGTCGATTCAGAACGATCGGGGCAGGGAGCGTCCGACCTGCTGGATGACAAGCAGCCCGTTGAATGATAGCCAATCGCGCTAACCTATGTTAAGGAAGCCATTGATCAAACTCCCTAAATGACCTTTTTGACAATTGGTTGGGTCGCGACAATCACCGTCGCCAGGCTGCCAAAAGAAAGTTACATGTGCCCGCCCCTTTGACCTCCCTCATCTACGTGAGTACCGCCACCGCTGGGCTGAGCCTGGACGATTTTCTGGCCATTCTGACGGCTTCGCAACGCAATAACCAGCGGCTCGGAATCACAGGATTGCTGGTATTTAACGGCACAAATTTCATGCAATGTCTCGAAGGAGACAAGGCCGCGACCAATGATCTTCTTCATCACATTGAACGCGACGATCGACATAGCGGCCTCAACGTTGTCAGCCAAAACCAAACGGTGAAACTGCAATTCGCAGAATGGCATATGGCCGGGCGTTATTTGCCCGAGAAGCACGGGATGGGGCAGGCCGATCTCAAGGAAATCTTGTCCGCCGATGCGGTTTCCGGTGCGACGAGGACGATGTTCGACAGCTTTCGTTCTCTTGGTGGCGGTCTGCCAGGGATGTAAGCGGCGCAGAAAAGGCAGCGGTTTCTATCCCGCGCCCATTCTATCTGCGCCACTCAATATTCGCTGCTCTTAAACAGAACTTTTTCCCTGTGCCGAGGCTTTTCTGGCTTTCTCCAGTTCTGCGGCTTCTTCACCGTCGAGCGCCCGTGCGGCATCCTTTGCCTTGCTTTCGACATCGGCATGCTCTGCGAATTCATGTTGGGCCTCCTGGAATCTACGGGAGCCTTCCCGGCTTCCTTCGCCCTCCATTTTGAGGTTGGACTTTTCATCTGTGCTATCTGGCATTGCTAAAATCTCCGCGTTCGAGTTGTTCCCTCCGAGGAAAAAACGGGCAGTTGCAAAGATCGTTCCCTGCTGTTGGACATTCGTGGTAAAAATTTATATGCAACCTTTACGAACATCAGGGGTTCTCTAAGCAAGCAAACAAAATCGAGGCATGATTTGGCGAGCCCGGAAAAAAATCAGACTGAATCACCGGATAGCGGTGACGGGTTAAAAAACCAAAGGACGTGCCGGTGAAAAGCAAGGATGATATGCAACAGAGATTGGGCCTCGGGCTTAAAAATATGTATTTAAGCGTATTGGAGGAGCCGCTCCCTGACGACATGTTGGCGCTTTTAGACCAGCTGGACGATGATGACGATGAAGATACCGACGACAGTCGGTCTGACCTGAATGGGTAAGGATAAACCCCTGCCATCAGCGCAGTTCAAAAAGGAACTGGCGGAAGCCATACCGCATTTGCGTGCCTTCGGGCGTAGTCTCGCCGGCGACCGGGACGTGGCAGATGATCTCGTTCAGGACACATTGCTGAAAGCATGGGCCGCTCGGGACCGTTTCATTGCCGGTACTTCGATGCGGGCATGGACATTTGTCATTTTGCGGAACACCTTTTTTTCCAGCATGCGAAGAAAGAAATTCACCGGAAATTACGACGAGCTGGTAGCCGAACGGATATTGTCCGCTCCTGCATCACAGCAGGATCCGTTGCACCTCGCAGATTTGCAGCGCGGATTGATGGAATTATCCGACGATCAGAGAGAAGCAATCATCCTGGTAGGCGCCGGCGGCTATTCCTATGAAGAAGCCGCCGAAATTGCCAATTGCGCTGTTGGCACGATGAAGAGCCGTGTGTCGCGCGCGCGCAAAACGCTGGAAGAAATTCTTGAGGAAGGACGCTTCACATCCGCGTCGGACGGCCATGCCAATCTGACGGCAACGGCGCTTGAGAATATCATCGGTGCGGTCGAGAAGATCGCGTCCTAGCGACTTCTGCGCCGCTTACTGACAATTCTTCATTTCTTCATTCACCTATAATTTAAAAAAGAATATCACCATGGCGAGGCCGATCACCGCGAGCGGGATCGACCATGCCAGGGTTTTGCGGTTCATCTTCCGCGAACTGCCCTGCCGCGCGTCGTCGGGATCAATCAGGGCCATGATTCTCCTTATGCGGGTTGTGCAGCAGTCGAAAAGAATAATGCCTGACTGATTGCCGCACGGATTGCATTGGGCTGAAACGGTTTGGTGATGAGGAATGTCGGTTCAGGCCGTTCACCGGTGAGCAGGCGTTCGGGAAATGCGGTTATAAAAATAACCGGAACCGATATCTGTTCCAATATTTCTTTCACGGCATCGATTCCCGAGCTGCCGTCGGCTAGCTGGATGTCGGCGAGCACCAGACTCGGTTTCGCTTTTGCTACAGCTTCCATCGCACCCTTGTGGGTTGTCGCAGTGCCGCAAACGCGGTGACCAAGACCGGAAACAATCTGCTGCAATTCCATCGAGATCAGCGCCTCATCCTCGATTATGAGCACGTCCGACCGGATTTCCTTGTCGATGTCGGCGATAGCGTCTTCCAGCAATCCATTGATGGAATTTTCACCAACATCCGCAATTTTTGCAACTTCTTCGATCGAGAAGCCTTCGAGCGCGGTTAGTAGCAGCACTTGCCGGCTGATAGGCGGAATGGCATTCAACCGGCTTTGCGCGGTGTTGTCATCCGGATCTTCGGTCAGCCTTACATGTGCGCTCTCCCAAATACGGGAAAACACCCGATAGAGTTGAACACGGACATTGTCATCGTTTGGTACCGATTCAGGATCGGCAATGATCGCCTCAAGCGTTGCTTTGACAAAGGTATCACCGCTTTTTTGACTGCCAGTCAAAGCGCGCCCGTAGCGCCGCAGATAAGGCAAATGCGGTCTCAGAATTTCAGCTAGCGACATATATATGTATCTCCATGGTAATCTCTCTAACGTACGATAATAAAAAGAGTTCCACAAAAAAAATAGAATTATGGCGATGGCCGACCGGACCGATTTCTGACCGGAACCGGAACCAAATGGCTCGGCGCTCGTAGACTCTGCAGTAGATAGAAATTGGAGAAAATGAAATGACAGGCAATTATTCAGAGGAAATGGGTGCGGTGAAATCTGATTTGCAGACCCTGAAGGAAGATCTGGCGACATTGACCAAATCCGTCAAGACTGACGCACAGGCCAATGCATCAGAATTGCGCGCCAACGCGAAAACCAAGTTGAAGGCTGCCCGTGAAAACGCGATGGATGCCGGGACTAAGGGCCGTGAAAAAGCCCGCGTCACTTTCAAGGAAAATCCGATTGTGAGCATCGCCGCCACTGCGGGAATCGGTTTGGTAATCGGAGCTTTAATGGCTCGTCGCTAATCATTCAGGATAGCAGGCAAAACCGGCGAGGGGCGAAAATTCCCTCGCCTTTTCTATGGCTTCGGATTTCCTATGTTGTTTCGCGATCATCTGTAGCCTTGCAAAAGCCTGCTGTGAATTATGTTCGTGCCGGCCCGACTGTTGTGTTAGCGAGACATGGTTCGCTTCTTTGATTCTCCACAAGCATGCAACAAGATCGCGAGTTAAGCATTGATAAGTCGATCCCTTGCGGGGGCATGGATGAAAGGATCAGATATGAGTGCGGGTAACCGTATCAGCCGCGAGCTACATCCATCGATTGAAACCGAACGGTTGGAGACTTTGGGCAGCTATCAAATCATGGATAGCGCGCCAGAAGAGGCTTTTGACCGTATCACGCGGTTGGTAGCGGATATTTTCGCGGCACCGATCGCATCCATCACGTTTTTTGATGATAATAGAGAATGGTTCAAATCCGTGGTCGGCCTGCCTCCCGTGGACATCGACCGACGTCTTTCCTTAGGCAAAGAGCTGATTGAAGGCCGCGAGCCGGTTGTCATCGAGGATGCCGAGAAAGAACCGCAATTCGCCGACAACCCCTTGGTCAGTGGCGATTCCGCTATTCGTTTCTATGCCGGTGCGCCGTTGATTGCCCCCAGCGGGCTGGTTTTGGGTGCGCTCTGCATCGCTGATACCGTTCCGCGATTTCGAACAGCGAAGAACCAGCTCAACCAGCTCCGCAGCATGGCCGATATTGTGATGAGTGAAATGGAGTTGCGCCGCGAGATTATTTTGCGGGAACGAGCGCAAAAAAATGCGGCTATTGCCCGGTCCAATCTTGATCTTACTCTGGCGCTCAGCGACGTGGGCAGTTTCCGGATAGATCTTGAAACCGGACTGATCGACTGGGGCGGCGCCTATATGAAAATTTGGGGAGAGGATGCCGGCGAAGCTATCACGGAAGTGGAAAGTGCATTGGCCCGTGTCCATCCCGACGATCAGGAATCCGTGCGGCAAGCCATGAGTCTGGCGGTCGCTCCGGGTGAGAAATTTGAAACGCGTTTTCGTATCATATTGCCCTCCGGCGAAATTCGCTGGGTGGAAGGCTATGGTGATTATCTTGAATCCAACGGGCGTCCGACGCTGACAGGTATCAACAAGGACATCACCCATTCCGTTGACCAGCAGGAACAGTTACGCCTCCATACGCGGGAACTGCATCATCGTTTGCGCAACCTGTTCGCGACGTTGCAATCGATCATGTCCCTGACAAAAAATTCGGCGACATCGATTGACGACTATATCGAACGGATCAAGAGCCGGTTGAGCGCCCTCAACCGGGCTCAGCAAATCCTGCTCGACACCAATTTCGTGACCGGCTCCTTTGCGGCGCTGGTCAGGGATCTTTGCCAGACCTACCCTAGGGTGCGCTGGTCCGGTCCCGATTTTTCCCTATCGGAAAATGCGATGGTATCGATTTCGCTGGTTCTCAACGAATTGGCCACCAATGCCGTCAAATATGGAGCCCTGACCACCGGAAAAGGACTGGTGAAGATCGAATGGGCCATCCAAGAAGAGGATGGTCAGGACATCGTCAATCTGACCTGGACGGAACGCGGCGGACCCAGCGCAGAAATAGCGCCAGCGGGTTCCGGCTTTGGTTCTTCGCTCATTGATCACAGCATCACGCGCAACTTGCGCGGGGAAATCAATCGAGACTGGACGGCAGACGGACTGCTTTGCACCGTCGTGTTCCCTGTTCCTGAAGATCGGGTTCGTTAGTGGCGCAAAAGGCCCTGCTGCGGCGGATATCTTTCTATGCTGACCTTGACGCTACTGATCAGCAAGTGATCGAGCAGCTGGACGGACGCGAGCAGCATTTCGCGAAAAACACCGAAATTGTCGACGCCGGTCAGGAAATGGACAGCGTTCTGATCGTCAAGGAAGGCTGGGCTATCCGTTACAAGTCGCTGGAGGATGGCAGGCGTCAGGTTCTGAACGTGCTCTTGCCCGGAGACATGTTCGATCTGCAGGTTCTGGTCGCTGCCGAGGCCGACCATTCGGTAAAAACCGTCACGAACCTGACCGCATTGGCGGTCAAGCCTTCGGTATTTCGCCGCCTGCTCACCGAGTCCGGGAAACTCACTCTCGCTTTCTGGTGGATGCAGGTTCAGGAAGAAGCCTTCCTGCGCGAGCAGATTGTCCGAAACGGACAGCAGACTGCGCGAGAAAGAATCGGACATTTTCTTCTCGAGTTGCACAGGCGCGTGCAAATCGCTGGCGAGGGCACCGGTGACGGGTTTCGCGTGCCGTTAACGCAAACCGTCCTCGCCGATGCGCTTGGCTTGACCCCGATCCATACCAACCGGGTGCTCCGGCAGCTGGAGCGTGACGGACTCATCGAGCGGGACAATGGCTGGATCCAGTTTACAGACGCAGCCCGCCTCGCCGATATCAGCCAGTTTGATCCGTCCTATTTTCATCTCGATGCCTTTCGGATGCGTCTCGGTCGCAATTAATTTTCCGGCGTGATGGAACTCCCAGCCGGATGCGCGCGTTACATATATTGAACCAATGAAGGGAGTTCGTGATGAAAAAAATAGCAATTGTAGCAGCAATGGCTGCTGGCCTGACGCTCGCTGGCTGTGAAGCCAAGGTTACGGAAGAAGGCGAAATGCCTTCTGTGGATGTCGATGTTTCCGGTGATTCCGGCAAGCTTCCCGAGATCGACGTGGATACCGCCGATGTTGAAGTCGGTACGGAAGAAGTCACTGTGGACGTGCCCGACGTGGACGTGAAGATGCCTTCCGAACAATAATTTATCACGTTCAATAAAAGAGAATGGCCAGGCAATATGTCCTGGCTATTTTTTTGCCAGATCGAGTTTTCCTGATCGAGTTTAGTTGTCCGTCGGCTGCGCAAGCTGACAGGCGTTTGAATTGTGAGCTTTGGAATGGTGGCTGGGAAACTTGTCCGTCCGGAAAACGGGGGGGATTACGAAACGGCAAATTTCCCAGCCGGTTTTTGAGGAATGAAGGCAAGCCCGAGTAAGGGATTGTCGCTCATTCAAAGCTAATAACATGTTGTGAAGCTATTGGTTCCCTGAGCGGTGGTTTTTTTTCGTCTATCTCACACGTCCGCACACGACCGGCCTGTCACCGCTTCTGCGTTCAGTTTTCGGCGGGCAAAGCCACTCTCTCGGACTTTGCTGCTGATTGCGTGATGGGGAAAGACGCAACCCATCTGCGGTTCGTGCGTCTATTCAGGAGAATATAGCCGATGGAGATAGTATGACCGACATTTTTACCCGTCTCAAACAGGATCACGACCGTCATCGCGAGATGCTCGACAGGGTGGCGGCAACAAGCGGCGACAGCAAGGAACGGCGCGAGGCTTTTAAACAGCTGAGGATCGACGTTTCAGCCCATGCCAATGCCGAAGAACAATCCCTATATGCCGAGATGCTGAGCAGGCCCGATCTGCAGGACAAGGGCCGCCATTCGGTCGCCGAGCATAAGGAAGCGGAGGATTATTTCGAGGATCTGGTCGACATGGAATTCGACAGTAGCGGCTGGCTGACGCGGTTCAAGACCCTGAAGGAGCGGCTGGAACATCATATGGACGAGGAAGAAGACGAGATCTTTGCTGCCGCCAGGAAGGACCTGAGTGCCGAGCGCGCGAAAGAACTCGCCAAGATTTTCGACGATCGTAAACCGGTGGAGAAAAAGGAAGTTGCTTGATCAACTGATCGGACCCGGGGCTGCTGACATGCTGTCGGACTGGACCAGCACAGGATGGGCGCAGGTCGCGCTGATCGCTCTGTCCGCCCTGTGTATGTATGTCGCTGTGATCGTGCTCACCCGGCTGGCAGGCGTCCGCAGCTTTTCCAAAATGAGTGGTTTTGATTTTGCCGTCACTGTTGCCATCGGATCGGTGTTGGGCTCTGTCATTCTTTCCAAAGACCCGCCGATTGCCAATGGCGTCGCTGCGCTCGTTATTCTGTTCGGACTTCAGATCGGGATGGCGGTGCTCAGAAGCCGGTTTCCCGGCCTGCAATTGCTGTCCGATAACAGACCGCGGCTGATTATGATCGGTGGTGAAATCCAGCATGATCAATTGAAAAAGGCGAAGATGACCGAAAGCGACCTGTGGGGAAAATTGCGCGAGGCCAATGCCCTGAATTTTTCGCAAGTGTTGGCGGTGGTTGCAGAAACTACCGGCGATGTGTCCGTTTTGCACGCTACGGACAGTGATCGTGATCTCCAGCCTGAACTTTTAAAGGGCGTGATCGCCGGTGAGCGCTATCATCTTGACCGTCCTCGCTAGCAACAGTCCCGGTCCTCATGACCCACCAACATCATCGTCGGTGGATCATGATTGAACCTGCTTAGGCCGGAGTGTCGCCAGATCGATATCTAGCGGACCGTCACCGTTACGGCGCGGCGGTTCAGGCCCCATGTTTGTTCATCCGAGCCCAAGGCGTCGGGGCGTTCCTTGCCGAAGCTGACGACCGATATTCTCGATAATTCGACGCCCAGCGTTGAAAGATAGTTTTTCGCGGCATTGGCCCGGCGTTCGCCGAGGGCCAGGTTATATTCGCGGGTGCCGCGCTCGTCGCAATGGCCTTCGATCCGGATACGGACGCTCGGATTGGCGACGAGCCAGGCGGCCTGACTGCGCAATATCTGCTGATCTTCGCTGTCGACATTGCTCCGGTCGGTTTCGAAGAATATTCTGTCTGCTGCAACATTGGCAACAAAATCTTCCTGGCTGCCCTTGATCGGACCGCTGGACGAATTGTTATAGTCCATGTTGTCCCCTGGTGCGGGCGGCAGACCTTCTGGCGCCTTCTTGCTGCAAGCCGACAGAGACAAGGCCGCAATCAACAATGTTGTCGATAATAGTTTGAGTGAAACTGATGAATTGGACATGGCACAACCTTTTGAATGTTACGCCCGTTTCATAGGTCCTTTTCCCCAAAGCGATTACCACGGATTTCATATGCGCCCGTCAGTGAACGGCCATATAAAATCCGCCATATAAGATCCCCATATAAAATCCCCATATAAAATCCCCATATAAAATCCATTGTAACAACCCGGACCTGATTGCGGTAAAAAGGGCGCGTCCACTTCAGGGACAAGAAGATGAACCAGGGTCCCCCACCCTGAGATGACGCGGGCACCCGTCGCCCCGACAAAGCCCGCGTCATCCACTTTTCAATGTTCCGATTCAATATCCAGTCGATAGCCAACGCCCGGCTCGGTCAGCAGATATTCCGGCTGCGATGAATCAAACTCCAGTTTCTGGCGGATAAGCGCCATATAGCTCCGCAAATATTGGGTATCGACCGTGGGGTCATTCCATCCGGCGAGCAGAAGCTGGCGATGGGTCACAACCTGTCCGGCATGCCGCGCCAGTGTTTCCAGCAGATCGAATTCCTTGGGCGAAAATTTGATCTCTTCGTCCATCAATACGACCTTCCTTTTGTGAAAGTCTATAGACAATGGACCGGACTGGAACTGCTGGCTTTTGACCGCCTCGTTTTTCCTTCGCCGCACAGCAGCCCTGATGCGCGCCAATAATTCTTCGATATTAAACGGCTTGTTGATGAAATCATCCGCACCCTGATCCAGCGCGGCGACCTTTTCCGCTTCCTGATGGCGGGCCGACAGGATGAGAATCGACAAGGCGTTCATGCTCAGCAATTTCGAGATGATTTCCTTGCCATCGGCATCGGGCAAGCCGAGGTCGAGCAGGATGATATCAAACACCGTGTCTTTTGCCTTTTTCAGGGCTTCTGCGGCTGTTCCGGCTGAATCGACGCTATAGCCCTGTGCGACTAGCACCGGTTGCAGCGAACGGATGAGAGCGGTCTCGTCATCGACCAATAATATTTTCGCGTTCATTGGCCGATACTTTCTGAGGGGGAGGGGGATACCGGCAGCTTCACGACTATTTTTGTCCCCTTGCCCATTTCCAGCGGGCTATGCGCGGCGATATCGCCTCCGAAGGCTTGCGCAAATCCGGAAGCGATCGAAAGGCCCAGGCCATGGCCTTCCTTGCGCACATTTTCGGCCGAACGGTAAAAGCGGTCAAATACTCTGGTCAACTCGGAAGCCGGGATGCCGCATCCCTGGTCGGATATGGCAATTTCGACCCGCCCGGCCTGTTTGTGTCCGGTGATCAAAACCGGCGCGGTTTCCGGACTATATTGGACCGCATTTTCCAGAATATTATAAAATAATTGTTCCAGCATGACCGGATTGGCGCGCACCGTGCACGAATCAAAGGGCAGGGATATGATGATTTCCCGCCCGCTGTGATGGAGCTTCACGGTGTTAACGGCGGAACCCAGCATTTCCAGCAAATCCAGACTTTCCAGCTGGTCGGGCGATATCCCGGCTTGCAGTCGCCCCAGATTGAGCAGGTTGGTCGTATAGCGGTTCAAGCGTTCGCACTGGTCCTGAATGATCGTCAGCATGTCCTTGCGGGACGCTTCGGTCAGTTTCTCGCCATAAGACGCGAGGCTGGATGCCGACGCGGAGATTGCCGCAAGCGGGGTGCGCATGTCATGCGATATGGATGAAAGCAGCGCGGTCTTGAACTCTTCGGACCGGCGCATGGCTTCCGCTTCCGCTTTCTGGTGCAGCAGAACAAACCGGTCGATTGCCATGCTCAGCAGGTTCAACACTGCAGCGAAATCAATCTTGCTCAGTTTCTTCGAGTTTTGCGCGTTCTCGGTACAGATCAATACCCCGACAGGGCGCTGCGGCGATGACAGCTGATAGGCGATTTTCCCATCCTTGAGATTCTGTAAGTCTTCTGGGCCGATGGCTTGCTGCGCTTCGGCCAGCCAGCGTTGTTTTCCTGCAACCGCTATCCATTCATCGTCGCCGAGCGCATATATTTCGAAAGCACTGGCGGAATCAAATATCCCCGTCTGGACGATCGCCCGGTCGATATCTTCGAGATGGACGGCGGTTTGAAGCTGATTGCTGATATCTAGGAGCAGGTTGATTTTCTGCTGCGCAATCTCTGCCGCGCGGGCCCGGTCATTGATCCGTCCCGCCAGCGCGCCCGACAAAAGGGCGCTCAGATTAAACGCCAGCAGCGGGATATATTCATCGGAGGTGGTGACACCAAAATCCAGCAATGGTTCGCTGAAGAAAAAATTATAGAAGAAGGAAGCGCCAATGCCCGCCAGCAAGCCGCCGCGTAGGCCGTTGACTGCGCCGATGATCGTCACGGCGGATACATAGATCAGCGCCGCACTGACCGGCCGGTCCGCATTCTGGGCCACATAGGTAGCCAAAGTTCCGGCGATAAAAACCGCAATGCCGATAAAGAAGGAGAAATAGCTACGGGAACCATCCGGGGAGAGTCGATCGACCATAGGCGGCATTTTATCGGGCATCGGTAATTTCATCCCGACGACATAGCGGAGAATCCGGAAAGCTACATGCACGGATTTTCTATGCTGGCCGCTTCGGGCTTTCCCGATTGGCGGGACGGGTTAATGCGCTGTGCCGATTGTTACCCGGCGGTCCTGATGATCTATGTGGCCAGATCGGCCTGTATGCGGCGCTGGACGACTAGTTCCACGCACTTTGAAACCTGACTTTGTCGCCAACCAGATCGGCCACGGTGAACCCGTCGAGATGCTGCAGAAAGGCTTCAACGCCGTCTGCGAGCACATGGCGGAGGCCGCAAACCGGGGTGACAACACAGCCATTGCCACCTTTGTCGAAACATTCGACAAAAGTACCGTAATCTTCGAACGTGCGGACGACCTTGCCGACATTGATGGTGTTGGCGGGCTGGTTGAGCAACAATCCGCCACTGCGCCCGCGGACGCTGTCGACAAAACCTTCCGCCACCAGTCGCTGGGCAACCTTCATCAAATGGTTTTTCGAGATGCCATATTGCTGGGCTATTTCGGTGATCGAATGATGGCCGTCATTGGCAGCCAGATACATCAATGTGCGGAGCGCATAATCGGTGTGAACAGATAATCTCATAAAACATGCATATCATATATTGATATTAATTGCCAAGCGGTATAAACAGTGCATATGAAATACACCTTATCCGAGTCGAGATCATGACCGAAGCCAGCTATGCCGAACGGGCCAGAGCGAAAAAGACCGCACAAGCCAATGCGCTTGGCATTGACGATGCGCTGATTTCCAATCTGGTCGAGACGTTTTACGGTTCCATTCGCAGCGATGAGTTGCTCGGTCCGATCTTCATGGCCCATGTTGTCGACTGGACGCCGCATCTCGCACGGATGAAGGACTTCTGGGCTTCCGTAACGCTGGAATCTGGTCGTTTTCGCGGCAATCCCATGCTCAAGCATATCGCCGTCGGTGGCCTCGACAATATGCATTTCGACCGGTGGCTGGTGCTCTGGAACCAGACTCTCGACGATATTGCACCCAATGAAGCCGCCGCGCAGGTCTTTCGTCAGGCCGCCGAACGGATCGCCGAAAGCCTGCTCACCGGTATCAAGGTCCAGCGCGGCGGTCTGGACTCAATTTCCAACCGAAAGGAGAAGTGATCATGTTGATGGATTTCCAGATGGAAGGCGGACAGGCTATTACCGCCGAGATCATGGCAGAGATGGAAAATATGCCGGAGGGCTATAACGCGCCATCGCACGAGATTCGTACCTTTGAACTGCCCGGTTCGGTCTGGATCACGATGTTCACTTCTTATGCTGTCTTTTTTGCTGCGCTTTTCATTGCCACCGGTCACGGCACGGCAGCCATATTCGCGCTGGTGGTCAGCATTGCCTATGCCGTGATGTATTTTGGTACCGCAGCAGTCCTGAACAATGTCACTGTGGCCCAACGTAAGGCCTTGCCGCCAAGTGACCGGTCCGGCGGGCTAGAAACACAAACCGGCTGGATGACCAATGGCGCCGCAAATGCCCAGATTCTGACGGTCCCGATATTGGTGGCTGCTTTCGGCTGCGCGTTCGCCGTTATCCGGGCACTCGTCTGATGGCCGGCGCGTCCAGGACGGTCGCTCCTTATGGTGCGTCACCGATATTCGACGAGATTAGTCTGCCGGATTCCCTGCGTAACAAACATAGTACCAAAGATGGTACCTGGGGCTTGTTGCGCGTGCTGGAAGGCGAGGTGGAACTGGTATTTATCGATCCGCCGTCACGGCATATGGTAACGGTCGATAATCCCGCACCAATTCCCCCGCAATCGCCGCATTTCGTCAATCTTGTCGGCCCGATGAAAATGCAGGTGGAATTCTATCACAACCATCCGCTCGGCGCCGATGATCCCGATGGCTGATATCATATAAGCGCAAGCGCTCCGGAAAGGGAGAAGGCCGCCCAACCAGCTTCCATATCGGACGCGCGGCTTCTCAGTTGCGCAAGCGCGATGCTTGAGGGCCGCAAGGCCTGTTTGTGATATTTAGCTATGATGGAAAATGGTGACCCCTACGGGATTCGAACCCGTATTTCAGCCGTGAAAGGGCCGCGTCCTAACCCTTAGACGAAGGGGCCATACCAATTGCTGGTCAGCGAGCCACGGCCATTAGGGGGGTGCTCGGCTTTGGTCAACCCTCTTTCCGCCGGTTTTTACGGCCTATTTCCTGATCGAGTGAGAAAGACATGCGACTTGCCGTCTTGCGAGGCGCCAACATATCGGCGGGGAGCACCATAATGGTCCTGTACCGACATGTTTCTGGCCCCCCTCAATCGGCCCAAGCGGCATCTTCCAGATGGATTTCCGCCGACGGGCGGCTGCCCCAGTCATCGATCTTGGCGCGGCCTGCTATCCACAATTTCCGGCCGCGGGGAGCGTGGAGCAGCGCTTGGCCGAGATCGCTTTCCGCAGCGCGAAACGCAATCGTCTTGATCGATGCGCCGTCGTCGCCGGCGACGATCATCCGGACATGGTCGGTTCCGACAATATCGCATTTGATGATTCGCACCGGACCGGTGGCGATGCGCGGCGCCGGCCAGCCCATGCCATAGGGACCGGCTCCGTCCATCGCTTCGACCATCGTCGGATTGACGCCCTTGGGCGACAGCACCGCGTCGAGCAGCAGAGCCTTGCCATCCTGCGCCTTGCCGACGCTGTCGGCGAGCCGGTCGTTGAGAAACTCGGAGAAGGCGTCGACTTTTTCCGCTTGGATGGTGATGCCTGCGGCCATTGCATGACCGCCGCCAGCGATCAGCAGTCCGCTGTCCTTGGCGGCAATGATCGCCGCGCCCAGATCAATGCCGGAAATCGAACGGCCAGAGCCTTTGCCGATCCCGTCTTCGTCCAGCGCGATGATGATTGCCGGACGGTTCAGCTTTTCCTTGATCCGGCCAGCGACAATCCCGATGACGCCAGGATGCCAGCCTTTGGCGGAGAGTACCGCTACAGCCTGATTTTGCTGAGAGGAACACATGGCGTCCGCTTCCTCTAGCACATGGGCCTCGATCGCGCGGCGTTCCTGATTGAGATGGTCGAGTTCGGCGGCGATGGCCTGCGCTTCTTCGGAATCTTGCGTGATCAGCAGTCGTACGCCGAGATCGGATTTTCCGACCCGTCCACCGGCATTGATCCGGGGGCCGAGCGCAAAGCCGAGGTCCGAACAGATCGGAGCGCGTTTGAGCCGGCTGGCGTCGATCAGTGCCGACAGGCCGATATTCTGGCGCCCTGCGAGTACCTTGATGCCCTGCGCGACAAAGGCGCGGTTGAGGCCGCGCAACTGCGCGACATCGGCAACCGTGCCAAGGGCAACGATATCCAGCAGTTCGAGCAATTTGGGTTCCGCACGATCTTTGAAAAATCCTTGCTGGCGAAGCGTCCTGACGAGCGCAGCGCCAAGCAGGAACGCCATGCCGACGGCCGCGAGATGGCCATGTTCGGCGCCAGCATCGCTTTCGTCCAGCCGGTTCGGATTGACCAATGCGAGCGCCTTGGGCAGCTCGACCGCACATTTATGATGGTCGACCACAATCACCTCGACACCGGTCTGATGAGCCATGTCGAGCGCTTCAAAGGCCATTGCCCCGCAATCGACCGTGACGACCAGATTGCTGCCTTGTTCTCCGAGCTTGACCAGAGCCTCGCCGGACGGGCCATAGCCTTCCATCAAACGATCGGGGATATAATAGCCCGCTTCCAGCCCGAGGTCTCTCAGTAAGCGGATCAGCAAGGCCGCGCTGGTAGCGCCATCGACGTCATAGTCGCCGAATATCGTGACCTTTTCCTGATTCTTGATGGCAAGGGCAAGACGGTCTGCCGCCACATCCATATCCTGAAAAACCGAGGGATCGGGCATGAAACCGCGGATCGTCGGGTCGCGGTTGACCTCGAGCGTTTCGCGGCTGGCGCCGCGTGCCAGCAACAATTGGGTGACCAGATCATCCGGCTGGAATCCGGGATCGCGCGCGTCGGCGCTGGTACTGCGCCAGCGCCAGCTTTGGCCGGACAGGGAGTTTTCTACATTCAATACTGTATTCATGGCCGGTGCTATGCGTGAAAGCCGAGGCGCTGACAATCGGTCTGTTGCTTGCTAGGGGGTGATGATGAAAAAGCTTCTGATCGTCTATTACAGCTATACCGGCGGTACCGCCCAGATGGTCGAGGCTGCAGCAACGGCCGGGCAGGGCGAGGATGGTACTGAAATATGCGTCGTTCGTGCGGAAGACTGCCAGCCGGAAGATATGCTGTCCGCCGACGGCTATATATTCGCGACGCCGGAAAATCTTGCGGCGATAGCCGGGGTGATGAAGGCCTTTTTCGACCGCTGCTATTATCCCTTGCTCGGAAAAATCGAAGGACGCCCCTATGCCGCGATGATCTGTGCCGGATCGGACGGCGAGAATGCCAAGAAACAAGTGGAGCGGATCGCAACGGGCTGGCGGCTCAAGAAAGTCATCGATAGCCTGATAATCTGCACCCATGCGCAGACCGAGGAAGAGATACTCGCGCAAAAGACGATTGGACCGACCGATCTGGCAATATGTTCGGAGATCGGGGCCACGCTATCGGCGGGTTTAGCCATGGGGGTCTTCTAGGTCAGTTCCCTTACGCGATCCCGAAGGACCGGGATCACATCCGTCTCGAACCATGGATTGGCCTTGAACCAGCGGATATTGCGCGGGCTGGGGTGGGGAAGGGGGAGGAGCTCGGGCCAGAATTCCTGCCAGCGTTCCACGGTTTCCGTGAGGGTTTTGGATTTCCGCTCTCCGAGATGCCAGTTCATGGCATATTGGCCGAGTACCAGTGTCAGCTTTATGTTAGGCAACGCCTGCAGCAGGGGTTTGCGCCATGCCGGCGCACATTCCGGGCGCGGCGGCATATCGCCACCCTTGCCGGTACCGGGGAAACAGAAGCCCATCGGGATGATGGCGAAGAGGCGTGGATCGTAAAATTGATCCTCGGTGACGCCGAGCCAGTCGCGCAGCCGCTTGCCGCTGATATCATCGAAGGGACGGCCTTTCTCGTGGGTCTTGCTGCCCGGAGCTTGGCTGACGAGCAAAATCTGCGCTGCGCTGTCCGCTTGCAGCAGCGGTTTGGGGCCGAGAGGCAAGCCAGAGCAAATGGTGCAGGCGCGAACCTCACCCAGTAATTTCGCCAGTCGATCGGAACCGCTCGTCGTCATTCTGTCCGGCGGCAAATCGCCAAATGGTCCGGCTTCGCGTCTTTCGGTGGCGGTGCCAGAGTGAAGACATGCGCAAGATGCGTTGCCTGACGGCCCTTCGGTGCTCTCTCGCCGTTTACCACTGCCGCAAAATCCTTGCAAACGGGCGCACTCAGCAGATAGTTGCTGTGGCCTGACGTCCCGCGGCTGATAGCAGTGCTATCGATTATGGTCAGCGCCGTTTTGTCGATAGCCTCCACATATTTTGGATACTTTGCATAGCATCGCTCGGGCAGATTTCTGGCCTTGAGATCGGCAGCTACAAATGGATCAAAACATCTCGGATAGCCCAGGCGAGGATAGCCGTGATAATTGTCGGACAGCGATAAAGCCCGGTCATGCAGGGAAGCGTAGACTGTTATCCTGCGGTCGTTCCGGACTCGCCGGTCCGACAATATCTCTTCGGCAATGTCGCGTTCGAAGTCCTGCGTATCCACATCCGGTGAAACGAGAATGATGTTCGAAATAACGCTGGAATCGCTATTTGGCACATTGCGGTCGACATATTCCAGCGATGGCAAAACAAGCCGCGCGCCGAGCGAATGGGAAATGAGTACGATTTCTTTCGTCGTTTCCAGCTGCGCCAGTTGCATCAGGAATTTGCGAAAATTGCGTTCGTCCCAATACATATTGGTTTCATCGACCGGATATTTCAGCAGGGCGCCCTGCGAGGGCCAGCTATATTGTATCGCCGGCCCCTGGAAGTTTGCCAGCCGTTTAATCTGGTCGGTATCTCGCGAGCTGGAGAAGAATGTCTCCCGATAGCCATGGACATAGAGCAGAACCCTTCCGTCCGCAGCTTTCATTTCGCTGGAAACTTCTTTCCACCAGAGCTGAGAATCGGAGAAGGCCAGCGGAATGGTACGGGTCGTTTTGCCCGGTTCCCGTTCCACATCCCGCGGTGCGGCGAAACGGCCATAACGGACCTTGTCTCCGCGATGATTGAGCAGGCTGATGTTCTCGGTCAGGCAGTTCGGCAGCCGGCTCGTGACGAAGAAAAAAGGCTTGTCGCTGCCATCGATCTTGTCATTTGCGGTCGGATTGCACCGGTCGGCTGCGACATAGGCGGAATGCGGTATTTCACCATATTCCACCGGTGTCACACAACCGGCCATCAACCATGGCAGCGTTAAAATCGTCCAGCGGGCCCTCGACGCAATATTCTTCAATATCTGACGGCCTGCCATTGCCATGTTCAGGTCTTGCGATGCTCGCTCTTCACCCAGCGTACGGTGCCGGACGAAGCGCGCATGACAACGCTTTCGGTGGTCATCTTGCCGCCGCGCAATTTCTTCACGCCTTCGAGCAAGGAGCCGTGGGTAACGCCTGTCGCGGCGAAGATCACGTCGCCCTTGGCCAGTTCCTTCAGGTCGTAGATTTTGTCGAGATCTTCAATGCCCCATTTATAGGCGCGCTGGCGTTCATCATCGTTGCGGAACAACAGCCGTCCCTTGAACTGTCCGCCTACACAGCGCAGTGCAGCTGCCGCGAGCACGCCTTCGGGCGCTCCGCCGCTACCCATATACATATCAACGGTCGTGTCTTCGTCGGACGTTGCAATCACGCCGGCGACATCGCCGTCGGGAATCAGCATGATTCCGCAGCCGATACCGCGCAATTCTGCGATAATCTTGTCATGCCGCGGCCGGTCAAGAACGCAGACGATGATTTCCGAGGGTTCGACACCCTTTTCCTTGGCAACGGCTTCGACATTTTCAGTCACCGATTTGTCGAGATCGATAATATTGGGTGAATAGCCAGGCCCGACTGCCAGTTTGTCCATATAGACATCCGGCGCGTTCAGCAGATTGCCCTTTTCCGCGATCGCCAGAACGGCCAATGCATTGGCGCCTGCCTTGGCGGTGATGGTTGTGCCTTCGAGCGGATCGAGCGCAATATCAATGGCCGGAGCTTCACCTTCGCATCCGCGTCCGACTTTTTCGCCGATAAAAAGCATCGGGGCCTCGTCGCGTTCGCCTTCTCCGATAACCACGGTGCCACAAATGTCCAACTCGTTCAGCGCCGCGCGCATCGCTTCCACAGCTGCGGCATCAGCAGCTTTTTCATCGCCGCGACCGATCAGGTTGGCTGCCGATATGGCCGCCGCTTCGGTAACGCGTACCATTTCCATGACAAGTACGCGGTCCAATATTTGGCTTGCTTCGGGCATATTGTGGAGTAGTCCTTCTATAGGGGTAATTTTGAACTCTCGATAGGGGAGCGATATTACAATGTCGAGACCGGTTTTCCTGATCCTTTTTCTGATCCCGTCCAGCGCGATGGCGCAGGCAGTGTCACCGGAGGACAGAACGCGACATCTGGTAGAACATGCCCGGCAATTGGTAGCCGTTGATGCTGATGGCTGTCTTCTGCACCGGACCAACGATGAGATTGTGGTCTGCGGCACCCCGGAAATTGATCGAGAGCAGCGGCTGCCGTTTCCTGACCTAGCCGGACCAAATCGAAATGGCGGGCCGCAACGGGGAGAAATCCCCGCGGCGAATTCGTCCCGCGTGGCTTCCGGAAGCTGCGGAGTTTCGTTCCAGGATAGCAACTGCTCCACCGAAAGGCTGAAATCGGTTGTTGGCAACGGCAAAAGCGGCGGTATTCTGGACGGGCTACAAAAGATCGTCGGGGTAGAAAATGCCGATGTCCCGACCAACGATTATCAACAACAATTTCGGGACGGTGTTCTAACCGGAGATTGATCAGTCCTGATCGCTCAGCAAATGCATCACCACCGGAGCGGCCTTCAAGCTGGTCGAGCTCGACAGGGCAGCGAGGCCCAGCGAGACATTCCGTTCGCGACTGTCATGGGTGACCATGGAAATCAGCACCGATCCTTCAGCGGCTTTCTCGGTCTGGATCAGACTCTCGATCGACACGTTGGCATCGCGCATCGCTGCGGTAATTTCAGCCAGAACACCCGGCTTGTCAGCGACGATGAAGCGGATGTAGCTTTTGCCGATCCGGTTGCCACTCTCGGCGCGCTCGCATGGTTCCATTGCACTGGCTGGCGCGGCAAATACGGTGCCGGCATCGCCACGGGCAATGTCGATCAGATCGGCGACAACGGCCGAGGCCGTTGGTCCTTCGCCCGCGCCAGCACCCTGAAACATCAGGCGGCCGGAAAAATTGCCTTCGGCAACCACTGCATTGGTCGATCCGTCGATATGGGCCAGAGGATGGTTTTCCGGCACCAGATAAGGATTGACCCGCTGGAATAATTTTCCGTCATCGAGCCGGGCCATGCCGAGCAGGCGGATGCGATAGCCCAATGCCTTGGCCTGACCGATATCCGCCGCCATGATGTGACGGATCCCGTCGATTTCCACGCCTTCGAAGTCGAGCGCCTTGCCAAAGGACAGTGCGGCCAAAATAGCCAGTTTGTGGGCTGCATCGACGCCATCAATGTCAAAACTCGGATCGGCTTCGGCATAGCCGATCTCCTGTGCTTCCTTCAGCACATCGTCAAAGGCATGTCCGTGTTTTTCCATCGCGGTGAGAATATAGTTACAGGTGCCATTAAGAATGCCGTAAACCCGCTCGATCCGGTTGGCCGAAGCGCCGTCGCGAAGCCCCTTAATGACAGGAATCCCGCCTGCAACAGCGGCTTCATATCTCAGCGAGAGATTTCCGGTTTCAGCCGCCTTGGCCAACTCCATTCCGTGATGGGCGATCATTGCTTTATTCGCAGTGACAAAAGACTTGCCGGACGCCAGGCTTTTGCGTGCCAGATCCAGTGCCGTGCCTTCGGAGCCGCCGATCATTTCCACGACGCAGTCTACATCGTCACACGATGCCAGCTCTTCGGGCTGATCGAACCATGGATATGCGGTGAGATCGATGCCGCGATCCCGGTTCCGGTCGCGGGCGGAAACAGCGGTTACGACAATCGGCCGGCCGGCCCGTTGCGTAATCATCTCACCATTCTCTTCGATGAGCCGGATGACTCCGGTTCCGACGGTGCCCAGTCCAGCGAGCGCTATGCGAAGCGGAGCAGTCATGATGATTGGCCTCTTTTCGTTTTAGGTGAGATTGTTGGCGCCTTATTAGCGTCACCTATGACGAATGCCAGTACTAGTTCTGCCGTATCAGGGCTGACGTGATCTCGGGCAGTTGCCGAGATCGCGGAGAACCATTTGATAATCGCTACGCGCCTGCTGTGCATTTGCGCCTGCGTCACCGCCCAGTGCACTGGAGGGCAATTGACGGGGGAGAAAACAGGCCAGGCGATACCAGAGCAGGCCGTTCCTGACCGGCGCGCGCGCGGCTTCGTCAACAATTTCGCCGAGCGACACGGCCCAGAATTTTTGCTGGCCTTCCCGTTTCAGCACCGTGATGGAAATCGGTGATCCCGTCGCGGTTTCCATGAATATCTGCGTTTCGCCTTCGCCTATGATCGTACCGGGCACATGAAAAGCGCTGCCGATACGCGAAATGGCTGGCGGTGCGTCGCGAGCGAGCAATTCGCGGACCAGCGAACGGACACGCTGTTCACGGTCGGGGGTCCAGGCAATTTGTGCGTCCTTGGCTACAAGTTGTACATTGTCACCTCCGCTCGCGGAACGACGGGCAAAGATAATGAACGGTTTCTTCTTGATTTTCGGAGCCCGGCCGCGGCCATCAAGGGGAAGATCAATTATATAGCGAATCGTTTCGCCGACCCCTCCCTGACCACGAATCAGGGCCTGCGTTGATGCGATAATATAAAAACGCTGCGTTCCCGGAGGTGCATTTGGGGCCCGTTCAGGGGCCACTTTTATCGCTTCTTTGACCGTTGCGTGTACAATTATCGGCGCATCCGCACTGAGGTCGGCGAGGTCGGCATATTGCAACGGATCAGTCTGGTCCGGGGCTTGCGAAAAAGCCGGAACCAACGCAAATTGGGCAAAAAACAGTGTAACGGCGAGTATCATAAAGGGGCGCATGATTTTCTCTGGAACAGGATTTGAGGAGCTGCATTTAACCCCTGTTGTAGGTCTTTAACAGCTTAATCAGCGCTGAACCAACAAAGCGATTGCCTGCTTGGAACTACCGCGTTAAAACAAATTTAAGACAGCTTCCAAGTGAACGAAAAGCTGTCATACGGGATAACAGAGGTCGCGACGGTTTTTTCAAGCCTCATGATCTTTGACTAAGGCTTCAGTGATGAAGCGTCGGCCTTGATGGGGAAAAAGGAGTTACATTTCTGAATGGCTTATGCTGACCAAGAGATGAGTTCGAACAAGATTATATCAATTTTTCTTGTCGTGGTCATCCATCTATTACTTGGCTATGCGCTAGTCACCGGACTAGCCTATAAAGCCGTCACGAAGGTTGCCTCGCAACTGGACATGATCGACATTCAAGAGGAAGAGCCGCCGGAAGAACCGGATGAACCGCCTCCGCCTCCTGATCAGCCGATTGAACCGCCTCCTGTGGTATCGCCTCCGCCGATCGTGGCGCCTGTGGTCGCACCAAGGCCGGTGATCCAGTCGGTTCCATCTGCGCCGCCACGGCCTGCACCAGTGGTAGCGCCTCCTCCACCTCCTGCACCACCTCCTCCTCCGCCACAACGGGCGAATCCCGAGGTTCGTGGTAATCCTGGCAGTTGGGCAAATGCGAATGACTATCCTTCGCGGGCTCTGCGCGAGGAACGTGAAGGTACAACCCGTTTCCGGCTTACGGTTAACGCCGACGGCAGGGTAAGCGATTGTCAGATCACTGGTTCTAGCGGCCATAGTGATCTTGATCAGGCTGCTTGTAAAAACCTGACTCGCCGTGCGCGTTTCAGACCTGCTCTGGACTCAAACGGTAATCCGACAACCGGCTATTATTCCAACGCCGTTCGTTGGGAAATACCTCAATAATGAACACTGGGGAGGGCATTATATGATGCCCTTCCTCCACAGATTTTTTGCTATTAATTTATCCTGAGGGGAATATTAAAATGTTGATTGAAATTTTGGCCGCTGGTTCGACAGCACCACAAAACGCCTTTGGCTTCTGGGAAGCCATGCAACAGGGCGGCGTTATCGCCTGGTCCGTGCTTGCAATTCTGACGATCATGTCCGTTTCTTCTTTCTACATCCTGTTTTCGAAATTGTTCGAACAGAACAAGGTCATGAAACAGGGTCAGGCCATGCGCTCGTCTTTCTGGCGTGCAGCGACCCTCAAGGAAGGCGCTGCGAAGCTCGACAAAAATTCCGCTTATCGCCAGATTGTTGACGATGCGATCAAAGCTGATTCAGATCATGCCAAATTGACCGACCCGGTTGAAGCACATGACTGGCTGCACGGATCGATCGAACGGTCGCAGGATCTGATCAAGTCCAAACTGGCAACCGGCCTTCCATGGTTGGCTACTGTTGGTGCGACTTCGCCGTTTATCGGACTGTTCGGTACGGTTATCGGTATCTATCGCGCGCTGATCAAAATCGGTATCGCTGGTCAGGCATCGATTGATGCTGTTGCTGGCCCGGTTGGTGAAGCACTGATCATGACCGCACTTGGTCTTGGTGTGGCTGTTCCAGCTGTTCTTGCTTACAACTGGTTGCAGGGACGCAACAAGCGGATCGCTGAACAGCTTGCTGCATTTTCCAACGATGTTCTGGGCTATATGGCTTCGGACGGCGGCGTTAAACCAATCGCTCCGGGCGCTGCTGCAGCTGCTGCGAAACCTGCTGCACCTGCCGCAAAGAAATAAGTCGTAGGTCGGGTTGCCAGCCATATTGGGCTGGCAACTTGGCCAACGCACGAAAAGGGAGCTTTCGTTCCCTTCAGATGGTTTAGTTTTGAGAGGATAAAATCCTATGGCGATGAATGTTGGGGGCGGTAGCGGAGAGGAATCCCCTCTATCCGACATTAATACAACCCCACTTGTGGACGTTATGCTGGTCCTGCTGATCATTTTTCTGATCGCAGTTCCTGTGGTCATCCAGTCCGTGGAACTCGAGCTTCCGGTACTTCCGTTTGAAGTGACAACGACGAAGCGCGAGAATGTGCTGCTGTCGATCACGACGACTGATGCCGCAGGACGGGATCCAGGTGATGCTGAATATTCGGGAGCCACTCCTGGCGGTAATTGCCGTGTCTACTGGAATACCACTCCGGTGAATTCTACCGAGTTGGTCACCAAAGCTGTGAAACAACTGGAAGACCAGATTGAATCATTTGGCGGAGTCGAAAATATGACGCCGGAAGATATGCCGGAAGTCCATATTCGCGGTGACATCAACACACCATATAAATGCATCGGCGGCGCAATTTACACCATGCAACGCGCCGGTTTTGCAAAAGTGGGCTTTATTTCCACACCGATCGTTGTCGAATAGTTCGACCGGCAACTAGAGTTATTGAAGGTTAAGGAGACGCACGAATGGCTATGAGTGGCGGAAGCGATGATGGCGAACCAATGATGGAGATGAACACGACGCCGCTCATCGACGTCTTGCTGGTTCTTCTCATCATGTTCATCATCACAATTCCAGTGCAAACGCACGCGGTAAAGATCGACCTGCCGGTCGCGGATGATAGTCCGCCACCGCCAGACTTTGTCGATCCGGTAAAAAACCGTCTCGGGATTACGGCAACCAACCAGATACTCTGGAACGACACCCAGGTGACGCTGAATCAGGTTAAACAATATCTGGCTCAGACGAAATCGATGGTTCCGGAACCAGAACTGCAGTTCCAGCCCGATCCACTGAGCGCCTATCTGACCACCGACCGCACTCTGGCGGTGATCAAGGACAGTGGCGTGACGAAATTCGGATTTGTCGGTAACGAACAATATGGCAACTTTAACAAAGCCAGCCGCGCACCGAACTAGTTTGGTCAAATAGAATTTAAAAAGGGGCCGCGATAACCTTATCGCGGCCCCTTTTTTTGTGTCCTGAGGAGCCACCCGCGGCGGAGAGGAAGTCTTCAATCGAAAATCACCAACGATCAATCTGGGATCATCGACCAGTCTGTGGAGCCCACAGCCAATCTCGAAATAGGGACTGACGTGCCGTCAGGAATTTTGCGGAAGCACCCTTGGCGCTGCTATCCGTCACTTCCTATTCCATCGGTCGAGCCTAAGCCCGCATGAGGGGAGTGTCTGTCACGCCGCGCTATTGGGGCGGCTCGTCTCGGCGCTGCTGAACTGTAAATCGGCCAGTCGCGCGTAGAGCCCGTCTTTGGCGATCAGGCTGTCATGGTTGCCCTGTTCGACGATCCGGCCCTCTTCCATCACGATGATGCGGTCGGCCGACCGTACGGTCGCCAGGCGATGGGCGATGACGATCGTGGTCCGGTCTTTCATCAAATGATCCAGGGCGTCCTGAACCAGCTTCTCACTTTCCGCATCGAGCGCCGAGGTGGCTTCGTCGAGCAGCAATATGGGTGTGTTGCGTAGCAACGCGCGTGCGATTGAGATGCGCTGGCGTTGCCCGCCGGACAACCGCGTTCCCGCTTCGCCCATGAAGCTATCCAGCCCCCCGGGCAAGGCACGAAGGAATTTCTCCGCGTTGGCGACGCGCGCGGCTTCCCATATTTCTTCGTCGGTGGCCTCCCATTTTCCGTACCGTAGGTTATCGCGAGCGGAGGCGGCAAATAATACGGTTTCCTGAGGCACGAGTGCCATCCGTTGACGGATCTCTGATGGATCGGCCGAAGGCAGGGCGACACCATCGATACGGACGGAACCGCTCTGGGGGTCATAAAAGCGTTGGGCCAGCTGAAACAGCGTCGACTTGCCGGCGCCGGATGGACCGACCACAGCGACGGTCTCGCCAGGCGACACGGTCAGTGAAAAATTGCCGAGCGCCTGAGTGTCGGGGCGGGTGGGATAGGAAAATGTAACATTGTCGAACGCAATCTGGCCGCGCGATGGCACGGGCAGGGCGATCGGATTTTCGGGAGCCGCAATGCCGGGTTGTTCGGATAGCAGTTCCGCCAGCCGGCCCGCTGCGCCAGCGCCGCGCAACAAGTCGCCATAAACCTCGGTGAGAGCGCCAAAGGCGCCCGCGACCAGACCGCCCGTGAGGACGAAGGCCGCTATTGTACCACCGGATATCGATCCGTCTGCCACGCCGATGGCGCCGCGCCACATCAGCATGACGATGCCGGTAAAGATCAGGCCGATAACAATGGCCGTCATCGCCGCGCGCAACCGGATCCGGCGTTTTGCGGTATCGAAAGTCGATTCGACCGCGCCGCTGAACCGTTCATGCTCGCGTTTTTCCTGTCCAAAAGCCTGAACAATTTTCATTGCGCCCAATACTTCGGAAATCATCGCGCCAACGTCGGCGACCCGGTCCTGGCTCGATCGCGATACATTGGTCAGTTTCCTGCCGATAAAAACAATCGGTAAAATGATCACCGGTATGGCGAGCAGCAGTCCTGCGGTGAGCGCAGGGGCAAGGGTGAACAGATAAATGATCCCTCCGATTCCAATGACGATATTGCGCAAAGCCACAGACACTGTGGTTCCGACAACCTGTTCGATAATAGCGGTGTCCGAGGTCATCCGCGAGGCAATTTCCGATGGCCGGTTTTCTTCAAAAAAGCCCGGAGCTAGCCGCAGTAGATTGGCTTGTACGGCGAGCCGCAGATCGGCAACGACCCGTTCGCCGAGCCAGCTGACAAAATAAAAGCGGAATGCCGTCGCCACTGCGAGAACCGCGACTATTCCCAGAAGGCCCTGAAAATAAGGAGCGATATCTCCGTTTCCGCCCATGAACCCTTTATCGATGATGGTTTTGAAGCCTGCCGGTATCGCCAGCGTTGCCATCGCGGAGACAAAAAGAGCCATCAAGGCGAAGATTATCTGTTTTGGATAATTAATGGCTCGTTCGAATACCATCCGCAGATTGCCGATCTTCTTGAGCGGTGCGGGAGGGGTTTCTATGTCGCTGGAATTGGTTTTATCGTTCATAATAATGCGCTTAGCAGCCCGTCCCAATTGTAACAATCACTGGATTGTCCCGGCGCTTTCCGGAGTTTCTTGTCCGGTCAAGATGGCGATCAATTCAAAAATACCAAGAGCAGCGCTAATGTTGGCTGGATAGCTGATGCTTTGGTTTCAACGGCATAATGCTAGCCAAATGCCGATAGATTGTTAAAAGCACAGGGGGGCGGGGATAAACCGTTCCGGACGATTCGTGTAATTTTTGGATCAAGGATGCTGCCCCTGTGAATCAGATAGCTTCAAAAGGTCAGCTGCGGATGTCTTTGCTCCGGTGGATATTGTTTACGGTTCCGCTAATCGTTCTGCTGGGTTTCTTTTCGGGGCAGATCGCTGGATCCGGGGAAGAAAACCGTTGGTTTAACGCCCTGATAAAGCCGGACGCGCAGCCACCGGGCTGGCTGTTCGGCGTGGCTTGGACGATTTTATACGCAATGATGGGTACAGCCGTTGCAATGATTCTCCATGCACGGGGGGCTCCCATGCGCGGTGTCGCGATCGTGCTGTTCTTGATCCAGTTTGCGCTCAACCTTTGCTGGTCACCATTATTTTTCGGCATGCATCAGGTCTCGGCCGCATTTTGGCTCCTCGTAATCATCTTTCTTACAGCATTGGGTACAACGCTGGTTTTCGGCCGAATCCGCAAGGCTGCTGCATGGCTCATGGTGCCCTATCTGGCATGGCTATGTTTCGCAGGAATTCTCAACATACAAATTGATCGGCTGAATCCGGGTGCGGAAATCCTTGTCGTTCCGGCGGCGAGATCCCAGATATAGAATGTTATTTTTTCGGACCCGAAAGGTCCTTGACGGAGTTTATTAAAATGCAAAGCCAGAACCGCTTTTTCGATGATATTTCCAAAGTATTGAACGGGCTTGCTGGCACTGTGGCTGGTGTCGGCCGTGAAGCGGAAGCTGGTGCGCGCGAGCGCGCCAAGGAATGGTTCGGCGGCATGGACTTCGTATCGCGTGATGAGTTTGAAGCGGTGAAGGAAATGGCGGCGAAGGCCAGGGCAGAAGCCGATGCGCTGAAAAAGCGTATTGATGCCCTGGAAAAGAGCGCATCGGCGCCAGCCAGGAAAGCGGCAGCAAAAACCACAACGCCCCGTAAGCCTGCCGCGTCAAAGGCTGCTGCTTCCAAAAGCGCTGCCGGGAAGCCAACTACTTCCAAATAAGGTGGCAGAGGGATAGCGGCGGTCG
>TARA_R110000796_G_scaffold191504_1_pt1 | contig 55580 bp, 48 predicted proteins | sample TARA_R110000796 | Tara Oceans TARA_R110000796 (sample SAMEA4397815) | marine metagenome | biome: Polar Biome; feature: [SRF] surface water layer (ENVO:00010504); material: water (ENVO:00002006), including particulate matter (ENVO:01000060) such as... | depth 5 m
TGTCGCTATACTCAAATGGTGCCAATGAATGTAAACACCACCTAGAGGTAGTGAACTCGCGGTACACCATAGCCACAGACTGGCACAAAGGACCCTTCGTCGCATGTCGCTGATACCGCCGCATCCTGCAATGGAAAATCATGTGCGCCGAACGCGCATGGTTTTGTTGTGGGAAAAGGTATGGCCCTGCGTGATCCCGGCCGTTGGCCTGATCGTCCTTGTCGTTGGCCTGACCTTAACCGGCACGTTTGAATTTTTGCCCCCGACGGGGCACATCATTTTGCTGTCGATATTGTCTGTTGCCATGATGGTCGCCGTCACTGTGCCGTGGCGGAACTTTCGCTGGCCAACCCGACGCGACATCCTGCACCGGCTGGAACGCGAAAACGGGCTTGAAAACAATCCGCTGCAAAGTCTTGAAGACCACATATCCGAAACCGAAGATCCGCTCACAAGCTATCTCTGGCAAAAGCAACTCGGCCTGCATGAAGCTGCCATCGTAAAATTGCGTTTGCCGCGCCCGATCCCCGCCATCAGCCGGATTGACCGTTACGGCATCGTCGCCATTCCGGTTTTGCTGCTGTTTGTTGGCATCATGGCCGGACACAACACCGTTTCCGAACGGTTTTCCAAGGCCTTTAGCCCCCTGCAACGCTTGGGGGCGGCTGATTTCACGGCCACTTTGTGGGTCACCCCGCCCCCCTATACCGGGCAAGTCCCCCGGGTCTTGCAGATTTCCGAAACCGGGGCAAACGCCGCCAATCAATCCGCAACAGGAACCGGAACAGATGGTCCACAAGACCAGACCTCTGGGGGGCCCTCCAACGGGGAGGTGATTAATTTTCAGGTCCCCGCCGGATCGACCCTTGATGGCACGATCTCAAGCATCTGGGAACCAACCCTGACTGCCCCCGATGGAGAACGCCCGATCGCCGAAAGCAACGACAACAGCTATGTCCTGTCGACCGCGATCAATCAGTCTGGCACATGGCGGATTTCGGTCTGGGGCAATGACCGCATGACGCTGAACATCAATCTGGTGGCCGACACCGCCCCGACACTTGGCTTTGTCAGCCCGCCATCGGTCACCCGACGCGATCATCTGCGCCTTGATTACGTTGCCAATGATGATTACGGCATGGCGGAACTTGATCTTGTCATCACCCCTGCCCCCACCGACGGTATGGATGATCAATTCGGTCCGATTGATGCCATCACACGCGATCTCAAGGGCGAAGAACCCACCCATAGCAGCACACCAACCCGCATCGAAGGCCCGCGCTTCATTGATCTGGTTGCCCACCCGTGGGCCGGATTGCCGGTCAATATTCAAATGCATGCGCGCGATAATGCCGGACAAACCGCCCAAAGCGACATGCGATCAATTATGCTCCCCGAACGCGAATTTACCCATCCGGTTGCGCAAAAGCTGATTGCAATCCGGCGTACACTGTTGCGCCATCCCGACCGCGCACTTGAAATGCAGCAGGCCCTGTTGCCTGTCCTCTATGCGCCGCAGGCCTTTAATGGTCAGATCGGCGTCTTTTTGGCCCTGTCGGTGGCTGAAAGCCGGTTATCGGCGAACCTTGACGACCGCACCGTGCATCAGAATGTCGCCGGGCTTTTGTGGCACATCGCCGAGGAAATCGAACGCGGCAGCTATGGCATTGCCGAACGCAACCTGATGGAAGCCGAAGAACGTCTGTTACAGGCCCTGGCTGATCCCGACGTCACCGAAACTGAAATCGCCCGTCTGATCGAAGAATACCGTAATGCCTTGAATGAATATCTTGCCGCACTAACCCGCGAAGCAACACCCGCCTCGGACGATCAACCACAAGCAAATGCCACCCTCGAACAACAAGATCTTTCGCGGATCATTGATCAGATTGATGCCCTGATGCGCGCAGGCGCACGTGATGATGCCCGCCAGTTGATTGACCGACTGCGCGAGCTTGTCGAAAACATGCAAGTCACCACCGGCGAAGGCGGCATGGACATCACCTCGTCTTTGCGCGAAATGCTTGATGGCATGCGCGATCTGTCCCGCCGCCAGCAAGACATCATGAACGAAGGCGACAACCCGGCCAACGCCAACGGCCCCGGCCCGCGCGCCAATGAACAACAAGGCCTTGCCGATGATGCCGGTGATATCATGAACAGTCCGGGCATTGGGCAGTTTGGCGACATCAGCGGCATGAACTCGGTGATTGAGGCCATGCGCCGTGCTGCCGAGGCCCTTGGCCGCAACCGGTCGCACGAAGCCCTGCAATATCAGCGCGAAGCCATGGAAAACCTGCAACAGGGCATTGGCGAAATCAGCCGCGCGCTCGAAGGGCTCAGCCAAATTGCCCCGATGCTCGAAGACCTGCAAGGGAATGGCCGTCGCGATCCCTTGGGGCGTCCGGTTGGCGGGGATGGCACAACCACCATTCCCAATGTCGATACCCTCGAACGGGCATGGCGCATTATGCAGGAACTGCGTCGGCGGTCGGGCGATCCTGACCGTCCGCAGATCGAACAGGAATACATCGACCGCCTGCTCAAACGGTTCTAGGAAACCTTAGAGCCCCGTCGCGCACACCTGACGCACCTCATGGCATGCCTTTAAACGGCCCTGACGGCATTTTAACAACATCTATGCCGTCACACACACATCCTGCGAAACCCAAACCAGCCCTGCGTGCCGATATGGCGCAATGACGCGCCGTCGCGTTTCCCACAAAAACAAAAGGCAGCGAATGAACGCTGCCTTTTGCATCAACTGGTTTTACCACCCCGAAAGGCTTAAGGTTCGGCGGCCTCACGCGGGTCAAGGAACGTGACCTGCAAACGGGTTGCCGTCGGGTTCGGACGCCGGATCTTGGTTTCAACCGTAATGCTTTCACCCGCAGGCAGCATTTGCTGCTCCATCGGCATTTCCGCACCGGCCTGAGCCTTGGTTTCATCATAGATCAGCGGCATCTTCTTGCGCTGAACCACACGATCAAGCGGATCAAGAAGCTCAATCAGAAGATACGGCAACACAACCGGCTCTTCGACGATATTGACGATCTCGGCGCGCACGACCAAAACATCGACGCCGTCTTCGTCTTCGCGGGTCGGCGGCAATTCCCGAATATCAAGACCGTCGCCAACATGGGGCACATCAAGGCCAACCATGTCATAGACCTTGGCAATCGGTGGCCAAAGGTTGATCAGGATGTCCTTGGCAAAGTAACCACCCGCACCAATGCCACCAATCAGCAGCAAAAACACGATCCAGCCAACAATCCCTTTTTTCTTTTTGGGGGCCGGTTTCGGATTGTTGCGAATCAGCTGTTCGGGGATCGGGGGCGGATCGGGAATTTTGTCCGCATCTTCAAATCCGGGGTCAACACCCCCACCGCCCATTCGATCAGCATTGAAATCAGCGCCCAGCGCCCCTTCCTGATTAAATGGCGCAGGCAAATCGCTATCCGATTGTGCCGCTGGTGCAGGTGCGGGTTCCGGCTTCTTGGCCCCCGGAGGGTCCTGATGCCAGCTATTGCCGCAGCTCTTACAGCGCACAGTTCGGCCCTTTGGGCCGATGGCCTCCGTTTTAACGGAGTATTTCTTGGAACAATCTGGGCAAGTTATGATCATTGCAAACCTGGCATCTCGATGTCAGCGGAACCAAACACGGGGATGGCCTTTAACATACTCATGGCCAACGGTCCCCCGATATCGTCGGCAGAGAATAACACTATATGTAAATAGCGGCGATTTAACAGACTGTTAAGCAGAGATAACAGAAGCTGCCTCAATTTGGGTGTCTAAACATTGCGTAAAGCCACTGATCGTGGCATCCGAAACAGACAGAAAATTGTGCGTCGCGGGTAGGTATGGTGTCGATATTGGAATGCCAAGGCATTTCGCCAACCCCAACGACGTTAAGAGAAATTCTTGTGATTTGCCATGGCAATCGCCTGTGCAAACCGTCATTCGATCAAGTGGAGCGCCGATTTTGACCGAAGTTGTCAGTTTCAGGAACGTCGGAGTCCGGTACGAATCCGGACCGGAAATTTTGCGCGACCTGAACTTTAGCCTCCAACGCGGCAGCTTTCATTTTTTGACCGGCGCGTCGGGTGCTGGCAAATCGACCTTGATGCGTCTTTTGTATCTGGCACTGCGTCAGACTCGGGGCGAAATAAATATTTTTGGCCGCGACAATATCCGCATTCCGCGCGATGAACTGCCCGCGATCCGGCGAAGAATCGGCGTGGTGTTTCAGGATTTCCGCCTGATCAATCACCTCAGCACATTTGAAAATGTGGCCCTGCCCTTGCGCGTTGCCGGTGTCGAAGACCTGCAAATTCGCAAAAACGTCACCGAACTTCTCGAATGGGTCGGTCTGGGCGACCATATCAATGCGCAGCCATCGCGCCTGTCGGGTGGGCAGCAACAGCGCGTGGCAATTGCGCGCGCCGTCATCGGGCGCCCGGCGCTTCTTCTGGCCGATGAGCCGACGGGCAACGTCGATGACCGCATTGCCATGCGGTTGCTCTATTTGTTTGAAGAACTCAACAAACTGGGTACCACCGTGCTGATCGCCACCCATAACCGGCAACTCGTGCGGCGCTTTGGCCATACCCAATGGCTGCTCGAAGGTGCAACACTGCATGACGTGACCCAATCGGGTTAAGCTACGATCAAAAATACGGGCTAAAATACTGGGCTAAGATATCGACGCCACCTCGATCAACAGGACCAACAGACGATTATGGCTTTTCGCTCACATCCGTCACATCTGCCGCTCGAAGCCGATTCTTCATCGCGCTTCCTGCCCTGCATCGTCGCCCTGATGGTGGCCCTGCTGACCTTTTCGATGGTCGGCCTTGGCGCCCTGCACGATAGCGTTGGCCAATGGTCCGGGCAGATCGAAGGCAGCCTGTCGATACAGGTCCCGCCAACCGAACTGGCAAAACGCAGCCCCGAACAACGCGAAGCCGCCCTGCAAGAAACCGTCAACACCATCATTGATGAACTGGCAAACCTGCCCGGCATCGCTAGGATCGAAGAACTCAGCCCCGAAACCATGGCCGCCCTGCTTGAACCCTGGCTTGGCCCTGATGAGGTCGTGAGCGAACTTCCCATTCCGCGCATCATCGAAATCACCCCGGAAACCGGCTTTAATTTTGATGCCCTCGAACGCCAGCTTGGTGAAATTGCGCCTGAGGCCGTGCTGGATGATCACCGCATCTGGATCGAACGCATTGCTGATGTCGCCTTTTCGGTCGAACTTGCCCTGACCGTTCTGATCGTTGTTCTGTTTGGTGCGACCATGCTGTCGATTGTCTTTGCCACCAAATCAGGCTTTTCGATCCATCATAAAATCATCGAACTTTTGCACCTGATTGGTGCACAGGATGATTACATCGCCCGACAATTTGGCCGCCACAGCCAACGGCTGGCATTTTTTGGCGCCTTGGTCGGGCTTTTGATATCACTGGCGGTCTCTGCTTTTATTGCCTGGCTTGGCCTGCGCGCCGGCTGGCCGATCCCGTCGCTGGTTTTCAGTCCCGTATTCATTGCCCTTATCGTTGCCATTCCGTTTATTGTCGCATTGGTTGCTTATCTTACCGCAACCCGTACTGTGCTGCGTGTCTTACGCCAAATGTTATAATTCTGCGCGTAAGCCATGTTGTCACCAGACGCGCTCCTTCGTATAGTCTGATCACGCTTCCCTTTTGGGATCATGGCCTTAGGAGATCCGCACTCATGTCCGCACGCCCCACATCAGGCACGCCCAAATGAACAAACCACCGCTTAGCGTGCAACTCCGGCGCCGGTCTCGAAGGTTCCGTTTTTTGCTCTCCACCCTGATCGTTCTCGGTCTGGTGTGGCTTGCCGGATTTGTCTGGTATGTCGAGTCCATCCCCACCACGGTCGACAACCCCGATCAGCGCACCGATGCCATTGTGGTTCTGACCGGCGGCAGTGAACGCCTGTCGGAAGGCCGCCGCCTGCTCGCACGCGGGTTGGCAAAAAAACTTTTCATTTCCGGGGTTTATCGCGGCGTTGAAGTCGATGAATTGCTGTCGGTCGGAAAATCCGACCCGCGTTTGATTGCCTGTTGCGTTGTGCTGGGACATGTCGCGGAAAACACCCGTGGCAATGCCATGGAAACCGCTGTCTGGGTCAACGAACAAGGCTACAAAAGCCTTCGGATTGTCACTGCGAACTACCACATGCGCCGATCCCTTCTGGAATTCAAAAGCCTGATGCCCGGTGTCGATATCATCGCCAACCCCGTCTTCCCCGATACGGTCCGCATCGAAAACTGGTGGCGGTATCCCGGCAGCACGACCCTGATCGCCAGCGAATTTAACAAGTACCTTTTCGCCAGCCTGCGCAACTCGATTTTACACTGGCTGCCCGGTGGCAATCACCCGTCGTTGCAAACACCCGATGCCAGCGAACCCGATCAGAACGACTATTCCGCATCGAACAACAAAACCGGCTAAGGCGGATCAACAATCGCCATTTTACGATTGCCGTAATACTGTTACAAAGCACCAGATACATAAGCGTTTGAAGGATTTTTCTGAATGAGAGCCCTGCGCGCGTTACTTTTTAACGTGTTGTTTTTTGGCGGAACAGCCCTGCTGTGCATCAGCATGATCCCCTTGATGGTCTGTGGCCGCAAGGCCAGCCAGTTTGTCGGCCATGCATGGTGTGTGCTGACCCAGTTTGCCCTGAACCATTCAGTAGGTATGTACAAACGCATCACCGGGCGTGAAAACTTGCCCGATGGCCCCTGCATTCTGGTCGCAAAGCATCAATCGGCTTGGGAAACTCTGACCTTTCACACTGTGGTGCCCGATCCGGCCTATATCCTCAAAAAGGAACTGATCAAAATCCCGCTGGTCGGGCAGTTTCTGCATCTCTCAGGTCAGATCGCGGTTGATCGTTCCGCCGGGGGCTCGGCCCTTAAGGACATGATCAAGGGGGCGTCACAGGCGCTCAAAGAAAACCGTCAGGTGATCATTTTCCCCGAAGGCACGCGCACCCCACCCGGGTCAAGCCGCCCCTATCATCCGGGCGTTTACGCGCTGTATAAGGCCTTCCCGGACATCAAGGTTATTCCGGTCGCGGTCAATTCCGGCATGTTCTGGGGCAAGGATAGCTTCATGAAATATGGTGGCCGGGTCACCATGGAACTGATGACGCCGATTGAACATGGTCTGGACCGCAAGACCTTCATGAAAGAAATCAAAACCCGCATCGACACAAGAACCCGCGAGCTTGAAACCGAGGCACAGCGCGAATTTAACCTGCCGATGCTGACCTCTGCCGACATCGCCGCAGAAGAAGAAGCCAATCAGGAAAAAACCTCCTGATCCGCAAGGTCGGTTCTAAGGTCAATGAAACAACAAAGGCCGGGCTGCACAGCGCATCCCGGCCTTTTGTATGTCTTTTTGCCTTAAGGTCTGACCTTAGGATACGGCGCGTTTTTTCTTGGTCGCCTGCCAGATACCAAAGGCAATCAAGGCAATCCCGCCCAGATGATAAAGGTGCAATTCTTCACCCAGAAAGACAATCGCAAGCCCGCTGGCAAACACCGGGATCAGATACATAAAGACACCCGCCGTCGCCGGACCGACAATCGACACCCCCCTGTTCCAGAAAAGATATCCAAAGAACGCAGGCCCCGCACCGATATAGAAAATCTTCATCATGTCGGGCCACGCCGGATCAAGATGGGTAAAGAACGGCTCGCCGTTCACCACAAGCGACCAGACATAAAGCGGGGTTAAAAACACCAGACCAATCAGGGCCGACACAAACACAAGGCTCAGCGGGTGAATGCCCTTTGGCGCACGTTTAAGCAACATCGAATAGGCCGCCCAAACCATGGCCGATACCATGGCAAACACGTCGCCCGAGACAAAGCTCATCTCGGTGAACACCGAAAAATCTGCCTTTGCAATGATCGTTGCCGTGCCGACACCCGCCACCAACACCCCGACCCACTGACTTAACGTGGGCTTGTTTGCGGTTAATACGGCGGCAAAGATCAGCACCCACACAGGGGCGGTTGCATTGAGCAAACCGGTATTGACCGCCGTTGTGTTATAGGCCGCAAGATAGATGATGATCGAAAACAGGAAGACACCGGTAAAGCCGATCAGAAACATCGACATCTTGTGCTGCGCCATCAGTCGCAAATCGCGCCCAAGGTATCTGGCACAGAACGGAAACAGCATCACAGCCGCCACAACCCAGCGCCAGAATGCCAATGCTTCAAACGGCACTGTCGCATTCACCCCGCGCGCCACAACGTGGTTTGATCCCCACATCATCGCACAGATCACCAGCATCAAATAAGCCAGCGGCAGCGGGGTTTGATCCCCCTGTGTCACACTCGGCGCGTTCGATACATTCGACGCATTCGCGTGGCTCATCAGATGCCCGCCCCCATATTAATCTCGCCGTATTCGCGGCGCACCAGATCCATCAAATCATGCAACGGCGGATCGACAATCCCCATTTGATCCAGATGCAACACCGTGTTTTCCAGATATTCCAAATTGGGACCCACATTGCCATGGGCCGCCACAATGATCTCAACCGCGGTGCGCACCGGCAGGTTCCCGGCATATTGTTCATGGGTGGGATCGGCAACATAGGTATGTGCGATCACTGTGCGCCCATCAGAAAGTTCAACTTCGACATCGGCAGGAATATAGGTGTTGGTCACAAGCTCGCGCTCGTCCAGATACCCTTTCACCATCCCCCAGTTTTCCGGTGTGATGCGAAAGGCATTCCCCACACATTCCCCGCCCTTGTTCAGGCCAAGAACAAGCCCCGGATTTTCCGGCGTGCCACGATAATGATGGGAATAGATACAGAACGACCGATGGTAACCGGGCAGCTTGGCACGCGCTTTTTCCGCGAACTCAAACCCCGGTCGCCACAACAGCGAACCATATCCAAAGACCCATCTATCTTCGTTCTGAACCAAACCATCCTCCGCAATTCATCATCTTGCGGCAGACCCTAGATCATTTTCGGCATGTTTGAAAACAGCAGAGCACAAAACAATCATAGTTCTTTCGATCAACCGGAACATTTACGTCGGCCAGCACGCAATCTGGCGCGGCTGATCAGGTGTTTTTGGCGGCCCGTGCAGCAGCCGCCCCCGCCCGCCCCTGCATCACCATGCGCACGATCAGGAACCCCGAAAGAGCCAGCATGATCACCGCAATCGGCGATTTTAACAGGAACAACGCATCGCCGCCGCTGGCGGTAAAGGCCCCGCGGATCAATTGTTCAAGCGTCGGTGCAAGAAGAAAACCGATCACGAAAGGCAATGTCGAAATGTGCAATCGCCGGATTAGATAGCCAATCACCGCAAAAACAAGTGCAGTGCCAAGCCCGCGATAGCCACCATCCTGCACATAGGCCGCCGTCAGCGATACCAGCAGGATCAAAGGCATGATGATATCCTTGGGAATCTTTGCCATATGCCCAAGGAACCGCATGACAAAACCGCCAAGCGTCCAGTTAAACAGGTTGCCCAGCACCATCAGGGTAAACAGGCCAAACGCCATGACCAGATCCTTGTTCATGATCATGCCATAGCCATCAATTTCCTTGATCTCGGTGAATTTGAACACCGACGGACCAAACGAAAAATCACCAATCGTTTCAACCGCAAGGATCAGGAAAACCGCGGCAAAATTCCCCGGAATGCCAAGGCTCATCACCGGAATGAGGTTCGCCCCCGACACCGCCGAATTGGCCGCCTCGGTGGCAACAATGCCCTCTGGCGTGCCCGTACCGAATTTCTCGGGATGTTTGGACATCCGCTTGGCCGTATCATACGAAAGTGTCGCCGCCGTTGTCGTTCCGATCCCGGGCAAGGCGCCAATAAACGTCCCTATTCCAGCAGACCGCAGGATATTGGGGATCATGCTAAACCGTTCCCCCCATGTCAGGGGCGGCCCCATTTCCGGGGTTTCGGGCAAAACCTGTTTTGCCTTACGGGCACGCGACATGTCTTCGATGCTGATCAGGACTTCTGACAGCACCAAAACACCCAGCACCGCCGATGTCAGCGGAATACCCGATCCGAGCGAATCCATACCCAGCGTCATACGCGCGCCATTGCCCGAAAGGGTCGTCCCGACAAGCGATAGCAGCATGCCCAGCAACCCACCCAAAAGCCCCTTAAGCGGTGCATTGCCAACCACGGCGGCCATAAAGCACAGCGACAAAATAATCAGTGCCGATTTTTCCGGAAGATCCAGCACATGTTCCACCGCAACCGCAAACACCGGCGCTGCGATGAACAAAACGATGTCAGAAAAACTGTCGCCCATGACAGATGAAAAATGGCTGGTCTGGATCGCCTTGCGGGCGAACCCTTTTTGCGCCATCGGATAACCATCCGCCGTTGTCAAAAACGCATCGGGTGTCCCGGGCGTATTAAACAGGATCGCGGGCACCGCCCCGCCAACGGTCGCCCCCTTCATCAGACCAACAAGGCAGCCCAGAACGGGCAACAACGCCTCGTTGGAATAGCCAAAAACAGATGTCAAAACCGGAAGCGCCAGCGCCAGCGCAAACGGCCCGCTTAAGCCCGGTGTCGCACCGATAAAGATGCCGGTAATGATCCCGGTCAGAACCATCAAGGCCGGCATCAGCCAGAGCTGCCCCTGCGCATCGAAGAAAACGGACGTGATGCCAAGCCCGATATATTGCAACGCCAATTCCATCATCAGTCCTCAGAGGTTACGGTTGGGCGGCAAAGAGACGTCTTCAAGCAACCCGTTAAAGACAAGAATCAAAAACAGCACCGTCAAAAGACAAATCAGGAAGTCGATCCGGCGCAAACGATGTCGGGTCATCACGATAAAGCCGCACGTAATCACCATCCCGCCAAAGAAGAACCCTGCGACATTCACCGGAAACGTCGTCGAAACAGACCGATAGGACGAAATATCGCCAAGCCCCAGCCCATTCCAACCCCAGACAAGGGCCGGGCCGGTATAGCTCATCAGGAAAAGCCCGATCACAGTGATCAGAAGAAATTGCAGCAAAAAGAAAATATTGCCTTGCTGGATTTCACCAACAAACTCACCCCCGCCATCCTTGCCATTGCGGAAATGACTGACCAGCAGCAACAGCCCCAGCGGGATCATCAAGCCGACAAGGATAACCGGAAAAAAGGAGTCCCCGGGCGCCACCCGCCCGGAGATGGTTTTTTCAATGATCCCGCCCCGAATATCGTTGGGAAACCAAATGGTAAGGCAAACAACACAGAAAATAAGCGTACCGGCACCAATCCATAGGTTCCAGCGCGCCAAACGACGTCCGTCGTCTATCCTGCTTGATATTTCAGGACGGGAATCACTCATTTCGTCAGAGCCTTGATCATTTCAACATTGTCGGCATAGCCGTCAATGATCGTGGTCCGCAGATCGTCACCCGTTTCAATAACCGGTGCTGGCGGATACTGCTTTTCAATGAACTTGCGGGTTTCGCTTTCCGGGTTGTTCAGGATTTCCGCAACCGCCGTCGCAATGGTGTCACGCACATCATCAGACATGCCTTTCGGGGCAACGATGATGTATTTATAGCCAAGATCAAGATTGATCCCCTGTTCTTTAAGCGTCGGGGTATCAGGGGCCTGCACCAGATGGGTGGTTTCCGCAGACGACAGGATCGTCAGTTCACCGGCTTCAACCAGCGGACGCTGAACACCACCGCCCCATGACAGGTTGGCGTCTTCCGCCACCAGCGCATTCAAGGCGCCTTTACCGCCTGCGGTCCGCAGGTGATTGACAGTGATGCCAAGATTACGGGCGACAACTTCTGCACCGGCCTCGACCTGCGTGCCCCAGTTGGCCCATACAAGCTGCTCACCTGCATCCGCTGCGGCCTTGATGTCATCAAGTGACGTCCAACCCGATGAAGACCGCGCCAGAACCGCCATCTGCGACCCTGCCGTGGTGGTGATATAGGTGAAATCTTCGGGCGTGATGTTGTCGCTGTTCATCGGCGCAAAGTTGTATGTGGTCGTAATGGCAAACCCAAGGGTCTGTCCATCCGGGGCCTGTTTTTTCAACTGTGCGGACATCACCGCGCCATCTTCACCCGCCTTGTTTTCGGGAACCAGAACCCAGCCACGGGTTGCTTCAAGTTCCTTGGCAAGCATGCGTGCCTGAACGTCGGTGCCGCCACCGGCACCATACCCAATCCAAAGACGGATCGGACCATCCGGCTCCCAATCTGCTGCAAATGCCGAACTGGCACTTATGGCCAGTACAGCAACAGCTGCAAGTACCTTTTTCATTATAGAACTCCTCACTCTCCAGACGTGACAGGGGTTAAAATCATGACGATTTTTTACCCTCGATAATTTCCATAGGACGGTGCCCCCTGGGCAGTTCAAAACGCTGCACCAAGATTTGTTTATCGTTGAAGCTCCGGTCCGTTGCCTCCCAGATCAGCCCCACATGCGGGGCCGCAAGATCCATGTTGGCACAGGCCGACGCCGATAGTTCATCTGCCGTCACGCGGTGCGTGACAGACAGGGTCGGCAGGTTAAATTTCTCGGTCAGATGACGGTGAACCGATACCCCGTCAAAATGGTTCAAGCCGGTACTTTCAGACAGCCCCTCGGCATGTTCCTTACGCAGGAAAATCGAACTGAACACAGGACGATCCCCCTCGATCCAGACCAGTCGGTCAAGGCGCACAAGTGCGGCGCCGTCAAAACCAATTCCCAGCCCGCCAAGTTCTTCGGAATGAACATCTTCAATCGAAAGAACCCGGGTAAACGGCAACAGGATTTCGCCGGTCACCGAATCCCTGAAACGATAGACATGGACCTCCGGCACCTGACTGCGGAAATCGGCAATAAAGGTGCCCAACTTCCGACGGCGGACAACGATGCCCTGATCAACCAGTTGCGCCAGCGCCTTTTGAACCGTGCTCAGCCCGACCGGAAGAACCTCGCACAGCTCCTTTTCGCTTGGTAATGCGTCGCCCGGCTGGAAATGCCCATCCCGGACAAAGCCGTAAATAACCTCCGCAAGGCGGATATATTTCGGCTGATTGCCAGACGGTTCCGTCGCGGTCATTTCAGCCGCGACACGATCCAGAGCAGATATTTCGTTTTCTTTGTTCATATAACAATCATAAAACTAATTAGTTATATCTTGTCAACTACGTAGTTAAAATATAAAGTCCCCACACCTTTCAGCCACAGCCGCGCCCTTTGCGCCGCTCGGCCGCATATTCGGCAAAGACCAAGGAAAACTTCATGAGCGCCAATAACTTCGCCATCGCCACGGGCCATCCCCTTGCAACCGAGGCCGCCTCGGAAATGCTCCGCGCAGGCGGAAATGCGATTGATGCCGGGGTTGCCGCGGGCTTGACGCTTGGCGTTGTTCACCCCGAACTGGTGTCGGTCGCCGGGGTTGCACCGATTATCCTGCGCAATGGCAAAACCGGCGTTGTTACAAGCTATGATGGCGTTGGCGTCTGGCCAAAGGCGGCCAATGTTAACTGGTTCCATGACAATTTCGGCGATACCGTGCCCGAAGGCATCCTGCGTACCGTCGTTCCGGCCGCACCTGCATCGTGGATTCGCGCACTTTGCGAACATGGCACAATGCGCTTTGGCGATATCGCCGCTCCGGCCCTGCGTGCGGCACGCAACGGGTTCGATGTTTTTCCGCTTCTGGCCGAATTCATCGCGTCACGTCAAAAGGAATACCGCCGGTTTGCCTCAACAGCGGCGATCTTCATGCCAAACGGACGCCCCCCCGAGGTCGGCGAAACCTTTGTGCAGTCGGACCTTGCCGACATGCTGCAAATCATGATTGATGCCGAGGCAAACTGCCCCGGCGACAGATTGGCCGGATTGGCCGCCGCACGCGCGGCCTTCTACGAAGGTGAAATCGCGAAAATAATCACGGACTTCCACGCCGAGAATGGCGGTCTTTTGACCATGGAAGACATGGCCAACTACGAAGTCCGCGAAGAAAAAACCTATCCGGTCACCTTCCGGGGTCATGAAATTCATTGCTGTGGCGCATGGTGTCAGGGCATTTCGATGGCCGAAACGCTGGCCATGTTCGAAACAGCCGGCCCTGAACGCGCGATCACCAAGGATGGTGATATTGACCGACACTTCCTGATTGAGGTGCTTAAACGTGTCTTTGCCGATCGCGAAGCCTATATCACCGATCCGCATTTCATGGAAATTTCCCCCGAAGATTTGCTCGATCCAACCTTCATTGCGAACCGTCTGGCCAGCATTTCCGCAACCAAATCCGATCCCCTGCCCCTTGCGGGCAAAGCCGATGGTAAAAAGGCAACGCCGGTTCGCAAGACCGACGTCATGCCTGATTATCTGCGCGGCTCTGCCGACACATCGCACGTCAGCATCATTGATGCCGATGGCAACATGTTTTCCGCCACGCCAAGCGACCCCAGCGCCGACACACAGGTGATCCCCGGAACGGGCATGAGCGTCTCGTCGCGCGGATCACAATCACGGGCCATTCCGGGGCATCACAATGCCTTGGCACCGGGCAAACGCCCCCGCCTGACCCCAAATCCGATTCTCGGCTTGAAAGACGGCAAACCTTGGCTTGTCATGGGCACGCCGGGCGGCGACGTACAGGTGCAGGCCATGATGCAGGTCCTGATTCATATGCTTGATCGCGGCCTTGCGCTTAAGGACGCCATCGAAGCCCCCCGTGTGGCCACCTATGCCTTTCCGGGGTCTTTTGCGCCCCACACGGTTCACCCCAACAAGGTTCTGTACGAAGCAGACCTTCCCGAACCCGTCATCGCGGAACTCAAACAACTCGGACATGATATCGAAGCCTGGCCTGCAAGCACGTGGAAGGCCGGGGGTGTCTGCGTTGCCCTATCCGATGCCAGTGGCACACTTTCGGCATCTGCCGACCAGCGTCGCGCTGGTACCGCCGACGTCGTCAATCAGAACTGATTGATGACGTCTCTCCCTCGCACCACCAATGATGAGGCCCAGATGAAAGACACCGCCCCACTTGTCCAGATGTTGCTTGATCCCGCGATGACGGAAAGCCAACGCCACGACCTTTGTGCCACCGCCATTGAAAATGGCCTCTACAGCGCGATGCGCTATCACCCTGACACGGTCGAGGTCGAACGCATTGCATCGACCATGCCCGACATTTATCCGATTGCCGGACGGAAACCAAAAAAGGATACCCCATGGGGCCACAAGGTGCTGATCCATCAGCACATCAATGTTGGCAATGGCCCTGATGATATCCGCTGGGCATTTTCCGATCATGAAACCATTTTGGGACTGGGACTGGATCAGGTTCTCAATGTCCCGGTCGTGCGCGGTGAACAGGTCATTGGCACCATCAATTACCTGCGTGCCTCAAAACCCTTCACCGAACAGGAACAAACGCGCGCACGTCTGCTTGCCGCCTGTCTGGCCCTCCCTTAAACCTGATTGGCCAGTCACAAGGTCAACTTTCCATGTCACAGCGCACGTTAACGCTTGATCATCACCAAGGCCACCCCGAGTGCGGCAACCCCGAACCCGACAAATCCCAAAAGACCAAGCTGTTCATCAAACAGAAGCCACGCAAACATCGCAGCCGTCGGCGGGACAAGGTAAAACATGCTGGCAACACGGGTGGCCTCACCCTGTTTGATCAAAACCATCAACAACATGATGGCCCCAATCGACAACACCAGAACAAGCCACGCCATCGCCAGAATGAAGTCCATGCTCCATTCAACCGTCAACGGCTCCTTGATAAGCGCAATCACCCCGACAACAAGACTGGCCGCAACATATTGAACGACTGTGCCACTCAAAAGATCCATACCAGTGCAAAAGCGCTTTTGATAAAGGGTGCCCGCCGTCATGGCGAGCAAGGCCACCACCGCCAGCCCGATACCAAATGCGGTAATGCCAACCCCGTCACCGATTTTGGGCACCAGCACAAGCGCCACCCCGACAAGGCCAAGCACCAGACCGCCCCATTGGCGCAGCGACACCCGCTCACCCAAAATCGCCCCGACAACCGATGCGGTGACAACCGGCTGCAACCCGACAATCAGGGCCGCCAGCCCGGCTGGAAGGCCGGTATCAATCGCCCAGAACACCCCGCCAAGATACAGCCCGTGGACCAGCGCGCCCGTGGTCCCGATATGGACCGCCTCGCGCCAGGTTTTCGGCCATTTTGCCCCCATAAGGATGACAACCGGCACCATCAAAACCAGCACAATGACAAATCGGACAAACAGGAAAACGAACGGATCGGCATATGGCAGGCCGAATTTCGCACCGACAAAGCCCGTGCTCCACAGGAACACAAACACAAACGGCATGAACCGTGCGAATGCCGGGTGGCTGGTGGCAGACATGACTATCCCCTTGGTCCGGCTCATGATGCAATTTGGGGCACATCATCAAACCGACTGGTGACCTGCACAACACAGGCCATCCGTTATTTATTCATCCGTCTTTTTCTTGCCCGTCTCGTCGCTTTGGCGTGCTTCACCTTCGGCCGAGAAATTGGCAAAATACTGCCCGGCATCGACAATGCCGCGCCGGATTTCACGGGTGCGCGAAAACAGCTCAAACAGCTTGTCGCCCTCGCCCCAGCGAATGGCACGTTGCAACGCCATCAGGTCTTCCTGAAAACGTCCCAGAACATCCAGAACCGCCTCGCGATTGTTCAAAAACACATCGCGCCACATGGTCGGGTCGGACGCGGCAATACGGGTAAAGTCCCGAAAACCGGTCGCCGAAAACTTGATTACTTCCTGACGCAGCGCATCTTCAAGGTCGGTCGCCGTTCCAACAATCGTGTAAGCGATCAGATGGGGCAGATGCGATGTAATCCCCAGAATGCGGTCATGATGGTCCGCATCCATGCGTTCGACATACATCCCGCACGCTTCCCAAAGGGCCGTGACCTTGTCAGCGGCATCTTCGCTTTCACCGGGAATCGGGGTTAAGATGCACCAGCGTTCTTCAAACAGTTCCGGAAACCCGGAATCCGGGCCGGAATGTTCGGTCCCGGCCAACGGGTGACCGGGAACAAAATGCACGCCTTCGTCAAGTTGCGGGGCAATGTCACGGATCACCGATTGTTTGACCGACCCGACGTCCGAAACAATCGCCCCCTTTTTCAAGGCCCCTGTAAGCTGTGCGCCAATCGCCTCGTTGGCGCCAAGCGGTGCGCACAGCATCACCAGATCAGCATCGCCAACCGCGTCCTTGATGTCGCAATAGGCTTCATCGGCAAGACCCAGTTCAAGCACCCGGTCGCGGGTCGCTTCCGACCGCACAGCACAGGTAATCTTATTGGCAAGGCCATCACGCTTGATACGGCGTGCCATGGACGAGCCGATCAGGCCCATGCCGACGAAGGCGACAGTGTTAAACAACGGTTGGGATGCAGTTTTGGTCATTTTAAGCGTTCACAAAATCCTTGATGGTCTGAAGGCAGATGTCCATTTCTTCCTTCGTGCCAATTGAAACACGCAACATCTGCGGCAGGCCATAAGCACCGATTTTGCGCGGGATCACGCCGCGCGCCATCATGAAATCATTGGCGGCATCTGTATTTTTGCCATCCTCTGTCGGGAATTCGATCATGACAAAGTTGCCATAGCTCGGATGTGCCGTAAGGCCACTAATTGCGTTGATCTCGTCACGGAACCACGCCAGCGTCTCGGCATTGTGGCGCACGCAATCATTGACGAAATCATCATCGTCAAGGGCGGCGACACCGGCTTCCTGCGTTGGCAGGGAAACGTTGAACGGGTTGCGCAAACGCTGCAAGACATCGGCAATCTCGACCGGGGCATAGCACCAGCCAAGGCGAATACCACCAAGACCATAAATCTTGGAAAATGTCCGGGTCATCACCGTGTTGTTGCCAGAACGGACAAGTTCTTCACCGGCTGAATAATCTTCCTGACCGGTCATAAACTCGGCATAGGCCGCATCCACCACCAGAACGATGTCTTCGCGCAAACCATCGCGCAGACGCTTCATTTCCACGTCCGTGATGTAGGTTCCCGTCGGGTTGTTCGGATTGGCAACAAAGACAATCTTGGTTTTGTCCGTCACGGCGGCCAGCAACGAATCAACACTGGTCGTCATGTTGGTTTCAGCTGCCGCGACCGGCACTGCACCAACCCCCTTGGCGGTAATCGGATACATCAGGAAACCATGCTGGGAATACAGCACTTCATCGCCCGGTCCGGCATAGGCCCGGATCAAAAGGGTCAAAAGTTCGTCCGACCCGGCACCACAGACCAGCTGATCCATTTCAAGATCATATTTCTCAGCCAGCTTTTTGCGCAGCAAGTCACATCCGCCGTCCGGATAACGATGCAGACGATCGGCTGTATTGCGCAGCGCTTCCATGGCTTTGGGGCTCGGGCCAAGCGCGCCTTCGTTTGACGACAGCTTGATCACGCGCTGCGTGCTGTTGGCACTGGATTTACCACCCTGATAGGGCGCAATTTCAAGAATACCGGGGCGTGGGGTGGGCGCAGACATTATGTATATTCTCCCAACGGACGTGGTGGCTTATCCAAACCACCACTGAATTTTAACTCAGTGCGTCTTCCGAAATCGGCACGGCATAGGCGCCGACCACACGCAGGCTTTCGGGATTAAGTCCCTGCTGTGCCAGTGTGGCTTGAAACGCATCGGCGCGATTACAAAAGAATCCCGGCACATCAACAAGAACAAAACGCCGATCTGCGGCGATATCGTCAGAAAAGCCAAGGATTGCTGAACCGTCGATCCCATCCGCAATTTTTTTGCGCACCGTATCCATCGAAATCTCTTTTGACAGGCTTACCACGAACAGCGTTCGGTCATCACCACTGTCTTCAAGATCAATTGCCGCCAGAACAAAACCCTCGGTCTGCTCCCCGCGCCCAACCGGGCATCCGCCAAACGGCAGCTTGGAGACAACCCTGACTGCACTTTGTTCGGTCAAAAGCGTCCACCACGGCATCGGCTCACCAAATTCGGGTTTGGGGAACACACCGACTGCCGCCCGACCGTCTTCAAGTGCGCCATATGCTTCGCGTGGGGTCTCAAATTCGACAATCTCATTGAGGCACCCGAAATTCAGCCGTGCCAGTTCCCAGCAATCCTGACCTTCGGCATTGCGGCAAAGTGCAACGGTATAAGGCGCTTCAAGCCGCGTACCGGCCGCGATCATTTCGCGCCAGATTTGAATAAGCGCTGTTTTGGGAAAGGCACCGTCATGACGTTCGACAAGGGTGCGCATAATACGCGCTTCGCGCGCCGGACGATAAGGCACCTTTACCTTGCCACCCTCCGCAATCACACGGTCCTTATAGGCGCCAACCGCCTGCACAACCTTGGTCCGGCGAATGATCAACGCTTGCAGCGCTTGATCAATATCATCGATCTCGCCACGCAGCCCATCAAGGTCAAGATTTGCCAAATTTTCGTTGTCTAACGCCATAATCCACTCATCTTTTGAACGGCGCACAGTATTAGGACAGGGCCGCAGAAATGCAAAGAAAAGATTGACTAAACCTTGGCGTATTCCTAGCTAGAACAGACTGATTTCCTTCATCGTAAGGATTAAAGTCATACCTTGCCGACAAGGATGACACCAACCAAAGGAAAATCGACGTCCATGCCAACCACCGCCAGCAAAGATAAGCGCGCACCGCTTCCCGGCCATCACATGATGTTGGGGGAAACCGATAAGTTGCGCCTTGATAGCGGTGTTGAATTTGGGCCCTTCACAATTGCCTATCAGACCTATGGTGAACTGAACGCCGATAAATCCAATGCCATTCTGGTCTGCCATGCCCTGACCGGCGATCAATATGTTGCCGATGAAGTTCACCCGATTACGGGCAAGGACGGCTGGTGGCTTGAAATCGTGGGTCCCGGCAAAATCATTGATACCGAGAAATATTTCGTCATTTGCTCCAACGTCATTGGCGGTTGCCTTGGCAGTACCGGGCCAAAGGACACCAATCCGGAAACCGGCAAGCCGTGGGGTCTGGATTTCCCGGTGATTACCATTGCCGATATGGTGCGCGCCCAGACCATGCTGATTGACGCACTTGGCATCGACAGCCTGTTTGCCGTCATTGGCGGCTCAATGGGCGGCATGCAGGTGCTCGAATGGTGCAAAAGCTATCCCGAACGGGTGTTTGCCGCCGCCCCGATTGCGACCTCCTTCCGCCATTCGGCGCAAAACATCGCCTTTCACGAAGTGGGTCGTCAGGCGGTCATGGCCGATCCCGACTGGTGCGGGGGCAATTATTTGCTTGAAGACAAAAAACCCGCCCGCGGTTTGGCCGTGGCGCGCATGACAGCGCACATCACCTATTTGTCGCAGCCTGCCCTGCACCGTAAATTTGGCCGCAAACTACAAAATCGCGGGTCCATCACCTATAGCTTCGATCACGATTTTCAGGTCGAAAGCTATTTGCGCCATCAAGGCAAAAGCTTCGTCGACCGGTTTGATGCCAACAGTTATCTCTATATCACGCGTGCGATGGATTACTTTGACCTGTCGATTGACTACGACGGGCGGCTGGCCGATGCCTTTAAAGGCAGTAAAACGCGGTTCTGCATCGTCTCATTCTCAAGCGACTGGTGCTTTACCACCGCCGAAAGCCGCCAGTTGGCCCACGCGCTCAATGCCGCGTCCTGCAATGTCAGCTGTGTCGAAATCGAAAGTGACAAGGGCCACGATGCCTTCCTGCTCGATGAACCTGATTTCCACATGGTTCTGGGCGGTTTCATCGACGGTGCCGCCGAAATCCGGGGGCTGAAATAACGCCATGAACAATCCTCATACAAATATAAATAGCACCTCAATCCCGCTGCACAGCGACCGCATCCGTGTTGACCTGCAACTGATTGCCGACATGGTCGAGCCGGGTACGCGTGTTCTTGATATCGGGTGCAGCGACGGTGAACTTCTGGGCTATCTGACGCGCACCAAAAAAGTCGACGGCCGTGGCTTGGAACTGTCCAATGAAGGGGTGCGCAATTGTGTTGCCCAAGGATTGCCCGTCATGCAGGGCGATGCCGACCGGGATCTGGGTGATTATCCCGACGGGGCCTTTGATTACGCCATTCTCAGCCAGACGCTACAAGCCACCCACCGCCCCAAAGAAGTGCTGTCGGAACTGCTGCGCATTGGCAATAAGGCGATTGTCTCCTTCCCGAATTTCGGTCATTGGCGGGCGCGGTTTGACCTGATGTTTCGCGGTCGGATGCCGCAAAACCCCAACTTGCCGATCATGTGGTACGAAACCCCCAACATCCATTTTTGCACCGTGCGCGACTTTGTCGGCATGTGCGATGACATGGGGGTCAAGATCGAACGCTCCATGGTGCTCAATGAAAGCGGCTCGAAAGTCAGCATCGACAGCCATTCGCGTTTTGCCAATTTCTTTGGCAATCAGGCATTATTCATGCTGAGCAAATAATACGGGTGATTAATCACTTTTTTTGACTAATCAGTTTTGTGTTTCTGGCTGTCACAAACCGCCAATTTCCCCGTCTGAGTCCTGTCGCCGCCAACGGCACATTTTTCAGACGGGGCCCACATGACAGCTTCAAAATTCTCCCAGATCTGCCGCACGACATTGATCGTCGCCACCCTCAGTTTACTGGCCGCCTGTTCGCAAAAGGCGGAAACGCTGAAACTGTCGGTCACCCAGTTTGGCACCGCCACCCAAGCCGCCTTTGACAGCTATGGCACGGCCTACGGCGCGCAGTTTTCCTCGTTTTCCAAGGCCCCATCGGCACAGCGCGATGAATTCGTCACCAACATGACCAACTTCACCGGCACGGTATCGGCATCGAACATTGATGTCCTGATCGATCCGGACGGGGCCAAAATTGATCCAAGCGTTGCGCGACAATGGCAAGACACCCTGTCGGGTTTACGTACGCAATATCAGCAGTTTGTCGCAATTTTTGACAATATCGAAGCCGGGTCGGCACTGGGCGCATCCGCCGTCACACAATCGGGCCCGATCCTTGAAAAACTGCGCGGGCAACTTGCCACCATCACCGGCGATTTCACCAAAAACCCGCCCCAGTTGCTGGCCAAGCGCAGCACGCTGATCGCAAAGCTCAATGCCATCCGTGCTGATAAGACCGACGATCAGGACGCCCACACGCTGCGCTATCAGTTGTGGTGGCAAGATTGGCAGGCTTTGACCGAGGCCGAAAAACAGATGCAAACCGACACCCTGCGCAAGTTTGTTAGCGCTAACACCCTTGGAAACCGCCTGCAAAACCAGATCGACACTTACGCAAAACTCGATGTCGCATCGCTTTTAAGTGCGGTTGAACAGGGCATTTCGCTGGTCGGTGACATCAACAAAATGAGCCCGCAGGAATTGATCACGCAAGGCACAGCTTTGGCCCAAACCGCCACCAATTAGGGGGAAATCAACCATGTCGAACCTCGACAAACTGATCGCACAATCCAAAAAGGCCTATGTCGAAATCGCAACTGCCTATGATGCGGCCGATATCAATCAGAAAATCGTGCTGTCAGACAGTGTGCAAAAGGCGCAATCGGCACTGGTGGCCTTACAAACCGCCAACCTTGCGCAATCTGTGACCGTCACTGACGCCGATCTGGCTGAAATGAGCAGGCTGCGCGCCAAGATCAACAATGCCGCCGAACTGCAATCGGCCATCACGGGGATCATTGGTCTGGTCAGCAAGTTTCTGGTTTAAGGGGGAGAGTTAGCTGTTCCACCGGTCTGCATCGGCATCGTCTGATGCCTTTGCGCTGACCCATTTTTCGCCGTTCTGGGTTTCTTCGCGTTTCCAGAACGGTGCCCGGGTTTTAAGGAAATCCATCACGAAATCGCAGGCCTCAAACGCGTCCCTGCGATGTGCCGACAGGGCAATCACCAGAACAATGCGTTCGCCGGGTTCCATCCGGCCAAACCGGTGCACGATGCGAATGCCATCAAGTTTCCAGCGATTACCGGCTTCATCGGCGATCTTTTCAAGTTCGCGTTCGGTCATGCCGGGATAATGATCAAGGGTGAGCGCGGACACGGTGTCACCGCCATGAATGTCACGCACCAGCCCGACGAAGCTGACCGCCGCCCCGATGTCTGTACGACCATCGGTCAGGGCCGCAAGTTCTGCGCCCGGATCAAAATCATCTTGCTGAACGGAAACACGTGTCATGGCGACCTGCCTTTAATCCAGTCTCGTGTTAGTCGAGATGCTTAAGCCCGGTCCGCAGATACAGATATCCGGTCTGAACCGTCACAATACCGGCAATCCACAGCAGGATATCCCCAATCAGAACCGACGGGATCATGTCAGGCGACGCATCGCCGACCAGAAGGAACCCGATGGCCAAAATCTGGGCGGTGGTTTTCCATTTGGCCAGAACCGTGACGGGCAGCGGCACCTTGAGCTCGGCCAGATGCTCGCGCAGGCCCGATACCATGATTTCGCGGCACATGATGATCACCGCCGGCAGCACAGAAAACCCGGCAATCCGCTCAAACGACACCATCATCATCAAGGCAGCTGCCACCAGCAACTTATCGGCGATCGGATCAAGAAACCGACCCAGCGGGGATACCACATTCATGCTGCGCGCCAGATACCCGTCGAAGAAATCGGTGATACCGGCGAAGGCAAACAACACAAAACCCAACCAGTTGCCCAACGGGCCATCAATGTAAAATGATGCCACCAGTGCCGGGATCACAACGATGCGCGACAAAGTCAGCAGATTGGGGATCTGGTTTTTCATGAACAGGCCTGTTTGCAGGTATTTATGGCGATGACTTCCGGTTCTAAGGCTTCTGCACTCCCCGAAGACGGGCAATTATTAAAGGCTTGGCGCCGGGATCACAAGGGGCGTCTTAAATTGCAATAAAACAGAAGCACTATGGCCTGCCCAATCACATGTGTTTGAAGCGTTACAGAATTCAGTCATGGACCAAAATGACAATATTTGGCATATTTTGCCATCCGTTGAAAATGGAGTGTCCGATGGCAACGATGAATGTCTCCCTGCCCGATCCCATGCGCGAATGGGTCGAAACCCAGATTGAAAGTGGCGAGTACGCCAGTTCCAGCGACTATGTTCGCGATCTGATCCGGCAGGATCAACGTAAACAGAAGCTGCTTCAGCACGCCCTGACAGAAGGCCTGAACAGCGGACAAAGCCCACGCACGGCTGAAGACATCATGGACGCTGCCCACAAGAATCTGACGGATGGCTGAGTACGTCCTGTCCAACAAGCTGCTGCAACCCCATCGGGAACATCGTATCCCACGGCAAGCGTTTATCAGGCATGACTGTTGAAGACCGGGTCCGGGACTAGGAAGTAAAGTATCGCATCTGTTTCCTTAAGCTGATTTTTTTTATGGACGTTTTGCCGCTCATGCGCCTGACCAAAATGGCGAGACGCATTTCAAATCGCGCCGCCACGCCAAAAAAGCAAGATGTCAGTGCATTTTAAAATACTGATATTGTTGCCCGCCCGGACATCACTTTTTGAAAAAAATGTCACAAAATAATGGAAAAAGGTTTTATCCTCGTTGTTACGAGTAACCGAGTAGAAACGCTCTTAAGTGCCTAACATGAAAGAGAGAAATGGATAAGCGCCCGCTCTGGACAGACGAAGAACTATCAGCATCCCTTGATGTCTATTTGTTCATGCTGCGACTAGAGGCGGCAGATATCCCTTTCGTAAAAAGTCGGCAGGAGAAGGGAGCTCTTATAGGCCCCCTTACAGAGCGCAATCTAATTTCTATTCGTTTCCGTTTGCGAAACATCGCTTTTGTTATGCAGGAATTGGGGTATCAGCCATTAAAGGCTTACACACCAGCAAGTCAGGTCGGAACGCATGTTCGTGCGCGGCTAGAAAAACTTATAGCGCCCCGAATCAAAGAACTCGAAGAAATCCAATCTGCACGAAACAAAAAGCTCAAACAACGCGTAGCAATGCGTGATGTCCAACAACGCCTAGATGATCTCCAATCTGACCTTAGAAGACTAAATAATGACGAGGAGATTATTGGAATAGGCCACAATAATCCTCCAGGAGCGATAAATCTTTCTCATAGAGATATTAAGGACACAATTGAATCGCTAGACCAAGTTCGAAAATCTTTGACTGGGCCTAAGATTACTGAAAGTAAATTTCGAAAAATCACAGCGCCACTTTTAGTTCTTGGACAGAAACTTTCTCAGTTGATTGGTTCAGAAATAACCAATTTCTCAAAGGAGGCGATCAAAGAGGCCGGAAAATCATTTGGACGCTCAGCAGGCCGCATTCTAATTTTACAGACGCGAGAAAAAATCATCGACGCAATATCAAGCGCTTTCAAGTTTCTATTCTAAAGTCTTTAGTCGTTACTGTGGAAATGATCATAAATCTTGCGCGCAAGGGCGGCACTGATGCCGCCGACCGCTTCAAGGTCTGAAAGGCCCGCATCGGCAACACCGCGCGCAGACCCGAAATGATGGAGCAGTGCCTTTTTACGGGCACCACCAACACCGGGCACCGAATCGAGAACGCTTTTGCCGATTTGTTTGGCGCGTTTGGCCCGGTGGGTGCCAATGGCCCAGCGGTGGGCTTCGTCGCGCAGGCGCTGGATGAAGTAAAGCACCGGGTCTTTCATATCAAGGCGCACCGGGGCCTTGCCCGGAATGTGCAGCACTTCCTTACCGGCATTACGGTCGACACCCTTGGCAACCCCGACCAGCATGACGTCTTCGATGCCGAGATCTTCGAGCACCGCCTTGGCAACACCGAGTTGCCCCAAGCCGCCATCGATCAGACACAGATCCGGCCATGTGCCGTTTTCGCGGTCCGGGTCATCCTTTTGTGCACGCGCAAAGCGGCGGGTCAGGACTTCGCGCATCATGGCAAAGTCATCGCCGGGCGCAATGTCGCCCTTGATGTTGAATTTCCGATAGGCGTTTTTAATGAAACCTTCTGGCCCGGCCGCAATCATGCCGCCAACCATGTTCGTACCCTGCGTGTGGCTGTTATCATACACTTCGATCCGTTCGGGCGTGTTTTCCAGATCAAGTTTATCGGCCAAATCTTCAAGCAATTTGCGCTGGGTCGCACTTTCGGCCATGCGCCGCCCCAAAGCATCCTTCGCATTGGTCATGGCATGTTCGACCAGCTTTCGCTTGCCACCGCGCTTGGGCACGAGCAATTCGATCTTGCGGTCATTATTGACGCCAAGGGCGGTTTGCACCAATTCCTGACCTTCAATCTCGTGCGACAGGAAAATCTGTTTGGGGGCGGGTTTATCGGCATAGAACTGCCCGACAAAGGCCGAGAGGATTTCGGGAATTTCAGCCGACTGTTCATGGCGCGGGAAGTAGGACCGGTTGCCATAGTTCGAGCCGGATCGGAAAAAGAACACCTGAACGCAGCTTTGCCCGCCTTCGTGATGCAGGGCAATGACGTCGGCCTCTTCGACACCTTCGAGGTTGATGTCCTGATGCGACCGGATTTGGCTGAGTGCGCGGATACGGTCGCGGTACATGGCCGCCTGTTCAAAATCCATCTTTTCCGACGCGGCAAGCATGTCAGATTCAAGCTGCTTGACGATATTCTGGCTGCGGCCCGTCAGAAAGTCACGGCAGATATCAACAAGCCCGTCATAGTCCGGCTTGGAAATCCGGTCCACACACGGCGCCGAGCAGCGTTTGATTTGATAGAGCAAACAGGGGCGCGACCGATTGGAAAACACCGCATCGGTACAGGAGCGCAGCAAAAAGGCGCGCTGCAAATGGTTGATGGTGTTGTTAACCGCCCATGCGGAGGCAAACGGGCCAAAGCAACTGCCATCCTTGGCACGTGCGCCACGGTGTTTCACGATGCGCGGATAATCGTGGAGCTCGGTGATCAGGATATAGGGGAAGCTTTTGTCGTCGCGCAGCAGGATGTTGTAGCGCGGTTTGAGTTTCTTGATCAGGTTGGATTCAAGAAGAAGCGCCTCGGCCTCGGTATGGGTGGTGATGATTTCCATCCGCACCGTCTGGGCAATCATCCGGGCGATGCGCAGTGGCACCTGCATGATGCGGGTATAGGACACCACCCGTTTTTTAAGGTTCTTGGCCTTGCCGACATATAGAACGCGATCCTTGTCATCAAGCATGCGGTAAACACCCGCCGATCCCGGCATGGTTTTAAGCGCATTCTTGATCGCCTCGACACCCCGTGCGGCCCCACCTTCGAGCGTGTCACCATCAAGCGACAATCCGATTTCCCGTTTCGGGGCGTCATCCCCGCCGGGCATGTCGGAGGAAACAGGTGGCTTCATCAAGGGTCTCCGAAGTCAGGAAAATACATCCAAAGTTGTGACGGCTGTCACAGTTCGTCAGGCGTTTCGAACATAGCCGAAAAGATTAACATCGCAACAGGCACAGAGGGAATCGCGCCGGAAAAAAGATGTCCACCAAGACTGTGGATAACTATGTGGGTAATGCGGGGGCTATTGTCTGCACCCCTTGAGAGTCTTAACGTTCTATGAAGTGCCCAAATATTGGGCAAATCAACTAAGTATTTGTTTTAAAACAATAAAAAAACTGTCAACCTGAAATCATTCGGTAATAGAGTCGTAAAAAATGAATATTTCCCTTTGATTCCAACCTGCCAAATGCTTGTGCATAAGGACAAACACGATTCGCCCTAGAGGAATCACAGAGTCCCATGGTCGCAGTTTGTGAAAAAGTAAATTTTTTGCCTGATCGGGGCTGTTATCAGCGGGCGATATTATGGCGTTCGATTTCGACACCGACCGCGCTGACGTCTTCAAAGACGTCGAGCTTTTCAACCCGAACGATCACCTTGCGCACCCGTCTGTCGGCAAGACACATGTCGGCCAGTTTTTCCCCAAGTGTTTCCACAAGGTTCACATGACCATCCTGACAAATACGTCGGGTGCCAACGACAAGATCTTCGTAGCTCAGAACGGTGGAAATATCATCATTCTGCACCCCGTCGCCTTCGAGTACTGCCAGATCAAGGTTGATCCGCACACGTTGGGGGGCTTCCTTTTCGTGATCATAGACCCCGATCGAGGTATGCATCACCATATCGCGCACAAAGACACGGCGCAGGCTGACAGCCAAGTCTGTATCGGGCACGTCTGTGCCCGGCAAGTCCGTTTGGCGGAGGTCCGTATGGGACAAATCCGCAAAGGGCAACGTGGTAATCTTGGCGTCCTGTTTGAGGCCTGCGGTCATATTTCCGGTCTTCCTTGTGCTGCTATCTGCGGCCAGATGTCAGATCCGCATCCGACATCATTCTTCTGGCGTGTCATCGTCGCCACTGGGCGCCCAATCAAGATGCTGCCCGCCGTCAAGGGCTAACATTTGCCCGGTGATGGCCGGCGCGGCAAGGAAAAATCGAACCGCGTCGCAAATCTCTTGCGGGTTTGTCCCAACTTTCAGGGGTGTTTTCGCACATTGCTGATCGAAAACTTCCTGTGTTTGTCGGGTACTAGGCAATGCCGGGCCCGGTCCGATGGCATTGACACGTATTTTTGGCGCCAAAGCCAGTGCCATGGTCTGGGTCAAGGTCCAAAGACCTGCTTTAGACAGGGTATAGGTCATGAAATGCGGATTAAGATTCCACACCCGTTGATCAATCATATTGATGATCAGGCCCTGACAATCGTCTGGCAGGCGTTTGGCAAATTGCTGACTTAGGACAAAGGGTGCACGCAGGTTGGCTTCCATATGAAGGTCCCATCCTTCGCGCGTTGCACTTTTGACGTCATCATATTCAAAGGTCGATGCGTTATTGATCAGAATGCCAATCGGGCCAAGGGCGGCGTTGGCTTCGCGCAGGATGCGATGGGTATCGTCCTCGTTGGAAAGATCAGCCGAGATCACGCAGGTGCGTCGCCCAAGGGCGCGGATTTCATCGGCCAGATGTTCGGCATCTTTGCGCGAATGATGGCAATGCAGCGCAAGGTCATAGCCGTTGTTCGCCAGATCAAGTGCGAGTGCGCGACCAATGCGTTTGGCGGCCCCGGTAATCAATACTGTTTTTGGCACATGATCCGTCATTCTGGCATCGCCCCGTTATGTCACATCAAACTTCATGGCATCGTTATTTTGCATCAGATGTTTTTGGGGGCCAATACCGCACCCCACCCATCTTTTACGCCGCGACCAGCTGGAAGACATAGACAAAATAGGCGATCACGAAAACCACACCGGCACTGCGCGACAGTTTGCGGAACGCAAAAGTCACCAGCAAAAGCGCAACCGTCACCGCCAGCATGATCCAAAGGTCAGACGCCAGGATCTGGGCCGGAACCGGTATCGGCGTGATCAGCGAAACGCCGCCAATGATCACCAGAAGGTTCAACAGGTTTGAGCCAAACACATTGCCAAGCGCAACATCGGAATGTCCGCGGAATGCGGCAACCATGGAGGCGGCAAGTTCGGGCAAGGATGTGCCAAAAGCCACAAGGGTCAGGCCAATCACCGCCTCGGAGACACCAAACTCACGGGCGACCGTCACACCACCATCGACCAGCCATTCCGCGCCAAACATCAAGGCGACAATCCCGATCACGGTTGCAATGATCGGCTTAAACCAGCCTGAGGGCACCTCGCCGACTTCATCGACCTCTTCTTCGTGCAGGTTACTGGCGTGGCTGGGCATGTTTTTGTCGTGCTTATAGGTGAAGTACCAGATCGCGACCAACACACACAGCATCACCGCCCCGGCCCAGCGTTCAATCACGCCAAACATGCACAGCCCGATAAACAAGAGTGTGCCCAGCAACATTGCCCCACCATCGCGCACAACCGTTACACGGCCTGCTGCAATAGGTTTGAGAAGGGCCACAGCCCCCAGGATCAGCAATATATTGGCGATATTTGATCCAACCACATTCCCCATCGCGATATCGGCAGTACCTTTGAGCGATGCGTTCAGCGATACAACAAATTCCGGCGCGGATGTGCCCGCCGCCACGATGGTCAAGCCGACAATAACCTTGGACACCCCCATCAAAAGGGCAAGGCCAACAGCCCCCCGAACAATGAATTCGCCACCCGCGGTCAAAAGGACAAGACCGGCGATAATCTGAAGATAAGGGATCAACTGTTCCAAGATGTGTTTGCTCGTATTGATTATATCGTTAATTCGGACCCAGCTGGGCCCGCGGAACATGGCATTCCGCAAGATGAATGGCAAGTCATCAGGACATGACAATTGTCACAACAATCGCGCCCCCATGCATCAAAGCCATCAATGTCACGCATTCTGCTGTTGTGCGGGGGCCCGCCACCTGTCGATCAGATTTCCATGAGACGGGCGGGGTTATTTTCGCTATTCTGGTATTCTTGGTAATTTCATATATTTAACCGCGTGTTGGACCCAATCAAACCATGCATCACGGCGTTCTGTTCGAGCTTTTCCTGATCCTGACGGCGGCGGTGATCGCCGTGCCGCTTGCCCATCGGTTGCGGGCAAATTCCATCATCGGATTTCTGATTGGCGGTTTTTGCATCGGCCCGTTCGGGTTCGGACTGATCAATGAGCGTCAGGACATTGCGACGGTTGCCGAACTTGGCGTTGTGTTTTTGTTGTTCATGATCGGGCTTGAGCTGTCGCGCGAACGTCTGCGCGTGATTGGCGGGCGGTTTGCCGTGCTTGGCCTGTTCCAAATTGGCGTCTCGATGGCGGTGCTGTTTGCCGGGTTGGCCGTCCTTGGCTTTAGCGTGCCCAGTGCCGTGGTGATTGCCGGCGCGTTGGCCTTATCATCGACCGCGATCATTTTAAAACAGCTTTCCGACGATAGGCAGCTCCATACAAAGTTTGGGAGGGCCGCCCTTGCCATTTTGCTGATACAGGATGTGGCGGTTGGCCCGTTCCTGATCATGGTGCAGGCCGCAGGGGATGCTGGAACCGAAACCAGCCCATGGGTCAGCATTCTGACCGGGATTGGGGCGGTTTGTGTTTTATTGCTGGTCGGGCGCTATTTGTTGCCGCGCCTGTTTCGCTATATCGCGCTTCTTAAGAACCCGGAACTGTTTGCCATTGGCACATTGTTTGTTGTTCTGGCCGCCAGCACGCTGACCGAAGTTGCCGGACTTTCGATGGCGCTTGGCGCGTTTATCGCCGGTGTGATGCTGGCTGAGACCGAATTTCGCCATCAGATTGAGGCCGACATCACCCCGTTTCGCGGTGTTTTCCTGTCGCTGTTTTTCATGTCGGTGGGCATGTCGGTCAATGCCGATATTGTGTTTACCCAGTTTGGCACCATTGTCATTTGGCTGATTGCGCTGATTGGGACAAAGACCGCGCTTTTATTCGTTCTGGCATTGATGGCCCGCTTTGAAAAAGGGTCGGCGTTGCGTGTTGGCATGAGTTTGGCCGCAGGCGGCGAGTTTGCCTTCGTCATGCTGGCACTGGCCGCACAAAATGGTGCGATTGCGCCAGACCTTGTCGCGGTGATGATCCCGGTGGTTGCCCTTTCGATGGCGCTGACGCCGACATTGATGACCATCGGACAACGCATTGAAGAAAAACTTCATCCCAAAGAAGACGACCAGCTTGGCCCGATTGAAGCCGAAACCGAAGGGCTCCAGCAGCATGTTCTGGTCATCGGGTGCGGACGTGTCGGGCGGGTTTTGGCGAGATTGTTAAAAACCCGCAACATTCCCTATGTGGTTCTTGATAGCGACGCCTTGCAGGTTTCACGCGGCCGGGCCGAAGGATTACCGGTGTATTTTGCCGATGGGTCACGACCGGAAACATTCCGGGCTGCGCACACAGACGAAGCAAAAATTGCGGTCGTTGCACTGGGCAACCCGCATGCGACCGAAAAAGCCGTTGCCCTGCTCCGCCATTACTATCCGCATTTGAAAATCTTTGCCCGCGCACAGGACATTACCCATATCGGGCCGCTGTCGCGCAGTGGGGCGGATGCCGCTATCCCAGAGGTGCTTGAAACCGGGTTGCGGCTTTCAGATCATGTGTTGGCGGCCTGCGATGTGCCGCAAGAAGAAATTGATGCGGAAATCGCCAAGTTCCGGCGTGCTGACATGTTGCTGATGAATGAGCTGGCGCCGCGTACGCAGCGCCGCAAGGCCGAAGCGGCAGGCTCGGCTAAGCCTGCGTCTGGCTCTGGCCCCAAAACACCAAAAGCCAAAAAAGACGGCAAATAAACCAAAACCCCCACGCAAAACGCGATGGGGGTTTCTATCTTCAGGTCGCCAAAACAGGTTTGGGTGAACTACGCAGCGGTTTCTGAGTCCAGTGCATAGCCCGCCGCACGCACGGTGCGGATGATGTCGCGGGTCCCTTTGACGTCATTAAGCGCCTTACGCAGACGGCGGATATGGACATCAACTGTGCGGGTTTCGACATAAATGTTCGGTCCCCAAACAGCATTAAGCAGTTGTTCGCGTGAGAAAACCCGGCCCGGATGCTCAAGGAAATAGCGCAGAAGACGGAATTCCGTCGGCCCCAGATGGATGGCCTTGCCATTGCGGCTGACACGGTGGGCGGCGAGATCCATTTCGATATCGGAATAGATCAACTGCCCTTGTGGTTGCGCCGGACCGGACCGACGCAAAAGCGCACGAATACGGGCCAGCAATTCGCCAATGGCAAACGGCTTGGTGACATAATCATCGGCCCCGGTATCAAGCCCGCGAATGCGATCGCCTTCTTCGCCGCGCGCGGTGACCATGATCACCGGCACATCGCGGCTTTCAGGTTTGCGGCGGATCTGACGGCAGACCTCGATCCCCGACATGACCGGCAACATCCAGTCCAAAAGAACCAGATCAACATGGGTTTCGGCCATGATTTTCAACGCTTCGTCACCGTCCCCGGCTTCGACAACCTGCATCCCCTCGCGTTCGAGGTTGTAGCGCAACATGGTCACGATTGCGGCTTCGTCCTCGACGATTAGAACCGTTGGGTCCATCTTCCTATGCTCCAGTGTCACTCATTCGGTTCGACAACAGCAAAGTTTGCTGCATCGTTTTTTGGCCGACCATCTGTCGGCAGGTCTTCGCCTTTGATCCGATAGTAAATCGTCTCGGCGATATTGGTGGCATGATCGCCAATGCGTTCGATGTTTTTGGCAATGAACAGCATGTGCGTTGATGCGGTGATATTGCGCGGGTCTTCCATCATGTAGGTCAGCAATTCGCGGAACAGCGAATTGTACATGTCATCGACTTCCTGATCACGGGCCCAGACACGCTGTGCCTTTTCCGCATCGCCTTCGATATAGGCGTCAAGAACGTCCTTGATGATTTCCTGTGCCAGACGCGCCATGTTCGGGATGACCTGAACCGGGCGGATCGGCGGGATCTGATTAAGGACCTGAGCGCGCTTGGCGATGTTTTTCGCAAGATCGCCAATTCGTTCCAGATCGTTTGACAGCTTCAGGGTTGTCACCACCTGACGCAGATCGTCTGCCATCGGCTGACGCAGGGCCAGAAGACGGACAGCAAAATCCTGAACTTCCTGTTCAAGCATATCAATACGATGATCGGAAATAATGACCTTTTCAGCCAGTTCCGAATCGCGTTTGACAATGGAGCGGATTGCAGAGATCAGCTGGCTTTCCGCAAGCCCGCCCATCTGCGAGATGATGTTGTTCAGACGGGTCAGTTCCTCGTCGAACGAACTCACGATATGTGTTTTGTCGTCAGCCATTTAAATCGCTCTCCTGCGGGCGCTTAACCGAAGCGGCCGGTGATGTAACCCTTGGTGCGTTCGTCTTTTGGGTTGGTGAAAATCTGATCGGTTTCGCCAACTTCAACCAACTTCCCAAGATGGAAGAAAGCCGTGCGTTGCGACACACGTGCAGCCTGCTGCATGGAGTGGGTCACAATCACGATCGTGTAGTTCGAACGCAATTCATCAATCAATTCTTCGACCTTGGCAGTCGCAATCGGATCAAGTGCCGAGCACGGCTCATCCATCAGGATGACTTCCGGGCTGACGGCAACCGCGCGTGCAATGCACAGGCGCTGTTGCTGCCCACCGGAAAGTCCGGTTGCCGGTGACTGAAGACGATCTTTGACTTCCTTAAGCAAGCCCGCACGTTCGAGCGAGGTCATGACGATTTGATCAAGCTCATCGCGCGAATTGACTAACCCATGGATCCGCGGGCCATAGGCCACATTGTCATAGATGGTTTTCGGAAACGGGTTTGGCTTCTGAAACACCATCCCGATGCGCGCGCGCAGCTGAACAACGTCGATGCGTTTGTCATAGATGTCGCGGCCATCAAGGGTAACTTCGCCTTTGATGGTAACACCGTCAATCGTATCGTTCATGCGGTTCATGCAGCGCAGGAACGTTGATTTACCACAGCCCGACGGGCCGATCAGGGCGGTGACCTGACGTTCGACGATATCAAGATTGACATCAAACAGCGCCTGATTGTCGCCATAGGAAAGATTAAGGTCACGTGCCGTCATTTTTGGGCTTGCGACGGACGGCTGTGCCGTCATTGCGCTTTGAGATACAACAGCCATTTTACCACTTCCGTTCAAATTTCTTGCGCAGATACACGGCAAATCCGTTCATCAGAACCAGGAAAGCCAGCAACACCATAATCGCCGCCGAGGTTTTCTCGACAAAGGCACGTTCCGGGCTATCGGCCCAGAGATAGATTTGCACCGGCAGAACCGTTGCCGGGTCCAGCGCCCCGCCCGGGATATCGACGATAAAGGCAACCATGCCAATCATCAAAAGCGGTGCGGTTTCACCAAGAGCCTGCGCCATGCCAATGATCGTCCCGGTCAGAATACCCGGCATTGCCAATGGCAATACATGATGGGTGACAGTCTGAACCGGGGATGCCCCAAGGCCAAGGGCGGCCTGACGGATCGACGGTGGTACCGCCTTGATCGCGGCACGCGAGGCAATAATAATCGTCGGCAATGTCATCAGCGCCAACGTCAAGCCACCGACAACCGGGGCGGAACGCGGCAGATGCATGACATTGAGGTAGACCTCAAGACCGAGCAAACCAAACACAATCGACGGCACGGCGGCAAGGTTGTTGATATTGACCTCGACAATCGTGGTGAAGCGGTTTTTCGGTGCGAATTCTTCCAAATAAACCGCGGCAAACACCCCGATCGGGAAGGAAAGGGCCAAGGTCACCATCAGAGTATAGAGCGAGCCAACAGCCGCCCCCCAGATGCCTGCCAGTTCCGGTTCACGTGAATCGCCATTGGTAAAGAAACGGCTGTGGAACTGTTTTTCCACCGCACCGTCCGATTTCAAGCTGTCGTACCAGGCGATTTCCTCGTCATTGAGACGGCGATTGCCTTCGTCAACATCGGCACTGATATAGCCTTTGTTGAGCATGTCAAAATCATCGCCGGAAATCAGCCAGACCTTACGGGTTTGGCCGATCAGGCCGGGGTTTTCCATCACACGTTCGCGCAGGTCATAAGATGCCCCGCCCGAAACAATTGCGTATAGATCACGTTTTGCCTGACGCGATGTGACGTCGGGGAACCGGTCACGCAGGGCCTGTTTGATCAGGCCGTCAAAGTTGGCCTTGCCGATCACCGCAGGATCACCGGTGCCGTCAGGATCAATCTCGGCGGCGTCAAAGGTCACTTCAAGCTGGACATAGGTCTGGAAAAAGGCGGTGTAGCCTTTGGACCCAATCGACCCGGCCAGAACAAACAATGCCAGAAGCGCAAGCGCGATTGCGCTCAGGCCATAAATTTTAAAGCGGCGTTCTGCGGCGTAACGTTTTTTGATGTTACGGGCAATTTTCGGGCTATCCCAGTCAACCGGCTTGTGCAGATTGTCCGAGATTACCTTGGCCGCGGCTCTATCTTCCATAAGAGATGCCATATCAGTCATATTTCTCGCGATACTTCTGAACAACCTTAAGGGCAAATACGTTCAAGCCCAAGGTGACAAGGAAAAGAACCAGCCCCAACGCAAAGGCCGAAAGGGTTTTTGCACTGTCAAACTCCTGATCGCCGACCAGAAGCGTTACGATCTGCACGGTCACAGTTGTCACCGCCTGCAGCGGATTGACCGTCATGTTCGCGGCAAGCCCGGCCGCCATCACCACAATCATGGTTTCCCCAATCGCACGCGACACCGCCAGAAGAACCGCACCAACAATACCGGGCAAGGCTGCGGGGAAAATCACGTGACGGATGGTTTCCGATTTTGTCGCACCAAGCCCATATGACCCATCGCGAAGCGATTGTGGCACCTGCGACATCACGTCATCAGACAGCGAGGAGACGAACGGAATGATCATGACGCCCATAACGAGGCCCGCAGCAAGCGCACTTTCCGAACTGACATCCAGACCAAGGATCGCACCATTGTCGCGCAGGAACGGGGCAACGGTCAGGGCAGCAAAGAAGCCATAGACAACCGTCGGAACGCCTGCGAGGATTTCAAGGGCCGGTTTGGCAACTGCACGGAATTTCGAGGAAGCATATTCACCCATGTAAATGGCCGAAAACAGACCAACCGGTACTGCCACCGCCATCGCAATCAGGGTAATCAGCAACGTCCCGACAAACAGCGGGATGGCGCCAAAGGCCCCGTCCGATGCAACCTGATCCGCACGGATCGCGGTTTGCGGGCTCCATTCAAGGCCGAACAGAAACTCAAGCGGGCTGACCTTGCTAAAGAAATGTATCGCTTCGAACATAAGCGAAAAGACAATTCCCACCGTTGAGAGGATCGCAATCGCCGAACAGGTGATCATGATCCAGCGTGAAATACGCTCAACGTTGTTGCGCGCACGCATGTCGGGATCAATCTTGCGATAGGACAACGCAATCCCGGTCGTGGCAACCGCAAGCATCACAACAACCAGTGCCGCATTGGCAATGGTTTGCAAATTTGCCAGACGCCGCCCGGCGTCAATGATTTCGGGCGAGACGGACAAATGTTGTCCGTTGCCCTCTGCAATCAGTGAAATGCTGTTAAGGGCAAGCGAAAGCTGCCCGGTGTTGCTCGTGATTTCGGCTGGTAGATCCGAGACAATCATCGCTTCGATGATCGACCCCTGAAAAACGTACCAGACAACCACCAGCAACAATGCAGGAAGACCACACCACAAAGCGACATACATGCCGTAATGGGCGGGCAAGGAATGAAGGTTACTGTACCGACCGCCCGAAAGGGCAATCGCCCGCTGACGCCCGAAATAAAAGGACAGCGCACAAAGTGCGGCAACCGCGAGCAACAGGAAAGACAGGGACATTACTTTAAATCCGTTTGCCAGGTGGGCCTGCAGAAATCACATCGAAAGGCCAATAGGACAAAAACAATAAATTAATCAAGCCTGGAAACAAAGAAACCGATGGCGACCCATGCCGCCACCGGTTGAAGTATCACGTTACATGCTCAGCGGCGAAAGATTCATCGCAGCGTTACGAACTGTTTCACGCTCTTTTGCATCCATCGGGATCAGACCACGATCAGCAAGGTAACCTTCGTCACCCCAAGCTTTGTCCGCGGTGAACTCAGCCAGGTATTCTTCGATACCCGGGATGGTGCCGACGTGTGCGTTCTTTACGTAGAAGTAAAGCGAACGCGAAACCGGGTAATCACCAGCAGAGATTGCTTCAAAGGTCGGCGATACGCCATTGATCATCGAACCCTGAAGTTTGTCGCCATTCTGGTCGAGGAAGGAGAAACCAAAGATGCCAAGTGCGTCTTTGTTGGCTTCAAGCTTCTGAACGATCAGGTTGTCGTTTTCGCCAGCTTCAACGTAGGCACCGTCTTCACGAACGCCAGCGCAAACAGCTTTGTGCTGATCAGAGTTGCTCTCTTTAAGAGCAGCAATGGCTGGGAATTCGTCGCAAGCTTCTTCAAGTACCAGCTCGGTGAAAGCATCACGGGTACCGGAGGTCGGCGGCGGGCCGAGAACTTCGATTTTAACGTCCGGCAGGCTCGGATCGATTTCCGACCAAGTGGTGTAGAAGTTATCTACAAGCGACTTGCCGTCTTTGGACGGAACGATTTTAGCAAGAGCAAGGAAGATCTGCTCTTTGGTCAGGTCAAGTTCAGGTGCTTCGTTGGAGTTCGACAGAACAATACCGTCATAGCCAACTTTAACTTCGGTGATTTCCGAAATGCCGTTAGCAGCACATTTTTCAACTTCGGACTTCTTGATGCGACGCGAAGCATTGGTGATGTCGGGATGCTGTTCGCCAACACCGGCACAGAACAGCTTCAGACCACCGCCAGAACCGGTTGATTCAATAACCGGCGTCTTGAAAGAGGTGGTTTTACCGAATTCTTCTGCAACTGCGGTTGCGAAAGGAAAAACGGTGGACGAACCAACGATACGAATCTGGTCACGTGCCTGGGCAGCGCCAGCAAAGGCAACGCTCATCAGCGCCGCAACAGCAAGAGTCTTCTTCATGGTATATTCCCCAATGGTTGTTCCACTTCGGAACGGTGCAACGATCTGCGAGCCGGACTCTACCGCTGGGTGCTTACGGTATTGTGTCGCTTTTATTAAGCTTATGTGACAACGCATTTTTGATGCAAAAATACTGAATTTTATACAATTAAATCAATTGATTAGATTGATCTCGATTTGGATTTTTGCCGCGTTGATTCCACGTTTTCACGCCCCAAACGAGCCAAACACGGATTTTCGTTACAAAAACTGTAACAGAGCAATCGCAGCCCGATGGTTTTCCATCCCCTGTCGCGGCAACGCGGGCGTTAATTCCGAGCTATGACTTTACATCTTACGCATTCCACGCAAGTCTTAGTCAGAAGGTAACAAGGCGTAGTGCATTGAATGTGCGCGTGACAAACATCAGGAGAAAAAACATGAGCAGTGCTTCACTCGACGAAATTCAGGAACTGATCCAGAAGCTGTCGGGGGAACTCGGCGACATGTCCGAAGCCGCGTCGCGCCATATCGATGAATTGCATATGGCGGTAAATAACGTCGCATCGCACGTTCTGGCGATTGAAGCGATTCTCGCCCTTGTCGTGCAAAAGGTCGATATTGATGATGCTGCTGCGTTGCAGTGGATTCGTGACAAGACCGCCGCATTCGCCGAAGACAGCTCCGAAGGGTCGGCGGCCGAAGGCATCGCGCAAAGCCTGCTGGGTAAAGAATCCTGACAAAACTGCGCTTTTAAGTCGATCAGGCCAATGCATTACGGCGACGCCCCCCTAAAAAGAAGGTCGGCTCCCTGTTAAGGGTGAGCCGACTTCTTTATGTGTGCATCAGGAAAGACCGAAGCTAGTTGGCACCTTGAAGCGAAGGTGCTTTTAACTTAGATGGTCTTGGGCCACCTGCGGCCCAGTCAAGCAACTGGACGGTATGAACGACTTTCAGATCGTCTGTTTCGATCTGTATCATGCAGCCAATATTGCCTGTTGCGACAAGGTCCGGGTTGGTATTGCGAATGTTCCCGCGTTTGCGTTCCTGCAACTGACCGGCAATTTCGGGCTGCAGCAGGTTATAGACCCCGGCCGAGCCACAGCACAGGTGCCCTTCGGCAATCTCGGCCACGTCAAATCCGGCCATTTTCAAAAGGTCGCGCGGCGGGCGGGTGATTTTCTGGCCATGTTGCATCGAACAGGCGGAATGATAGGCCACGCGCGGATTGCCATGATCAGCCTTGGCAAAGACATCTGCATCAACATCAAGCTCGGCAAGATATTCGGTGATATCACGCGCAAGGGATGAGATTGTTTTGGCCTTTTGGGCATATGCGGGGTCATTCGCAAGCATATGGCCATAATCCTTGACTGTCGTGCCACAGCCAGATGCGGTAATCACCACCGCATCAAGCCCGTCACCGGCCAGCTCGGCAGTCCAGGCATCAATATTGCCCTTGGCCTGATGATGGGATTTTTCTTCCTTGCCCATGTGATGGACAAGTGACCCGCAACAGCCCGCCCCCTTGGCAACCACGACCTCAATCCCAAGGCGGGTGAGGAGACGCACCGTCGCCTCGTTGATTTCGGTTTCAAGAACCTGTTGCGCACAGCCGGTCAGGATTGCCACCCGGCCTTTGCGTTTACCAATGGCCGGGATGATTTGCGGTTTATCGACCCAGCTTGGTGTCGGCAGTGAACGCGCGCCCATCTTGACCATGCCCTTCAATCGGCCGGGCATCAGTTTGGCAAACGGGGCGGCAAACTTTGCGCCGATCATAGACAGGCGAAACAGGGTCGGGCTGGGCACGACAATCGCCAACATTTTACGCAGAAGCTTATCACCCAAGGGCCGGTCATAGGTTTCTTCGATGTGGGCACGGGCATTATCGATCAAGTGCATGTAATCAACACCCGACGGACAGGTCGTCGTGCACGACAGGCACGACAAACAGCGATCAAGGTGCTTTACCACCCGGTCGGTCGCCGGTTGATCGTTTTCAAGCATATCCTTGATCAGATAGATCCGCCCACGCGGGCTATCGAGTTCATCGCCAAGGGTCACAAAGGTCGGACAGGTCGCCGTACAGAACCCGCAATGCACACATTTGCGCAGGATCTGCTCACTTTCGGCGATCATCGGGTTTTCAAGCTGGGCGGCGGTGAAATTGGTTTGCATTATGCACCCTCCCCGTTTGCGCTCGGCGGGGAAAGTCGCCCCGGATTAAGGATACCTTCCGGGTCAAAGTTCTGTCTGAGCTTTGCATTGATCCGGGCCAAGGCCGCATTTTCCGGATGGAAAACGGCGATACCTTCGCGAATTTCGGCCGGGGCACGCACAAGAACCGCCTGCCCGTCAGAAGCCCCGGCAATATCGCGCACCTGCTGTGCCATCGCATCTGATCCTGTGATCTGCAGCCAGATCAGACCACCGGCCCAATCCATCATGACCCGGCCACCGGTGACATCCATCAAACGTTCGGCGACCGCACCGCCCGATGCAGGTGGCACCGAAACCCGCCATAACAGGCTGACGTCGCCAACGGGGACAAAGGGTTTCACATCTGCCACACATTGCCAAAGATGCTGGCTGTAACTTTCGGCCAACGGGCGAGTTTCGCCGTATTGCGCCAGCAGTTTACACAGCGCTTCTGACCGCCACGAAACCGAGGGTGCGGGCCCTTCTATGCGTACGACAACCAGACCACTTCCCATTTCCTGCGCCACATCGAGTGATTTCACATCATCTGATGAAATCCATGCGGCGGCCGATACTTCGTTTTCGCTACCCAGTGCGGCTGTCATGACCTTGCCTGCAATTTTGGGATCATCACAGGCAACAAGGATGCTGGCCGATTGTTCATCGCACGGCATGACTTTCAAGTTCACCGTATGCATGACGCCCAATGTGCCAAACGATCCCGACATCAGTTTTGATAAATCAAAGCCGGTGACATTTTTCATCACCCGGCCCCCGGATTTAAAATCCTCGGCCCGGCCCGAAACGGCTTCGAACCCCAACAAATGATCGCGCGCCGCCCCGACCTTAATCCGGCGTGGTCCAGCCATATTGGTTGCGACAAGGCCACCAATGGTTCCGGCGTCGGGTACAACATCATCGCTCAATAGGGCCGGAAAATTTCCGGGTTCAAAGTGAAATTGCTGATTTTTCTCGGCCAAGGCGGCCTTTATTTCGGCCAATGGCGTACCAACACGCGCAGAAATCACCAGTTCTTCCGGCTCATAAAACAGAATGCCCGACAGTTTGGAGCAATCGAGAACCGTGTCTGCCGAAACAGCATGACCAAAGGCGCGTTTGCTGCCTGATCCGATGATTTCAAGCGGGGTCCTGGACCCAAGCGCCCAACCAACCGCGTCACGCAGTTGATCAGGCGTGGTGGGGGAAAGTACATCCACCATAATTATCTCTCTTCCTCTCCTGAGCTGTGCCAATCGGGGTTGCGGGAACCGGTTGGCCAGCCTTTGTTTTGTCGTTGGTCTTGTTTTGTCGTGTCTAAAAGCGCGGGATGGTCGGGAATTTGTCGGCAACCGCCTTGGCATGCAGGGTTTTAAGCTCCCCGCAGCCATGCAAGGTCGGGAAGACCTTGCCGGGGTTGAGCAACTGGTCCTCATCGAACGCCATTTTGATGCGTTCCTGATGCTTCATGTCGTCGCTGGTGAACATTTCGCCCATCAGGTCGCGCTTTTCGACGCCGATGCCATGTTCACCGGATAAAACGCCGCCGACCTCGACACAGAGTTTCAGGATGTCACCGCCAAAGGCCTCTGCGCGTTCAAGATCGCCCGGTTTGTTGGCATCAAACATGATCAGGGGGTGCAAATTGCCGTCGCCTGCATGAAACACGTTTGCCACGCCAAGCCCGTGACGCTGCGAGAGAACCTGCATGCCGGCCAAAACCTCGGCCAGACGGACACGCGGGATGGTGCCGTCCATACACATATAATCAGGCGAAATCCGGCCAATCGCCGGGAAGGCATTTTTGCGCCCCGACCAGAACAGAAGACGTTCTTCTTCGCTTTCGGAAATGCGCGAATAAACCGCACTGAAATCCTTGGCAATATTGCCAACCCGTTCGATCAGATAATCAACCTCGACCTGCGGACCATCAAGTTCAACCAGAAGCAGGGCTTCGACATCGAGGGGATATCCGGCATGGACAAAATCCTCGGTCGCCTTGATCGCAGGCGCATCCATCATTTCAAGTCCACCGGGAATGATCCCGGCTGCAATAATCGCGGCAACGCATTTTCCGCCTTCTTCAGACGAATTAAAGCCCAAAAGCAAGGCCCGCGCTGTTTCGGGTTTGCGCAAAATGCGTACCGTCACCTCGGTCACGATGCCAAGCAACCCTTCGGATCCGGTGATAATGCCCAAAAGGTCGTAGCCGGTCTGGTCAAGCCCCTTACCGCCGACACGCAGGATTTCACCTTCGATCGTGACCATTTCAACGCCCAGCACGTTATTGGTCGTAAGCCCGTATTTAAGCGAATGCACCCCGCCGGAATTTTCGGCAATATTGCCGCCAATCGAACAGGCGATCTGGCTGGACGGATCGGGGGCGTAATAGAACCCCTTGTGTTCGACCGCGCGCGTGATGCCAAGGTTGGTGACACCGGGCTGCACCACTGCCGCCCGGTTGTCCCAATCGATATCCAGCACGCGGTTGAATTTCATCATACTAATCGTAATCGCATCGGCCATTGGCAAAGCCCCGCCCGAAAGACCGGTGCCCGCACCGCGCGGCACAACGCGGATTTTATGGGTATGACAATATTTCAGAATGGCTGCGACCTGCCCGGTATTTTCGGGCAGGACCACAATCATCGGCAATTGCCGATAGGCCATCAAACCATCGCATTCATAGGGCCTGAGCTGATCCTCATCGACAATCACACCACCGGCGGAAGGAATAATATCCTTCATGGCGGCAATGATATCCTTGCGACGTGCAAGCGTGTTTTGATCAGGCTCAGGCATCCTAAGCATCGGTGGTTTACTCCGTTAGTTCGATCAGCAAGTCCTTGCTGTCGACCTGTGTACCGGCAGGCGCGTGGATGGTTGCCACCGTGCCGTCCTTTTCCGCGTGAACTGCGGTTTCCATTTTCATGGCTTCGAGCGAGCACATCACGTCACCGGCCTTGACCTTCTGGCCTTCGGCGACATGCACCTCGACCACAAGTCCCGGCATCGGGGCTGCGATGTGAAGTTTGTTGCCGTCTTCGGCCTTGGGTCGAACCTTGCCCGTGGCGGCAAGGGTCTTATCGGCGACCTTGACCGTTCGGGGTTGACCGTTGAGTTCGAAGAACACCGTGCGCTGACCTTCGTCGTCACCGCCCTCAGACGTTGTCAGATAGCGAATGACAAGCGTTTTGCCCTTTTCCAGATCAACCGAGATTTCATCGTTCTGGTTCATCCCGTAGAAAAAGACCGGGGTTGGCAGCACCGACACATCGGCGTTGTGGCTGCGGTGTTCGGCGTAATCAAGGAACACCTTGGGATACATCACATAGGATGCAACCTCCGCATCGCTGATGTTGCGATGGGTTTTCTTTTCGATCTCCTTGCGGGTCGCTTCGAAATCAATCGGTGGCAATGACTTGCCCGGACGATCCGAAAGGGCTTCGCCGCCTTTGAGCACCTTGCGCTGCAAGGCGGGCGGGAAGCCGCCGACCGGCTGGCCGATTTCACCGCGGAAGAAGGAAATCACGCTATCGGGGAAGGTAATGTCCTTTTTCGGATCAAGAACGTCTTCCTCGCTTAAGCCCGATGTCACCATCATCAGCGCCATATCGCCCACGACCTTGGAGCTTGGCGTAACCTTAACAACATCACCAAACATCTTGTTGACTGCCGCATAGGCCTTGGAAACTTCGGGCCAGCGATCATCAAGGCCCAGGGCACGTGCCTGTTGGCGCAAGTTGGTATATTGGCCGCCCGGCATTTCATGGACGTAAACGTCCGATGTGCCGCTTCTGATATCGCTTTCAAATCCGGCGTAGTAGCGACGGATTTGTTCCCAATAGGTCGAAACTTCCTTAAGGGCCTCGGTATTGAGGCCCGGATCGCGGGGCTGACCGATATAGTTGTTGGCGATGGAGCCAAGGTTTGGCTGAGATGTCAGACCAGACATCGAATCCATGGCGGCATCGACCGCATCCACACCGGCATCAATGGCGGCAATCACCGTGGCGGCTGAAATACCGCTGGTGTCATGGGTGTGGAAATGGATCGGGATATTGACCGTGTCTTTAAGTGCCTTGACCAGTTCGGTCGCCGCGGCCGGACGCAGCACACCGGCCATGTCCTTAAGCCCCAGAATATGGGCACCGGATTTTTCCAGCTCGCGCGCCATACTGACATAGTAATCAAGGTTATATTTCGGGCGGCTTTTGTCGTAGATGTCACCCGTATAACAAATGGTCGCTTCGCAGAGTTTATCGGTTTTAAGCACCGATTCCATCGCGACCTTCATGTTTTCAACCCAGTTCAGGCTATCAAACACCCGGAAGACATCCATGCCGTGTTCAGCGGCCTGCTTAACGAAGTAATCCACCGCATTATCGGGATAGTTCGTATAGCCCACCGCGTTTGAGGCGCGCAAAAGCATTTGTGTGAGGATATTGGGAACCCGTTCACGCAGCTTGACCAGACGGTCCCATGGGTCTTCGTTGAGGAACCGCATGGCGACATCAAACGTCGCCCCGCCCCAGCATTCGAGCGAAAATAGTTCAGGCAGGCCATGCGCATAATAGGGTGCGATTGCCAGCATGTCGTATGTGCGCATGCGGGTCGCCAACAGTGACTGATGGGCATCGCGCATGGTGGTATCAGTGATCAGAACCCGGTTCTGATCCTTCATCCAGCGTGAGAAACCTTCTGGGCCCAATTGATCAAGTTTTTGCTTCGTGCCGGGACGAATTTCATCGAGATCAATTGATTTTGGCATCACCGGATCATGCAGATTGGTCGGGACAACCCGGCCTTCGACCTCTGGATTGCCATTGACCGCGACTTCGCCGATGAAACGCAGAAGACGCGTTGCACGGTCGCGACGGCGCACGAATTTAAACAGGTCGGGCGTTTCATCAATGAAGCGCGTGGTATATTCACCAGCCCGGAATTTCGGGTGATTGATCAGGTTTTCAAGGAACGCCAGATTGGTCGCAACACCGCGAATACGGAATTCACGCAATGCGCGGTCCATACGGTCCACAGCTTCGCGCGGGGTACTGCCCCATGCGGTGACCTTTTCAAGCATGCTGTCATAGAACGGCGTGATCACCGCGCCGGAATAGGCCGTGCCGCCATCAAGGCGAATGCCAAAGCCGTTAGCACCGCGATACACCTTGATGATCCCGTAATCGGGGACAAAGTTGTTTTCGGGGTTTTCGGTGGTGATACGGCACTGAAGCGCATGATCACGCAGTTTGATTTTATCCTGCCACGGAATACCGGTTTCTGAGGGGAAGCCGATCCGACCGCCTTGCGCAATCAGGATTTGCGCCTTCACCAGATCAAAGCCGGTGACACATTCGGTCACGGTGTGTTCGACCTGAATGCGGGGATTAACCTCGATAAAATAGAATTTGGATGTATCAACATCCATCAGGAATTCGACCGTGCCGGCATTCACATAGCTGGCTGCCTTGCCCAACCGGATGGCGGCATCGCAGATTTCCTTGCGCTGCGCGTCATCAAGATAGGGGGCGGGTGCGCGTTCGACGACTTTTTGATTGCGGCGCTGAACCGAACAATCACGTTCATACAGATGAACAAGTGTGCCGTGGTTATCGCCCAGAAGCTGTACCTCAACATGGCGGGCGCGGCGGATCAGTTTTTCAAAATACACCTCACCATTGCCAAAGGCAGCCTCGGCTTCGCGGCGTGCACCGAGCACCTGATTGGACAGATCCTTGCCATTTTCAATGACGCGCATACCGCGTCCACCGCCGCCCCAGCTTGCCTTGAGCATCAGCGGATAGCCGAGCTTCTCGGCAATTTTGGTGACTTCGGCCATGTCTTCGGGCAAGGCCGCGGATGCAGGCATGACCGGCACATCGGCGGATTCGGCCAGATTACGCGCCGATACCTTATTGCCCAGAAGGCGCATCACATCAGAATCGGGGCCGATAAACTGAATGCCTGCCTCGGCACAGGCATCCGCAAACTCGGGGTTTTCCGATAGGAAACCATAGCCCGGATGGATGGCATCGACATCGGCATCGCGCGCAACGCGCAGGATATCTTCGATATCGAGATAGGCGCGAATAGGCTTGTTTCCCTTGCCCACGGTATAGCTTTCATCCGCCTTGAAACGGTGAAGGGCAAAACGGTCTTCGTCGGAAAAAATCGCAACCGTACGAATGCCAAGCTCGTTTGCAGCGCGCAAAACACGAATGGCGATTTCGCCGCGATTGGCGACGAGAAGTTTACGGATACGTTTTGGTGCTGAACGGTTCATATACACCGGGCTCCTACCAGATTTTTATGGCAGGAACGGCCTGTGCGCGCCTGCCAAAACCAAGTGAACGCCACGATATGGTCCCGGAATACGTTGCGGTGCGGGATGCCTGCAACGCCATACCTAATGTGGCGGATCAGGATGCGTGCACCGATAAAACGCGTGCAGTGCATCCAAAGTTTTTGGCGCCCGGTGGGCAGGCGACGTTTATGATATATGCGCATTGCCCACCCCCTGTCAAAGCTTGATCCGTGAAATTGGTAATACCAATTTTGATAAATGCAGGCCAGCAGGTTTTCACCATGTGGAAAATGCGCTGTAGTCCGCGCATATCCCCGCAGTTGAGAACCCGTGATCTTGCAGGGACTTTTGTGACAAATATGCTATTGTCCGACCTTCGAAACCTTCCCCGCTGCCAAAACGGTCACGCCCATGCCGAAGCTTAATCTTCGACTAAAGTTTCTTTTGCTGTCCATTCTGCCGCTTGTCTTGGCCGCCATCGCGATTTCATGGCTGGTGTTTGCTCAGGCCGAACGACTGGCCGAAGCCGAAATCAGAACGTTTGAGCGCAACATCCTCAAAGCCCGCAAGGACGAGCTTAAAAGCTATCTTGAGCTGGCCATGGCATCGATTGACCATATCTATTCGGTGGCAAGCCCGCTTGATGCGGTATCCAAGGAACGGGTCAAGGCGATCATTGAAGATCTGTCTTATGGCGAGGACGGCTATTTCTTTATTTATGACCGCGACGGCACCGCCCTTGTTGATCCGCCGCAACCCTGGCGACTGGGTCGGACGTACTGGAACTTGCGTGATATCAACGGAAATTCGGTCATTCAGGGATTGATTTTCAATGCCGAAAAGGGTGGCGATTTCATGCGCCACGTCTGGGAAAAACCATCGACAGGCGAACCGACGGAAAAGATATCCTATTCGCTGATGCTTGAAAAATGGGGCTGGATGATCGGCACGGGGATTTATATCGATGATATTTCCGAGCAAGTCGCCGAAATTGAATCCGAGGTTTCCACCCACATTCGCGAAACCACCATTTCCATCATTGGCGTTACTATTCTTGCGGTGTTGCTGGTCGGCATCTCGGGCACGGTTGTCACCCTTTCAGAACGCAAACTGGCCGATTCCAAGCTTAAGGAACTGACCCACCGGGTGGTGGATGTTCAGGAACAGGAACGTTTGCGCGTTTCGCGTGAGTTGCATGACGGGATCAGTCAAATTCTGGTGTCGGTGAAATATTCCGTTGAAACCGCAATTGCGCGCATTGGGTCCCAATCAAGCCCGGCGGTCGAACCGATGGAAAAGGCGGCCAAACGCCTTCAGGATGCCATTCACGAAGTGCGGCGCATCTCACGTGATTTGCGCCCGGCTGTTTTGGATGACCTTGGCCTTAAACCCGCGATTGAGAGCATGTGTGCCGAACTTCAAGACCGGTCGGGCATGCGGATTGAAGTCAAATGCGACACCATCGATAACCAACTCGACATCGCCAAGAAAACCACGCTGTACCGTGTTTTGCAGGAAACGCTTACCAACATTGTCCGCCACGCCGATGCAACGGTTGTGACAATTTCGATCAAGCGTGAAGGCCAAAGCGTTGTGATGCGGATTGGCGATAACGGGGTCGGGTTTGAAACCAACCGATATATCCGCAACCGCGACCCACGGGCTGGTATTGGTTTGCGCAACATGCGCGAACGCATGGAATTTCATGGCGGCGGGCTCAGCGTGCGTTCTGAAGTCGATGACGGTACAAGGATCACGGCATTTATTCCGGCAAGTGCGCATAATGAACTACCCGACAAGACAATCAGCAGTTAATCTAACAATTACTTCGCCCGAACACCTCAGCGACAGGAAGCAAGTTTCGACCGATGAACAATGCCAACCTTACCTATTCAGCCAACCGTCCGATGCGCGTTCTTTTGTGCGATGACCACGCGCTTGTCATGGATGGCATCCGGTCGCGACTGGAATGCTTTGAGCATATCAACATCGTTGGCGAAGCAAGCAACGGTGTCGAGGCGCTAGCACTGGCGCGTGAGCTGCAACCCGACATCGTTTTGATGGATATTTCGATGCCGGTGATGAACGGTCTGGAGGCCGCGGAAAAGTTCCGCGAAACCATGCCTGACACTAAGGTCGTCATTCTATCGATGCATGAAAATCCGGAATATCTGCGCACAGCACAGGAAGCCGGAGCACGGGGCTTTATCCTTAAAGACGTGTCGTCAAACGACATGGTGCGTGCGATTGAAACCATCGCCAATGGCGGGGAAGCCTATAGTTCAACCTTTGAACGGATCACGTCGGGCGAGGGCAGCAACAGCGATGGTCTGCCGTTAACAACCCGCGAACGTACGGTGTTGCGGCTTCTGGCGAAGGGTGCGAGCAACAAGCATGTCGCGCGCGAACTTGATATCAGCGTGCGCACAGTTGAAACCCACCGCCGGAACATCAAACGCAAACTTGATATCGACAGTTCCGCCGGGTTGGTCCGCTATGCGATTGAAAAAGGTCTGGTCACGCTCGAAGGCTAAACTTTGACTTACCCTTGCAACTGCCAAGTATTGCCTAGCGCGCAGCGCGGGGCAGAACCGTCTGGAATGCCGAGTTTGGCCCGCATGCCATTGCCAGCTTGTCATATTGTTCGGGGGTATCGATGCGTTTGTGATCTTCGCGGCGGCTGCGATCAATATCGTTAAGGCGCCGTTTGAATTCACGGCCATATTCCGACAGCAACCTTTTGATCGACCGTGCAACATTTTCCCCCGACATCGGCGGCATTGCGGCAACCGTACGGGTGATATCACCCACCATATCGTCAAGAGACGCCTGAATATCGGCTTCCATCCCCTGATTGATTTTTACGTGTTCGCCTTCGTGGGCGTAAACGACATTATATTCGCAGCTTCCGCGTTCAAGTTCGGACGCGACATAGACAAGATGTTTGACCACTTCGACCCGCGGATTAACCGTTACCGGGGTTAAGCAATACCGCCCAAAGCGGGCTTCGCGGGGTTCAAGACGCATGTTAAACGACGCGCGCATTTCATATTCGGTCAGTCCGGTCACAAGATACCGCGGACTGCCGCCTGCCCGACTGTTAAGCCAACGGACCGAACGATGCCGGTCCAGCATCGGGTCCATCTGAATAAACTCAAGAGTCGTTGACGGCGTCTGCACCGGCCCGCAGCCATTGGTTTGGGCAGCCGTGCTTTTGGAAAGTGCCAAAAGTGCAAACACCACACTTGCCACGACCATTACGGCAAGCACGTTCAGTCGGTTATGTTGCCCAAAAGCCGGCAAATGGCTTCTCCCGTTTTACTTATTTTAGGGGAAGGCCCCATTGTGCCAATCATATCTTCCTATCAGACATGGCTGACCCGATCCGCACACTCAACACACAATGGCGTGGTCGGGTCAAATTCCAGACGTTTGAGTTCAATATCGTCACCGCAGTTATGACAATGGCCGTATTGATCCTGATCCATCCGGGTCAGTGTTTTTTCAATCCGGGTCAGTTCGGCAGCACGGCGGCGTTCCTGTTCAAGATGCATTTGCTGATTTTGTAATGCGTCCATGCGTGACAGACGCCCGACCGCCTGTTGATCAAGCTCGACGGGCTTATGGTAATCTTCTGAATGGCTGGAATGTGCCAACAGCTCTGCGCGTCGGGTTTCAAGCCGTGTGCGCAGTTCAGCAAGATCAATGTCTTTACGATCTGTCATCGCGAACCTCGTAATGTGTTGTTGTTCTTCTTTTCTTATATGGGGTGGGTCATCGGTCTTTCGCCAACCCCTTTGTGCAGATTTAAAGTCGCGACCGGGGGGCACACATATTCAGGTGCAATTTCCGCAGGCATCAACAAGCTTTTCCAATGCGGCCTTGGCTTCGGCATCATCCAGGCCTTCGGATTTGATTTTCTTCTGAATTTTGCAACAAAGTGCGGGTCCATCGGCAAACGGTTTGTCCGTCCAGAACGGTTTGGTTGTTGCGAAATATCCCGCCTGATCAAGGAATGAGACACCGTAATAATAGGCCGCCCCGACGGAATTATAGAAGGTCGGATCATCAATGAAACCGCCATCTGGCGTCATGGATTTGGTCAAACACCAGTCAAGAACCAGACTGATGTCATCTGATGCCGCCTTTTGCGATGCGTCATCGACCTGAGACCAGCCAAGGTCAAAGATCTTCGTCACATCGTAATTGTTGTGATTGTTGAAATCATCGTTGTGCTTCCAGCCAAAAGGATAAGCCTGATCGCGGATCGCAAGCGTGGTTGCAAAAATCTCCACCCATAAATCGACCTTGCCGTGCTGATAGGAAATATTATGGAACGTCAGGCTGAGGTCAGGGCTTTTCAACACACCATCCGACGCGGTTGCAAACCATCCACCCCAATAGCCACTTTGCCCATCCTGCCAGTCATCGAGCCATTTCTTGTAGGCTGCGATATAGTCATCACTCAGGTCAAAACCCTTCACATAGGTTTGGAAATAGTCGCGGATTTCACTTTTAAAACACATCTGCGACAAGGTCGCGGTGACTGCCCCCAAGGCATCGCGACGATCCAACCCATCGGCAAAGATGTGTGACGTTTTCTGGCTTTCCAGCCACGCGACCATCTTTTGCGGTGTCGCAATCGGGGCCAGGAACAGAAACGGATATTGCGGTGCTTGCCCCTGATCGGCCAACGTATTGACCGCATCAATCATCGCATCAACTTTGAGGAACCATTGATCATAGCAAGGCCCCCAGGAACCATCGATTGCGACCTGCTGACTGGCCCAATCCTGATCTGGGTTATCAAGGGATTTTTCAAATGCCGCCAGTTTCCCCGCCAGCGTTTTCCAGTCGGCCGTATAAGACAGAAACCATTTGCATTCGATCATTTGCTGATCGGATGCAGCCATGCTGTTTCCGGTTTTCTGGATCGCAATCAGCTTTTCCTGCAACGGTGCAAGCTGTGCTTCAAATGTCGCCTGTTGCGACAGATAGTTGGCATCAAACGCACAAAACTGGTCTGAAATAAGTTGCTCGAAGTTGGTCATTCATTCCCCCTTGGCAGCGTCGCACGATGCACATCCATCACATAAACGGACAGGGCATCACGGTTGGCAAGGGATCAGAATGTCAAAGCCGTTGATAAATCCCAAGAATTATCGAAACAAACACGCTGTATCGGACCGTTAAGGCCAAACACCGGCAGGCTTTTATTCCTGCTATTCCTGCATCAGCCAGTTTCGGATCACACGAAGCGCCTGATCAGGATCTGTATCCACCAGTTTTCCAGCAACATTGGCTTTCCTGCGATCAATACGTCCTTCAACCCCGGCGACGGTAAAACCATCGTCTTCGACGGTCGATGGCACCGACTGTACCGGAGTCACTGATGACGTATTACGCAACCGATCCTTTAAGACCGGGTCTGTACCGGGTTCATATTTTGGGATTGGCGCAGCAGGTTTTGGTCCATCCATAAATGAACCTGTTGAAGTATTATTTTCCTGCTCTTTCGACGGTGCCATGAACCTGATATTCTCCGTTGAGCTTGCACAATAGCACACTATGCGACTCGTTTCCTGCTTGACGGATCCAATACATGTTACTTGCCGTTTACCCGCAAATTTACTAATTTAGGCGTCATTAAACTTTAGTTTAACATCCTATTTATGGCGCAGCGCCACATGAGCGCAGCGAAAAGTTGCAAATAAACTCCTCCAGCTTTAGCGCATCTTTTAAGGTGCCCCCGTCACCACCAGTTTCTGTGGCTTTAACAGCCTGTTGCGTGAATCCACCGCCGAAGAAAACTATGTGCAGCGCAGTTATACTGCAGATTTTCCGAACGATTTTTGTGCGAAAGAATCCTACCAGAGTCATTTTAGGGTTTAATTCACCGACTGCTCTATTTACCTTTTAGCTCCCACGCAGTATCCACCACCTTTGGATAGCGCAATAGATACGTTCGGACAGAAAGTACGACGATAGGGGTAACGGGAATTGGTCAGACACTACACATACATCTTGTTTGGCATCTTGTTTGGCGTTTTGGCGGTCATGCTGATTGACCTGCCAAAGTCAGATGCTGCTGATTTCGGCGAAGCCCCGATGCTTGAGACCCAAGTCAAGGACGGCACGTTGCCGCCGGTTGATCAGCGTCTTCCGACAACACCGATGATCGTGACCCCGAATGACAAAGTTGGCGTTTACGGCGGCACATGGAAGATGGCCCAGCGCGACCAGCGCGACCATGCACTTCTGATCCGCAACATTGGCTATGAACCGCTTCTGCGCTGGACACCCCAATGGACGACCACAGTGCCCAATGTCGCGTTGTCCTTTCAACCCAGCAGCGATGCGACGGAGTTTTTCTTTCGCATGCGTCCGGGCATGCGGTGGTCTGACGGCGCGCCGTTTGGCGTTGATGACATTATTTTCTGGTACGAAGACATCCTGAACAACCCGGCCTTTGCCGAAAACGTGCCCGAATGGCTTAATTCCGATGGCAATCCAGTAACAGTCGACAAAATCGATGAAACGACTGTCGCATTCCGGTTTAGTACCCCTTATGGCCTTTTCCCGACCGCCCTTGCCCGCCCCGAAGGAGTTGAGCCGGTAAGTTATCCCGCCCATTTTCTAAAACCGTTGTTGCCAAAATATAATGCCAACGCGGATGAAGAAGCACGCGCGCAAGGCTTTGCAGGTTGGAAAGAACGTTTTATCGCTGTTTTTGGCGTTCCCGGAACGATTGACGACCCGAGCCGCTGGCAAAATCCGGACGTTCCAACACTGAATGCATGGGTTTTGACCGGTATCTACGGCGAAGATGATCCACTGATTGCCAAACGCAATCCGTATTACTGGAAAATCGACCCGACAGGACGTCAACTGCCCTATATTGATCAGGTCTCATTCACGTTGGTGTCGTCAAAAAGTGCTGCAGGTGATGCGGCAATTGCCGGACAGGTCAATATGCAAGAGCGTCACGTCAGCACACGTGCAGACGAAGTTCTGGCAGCCAATGATGACTTGCTGCCGTTCACCCTGATTGAAAGCGACATGAATGCGCTGACCTTGTCCTTGAACCTTAATGACAAGGACGCTGTTCTGCGCAAGATTTTCCAGAACAAGAACTTCCGCATTGCCTTGTCCCATGCCATCGACCGCGAAGCCATTATCAGGCGCTTTACCCCCGGCGCCCTCCCGCATCAGGCAGCACCGCGCCCCGAAAGCCCGCTGTATCATACGGTTCTTGCCCGGCAATTTATCAATCATGATCCCGAGCTGGCGACAGACTATCTGGCAAAGGCAAACCTGACGCAAAAGGACGACGAAGGTTTCCTTCTGCGCCCCGATGGCAAGCGTCTGTCGTTTATGATTGATACAGAAGGGTCCGACCGCTTTGACATGCTCAATGCCGTTATCCAATACTGGCGCGATATTGGCATTGATGTCACTGCACGCAATCTTGCCCGCGATGTTTTTGTCGCAAACCGTCAAAACAACAATCATCACGCCAGTGCATGGGGCGGTGATGGCGGCCTTGATGCCATGGTGATCCCGATCAACTACCTTCCGGTGTCTGCGGAATCTTCATGGTTCGCAACCGGCTGGTCCAATTGGCATGCCAACCCAGAAAGCCCCAATGCAATCACCCCGCCAGAAGCCGTTCAGAAGCAACTTGCCCTTTATGATCAGCTAAAGGCCACGGCAAATGCAGAAAAACAAGCGCAACTCATGCGCGATATTCTCGACATCAGCGTCGATCAGTTTTACGTTATGGGAATTGCGCTTCCGCTTAATCGCAAAGGCGTGGTTGCCAAGAACTTTCATAACGTTCCAAAGATCATGCCTGCTGCCTGGAGCTATGCAACGCCGGCACCTACAAATCCTAGTCAGTACTACATAGATTAGGAAGATAAGATGTGTCACTCTTCGGAGTGAGGACAGGGGGAAAATAACCGCGTGAAGAAGCTGTTGGACCGGATGATCGGCAGTCTGGTTTTCAAGATCGCACTTTCGATTGTGATCGTTGAGACCATTCTGCTCGGGCTTTTTGGCGGGTATTATGTTCAGTATTTTGGCGCGGAAATTGATCGACGCATTGCCGAACAAATCAGCGCACCCGGTCGATTAATTCAGGACGAACAGCTTAAAATCTCGGTCATCAGCGATCCAGATCAGATGGAACTTCTGCTGGGCCCCCATGTGCAGGAGGCAATGGCGATCGGTTTTGATGGGACCATCTATCACACGATGGATCCTATGATGATCGGCCGCTCGGTCAAGGAGCTGCCCGATTTCCCCAAGGATGAATTGCGCGCCGACATGACCGAGGAGGTCCTGTTTACCAGCGATGACAGCAGTGGCCGCAACATGGTCAGTATCACCCCGCTGTTTACGCTCAATGCCAATCAGCCGTTTATGTATGCCTATTTCAAGGTATCGACCCAAGGCCTTGAAGCAAGCCAACGACAGATGCAATCGGTTTTGCTGATTGGTTCTGCCATGTGCATCTTGCTGACATCGGCACTGATTTTTCTGTTTACCCAGCAAACCGTGCTTAAGCGCCTGATTACGGCCGCCCAGTTTGTTAATAACATCCAGATTGGCAAGCTAAGTTCGCGGCTGACGCCGATG
>TARA_R110000796_G_scaffold219934_1_pt1 | contig 54501 bp, 40 predicted proteins | sample TARA_R110000796 | Tara Oceans TARA_R110000796 (sample SAMEA4397815) | marine metagenome | biome: Polar Biome; feature: [SRF] surface water layer (ENVO:00010504); material: water (ENVO:00002006), including particulate matter (ENVO:01000060) such as... | depth 5 m
TGATAGGTTTACAAATAAATTTAAATGTTCTGATGTTAGAATATCCTTATCGACTGGCGATACATCAAATATCATTTATGTTGATATACATAAAAATGACGTATCAATATTTGACACCCAAGTATCAATTGATATATCAGGTTCGACGAGTGTTAGTGCTACGACACCATTTATTTTTAGTTTAAGTGCAAATACAGTTACATTTATTGATGATGAAGAAGTGAAATTTTACGTAAGCGGAGCAACTGATTGTACAGGTTTAAAGGTTAAATTAATTGGAGATAAAGTTAATTATGATGAAGATGCTCAGCTATTCATTGATGCAGTAACAACTTTAACGGTTACGCAAGAAAAGGCTATTGATAATTTAGTTATAGGATTAAAAAATAATGGAACGTGGGATAAATATTATGTAATTTACCCAATAATTGGTCGTACAGCTTCAAGTCATAAATGGAATCTAAAAGACCCAAGAGATTTGGATGCTGCATTTAGGTTAACTTACACAGGCACTACAAGTCATTCAAGTCTAGGGGTGTCAACTAGTGTAGGTGGTTTTGCTGCAAACACTAATTTTAACCCAGTTACTGAGAGTTTATCAGCAACATCTACCCACGCATCTGTTTATATACAAACGGACCCAGGTAATTTATCAACATTCTTATCAAGTGGTGAACAAACAGCTAATTCATTATTATTAGGTCAATTTCAAGGTGGTGCTCGTACTTTAGGGCAAGTCGCTAGTTTAACTAATGCTGATTACGCACCTGATTCGGGGACAGTAACCTCAGATGGGTATATATCAATCTCTACTAATGGTAATCGTGACGCTCAAAATTACATAAATGGTGCGGCAAATGGGTCAACAAATGACCAAAATGGGAGTTTTAGTGACCTAAATGTTTATTTAGGTGCACAGGTAAATTCAGTTGATTCACGTTGGGAATATACGGATGATATTAGTTATGCAGCCATATCTGACGGTTTATCAGCAACCGAAATAACAAATGATTATACCGTAATACAAGCATATCAAACTGCTTTAGGTAGACAAGTTTAAAACTAGGAAATACTAATTTATTAATTATTAAGTATATTTATTAATATGCCACAAGGATATAAAAAAAACATAAAGTTTATAAATCAAAATATTGGACCTGAAAAAAGGCAAGATTACCTTGATGATATAGATTACAAAGGAAGTTATTTACCTAAAAGTATTTATTACGAAGATATTGACCAAACATTTATTGATTTTGTTGATGGAGTCTTAGAAATAGAAGTTAATGGGGCGAAAGTCCCTGTTTATTTTTTAACCATCCAAAGATGGGCTGAGTTTTCTAAAACATGGGATACCGCTGATAAATTCAAGAATATTAAAATACCATTCATAACAGTAGTTAGACAACCTGATATTCAAGTTGGGACCAACCAAAATGGATTATGGAATATACCTGGTAATAAATTGTACACTTATATGAAAGTACCTACGTTTAATGGTGGTAGGAAAGGTGTTGATTTGTATAAAATACCACAACCGACTTCAGTTGATGTTACTTATGAGGTTAGATTTTTCTGTAATAGGATGAGAGATTTAAATATGTTTAACAGAAAAACACAATTTACATTTCAATCCAGACAATATTATGTCAACGTGAACGGTCATCCAATGCCAATTCATTTAGAAAATATTGGTGATGAAAGTCAAATTAACGATTTTGATAGACGTAGGTTCTACGTTCAAAATTTCGAAATGAAAATATTGGGATATATATTAGATGAAAATGATTATGAGTTTGTTCCAACTATTAATAGAGCGATAATATTTACTGAATTATTTGATAAAAAACTTAAACCTAAAGTAGTTATTAGGTCATTTAAAGATATTGATGAAATATGTTTAAATGTGGTTATTAAAGCAGACCATTATACTGAAGAATTTATAATAACTTCAACATATGATGCTGAAATAAAGTCAATCACATATGTTACAAATGTAACAAATGTTAATATTGCGATAAATGGTATTCAACAAACATTACCATTTAATATTTCAGCAAATCAAGATATGGTTTTAACGGTTGATAGAGATATAACGAAAGAAGCTAAATTTCAAATTAATGGGTTGGTTAAATAATATAGGAAAGAAATGAGTGATATTAATAAAACATATGTATTTGAAACCGTATTGGTTAGTGGTAGTACTAGTGGGTCTACTGGTGGGTCATTCGCTGATGATTATACTATTACCGCTGAACTTAGTGGTTCTACTATAAATTTTACAAGATTATCTGGTGGTACTTATTCTGTTGATTTAAGTTCTTTGAGTGTAACAGGTGTAACAAACGGACCTATTACTTTTTCAGCTGAAACTTCAGGAACTACAACTTGGGTTGGTTATGGAACTATCAATGCTTGTAAAATAAGGAAGATAGATACCGTATCTGGAAGTACTTACACGGCCTTTTGGTCCAACGGAGAGGAAGATTTAAATAAAATTTGGGTAAATCGGTATACTTACTCGTATTTTTAATATTTATTTGATATTTATTAATAAGATATAAAAATTAAAAAAAAAACAACTAAAACATGGCAATATTACACACAGACGTATCCGTAGCCTCTAATGGTGACATTAGATGGACTGGAGGCGCAACAACTTACACTGTATTAGAATTACACAGATTCTTAGGGTCTTTAGCAGATGACGCTTCTTCGATAAACGATGATTTTGTGGATATTACAAGTGATACTCCTTCTGATAGAAGTACCGATAATATTATCACACTTCTAGGAACTTATAACATCGATGATACGATGGCTGAACATTTATTTGACGGTTCTATCTCTCAAGCTTCTGGTGCTGAATTGTATTCAGGATTAAGAGTGTTAGGTGCGGTAAATAATATCAACACTCAATTGATGGTAATCCAAGATAACGATTTATACCAATTTACTACTATTGATACAGCTCCTTTCTGGGGTGACCAATCAACTGGTGGTTTTAATGGTGATGCGGTATCGGGTATCTTATTCCGTTGTTTGATTAAATCAAGAACTGGTGGGGTTGATATTGATGGTAAAAGAATTAGATTACAAGCTAGACATTGGGGAGATACTTATGATTTCTTCAACGTGACACTTGGACAAGGTGAATCGGTGGCTGCCCTAGGTACAACACCAGATGCACAAAATACAACGGTATATTCAGCCGTAACAGGTTATACACATACAATTAACTCAAATGAAGGTTACAACCTTATTGATTTAAATAATGGTAACGGAGCCCAACCTTATTACTCATTATGGACTTATGGTGCTGACACTTCAGGTGACGGACTTAAAGGTGTTTGGGAATATATAAAATATGCGTCAGGTAATGGTACTGGTGAAACCCTTTATGGGCAACCAGGTGAATTATTCTTGGGTGTAACTCACGAAATTGGTATAAACACCCCAACAGGAACATGGCAAGAACCAGAAGTAGTTGGGTGGAGTGGTGGTACTGCAAACTTATTAGCTATTGATAGTACAACTGCTGGTACCGTTATGTGGGTACAACTTTTAACAGGGGTACTTCCAGTTAATGAAGCTATTTCAGGTGTAACATCGTCAGCAACCGCTTTTGCTTTTGCGACTGCATCTAAAACCGTTCCAAAGACTTTCTTAGGTTCATATACAGGTTCACTTATTGGTGCATTTGGTGTAGGTGTTGATTCAGGTGATTTAGTAGCAACCGATACAATTCAAGATTTATCAGGTAACACTCAAATTCCACCTAACAACGTAACATTTACGGTTTCAAGTCTTGTAGCTGTAGAAGATAGAATTCTTGTAGGTCCAAGACTTGCTGGTGTGATAGAAATTGACCAAATGTCTGCTCTTTCAACAGTAGGTGCTGGTGCGGCAACAGTAGTAATGTCTGCTCCAATTCCAGTGGATACCCCATCAACGGGAACATTCAGATTATTAGGGGATTTAGGTGTATATAATAGACTTCAATATTCTGGTTATACTTCAGCAACCTTCTCATTGAGTGGTGAGACCACTCCAGATGATGTTACAGCTGGAGCTAACGCATATGTATCATATATTGATAAAGATGTTGTTAATACTGGTGGTACTGAATCATTCACAACTATTTTTAATACCTCTAGGGATTTATTCATAAGGGTAAGGGATGGTAAAGCTACTCCAATTAAAACATTCGAATCTGCGGGTACATTAGGTGCTGCGGGTGGTTCAACTGTAGCTTCTAGGATTACCGATGAGTAATACCTAAAAATATTAAAATACTTTACAATAATCCTTATCTTATTATATTTATTAATAAGATAAGGATTTTTAATATAATAAGGTATTTTAATTATGGGAATAGTAATAGCAAGTATTTGGGAACAAGGTTGGTTCGATTATAAAACAGAACTTGATTTATGGTACTACCCTTTAAAAGATTTTGGTGTAGATGAGTTTGCGATGACCCCTATATCTGGTATTCAATTAAATAATAAAGTGAAGGAATTTAAGGGTGTTGAAGATATAATTCAACATTATAAATTACCCGTAATATTATGTACTGAATACGGTAATTCAACTTTAGAAAAATTTGAACATCCAAAAGATGCTTTATATTTATTTAATAGAACTAGTGGTGGTGATTTAAATGACTTACAAGATTATTCATTAAAAATAAGAACCAAAAATAATAAAGGAATGCTTTGGGGACATCAAGCCGCTAGTATAATATTATATGATAGATTTTTAAAAAATGTATAAAAAATGGCAATAACATTTACGGATAATAGAGGAATACTTGATGAATCTGATTCAGTTACTGGATGGGTAGCAACAGATGGACCAACTTTATTTAACACTGTAGCCCCTACACCAATTGAAGCTGGGGCATGTCTAGGTATGCAAGCTTCTAATGCTACTGAGGATGCTTACACATCAATAACATCAGATGATTATTCAGCTGGTGGTTCTTTGTTTATATGGATGACAGATAGAGCGGCATTTGATACGACTGTTAATGGTGGAATAGGTATACAAGTTGGTGATGGTACTAATAGAATAGGTTATCATGTAGGTGGGTCTGATGGTGCTGGATTTAGACATGAGGTTGGTCCTGTTAAATGGACTTGCTTTCAAATTGATTTAGCTAATAAGCCAGCTAACTTTTCAACTATTGCTGGGACAGAAGCTAATTTAAATGAAGCGGCTATCACACAAGTTGGTGTGTATTTTGAAACAATTGCGAAGTCGGTAGGTGGTGCTGATAATGTATTTTGGGATATAATTAGATTTGCGGATAATGGCGTAGGTATTGAAATATATGGTGGTACATCTGGTGTGCCAGAAGTATGGGAAACTGCAACTATTACTGATAGAAGTACCGCTAATCAAGCGGCACATGGTATTATACGTAAAGTGGGTTCTGGTGCATATAGTATTCAAGGTAATATTTCTAGTGGTGATGCAACTGGAACTAACGACACTTACATAAATTCCGTTGGTGAAACATTCCTTTGGGAAGATAGGGGGCAATCTACTAACAACTATTATAGATTCAACGCAGTTGGTAATGGTACTGGTGTTACAGATTTAAACTTTGATGGGTGTGTATGGACATGTCCAACGTCAGGTAGTATAGATGTTAGTGATGTTAATGTTGATGCGTTTGATGTGAGAACTACTGTAATTACTGGGTTTGACCAAGGGATTAATACTGGCGGTGCAAGTAATGTTTGGAGTGCGAATACATTCAATAGTTGTGGGCAAATAGAAACTACTGGAACAATTTTAAGTAATAGTACATTTGTAGGATATACGGGAACGGGTGATACTTCACAACTTTATTGGAACACTACATTGGACCCCAATGGAGAATTAGATGGGTGTGTATTTACAATGCCAGCAACATTAACACACGCTATTGAGTTTCCAACGGGGATGACTGCTCAATCTATTACACTTACAGATTGTGTATTTAATGGATATAACGTTGCTAACGCTCTTAATGATTCTACATTTAATGTATTAGCTACCACTGGAACACTTACTATTAATATTATAGGGGGTTCTGGGAGTGTATCTTATAGAACAGCGGGGGCCACAGTGGTTATAGTGCAAAACCCAGTAACGACATTGGTTACAGTAAGAGATGTATCTACTGGCTCACCAATAGAAAACGCTAGGGTGAAGTTAGAAGTGTCAGATAGTCTTAATTTCCCTTATTTAGCTTCAGTTACCATTACAAGTAGTGCTGACGTTGCAACAGTTGCTCATACAGCACATGGTTTAGCCGATGGGGATTTTATAAGTATAAGGGGTGCCGTTGAAAACACTTACAATGGTTGTTACGAAATAAGTGGTGTAACAATTAACGCATATGATTATAATATGGGTGGGGCAACAACTAGCCCAGCAACGGGTACTATTACCGCTACATTTGCTTATTTTAACACACTAACAAATGCAAGTGGTGTTGTTACTGATACTAGGTCTATATCTGTAGCCCAAGGTATTACTGGTAAGGTTAGGAAAAGTACAACCCCACCACTTTATAAAACATCACCAATAACTGAGACTGTAGATAATACAAATGGATTAACCCTGAACATTTCTCTAATTTCTGATGAATAAAGATAAAATAAAAATTATGGAAGATAAAAAAATAGAACATTTAATTAAATCAGAACATATCGAAGAAGATATCAAAGATGATTTATTATTGGATGTGGAGGAATTAAGATATAAGCATATTGTACTTAGAAATTTACAAAAAACTGCAATATTAGCGATTGAAAAATTAGAAGCTAAAGAAGTGGAATTAATAAATGAGGTTATTGAGTTAAAGGAATCTATAACATCCTTGACTGAAACTAATTCCATTAACCAAAAGTTAATGATTGGTGCGTTAACCAATAACAATAATATGAAAGACGATTATCGTAATAGAATTCAAGCTCTAGAGAAAGAATTGGCTGAATGTAAAAAATAATTAAATGACGGGAGTAACTATAAATTGGGAAACAAGAGTGATATCTGTTGCTAAAGACTATTTAACACCAACCGCAAATCCAACCATTTTTAATCTAGATACAAATACATTTAGATTAGATTTAAAAGGTCTTGAGGATGATGAAGATGGTATAGCCTATCCCGATACTCACCAACATAATACCGAAGTACCTTTAGGTGGTATTATCTATGCGAGGGTAATTGAAATTATCAACGGATACACAATTACATTTGAAAATGATTTCTATGCAGTAAATTTATTTGGTTCCAATAATAATATTGGGGATGTTGTAAATTTAAACTTCGTTTCTATAAGAACAAATAATTCAGCTGGACTTATTGTAGACCCAAGTATCTCCGAATCACTTGATTACGGAGAACATGTAATATATAATGAGGTTAGTGGTACAACTGGAGACTCGTGGCCTGTTGGCACTTATGCTAGTCCAGTTAATAATAACGCAGATTTACAATCACTTTTAACTACATATGGGAGGGCTGAAGTATTATGTTTAAGTGATATTACACTCACACAAAATTTTAGCGACACAGCATTTATTTCTAAAACAGGGGATGAAGTTTTCAACCCAAGTGGATTCACAGCTAACAATTGTAGTTTAGATAAAATGGTCGTAGAAGGTGATTTTAATCACTCTAAAATATTCGCAACTGAATGTTCATTCAACAATATAGATAATGTAGGTGGGACGATATTCTCATCTATTCTATTTGGTGATATTATTTTAACCCCACAATACCAATTAGTTCTTAATAAATGTAGTTCTACAAAACCAGGTACTACACCTGTAATAATTGATATGGTTATTGGTCAAGAAACAATATTTGGTACTCGTGGTCATTCTGGACCTTTATCTATTATTGATTGTGATACAACAGCTTCAACGGCTACCATTATTTTCGAATCAGGTGATATTATATTAAATAATACTTGTAGTGATGGACTTATAGTATTAGGTGGTATTGCGAGTATACTTGATAATTCAACTACAGGTTGTACGGTAGATATTACAGGTGCGATTGACCCCGATACATCAAATACAATAGCATATAGTAATAGGGTTACGATAAAAAGTGGTACCACCAATACTGGAATATCTTTTCCAGTTGGAACAAATGGAATTCCTGTTAATAACTTGGCTGACGCAATACTTATAGCGGTTGAAAGGGGGCTTACTATTTTACATATTCATGGTGATTGGGTATTTCCTAATGGAACCTTCTTAAATGGTTATACTATAACAGGTGATGGACTTCAAACATCCACATTTACTTTTGAAATTGGGGCGGTGATGTTGAATTGTAATATACAGGGTGCTAAATTAACTGGTGATATAACTGGTATAATTGGGTTTAAGAACGCTCATTTATTTAATATAGGTAGTACAAACATGACACCATCATCACAAGATATATTGATTGAGGATTGTTTAATGGATGGAACTATGTCTCTTACACCAACCTATAGTGGTGAAATTCGAATTATTAATTGTAAATCGGCAATTTCTGGTGTTCTTACACCAACATTTGATATTTCTAATTCAAATTCTAGTATAGCGATTAGGGATTATACTGGTGGTATGAAATTAATAAATTCTAACCAAACTGGTTTTACAGCATCTATTGATATGATTTCGGGTAATGTTATTCTTGAGGAAACTGTTAGTGGGGGAACAATAAGCATTCGTGGAATTTCCAATTTAAATGATGGTTCCACGAATGGTGTAACGGTTACTAGTACTGGATTAGTAGAACCAGAGCGTATTAACACAATTGCTTACAACGATAATATTCATATAGATAGTGGTTCAACTATATCTGGAACTTCTTTCCCCGCTGGTACTCAAGCATTTCCAGTTAATAACGTAGCGGATGCTGTAACAATATCACTTGTTAGAGGAATTGATGTTTTACACTTTTTAAGTGATTTTAACTTCCCTAATGGAACCTTCTTGGATGGTTATTCTTTAATAGGTGATGGGTCTCTACGTACAAATTTAACTTTTGAAAGTGGTTCTATTTTACTTAATTGTGATGTTTCAAGTGCAAGAGTAACTGGATTTGAAACGGGAATAATAGGGTTTGAAGATTGTTTAATTGATAATTTAGGAAGTGTTGGGTTGGCTCCTAGTAGTGTGAGTGTATCTATTGATAGATGTTTTATTAAAGGGATTACTTCAATTCCTAGTAATTATAGTGGTGTGATTACGGTTGTAGATTCATGGGCAATACCTGATTCTAATGGTTTAACACCTACACTTGATATGGGAGACGCTTCTATGGGGTTAGAAATTAGAAATCTTTCGGGGTTTCTAAACCTTATAAATTGTACACAAGATAATGATGTGAATGTATTCTTAAATTCTGGGGGTATTATACTTGACCCTACATGTACTGATGGTAATTTTACATTTACTGGTGTTGGTAATTTAATTAATAATAGTACGGGTACAAAAATTGATTCACTTGGGTTGGTTCAAGGGGGTGTTATTGATGATACTAGACAAGCGATAGCGTTACAAAGGCCACACCACGTAGATACTGGTAAAACAATTTATTGGAATCCACTTTCTGGAAATGATACTTATAATGGTAAAACCGTGGCATTAGCTGTACAAACTTTTACAGCCGCTCATGATTTAGCCGACGATGGTGGTCATGATGTTATCATTGCATTATCAACAGGTGTAGGACAAACCGTTGTTGACGATACTATTACAATTTCAAAAAATTATCTTTTTCTTAGAGGACCAGGTCGTGATTTTAAAATTAAACCAACATCTACATCCGCAGACACTATAACTATAAGTGGTGTTGGTGTTGAAATTTCTGGAATTGTGGTTGATACTGCCGCAACTGGTAGCAAAAATTCAATTTCAATATCTACTGGTGCCGATTTCTTTTATTTAAATAATTTATGGTCTGATTTTTCCGCTGATATGGCGGTTCATATTTCGGGAACTACAGTGTATGGTATAATAGATTGGTGTGTTATTACTGACCCTGTGGGACATGGGGTGCATCTTGAAGGTAATATACTACACACTAAAATTTCAAATACGCAAGTTAATGGTAGTGGAAGTGATGGTATAAGAATAGAAGGTACTACCGCCACTGACACTATAATAGAAAACGTAAAAATATATGGGGGTGGTGCGTATGGTATTCGTATTGAAGCTCCTTCAGAAAGAACCTTTATATCCGATAGCGTTGCTATATATGATAACGTGTCTGGAAGTATAATAGATAATGGTATCAATACGATATATGGTACAGAGAACACAGCTAATGCTGTATGGGATGTGGTACTTTCAGCTCACACAATTAATGGTAGTACAGGTGAAGCGTTAGCAAGTGGTGGTGGTGGTTCATTTACTGGAAATACTCAAGAAATAGCTCTTGCTGTATGGGACGTGTTAACCTCTTCTGGTAATACAGATGGAAGTTTTGGTAAATTATTAAATGATTTAACAATTAAAGCTGATTTACATCAACATACTTTAAATGTGAATACGGACTTATTAAATAACAAACCAAACAACCCATAATGTTGTTAGACCATTTAATTTATATTTATATTAAATGTCATCCCCGTAAATATCTTTAGATTTTTTACAAGCGTCCTTGATTAATTTCTCCACGTACCCAAACATTTTAAGGCCATTATCATTACAATAGTCCTTTAAAATTTTATGCGTTGTAGGTGTGATTTTCAAGTTTTTACTTCTTTTCATTAGGGTTTTATTATAAATATGAGGGAAGTATGATAAAAGTAAGATAAAAATCATACTAAATATGATATATATTATATATCATAAAAACTTTTGACGAATAACTACATATTTATTTAAAAATAAGAATTACAAACTTTAAAATATTAATTACATGAGTTCAGGAAATAGAGTATTCGTAAGCCCAGGTGTTTACACTTCAGAAAAAGATTTATCATTCGTAACACGTCAAGTTGGTGTAACAACATTAGGCTTGGTAGGTGAGACTTCAAAAGGTCCAGCTTTCCAACCAATTTTTGTTTCTGACTTCAACGAGTTCAAAGCATTTTTCGGTGGTCTTAACGCAACAAAAGTAGCCAGTACTGGTTACCCAAAATATGAATTGCCATATATCGCAAAATCATATTTCACAAAATCAAATCAATTGTACGTGACTAGAGTTTTAGGTTTTTCAGGCTTTGATGCTGGACAATCTTGGGCTATAACCGCTGATAATAACCAAGTGGTTGCACTTTTAAGAAGTAGAGCTGCTTATGATGGTAGTGAAGCTTTAGTGTTCAAAACAACGGCTTTACAAATGATAGACACTTTAAGTGGGTTAACTGCTGACGCTAAAGCGGAATTTACACTTAGTGGAGTTTCAACAACATCTACTGGATTTACTTACAATGTGTCTTTTGATTCAACTAAAAAGAATTTTATTACTAGAGTTTTAGGTAGTAACGCTGAAACAGGTCAAGCTCCGATTTATGTAGAAGAAATTTATTCAAATATGTTGGATAACTCAATTGCAAGTTCTGGTATTACTGGTTTAACTGTTGGTTTAATTGATAACACAACTGTATTTTCAGATTATAAAACTGAATATTTACCAGCTGCAACACCATGGGTAGTTTCAGAGGTGAATGGTACAGTAATTAAAAAATTATTTAGATTAATTACAATTTCTGATGGTAATACTGCAAATGCTGAAATCAAGGTTTCAATTGAAAATATTAAACCTGGAATTAGAGAATTTGATATTAGAGTTAGAGCGTTTAATGATACCGATGCAAACCCAGTAACTTTAGAAAGATTTTCAAGGTGTACGATGGACCCAACTTCTGACAATTTTGTTGCTAGAAGAGTTGGTAGTTTAGATGGTTTTTATTCATCTAACTCAAACTACGTATTACTTGAATTGGATGTAGATGAGGATACTTCAGCGTCTTTCCCAGCTGGTTTTACAGGTGTTCCATCTAGAATTTATGCTGGTGGCGAAACGGCTCCTTCAATTGGCTATAATCAAGCTTATGCTCAATACGCAAAAATTAGAAAGATTTATTTAGGTTTATCAGATACTGTAGGTATCGACCAAAATTTCTTTAATTATTTAGGTGTTGATAATACAGTAACAAGTGGTGTAACTGATGGGTTCCATATGGATAGCGGTGCTACCAATAGTATGTTAGCTGGTTATACATTCGTTAATGGTGATTCTGAACTTAGAGATGATGCTGATATCATAGGAACTAGTTATGAAAAAATTTATTCTCGTAAATTCACAATGGCACCTTATGGTGGTTTTGATGGATGGGATATTTATAGAAATAGCACTAGAACAAATACAGATACATTCAAAATTGGTGGTGTTAAAAGTACATTAGCTATAACAAGCACTGCAATTGAAACTAAATTTGCAAGCAATGGTGACCAAGGAAGTACTTCTGATTACTATGCTTATTTTGAAGCGATAAACACATTCAATAACCCTGAAGCTATTAACATTAATGTATTAGCAACACCAGGTATTGATATATCAAATAACACTGAATTAGTGGAAGCTACAATTGAAATGGTTGAAGAACAAAGATGTGATTCAATCTACATTGTAACTACTCCAGATTATGAAAATGAAGCTGTAATTGAAGTGGATGACGTTGTTCAAACATTAACTGATAGTGGAATAGATAGTAATTACACTGCAACATACTGGCCTTGGGTACAAGTACAAGATACGGATAATAACGTATTAATTTACTTACCACCTACAAGAGATGTGTGTAGAAATATAGCATTAACTGATAATGTATCATTCCCATGGTTTGCTGTGGCGGGGGTACAAAGAGGTGTTGTGCAAGCGATTAAAGCAAGAAAAAAATTAACTTTAGATGAAAGAGATACATTGTATGAAGGTAGAATTAACCCAATTGCGACATTTGCATCTGAAGGTCTTATAATATTCGGTAATAAGAATTTACAAACCGCAGACACTGCTTTAAACAGACTTAACGTAAGAAGATTATTATTACAAGCGAGAAAATTAATCTCTGCTGTATCTATAAGATTATTATTCGAACAAAACGATGAAGTAGTAAGAAGTCAATTCAAAACATTGGTTAACCCAATTCTTGAAAACATTAGAAGTGAAAGAGGTCTTACAGATTTCCGTGTAGAAGTGGATAGCACACCTGAATCAATTGATAGAGGTGAATTAAATGGTAGAATTTTCATCAAACCAACTAGAGCTTTAGAGTTCATAACAGTTGAATTTGTAGTAATGAATACTGGTGCTTCATTCGAAGATGTATAAAAAATATTTAATATATGTGAGGAAAAAAACTTTCCTCACATATTTATTATTAAATAAAGAATTTAAAATTAAAACAAAAATATTATGAGTGATTTACTAATGAAAATGCCAGTTCCTTACGAGCCTAAGAAAAAAAATAGATGGTTAATGAGATTCCCAGCCGAATTAGGAATACAACAATGGTGGTTGCAATCAGCGTCACGTCCTTCAATAGAACAAAATGAAGTTGAAATCCCTTTCTTAAATACTTCAACTTGGGTAATTGGTAGATTTACTTGGTCAACTATAGAAGTTGTTTTCAGGGATGCTATCGGACCGTCATCTTCTCAAGCCATTATGGAATGGGTAAGATTACAATCTGAGTCAGTAACTGGAAGGCAAGGTTATGCGGCTGGATATAAAAAAGATATTGAAATCGAAATGTTAGACCCAACTGGAGTTGTTGTTGAAAAATGGCAATTGCAAGGTACTATGTTAACAAACGTAGGATTTGGTGATTTAGCAATGGATGATGATGGTATCGCAGATATCACAGCTACATTAAGATTTGATAGAGCAATACTAATTTTCTAATTTTATACTAAGATAAACGGTTTAGGACCGATTATAGTCAAACGGCTATTAAAACCACTTAAGTTTCGCTACTAAAGTGGTTTTTTTTTGTTTATAAACATATTTATTATCATGAGAAGATACGATAAAAAGGTTCACATAAAAAGAGTTAACCAATTATTTGAGGGTAGATGTTTAAATGAAACCATCAAAGCTAGTGAGGCATATCACGATTTTGACGCTATGATGACCGTTTTAAGAGGTAAACGAAGTGTGGCATTTTTACTGGCACCAACTGTTAAACAGTGGTATGAAAAATATATCAAAAATAACAATTCTGTTGATTTAATGACAGTTAAAAGGGACGGTGTTGGTATATATGGTGACGCTTATATTATTTACAATGATGTTAATAAAGCGAAAATTTTACATTCTGTTATGATGAAACATGATGGTTATTTATCTGATGACACACCTGAAGAAGCTATTGAAAATGGTGAAGCGTTAGAATATGGTGACGTAGATATAAAAAGTTTTACTGATGGTCATTATGGTGAGGGTAGTTATGATAAAGTTAAGAAAAATTAATTATGAAGATACCAATAGTTAAATACAGTGATAAATTCTTAAACTCAATTAGTTGGTTTATGAAAATAGGTGGGGTGACTTTATTCCCATTTATAATATTACGTGAAATATATAATACTTCAGATTATAAAAATTTAGCTAAAAAAGTTATTAATCATGAATCAATACATATTAAACAACAACAAGAAATGTTGGTAATACCATTTTATTTATGGTATGGAATTGAATGGTTTATTAAACTTTTTATATACGGCTCAAAAGCATATAATAATCTTTCGTTTGAAAGGGAAGCTCATGTTAATGAAAATAACCCAAATTATATTATAGAAAGAAAATTCTGGGCATGGATTAAATATTTATAAGATTATGAGAAGAAATGATAAAAAATCAGCAATGGCTGAAGCAAATAAAAAATTTCAAGAAAGGGTAAATGCTGAAAGTATATATGCTGAAGAGAAAGAAGTTAAATATACTATAGTTCCAGATATTTACCCTCAATTAAGTAGAATGTTAAAATAATATGAAAACAAAATTAATCATAACCGAAGCACAATATAATAGGTTAAAAGCAAATTTAATCAAAGAGACTAGTTTTAGTTGGGATGGTACTTACGCTAATGAAGATGACCTTCATGAAACTGACGCTGAAGATTATAATCAAGAATATAATGTCGCCTCTACAACAAATAAAAACGACCCAAATTATACTGACCCTTACGAAATAAAAGAAAAATCTACTATGTTTTTAGGTAATGATATGGAAACTATTGAGGAAACCGAAGAACTTGAGGAAGAATGTGGTTGTGCTTTGAATCAACCAGAACCAACGGATGTTAAGGGTAGTCAATGGTTTTCCGATGTTGATGGTGAAAGAATAATAGATAATCAAGTGGATTAAGAAAAAAAACTTTACTTTAAGTATTTATAGTATATAATATATTTAAATAAGTTTTTATAAAATGGAAAATAAACCAGAAGTATTCCCAGTGTCATCTAAAATGACTGATGCTATGAAAGAGGCCAATGAAACTGGCTCAAAAATAGCTGAACAAGCTCTAGAAGAAAAAGCTATAATTGCAAAGCATAAACCTCAAGGTGAGTTGAATGCTCAAGCTCAAATGAATAAAGATAGTAATGACCGTCTAGAAGAGCAATTAAAATTAAGAGATGCGCTTATTGCGCAAAAAAAAGCTGAAGCTCAAGGTATAGAACTTGAAACTACAATTGAAGCTAAACCTAAAGTGACTTATTCACAACCTAAAACAAAATCACATAAAAAGATTGAATTATCTGATGATGATAAATATGCGGCTCTAAGTATTCCACAAGAAGACGTGCCTTATGACCTACTTAAATTACCAAGTGAAGGGTTATTATACAAAAATGGTAAAAGTGCCTTAAAAGTGGCTTATTTGACCGCTATGGATGAGAATATCATCACAAACCCAAACCTTTTACAATCTGGTAAGTTTTTAGAGATATTAATTAATAGAAAAGTTTTAGATACCAACCTTAGATATAAAGATTTACATGTTGGTGACAGAAACGCAATTATGATTTGGTTACGCTCTACAGGTTTTGGTCCAATGTATAAAATAAAGCTAAATGACCCAAAAAATAATTTCGAAGAATTCGAAACAGATATTGATTTATCTAAATTAGGAATTAAACACTTAACTGAAAAACCAGATGAAAATGGACATTTCAAATTTAAATTACCTGTTGCTCAAACAACCATAACTTATAGGTTATTAAATGTTGGTGATGTTGAAGATATTGAAGAACATTTAGAGCAAATGACTGAAGATGTTGGACCCGAATTTACGGATACGTCAACATATACCCTTTCAAAACAAATTCTTGCAGTAGATGATGATTTTGATAGAGATGTTGTTGAAAAGTTTGTAGAGAAAAAAATGAGACTTGGTGATGTTCGAGCTTTCAGAAAACATATAAATGAAATTGAATCTGGCATTGATATGAATATCACTGTCGAGACTCCTGGGGGTGGGTCAATTGCCACATTTCTTCCCCTTAACTTATCATTTTTTTGGCCTGAACTTGGAATATAAGAGATATTTATTAGAAGAAATTTATGTTTGTAGGAAACATTTAGGGTTTTCATATCAAGATATAATGAAAATGCCGACCTATGAAAGAAGATTCTTTATGGTAACATTACAAAATGAAGTTATTGATGCTGACGAAAAAAGAACGAGTGGTTCTTCAGTAACAAAAACAGGTAAATGGACGCAAACAAGAAAACACACACCTAAATAAGAAAAACCCCTAAATTATAGGGGTTTTTACTTTATTAGATATTTATATAAAAAGATTTTATTATGAGTGATATGACATATGCACATAAGGTTATGAATTCATTACTAATGGAAGCTAAATTAGTTGATAGTTTTAATTATTTAGTGGCTGGTAGTGTGGTTAGACTTACCACAATAGATGGAAAAGAAGGTATTTTTTTTGTGACTAAAAATGAGGGTGGTAGAATTGTTATGAAAGATAAAGCCACTAAAATAAATTATACTTTCACTAAAAATTCATTAACAAATAACGTATTAACCTTAAATTCGTATGATGAGAATGCTGATAATAATGAAGGTGCCGCACGTTATTATGAATTGAAAGATTTTTCAATTGGTAAAGGTAGTGGGGATGTTGAACAAATCGATTTAATTGATGGGGATTTAACAAAACGAATGGCTGATATGAATAATATAATTAAATCAGTTAAAAAAGGTGAATTATTACTTATTTCTTCTGAAGAAAACCACACTGGTGATGATGAAGATGGTTTAGTTAATACTATAATATTAAAAGTTAAAGATGTTGAACCTAAACAAATTGTTTGTGTTTTAGATGACATTGAAGTTGAAAGTCCTAGTATTGCTATGGATAAATTAGGTAATGCGTTTAGAAATAGAACAATTTATATAGAAATTAATGATTTGGTTAAAATTGACGGAGATGGGTTAACCTTAAATATGAAAACCGCAAATAATATTTTCCCATTAACTGGATTAATCGCTATTGAAAAGAAAGGTGTTGGTGAAGATGAGGATGATGGTTTAACCAAGCAAGAATTAGTAGATAAAATTAAACTTAACCCAGAGTTTATGCAAGCTATTGATAAAACTCCTAGTTTTTGGGACCAATTATTCAATGCTTCACCAAAAGGGGTTAACCAATTAGATAATTTATTAAATACATCAAAAATATCTAACACTTATTTATCGGTAGGGGATTACGTTAGATTTAAATTATTGTCCCCAGCTATTTTCATTAATAGTGACGCTAAATTAAAAAATAATCAAATTTATAATGGTAAAATAGAAAAAAACTTAGTATTAAAGTACGGTACTAGAAAACAAGGTCATTGGGAATTAAAAATTATAAAACAAATTAGTGATACTGAATATAAAGTTAAAATAAGTTACTTGAATAAAGACCTAGTTAAAATACCAAAAGGTGACGGTGTTGTTAAAATAGTTGATAATGGCTAAGAATAAAAAACCACAAGAAATATTAGATTTAGAATTAAAAAATAAATTAATTCGTGATGGTGCTAAAAGTTTAGAGGATTATCAAAAACTATTGGATAAAACTAGGGAGATAGATAAAAATATCAACTTTATAAAGTCTCAGCGTGAAAAAATAAATAAAACGTTAATATCACAAAAAGCAAAATTAGTTAATTTATCTGGTGTTGAAGAAGCCAAACAAAACGCTGAAATAACTAAAACTAAACAACAACTTAATTTTCTTGATGACAAAATTCTAAAAGGTGAAAAAAACCTTGATATACATAAAGAAGCTGTTAATCAAGTAAGTAAATTAGCATTAGGGTTTAAAAGTGTAAAAAGGCAAGTAGTTGGATTAGGTAAACTTTTACTACAACAAAAAGGTTATTTATTAGAACAACAAAAGGCGGTTAAAGAAACCGAACTTCAAATGGGTGTTCTTTCTAACCAAGCAAATGGTTTTAGAAATAATATTTACAAAGCTTCTCTTACAACAAATAAAATAGGTGTTGGTACTAAAGAATTAGCTAAAATACAAGGTACATATAGTGATAATATAGGTCGTAGCGTTCAATTATCTGAAGAACAGCTAATAGCTATGTCAGAATTAGCTAAAGGTACTGTATTAGGTGTTGAGGGTGCTGCTGAATTTGCTGCTGAAATGGATAAATTTGGTATATCCGCTAAAGGTAGTGCTGAATTTGTTGATGATTTACTTAAAACATCAACTAAAATGGGTGTTTCTAGTGGTAAGGTAATTAAAAATGTTCAACAAAACATAAAATTAGCTAATAAATACACCTTTAAAGGTGGTATCAAAGGTTTAGGTAAAATGGCAACTTTAGCCACTAGATTTAAAATTGAAATGCAAGATATTGCTAATTTTGCTGAGAATCTAATAACACCTGAAGGTGCTGTAGAGGCTGCGGCTAAATTACAAGTATTAGGTGGAGCTTGGGCTAAATTAGGTGACCCTTTTGAATTAATGTATAGAAGTAGAAATGATATGGTTGGTTTAACCGAAGATATTATAAAAGCTACTACAGAAACCGCTAGATTTGATAAAGCTACAGGTGAAGTTACCATTGACCCAATGGAATTACATAGATTGAGAGAAGTTGCTAACGCAACTGGTATATCATTTGATTCTTTATCTAATTCAGCTAGAGAAGCTGCTAAATTTACTCAAATAGAAGGGAATATATCTGGAATTTTTGATGAAGAAGATAAAGCATATATCTCAAGTCTTGCTCAATTCAATAAAAAAAGCGGTCAATTTGAAGTTACAATGCAATCAAAAGATGGTACTGTAACTGAGAGTGTAAATGCACTTAAAAAAATTACACCTGAATTCCTTAAATCACAAAGAGAATATCAACAAACACTTAAAGAAAATGCTGAACAAGCAATGACATTCAAAGAAACTTGGGATAATATAAAAAACACCTTAAGGTCTGTAATATTACCTGGCTTTGAAGCATTCGCTGGGGCGTTGAATGACGGTCTTGGTGGTTTCCATGATTGGGCTGTTAAAGAAGGTATTTTCGACAAAATGGCTGATTTTGGTAAATGGGTTGGTGAATTAGCTGCGACTGTAGTTAAATTTATGGCTAAAAACCCAATTACGAGTGCTCTGACGTTAGGTGCTGGGTATTTAGTAGGTAAAGCAGCTATGTGGATAGCCAATGGTAAATTTTTAAGAATGGGCTTTAACATGGGTGGACCTATGGGTGGTTTTGGTGGTGGTGGTAATGCTACAATGAAAAGACACCCAAAAGGGACTAAGGTTAACGGTAAAAATGTTGGCGGTCAGATGTATAATGCGGGTAAAACTACTAAAGGTGTTGGTGGATTAGGTAAAATTGGTAAATTAGGGAAAGGTCTTGGTAAAGTTGCCGCCCCTTTAGCTGCACTTGCAGTTGCTATAGATGGTTTTAGTAATTTTAATGATGAAAGTTTGAGTAGTGGTGATGCGGCATTAAAAACATTAGACCAACATAAATTTATGGCAATGGGTGCTGCAATTGGGTCAATTGTACCTGGTTTAGGTACAATAGCTGGTGCTGGTATTGGTGGTATAGCTGATTGGGTTTCACAATCTGGTGGTGAAGGGAGTGGTCTTCTGGGTGATTATGGAAAAGGTAATGGTAATAGATATGAAGATGATTTTATATCTAGACCTAATCAAGATTCAATATCATTCAATTCACAAGATACTTTGATAGGTGCTAAACCTAATGGTCCTATTGATAAATTATTGAATTTTAATGGTATTGCAAATCCTAGTAAGAATAATGAATCTATGGATACTTCATTATTAATTAACGCAATTGAAAAGGATAAAACCGTTCAACAGTTTTCTGAGGGTAAAAGAATGGCTACACCTAGTAAGAATTATTTATCTATGGATGATTCATTCTTACCATTAATCAATGCTATTGAAAAAGGTAAAACTGTTGAGAATTATACTGAAACCAAAGAGATAGCAACCCCTAGCAAAAATTCACTATTAACTGATAGTCCATTTTCTTCATTAATCAACTCAATTAAAAAGGGTAAAACTGTTGATAATTATACTGAAACCAAAGGGATAGCTACACCTGGTAAGAATAATGAATCTATTGATAGTTCATTATTGATTAATGCCATTGAAAAAGGTAAGAACATTGAAAAATATTCATCTAAAGAAAAAGTCGTTAGCACTAGTGGTAATAAGGTTTCAGTTGAATTTGGTAAACCTTTAACAATTGAAGGTAAACTAGAAATAACGTCTGGTGATAGTAATGCTAAAATTGATTTAAATGACCCATTCTTAATGAGAGAGTTGAGTAGAACTATTCAAGAACAATTAACTTCAGCTATTAGTGGTGGTAAAATTAGTTCTAACCCAGTTATTGCTTAATTTATTTTACCCCTTGAAACCCTTATAAAATAAGGAAAAACAAAGATTTATTAAAAATAAGTGTAAAATTACTTGTATTTTTTTAAATTATTTTGTTTTTTATATATATTAATAGATTGTATATATTATACATATATAATTTATTAATCTAATTTAATACTAATAATATACTAATATAGCGTTTTTGAATAACCGACTGTTTTTCGTGAGGTAAAATTAATATATAAAAAAATACTTAAATTAATATTTATAATAAAAGAAAAGCATGGCTAATTCAATAAACGATTTATCTCCCAATTTTAGAGATTTATTATTAAATAGAAATTTAATATTATCAGACACAATAACTAATAACGGTTTGAGTGCTTCTGCTGTTGGATTAGGTTCTATTCCAAGTATATCTTCAATTGCTAATTCTGTCCAACCGTCTGATGATTTAGAAGAATCAGGAATTAATCATCGTAGTAATGTAATTAGTAGAAATAGATATACTTCAACCGAAGATATGGTTGCGGCCACGATTATTAATAATTCTTATAGCTATTCTCAACGTGATGGTGGTTATATTGATGAAAATAAAGATTTAAATCTTGGTGGTAATGGAACTAAAAGTTTAGATGTTATTGATAGTTTTTTATCTCAAGAAGGTTTTGGATTAGGAAATGATGGGTTTACATCTCAAGGTGATATTAGAACTACATTATCTGGTAGGGTCTTAGGAGCCACTGGAGGTATAAATGAGACGCCTTTAGGAATTATAGGTGGCCAACAGTTATTATTAGCTTTGGGTCAAAGAGCGACCTTTAATGCGCAAAGAGAATTATTCGGACAAGTTAATCTTAGTCCATTTAGTTTATTAAGTGGTTCCGAGTTTTTAGTTCCTGATAATAGCATTACTGTTAGAAGTACTACAGCTGGTAGAATTGGTGATATAGCTTTAGATGTTTTTGGGTTTAATTTACCTATAGATATTATTGATGACAATGCTTCTATTTTCACTCAAAATGTGGAAACTAGTATGGGTGAAGCTAGTTTATTAAGAAATAATAGTTTAATAAAATATACAGGTAAAGGTCAAATAATTCGTTTATTTGACAATTTAAACGCTAATACATATGCACCAGATTACGATTCTGATGGTTCAGGTAGAAAAACAAGTAAATTAGGTGTTCATGCACCTAGAGAATATAAAACAACTACCAGTGGTGTAACATTAACTGGTCAAATATTTGATAAAAATAGAAATGCTTATGTACCCGTTAACCCTGTTTTTGATGGAAGTGATTCAATTTGGGACCCAAATGTTACAATTAGCGATGATAATACTTTATTATCTAAAACTAAAAGTATATTTAAAACACCAAATAATCCAAATGGAAAAATCGATTTTAGAATTTTCGATGACCAAGGTATACCATATGGTGGTAATTCACAATTAATTACACCCCATTCCCTTTCAAATGGGAAAATATCTAAAGGTAGTGCTGTAACTGGTATTAAAGATAATGGGGAAAGTGATAATATATTTTGTAGAACTTGGACTTCAACTAAAACTTATAGTAGTGTTGCTGATTTACAAAAAAATACAGGGTTATTTGATTATAGGGATAAAATTAGGAATGATACTGAAGATTCGGTATTAGGTGATAATGGGTTTGTTAAAATATCCCCTTATAGAGTACCTGATAGCGGTTCTGTTGACCCCTATGAAGCTAAGAAATTCATGTTTTCAATTGAAAATCTAGCTTGGAATGACCAAAAAGATAATTTACCTAAATTTGAAATTGGTAATGGTGACCCTAAAACTGGGACTAAAGGTAGAATTATGTGGTTTCCACCATATGATATAAAATTTACTGATACAACAGCAGTTGATTGGGATTCAACCAAATTTATTGGTAGAGGTGAGCCAGTTTATACTTATAATAATACTGAAAGAAGTGGTACGTTATCTTTTAAAGTTATAATTGACTACCCTGATTATATGAATAATAGTAAAATAAGTACCGATGAACTAATGAGTAGTTTAGTTGCTGGGTGTACCGATTACAATGAGTATTTTTCACAAAGCGAATTCAATCAATTACAAGAGGAAATTAACGCTGATATTAACCTTGAAGAAGAGTTCCCAGCACCATATATTAATTTACCAAATGATTTTAATTTTTATTTCCCAAATGATGTTGCTACTTTATTACTTGATTATGAGGTTCCTGATGGGATATTAACAAACCCTACTATTTCAGAAGGTTATACATCTGAAGTCGGAACACCTTCATCTAATTCAACTAATTATGGTTTAAATACTTGGGATGACCTAGATTATATTGATTCTTTAAGAGAAAAAATGTTAGAAAATACTGGTATCAGAGTAAAATTGAAGGGATTTGCTAGTTTAGCTGGAAATTCAACATCAAATAAAGCCTTATCTGATGCTAGAATTAACGCAATTGAAGATTGGTTTAGGACCAACATAAATAGTGATATAAAATTCTTAAAATCGGTATCAAATGGTGATTCACAATCTAGTGCAACAGGTGAAGTAGATTCAATAGTTGTCAAAAAAGATAGAGCTGTTATGGTTCAATTTGAATATCAACCACAAGATGATGAACAAATTTCTAATGTAACTGATATTAAGAAAGAACCAACCAATTCAGCGGCTAAAGAAATTATACGTAGAGTTAAAAATAGATTTCATCGTGAAGATGAGTATTTTGAAAAATTAAAAAATAGTGATATTAATAGTGATAAAATTATTTATAATAATATTAGAGAAAAGATTAAATTCTTTCACCCAGCATTTCACTCAACAACACCAGAGGGGTTTAATTCTAGATTAACGTTTTTACAACAATGTACTAGACAAGGGCCAACTAATAAGGGTACTAAAAGTAATAATTTAGCATTTGGTGCACCTCCAGTATGTATTTTAAGAATTGGTGATTTTTATCATACTAAAATAATAATTAACAGTCTTGGAATTGAATATGACCCATTAGTGTGGGATTTAAACCCAGAAGGTGTTGGTGTTCAACCAATGATAGCAAATGTTAATATATCGTTTAAATTCATAGGTGGTAGTGCATTAAATGGACCTATAAATAAGTTACAAAATGCGGTATCATTCAACTATTTTGCTAATTCAGGTGTTTATGACCCTAGAGCTGATAGATGGGTTAGAAAAGATAAAATTGACCCAACTAAACCAGATGAGTTATTTGACCATTTAGAAGGTGTTACCGATTTAAAAGACTTTGCGGAAGAAGCTTACCCCCCACTTAAGAAACAAGAAACTAGTTTACGCCCTGAACAAAAATCTGTTAGTGAAATAGCAGCTAAAAAAGGAACTGAACTTACAATTGACACACAGAATGATAGACAAATTTTAATTGATTCATTTATTGGTTGGATTGTAACTTTTGATGCAGCGATTAATAATACTTTTATATTTACTTATAGCGTTATTGAGGCTGAAATGTTAAATTTAACTGATGAATATAACGTTATTTTAGAAGTCATTGATGCTGATTCAAGTAATGGGTTATCATATAAAAGGGTTTTATCCTTTAAAGCTAATTCATCAACAACTGATGGTGCAATTTTAGCACCTGATGTTTGGAATGAATCACCTTATGCTGATTATAGTTCAGATAAATTTAGATTAACGATAAAAGGTGGGAATATTATTCCAATAACCGATTTTGGTAATTGGGCTTAAAAAATAAATTATGGCACAGAAATATTTAGATAGATATGATAGGTTTAGTAGTGATAGTGACTACAAACCAGTACCTGGTATTAAAATATCAGAAAAAAATACAGATAAGTACTTGACTTATAAGGTTGGTAGTACTAGATTTGATGTGTTGAGTCAACAATATTATGACACACCCTATTATGGATGGTTGATAATGTTAGCAAACCCAGAATTTGGTGGTTTAGAATTTAACATACCAAACAATAAGATAATTAGGGTACCATTCCCTTTTGTGGCTTCTGTTAACGATTATTTAGCGGAAGTAGATATATATATCAATTTATATGGCTAATTTAAAGTCAAATGTTAAAATAGCAAGACATGAAAACCTTTGGATTATAGACCCAAATGGCGAAGATTCTACAGCGGCTAATCTAGAGGATTTAAATATATCCGTTGAATTAGAAGTTTTAGAAAGGGGAGAAGAATATGTTATTTATTCAGATAATAAGGTAACTACAGGTAAAAATGTAGTCAATAAAACAACTAGAATTAGTTTTATTGATGGTGCTGATTCTGAAGAAAAGTATTTAACAACGCACTACACTGAATTAAACACTAGTTTTAACGATAAAAATAAAGATTTGGGTACATTGGGTATCGAATCAATAGATATTAGTTTTAATTCGTCTTATGTACCTATTGTTAAAATTAGATTTAAAGATATTAGAGGTAGATTACTTGAATTAGGTGATGACTCACCATATGCTTTTTTATTTAGAATGCCTTACCCTATTTTCTATTTAACTGTTAAAGGTTATTACGGTAAACCAGTTCAATATGCTTTACATATGACCAAATTCAATGGTAAATTAGATAATGAAACTGGTAGTTTCATTATTACTTGCGATTTTATTGGTTATTCATATGCGTTCTTAACTGATTTATTAATGGGTATCTTGAAAGGTATTCCCTATACAAATTATGGTAAAAGTTATATCGATGGTGTTAACAATAATGATGATGTCGATGACATTGATGGTTTTATTACTATTCCTGACTTAATTAACATTATAGGTGAATTAGAAAAATATGTAACGGAATTTAGACGTACTGACCCAGTATTAAAAGCTTTGACAATTTATGATAAATTAAACACTCTTTTACTTTCTATTGAAGGAAATTTAGATAGAGATATGAAAAATATTTTTAACGAAGACTTCAAAAGTTTGGGGGAATCGGGGATTAATACAACTCAAAATATGTATCGTGGTGGTTTTCTTGTTAGTGAAAAAATGAAAATAGAATACGAAAACAGTACGTTAACTTTAGTTAAAAATTTTAACACTGAAAATAGTGTTAGTGGTGATGTTAATAAATATAACCTTAACGTAGAAGATTTTCAATTAGATAGTAATGGTATTTTTATTAGCGTTTTATCAAGTGATGATTTTTTTGAAGAAGATGGTGGTCAAATTCAAAGTAATAATAGAATTTATCAAACTAAAACCCCATTATCATTTACAAATTTCCAACAAAGTGAAAATATAAATACTTATAATATCTTTAAAATTACGGGTGATAATGCTATTGATGATTATAAAGAAAAAATGTATGATTACACAATTGAATACCTTCAACTTAAAACAAGGTTAAATAATAACGAATTAAGAAATGTCTATAGACCTTTAAGTTTTAATCTGTTAGATATCAGATTAGTTTTAGAAAAAATAAATATATTAAAAGAAAAACTTAAAAATGACTTTAATGAAAATAAAGATTTGGTAACTAGTCAATTTTCAAAATTAATAAGTGATTTCTTAACGGAAAAAGGGGGTAAATTTGATTCCTCAATAGGCTCTTTATTTAAAATTTTATGTGACCATGTTGATTTATTTATAAAGGTTATTAAAAAAGTTGAAACTAATATAGAAAGTGACCGAAAAAAGGGTAATAGAAATTTATCAGAAGCTAGTAAAGGTGATTTTAGTCAATATAAAGAAGATGGTTCACAAGCATATGTCGGCCCATTTCCAGAATATATAGAAAATGAATTTGAAGAAGGTGAAAATGCCTTAGTTGAAAAATGGTTAGGTAGTAATGATAAATTTAGTAATTTTGAAGAAGTTATATTTATTGAAGATTTATATAACTCGATGCTTAAAGAAGGGAAGAAGGAAAAATTAGCAACATCAGGAGTTTTCTCTCAACCAAAAGGTTGGTTCCCTGTTAACCCGTTAGAAACTGTAGCGTTTGATGAAAATAATAAAAATCCTTGGGAAGCTGTTTCGAATTCCAATATTCAAACTGTAATGAAGTTTATAATACAAAGGATGGCAATTTATTTAAGTTATACCAATAAAACTGTTTTACCAGAAGAAGTTGCTAAAGTCGCTGAAATGGAAGCTAATCAGTTATATAATGTGTTGATAAATGTTACAACTAAAAAAGGTGTAATACCTAATAACAGTACCATTGATGATATTATAACACAAATAAAATTATATTATGGTAATCGTGAAACTTCATTTGGTAAAGTTGGTGATAACGAAGGTTTAAGGTTATACGTTGATGATACAGAATTTATTTATCATCATGATAAATCACTTAATTTAGGTGGTGGATTTAATATTTTTGCTGACGCATTTATTGATAAAGAGGAATATATCCCATTGAATCAAGATACAAACACTGTAGAAGCAAAAGAAAATCTATTAAATGACCCAACTAATAGAGCTTCATTTAATAGTACTTTTATTAGTAATATATTATCTAATAACGAATTAACTGAAGGTGTGTCAAATAAAGAAGAAAAAGAAACTTTCATAAAAATAATAAATAAAAGTGATTATTCAAAAGATTTAGTTTATGACAATTATGTACTTGGTGGTGATAACGCTATTGTAAGTGAAGGTAGTGAAAATAGTACCTCATTATTATTTGGTGGTAGATATAGAACTCATGAATTTTTACAATATCAAAATAATACTGAAGTAACCCCATTATTTTATCAATTTTATGATAAATCAATAAAAACCAAATTAATTAATAGACGTAAAGCGGTTAAAAATGAATTTATATTTGATTCTAAATTCAGAAGTGAGGCTAAAAACTATTCATTATTTGGTTCTAGATTATATTACAATCAAAAAGATAATTATAGTAAAGCGTTATTATTTTTACATTCAATCCCATTTGAAGGGCTTATACGTACTAGCACTGTTGATGAAACCTTTTCTATTAGTTTTGGGGAGGATTTACAAAATCTAGGGTTATTAGGTAATAAAACGTTAAAATTCTTTAATGAAAGGGGTGCCTTTATTTCGGTTCCAAATTCTTGGATTTTATTCATGGGTGGTTTATTATATCGAGAATCAAAATCTGTGGATATTTTTACATTTAGAAATGAAAATAATGAAAGTGTGATACCTAACGTAAGTAGTGTTGATATTAACACAGATGAATATTTAATATATTCAATTATTAGCGATGTGTCAATAAATTTTAACGATAGTATAACTAGCGGCACTAAAGGTCAAAAAATTTCAGAAGTTATTAAGAATTTACCTATCAGCGTTAAAAACATCTTTATTAAAAATTTTATTAACTGGGTAGAAAAAGATTGGTTATTAATTAAAAATGAATTAGAGATTTTTGAAGATGGTGTTACTGATGGTGAAGTATTAGAAAGTTGGGATAATTATAGTTTTAGTACTAATAATGATAATACATCATTAAAAGCAAACGCTTTTAATAATTATAAAATTACTAAAAATAAAGAAAGTGGTAATTTTGATTTAAAAATCATTACTATTACTAATAACAATGACGTACTCACTAATTTATCTAAAAAAGTATATGAATTTTTCAATGATGAAAAAATATTAATAAATGGGACTTATAGAATTTGGGAAGGTGCTGATGAAAGATTATCTAATTTTAAAATAACAAAAGAAAACGAAACGCTATATATCGACACGTTTTTTGACGCCTATAAAAAATTAAACACTATTGATGTTGACCCAGAATCTGAAATAAGAATAAATTTATGGAATACTGATAATGTTGATGATATTAAATTAGGTTTATACAAAAATGTTAAATCAATTTTTAATAAATGGATAATAGGTGTACACCCTAGCATGGTTGATGTAATTACAGGTGATTTATATAGTAAATTTAATTTCATGGATAGGGCTCATGCCGATATTAGTGGTAAATTAAAAGTTTCACCAACAGGGTTTATTGATTTTTTAACAAGTAACGCTAATATTAGTTTTTATAATTTCATCGCTAGAATCCTTCGTGATAATAACCTTGATTTTATTCCATTACCAACATTCATTGATTATTCATCAGAATCATCAGTCGCAAGTATTTTTGACCCTGTTAACTTTAGTGATATGGCCCCCACTGAAGGTCCACAATTCATTTGTATGTATTTTGGTGAACAATCGAATCGATTAAATATTGACAAAAAAACCAAAAAAGCACCTAGTGATAGTTTTCACCTAAACTCTAAATACGACTCAGAAGGTAACTTAATTATTACCAATTCTGATACAATTCCAAAAGATTTTAAAGTTGATAATCAAGCGGTACCGTATGTTTTAGTTAATTATGCTGACCAAAATCAATCGATATTTAAAAATATCCAATTAGACCAAAGTGAATTTACTGAAACAAATGAAAGTCTTGAGATTATAGATAGTTTAGCTAATGTAAACAGAAACAATTCAATTGGACAAAATTTATTTGATATTTACAGCAATAGGTCATATTCAGCTGAAGTTGAGATGTTAGGTTGTGCTCAAATACAACCATTCATGTTTTTCCAAGTTAATAATGTACCAGTATTTGATGGTGCTTATACCATAATTAATACTAGGCATCACATCAAACCTAATCATATGACAACAACGTTTAAAGGTGTTAGAATTAGAAGAGTTAAAACTAAAATGGTTGATGATGAAACATTGTATGCACATTTATTAGCCAACTTAAACGAGATTGATAATGAAGGTGCTAGTTTATTGAATTTAACGGGTAATGACTCAGGTAAAACTTCAACTAAATCTACAGATATTGAACCTAAAACTTATGGTGTTGATAACCCAATTTTTGATAATGAATTAACACCAATTGCTAATGGATTAACTGCAAGTAAAATTGATGAATTTATAGCTTCAGTTACTAACCCAAGTGATGATATACCATTAAATGGTCAAAATTTCATAGATTTATCACTTCAATATAACATACCATTAGAATTAGCATTATTACAAGGTGCGCAAGAAAGTAATTTTGGTACTAAAGGTGCTGCTACTAGAACTTTTAATATATATAATGTTAATAATATAACAGAAGGTGACACATTAACACCTGAAGAAGCTATGAGGCTTGGTTATAGAATGGATTATGGTGATTGGGTTAATGGTTTTAAAGCTTATTCTAATACAATTAAATCATACATACCTGATGACGGAAATTGGGTAAAATTATTGGATTATAATAAATTTAGAAGAAAAGATTACAATGCACGATATGCGGCAACTAAAGATTATGAAGGTTCATTAAGGGTTCTTAAAAGGAATTTAGAAAATATAGTTGGATAATTTGTCATTCTAAAAATAATTTAGTATCTTTGCAGAATGGAGATAGCGAATATTGTTTGTACTGATGTTGTGAATGTTGGTCCAGAATTTAATTATATTAAATCTGTGGATGATATTCTCAATGCCAATTTACCCACTCTAATCATAGGATACGAAACTGTGGTGAATTTATTTGGGGTGAATAATATCAATGTTTTAAATCGAAAAATATCTGAAAATATCTTTTGGACTTTTAGAAGAACTGTTCAGCGAAATGTTTATGAGCCAGACCTTGAGGACTTTATAATTTTTTCATATAAAAAAGCTATTGAAAATATAAAATATGTGGATTTAGATATAATTCAATTTAGCAAGAGAAATTTATGTAAAATTGTTAGAAAAATCCTTAAACTTGAAGATATAATTTCTTATAAAAATCCGAATAATGTAATCTACATATATTCAGGTAACTTAATTTTTGGTGTTGATTTGAATCTATTAGGGTTTGTTGGGGTTAACGTTGAAAAAGTTGAAAAAAAAATAATTGAAAAAAGTAAGGTTTTTCTGGTGGGCAGTGAGATACTTATTGAATATAATATCCAATTGGAACGTTTAAATTATGATTATAAGTATGTTCCATTATTATATTCAATAAACCCACATGAATAAAAAAATATTACTAGCCGCTTTTATAAAAAAAGAAGAACTTACCCCATTTTTAGAATACCTTGATAAGACATTTGAAATAGATTCAAATAAAACCTTTATATTTGAAAATGTACAAGATGAAACACAATACATATTAACTTTTTTCATAGAATTAGAGTTAGAAGAACATATAAATCTTAGAAAACACTTCAAAAACGCATTAATCGTGCATAAAAAGAAAAAGTGTTTTTATACCATAAATGCATTAAATAAACTAATTGAATCAGAATATAATTTAGATAAAGGTAATATCAATTATAAAGAATGGGATATTGATTGGTCTAAATATGAAAACAAATTAATTATTAATAGTAGTAATAATTTGGTTTTAATAGACTTAAAACGGTTTTTTTGCTAATTTCTATCTATTTATATTAAAATAAGTAATTTAAAATATTTAATATTATGGACAAGAATAAATTGGACGACTTAAATAAGTTTTTGGAAGGTGATGATGATGAAGGAACTGTATGTGACTTAGATGGTAATTGTAAACCTAAACTTGTTAAAGCGGATAAAAGCATTGTTGAAAGAGTCAACAAAACAATAATAATTGAAGACGGTAGACAACTTTTAATGTAATGAAAAAATATACAATAAACGAACATAAAAAAGACTTAAATAGATTTAATTCATTAAATGAATATGATTTCTATGTAGAGGAAGAAGAAGTTTATAACCCTGAGTTAGAGGATGACGGTGGTGAAATGATTACTGAAGAGCCGCCAGAAGGTGAAGCCCCTGAAGGTGATGAATTTGGTAGTGAGGTACCACCTGAAGGTGATGATATGGACTCTGAAGAATTACCAGATGAAGGTGGTGAAGAGTTTGCTGGTGCTGAAGAAATGGGTGACGAAGAGTTACCAGAACCAGAACCAATGGCTGAACCATTACCAGAACCAGAACCAATGGAAGATGAAGTTGAATTAGATGTAACTGAATTAGTACAAGGAACTGAAGCAGCTAAAGCGGCCTCAGATAGAGCTACACAACAAATCGATGTTTTGATGACTAAATTTGATACATTATCACAATCATTAGAAAAAATGTCAGCGATAAACCAAAAAATTGACGATTTAGAACATGAAATTGAAAAAAGAAACCCACTTCCAACTGAAAAATTAGAAATGCAATCATTAAATTCATTTCCGTATAGTTTAAAATTGACTGATTACTGGTCTGAAAAAGAAGGTAATTATGATGCTATGGGTGGAAACAAAGGAAATAAAGAAGATGAAGAATATGTGTTAACTCAAGATGAAGTAGATAGAGATTATAATGCAATTGAAATTAAAGATTCATTTGTGAATCCAGAAGAAGAAGAAGAAGTTAAGAAATTTTAAGAGTGTAAAATATTAAAAATCAAATAATTATAGTGCGATATGAAAATATCGTACTTTTTTTTTGAAAAAACTTTAAAAAATACTTGTAATTATTTGTTTTCTGTAGTATAATTGCATCTCGTTACTCAAATACAGTTTGAACTAACTAAAGATTGCCACTGAAAAATTATAACTGGTGGTGATACAAATAAAGACCCCGACATGAAAAAACGAAGTCGGGCCATTAAAAACAATTAATTAATAAATTATTATGAGCACAGAAAAAATCTCAGTATTAGAAGCAATGCTTTCTCAATACGAAAAAGCAACAACATTCACAAGTGAAAACACTTTTGACTTAAAAAATTATTTTACAACTTACTTACCTGATGGTGTAGATAGTAAAATGTCGGCTATTAGAATTTTACCAGTAAACGGTTCACCTTTTCAAGAGGTTCACGTACACAGCGCAAAAGTTGATGGTAAAAACCGTAAATTCACTTGTATTAGTCATTTAAATGATGAACCATGTCCTTTCTGCGAAGCAAGAGAGAAATTATTAGCGTCTGGTGAAAAATCTGACGAAGAATTAGCAAAAAGCTATAAAGCTAGGCTAATGTATGTCGTTAAAGTAATTGACAGAGAAAAAGAAGAAGAAGGACCAAAATTCTGGAGATTCCCAATTAACTACAAAAAAGATGGTGTCATGGATAAAATCATGAGTTCTATTAAAATGCTTAATGGTGGTAAAGGTGAAAATGTTACCGATATCGAAGATGGTAGAGATTTAACCCTTAGTATTGTAAGAGTTAAGAACCCAAGAGGTGGTACATACCCAGCAGTTAATAATGTAGGGACTTCGGATAAAAAACCAGTAAGTACTGATGCGGAATTATCTAAAAAGTGGTTAGAAGACAAAAAAACATGGCAAGATGTTTATTCAGTTAAAGATTATGATTATTTAAAATTAATTGTAATGGGTGAAATACCAGCTTGGAGTAAAAAACTTAAAACGTTTGTTGCTAAATCAAGTCTAACGACTGAAGACGAAGAAGATACTACTGAGAGTTTAGACTCAAAAGTGAGTATGGGTGCTGACGCACAAACAAAATCCGAAACACCAGTTGTAACTGAAGTAGTTGAAGATACGGAAAAAACGACGTATACTGCTCCAGTTGATAACGTAGAAGATGAAGAGGACGACGATTTACCATTTTAATTAACGGTAGATTAAATAATTAAGAATGAAGGGGGTGAGGTTACCTACCCCCTTATTTTGGCTCTAATAACTAGGTATAGACTCAAAATTAAATAAAACTCAGGGTATCGAAAAAATAATTATGGCTAAGAAACCAAGTAAACCAAGTAAAACGACTATAACAAAGACCGATTATAGTTTAGAAGATTTTAAAAAATCACAAGGCGTAGAAAAAACAATAAAAGATAAAGATTTAACGTGGATTCCATTATCAAAAGCATGGCATGATGCGATTAAATTACCAGGTTTCGCTAGAGGTTACGTAAACTCAGTTAGAGGTTACTCAAACACTGGCAAATCAACTGCTTTTTATGAAGCAATTGCTGGGGCACAACGAATTGGTGACTTACCAGTTATATTTGAAACAGAAGGTAATTTTAATTGGGCGCACGCTAAAATGTGCGGTGTGCAATTTGAAGAGTTAGTCGATGAGAGTACGGGTGAAATCACTTATGGTGGTAAATTTTTAATTATGCGTAATAAAGATTTACTTGAAAGGTATCAAAATTACGACCACCAACATAGTAAAGCTGTCTCAAAACCAATGCGGTATGAACCAGTTTTAGAAGACATTGCTTTATATATGACAGAATTATTAGATTTACAAGCCGAAGGTAAGTTAAAAGAAAACTTATGTTTCCTATGGGATTCAATCGGAACCTTAAATGGTTTTAAATCTGCAATATCTAAAACAACTAACAATATGTGGAACGCTGGCTCAATGAAAGTATTCCAAGCGATTGTTAATTTTAGAATACCAACATCTAGGAGAGAAGATAGTGAATTTACAAACACATTTATTTGTGTACAGAAAATTTGGTATGATAGTATGAATATGAAAATTAAACACAGTTGTGGTGAATTCATGTTCTTTAACTCACGACTAATAGTCCATTTAGGTGGTATTATTTCACATGGTACGGCTAAACTTAAAGCAACAGCTTTAGGTAATGATTTCCAATATGGAACTGAAGTTAAAATAAATTGTGAGAAGAACCATATTAATGGGATTGAGAAGAAAGGTAAAATCGCTTCAACACCACATGGTTTTTGGAATCCAGATGAATTAGATGCGTATAAGAAAGAAAAAAGAGATTTTATACACGATAATTTAAATGTTGAATATGGTACTGAAATAGAATATTCAGTAGAAGAAGGAGAAAAATCTATTGAAGATTTCAGTGGAAAGTAATTATTAACCTTTAAATAAAAAGCATTATGGCTAATAATAGGCCAAGAAAAAATAATATTGTTAGTGACACTAGGAATATATTACTTGTTGATGGAAACGCTCTATTTAAGATGGGATTTTTTGGAGCTAAAGACATGTTTACTAGGGATGGTAAACATATTGGTGGATTATTCACCTTTATAACCATCCTTAGAAAACTTCTTGAACAAAAACTTTATCATAGAGTCTTTGTCTTTTGGGATGGTAAATTTAGTGGTAAAATGAGGTGGGAATTATACTCAGATTACAAGGTAGACCGAAATAAAGATTACATCAATGGAACGCACCCAGTTGACATACAAGAGGTAACAGAAAAATTTTTAATAAGACAATATTTAGAGGAATTATGTATCCGACAAATGATAGATAATAGTGAGGTTGGTGTTGAAGCTGACGATTTTATTGCTTATTATTGTAAAACTAAAGACGCTAACGAAAAAATAACTATTTGTACAACAGATAGAGATTTAGCTCAATTAATAAATGAGGACGTTAGAATTTATTTTTGTGATAGAAAAATTAAAGATTATGTCACATTAGAGAATTATCATGAATATTTCCCACATCATCAATCAAATAGTAAATTAATTAAAATAATTGCTGGTGATACTAGTGATTGTATAAAGGGTATAAGTGGTGTTAAAGAACCTACTTTATTAAAACATTTCCCTCAACTAGCCGAAAGAGAAACGTCTTTAGAAGAAATACTTACATTAGCTAAAGAGCAACAGGAATTACGAAAAAAAGAAAAGAAAAAACCTCTCAAGGCATTAACAAATATAATTGAATCTAACACTAACGGTGTACAAGGTAATGACATTTATAAAATAAATGAAATTATAATCAATTTAAGTAGACCTTTGATTGATAAAACAAACCGAGAACTGTTAAAATACAATAAGGGACCGATGGGCGATTTTGAAGAGCGGGGCATTAAAAACGTTTATACATATATGAAACGTGATGGTGTTGCAAAACAAATTGAATCATTTAGTACCAATTATCTTCTTCCTTTTAAACGATTAATAGAACGAGAAAGGAAAGAGACCAATAAAGTAGTGAAGTAATAAAAAATTAATTATGGGCAAAAGAACCGACATTGTGAAACCATTTGAATTTTCATTGAAAATCAATAATCACATTATATGTCAAAGATTTTTTAGTATCAAAAATTATAATAGTGATAGTAGAGAATCTTTAGAGATTAAAGACATGATGAGTGACATCATGGGAGTAAACCAAGAATTAGTATTAGGCCTTATACCTGAATTTTTCAAGTACCAATGTATTGATAATTCATATAAACCTTACAGTTTACAAAATAACAATTTATACAATAAAGATGATGAATTCATATTAGTGATTTCAAAAAATAATGTGAATAAATTGAAAAATAAAGATGGCCAATTTGATATTGACGATTTAAAAAGAGAAGTGATAGCTTCAGGAAGTTTTGATGGTAATTTATTCCATCCAAATGTGAGGTATGAGATTGATATTAGAGGTATTATTCCAGATATTATTAACGTAATATCAAAATACTTGAGTATGAGGGATTATACGCATTACTACGGTGATGTTAAATTAACCAGAAACAACAGACTAAGTGTACGTGACTTAGAAATGATACAACAAGATTAAGCTATGAGTGACATCAACAAGACAGATGGTTTTGGGTTTCTAGGAATCCCTTACCAAAGAAGACTCATAACTCAATTAATTACAGACCATAAATTTGCTACAAATATAATGGAGATAGTAGACCCAAACTATTTCACTGATATGTATTTGAAAATAATAGCAAATGAAATTAAAAATGCGTTTGACGCTGATGAAGTTATCCCAGACATCGACAGTTTAGAATTTAGATTAAATAGTCGAAAAGATAACGAAGTAACTAGACTTTATATCAAAGCGCAATTAGACGAAATTAAAGATGGTAACTTGAACGATTCAGATTATGTTCAAGAAATGGCCATGAAATTTTGTAAACAACAAGAATTAAAGACATCAGTTCGTGAGATTCAAGAAATTATCGATAATGGTGATTTAGATTCATATCCAGAATGTGAAGAAATAATGAAAAGAGCGTTAGAAGTTGGAACTGATAAAGATTCTGGAATTGACGTGTTTTATGATATTGAATCTGTATTAGAAGATAACTTTAGACAACCAATACCTACTGGTATTACAGGTTTAGACGACAAAATGAATGGTGGGTTAGCCAAAGGTGAGTTAGGAGTTATACTAGCACCATTCGGTGTAGGGAAAACAACTATGATTACTAAAATAGCCAATGAAGCGTTTAATCATGGTCATAAAGTACTTCAAGTGTTTTTTGAAGATATGCCTAAAGTAATTCAAAGAAAACATTTATCATGTTGGACTGAAATACCCCAAAATGATTTACCATTAACAGTTAACAGGCCGATAATTGATGAAGTCATGAAAACTAAAAACGATGGTAAAGGGTATTTGGAATTGAAAAAGTTCCCTAGTGATGGAACGACAATCCCAATGATTAAAAATTATATTAGAAAACTAACCGCTTCTGGTAGAAAACCAGATATAATTTTACTTGATTATATTGATTGCGTATCCCCAACTAAACATTTTGACAAGGGTTATGAAGCCGAAGGTCCGATTATGAGACAATTCGAATCTTTATTGGCTGAATTCGATATGGTGGGTTGGACAGCAATTCAAGGTAATAGAAGCTCAATAAACGCTGAAAACGTTGATTCAAGTATGATTGGTGGGTCAATCAAGAAAGGTCAAATAGGACATTTCATTGTTTCAATAGCTAAAGATTTAGACCAAAAAGAAAGCGGTAGAGCCAATATGGCGATATTAAAATCTAGATTTGGTGTGGATGGTATTATTTTTACTGATGTGATATTTGATAATGCTAAAATACAAATAACTATTGATGAAGGTAAAGTGTTAAAAGCTTCAGAAATGGATGAATATAAAAATGGTCAAGTCAAAGAGAGGATGAAAGATTTATTTTCACAATATGATACAAAAAAAGACGACCTAATATCATCTGAGGTTGATAAAAAAGAAAAAATAGAAGAAAATAAAGAATAATATGAGTATATATAACGATAAAAAAAGAAGTGAGTATTTTAATGGTGATAGTTTAGCTGTAAACGTATGGGAAGATAAATATAAACTTGGTGAAGAAGGTACATCAAATGAAGAAATCACACCAAATGATATGCACCTTCGAATGGCTAAGGAATTTGCTAGAGTTGACGCTAATTACCAAATCAATGAAATTTTAAGTGATGATATTCAAAATATTAGCAAATATGGTTTAAGACGTGGTGATTTAACTGTTAAAACTATCTATAATTTATTTAAAAACTTTGGTTATATAGTACCACAAGGTTCAATAATGTCACAATTAGGTAATAATGAGCAAATCGGTTCATTATCTAATTGTTTCGTAATTGGACAACCAGAAGATAGTTATGGTGGGATTATGCTAAAAGACCAAGAATTGGTTCAATTAATGAAACGTAGAGGTGGTGTAGGGATTGATATTTCAACTCTTAGACCAAACACTACCCCCACATCGAATGCAGCGAAGAGTTCTACAGGTGCGGTATCCTTTATGGAGCGTTTTAGTAACTCGACTAGGGAAGTAGCTCAAAATGGTCGTAGAGGTGCTCTAATGCTCTCTATTGACGTTAGACACCCTGATGTGGCAGACTTTGTTACAATCAAAAATGATAGAACTAAAGTAACAGGGGCAAATATTTCAGTATCATTACGTGACGATTTTATGGAAGCGGTTAAGAAAGATGATGATTATATTTTACAATGGCCAATAGAAGTTGATACTAGATTTATATATCCATCTGAAGAATATAACGTTCTTGAAGAGAGAACGTTTTTTAATAAAGAAACAGATGTGGCTGAAACTGTTTGGATTAAAAAAATAAGAGCAAAAGAATTATATGATTTAATTATCGAGAATGCATGGGACAATGCTGAACCAGGTCAAATATTCATTGATAGACATTGGAATTATAGCCCAGATGGTATATATCCAGAATATAGAGGTATTACGACCAATCCTTGTGGGGAGATTTTTATGCAACCTTATGACGCATGTAGATTAATGGCAATAAACTTTTATTCATTTGTTAATAATAAATTTACAAACAAAGCGGAAATTGATTATGATAAGTTATATGAAGTGGCTTACGAGCAACAAAGGTTGGCTGACAATTTAGTTGATTTAGAATTAGAAAAAATCGATAGAATCATCAATAAAATAAAGTCTGACCCAGAAACTGAAGAATCTAGAGTTACTGAATTAAATTTATGGTCTAGAATTCATAAAGTAGCGGCTTCTGGTCGTAGAACTGGATGTGGATTTACTGGTTTAGGTGATATGATTGCTGGAATGGGTGTAGATTATGATTCAGTTGAAGGTAAAGAAATTATCGACAAGGTAATGAAAGTGAAAATGTTAGGTGAATTAGATTGTACTATTGATTTAGCGATTTTAAGAGGTAGTTTTGAAAATTATGACCATTCAATTGAATATGTTAATGGAGTTGGAACGAATGATTTCTTTAAATTTCTTAAAAAGTCTTTCAAATCCCAATACACTAGAATGATTGAGAAAGGTAGAAGAAATGTATCTTGGTCAACTGTTGCGCCAACTGGAAGTGTTAGTATTTTAACACAAACAACATCTGGATTGGAACCTGTTTTTTCAGTTTTTCCATATCTTAGACGTAAAAAACTTAACCCACAAGATGTTGGGATTAGAGTTGATTTTACTGACGAGAATGGTGACCAATGGCAAGAATTTTCAGTAACCCATAAAGGGCTTATGGATTATATTAGAGTTAACTTCGTAAATAGTGAAATCATTAATCTTTATGATAAAATAGATAAAACTAAAGAAGAAGAAGAAGAGTTGGTTAATTTGGTAGTTGATTTTATCAACAACAATGAAAATCCATATAGCAATAGTAGTGCAAATGACATTGATTGGATTAGTAGAGTTGAAATTCAAAGTATTATTCAAAAATACACAACCCACTCAATTAGTTCAACTATTAATTTACCAAGTGATGTAACCAAAGAAGAAGTATCTGAAATATATATTAAATCTTGGGAAATGAACTTAAAAGGTGTTACTATATATCGTGATGGTTGTAGAAGTGGTGTTTTAGTAACTAAAAGTGAAGCTAAAGAAGATGATATCGTTTACACCAACGCCCCTAAAAGACCTGAAAAATTGGAGTGTGAAATTTATCACCCTAAAGTTAAAGGTAATACATACACTGTAATAATTGGGTTACTTAATGGTAAGGTTTATGAAGTATTTGCCACTGATAAGGAAATTGGTAAAGGTTATGCTGAAGCTTATAATAAGAAAATTAAATCTGGGCACTATAATTTAATTACTAGAGATAGTGAGGAAATAATTCATGATAATATTAGTAGCAATATGAGTGATGAAGAAGAAATGTTCACTAGAGCGTTATCTGGAGCCTTAAGACATGGAATGCACGTTAAATATGGTGTAGAGATGTGTAATAACGGTAAAGGTGATATCACTTCATTTACGAAGGTTATTGCTAGAACACTAAAAAGATATATTGAGGATGGGACATCTTCAAGTAAAAAATGTCTAGATTGTGGTGCCAAAGATAGTATCATTTATGAAGAAGGGTGTCAACGTTGTAAAATCTGTGGTAGCTCAAAATGTGGTTAATATGGTAATTATTAAAACTTAGGTTTAAAAGAGTAAGGTGAAAACTTTACTCTTTTTTTTGTTTTTGTATATTTATAATTATATGGCAAATAAGAGTATAAATATTAACTTCCCATTTAAAGACAGCCCAAAAGGTTTCTTTTTAGATTTAAATACAGTGGATAGCAAAGCTATCAAAGCTGATTTAATTCATTTAATCTTAACCAATAAGGGTGAGCGTCTTTATTTACCTGATTTTGGGACCAATTTAAGAAAATATTTATTTGACCCTTATGATGGAATTACTGAAAGTGGGATAAAATCTGAAATCAGTGAAGCAATTAAAAAATACATCCCTAATTTAAAAGTAGACTCAATTACTTTTGAAGAAGCACCTCAAAGTCAATATGGTGCCGTTGTTAAATTAGAGTACACTATCACTGAAGATGTGTTTGAAACTAAAGATTTTATAATTATACAACTTTAACTTTATTTTCCTAAGTTTTTTATTATGTTATATTTATAATAAAAGATTTAACAATGGGAAAAGGTATCGCATACTCAAGTAGAAACTTTGCAGATGTAAGAACAGAATTAATAGATTTTGTAAAACAATATTATCCAGACATTTTATCGGACTTCAATGATGCATCAATAGGTATGTTATTAATTGAACTAAATGCTGCGGTTAGTGATATGCTTTCCGTAAATACCGATAGGATGTTTCAGGAAACTCAAATTGACTACGCACAACAAAAAAGTTCAGTTTTAGCCATGGCCAGAACATTTGGACTTAAAATTCCAGCTAAAAGACCATCAATAAGCATTGTAGATTTCTCGGTTACTGTCCCAGTACTTGGAGATACATTTGATATTAGGTATGCGCCATTAGTTAGAGTGGGGGCACAAGTCGCTGGTGGTGGTAAAGTATTTGAAACGATAGATGATATTGATTTCTCAAATCCTTTTACTACAGGTGGTTTACCTAATAGGTTAATATTACCTAATTTAGATAGTAATAACAATATTACCAATTATACTTTAACCAAAAGAGAAATTGTTTTAAATGGAGTTACCAAGACATTCAAGAAAACAATCTCAACAGCTGACATTATACCTTTTTATGAATTAGTATTACCAGATAATGATATTTTATCAATTACTTCAATCATAACTAAAAATGGTACCAACTATTCAACTGAACCAACCATTGACGAATTTTTAAATTTTGATAATAGATGGTTTGAAGTTGAAGCTTTAGCTGAAGACACTAAATTTATCGAAGATGTAAATGATAATTCAGATAATGCTGGTATTAGACCAGGTAAATGGGTTAGAATTACTAGAAAATTCATAAAAGAATACACTGATAACGGTTTCATGAAGCTTATTTTTGGTGGTGGTAGTTCAGACGTAACATCTTTATCAGAATTTAATGTTGATAATTCATTAACAGATAGAATTGGTGATTTCATTAATAATTTATCATTGGGTGAAACACTTAAAGCAAATACAACATTATTTGTACAATATAGAGTCGGTGGTGGGTCAAACACAAATTTAGGTTCAAATACAATCAAGACGACGAATTTAATTAATATGTTTGTGAATGGACCAATTGATGCAACCAATCTTTCGGTTAGACAATCATTGACGGTTAATAATCCAGTCCCAGCGTTAGGTGGTAGAGATGAACCTACTGTTGACGAAATTAGAAATTTAGTTAAATATAACTTCGCTTCACAAAATAGAGCTGTAACAATCAAAGATTACCAAGCTAGAGTTAGTCTTATGCCAGGTGAATTTGGTGTTCCATTTAGAAGTGGTGTATTCGAAGAACAAAATAAGATATTAATTTATATATTAGGTTTAGATAGTAGTAGTAAATTAACCAACTCATCAACCAGCACATTAAAACAAAATATTTCAAATTACTTAGCTGATTATAGAATGTTAAATGATTATGTAGCTATTGCTGATGGACAAATAGTTAATTTAGGGTTTGAATTTGATTTGTTGGTGGAAAAAGATTACCCACAATCACAAATCATTTCAAATGTAATTAATAATGTAAAAGATTTCATGGATATCAATAAACATTATATGGGTGAAAGCGTATATTTGGGTCAATTGATTGAAAATGTAAATAATGTTGGTGGTGTAACCAATGTAATAGATATTAGAGTTTTTAACAAAGTGGGTGAAGGTAAATATTCAATGAATGAAATTGAGCAACCTTATGATGATGAAACCACAAGACAAATTAGAATTTCAGATGAATACACATTATTTGGAAATCCTAAAAGTATGTTTGAAATTAAATACCCTGAAAAAGATATTACAGTAAGAGTAAAATAAAAAAATTATGGGTTGTGGATGTAAAGGTGATAAAATATCACCACAAATAGAAAATGAAGAAAAAAGTAAATCGTCATTGGCTAGTAAATTATTAAAAATACCAATTATTATTTTATTAAGCATTTTAATAATTGTTTTATCACCAATATTACTTATAATTTCTTGGTACATAGCATTTAGGGCTGTGTTTAGCGATAATTTTAATATAGTGAACTTCATATTAAAATATTTTAAAAAGGCACCACCTAATGAAGAATTTAGTGAAGATGAATTAGACGACGATGACTATGAAATCGTTGGTGTAGATGTAATAACATAAATAAATGGCAAAAAATATAAGGATACGTACAAACCCTAATGGCGGTGATTCACATGTAAAAATTCAATTAAATCAAGACTTTGATTTTCTTGAAATTTTATCATTAAAGATATCACAAGAAGATGTATACCGTAGTTTCTATTCGGATTATGGTGTTGTGGTTGGGCGTGTTATAATGAATAGTGGTGTTGGTGTTCCTAACGCTAGAATCTCCGTATTTATTCCATTGACTGACGATGATGCCGCAAACGAACAAATAACTCAACTTTACCCTTATAAAGATTTACAAGATGTTAATTCAGATGGTGTTAGGTATAATACACTACCTAAAGATGCTCAAGGTGAATGTCATGTACCAATTGGAACATTCCCAACAAAACGAGAGTTAGTTGATAATGAAGATTTGATGGCTGTATATCAAAAATATTATAAATATACAACCACAACCAATGATGCTGGTGATTTTATGTTATTTGGAGTTCCAGTTGGAAACCATACAGTAAATGTTGATGTTGATTTATCTGATATTGGTATATTTTCACAAAGACCTTATGATTTTATAGAACAAGGAAATCCTGAACGTTTATTCGATTCACCAACTAAATTTAGAACTAATACAAATTTGAATAATTTAACCCAAGTTAAAAACAGTCAAGTGGGTGTTAACGTAATACCATTTTGGGGTGAAAAGGAAAGTAATGAAGTGGGAATATCAAGAATCGACGTTGATTTAAATTATAATGTCAAACCTAAAGCTATTTTCATGGGGTCTATTTTTGGTGATAACGAAAAAAATAGCGTAAACAAAACTTGTACACCTAGAAAAAAATTAGGTAGAATTTGTGAAATTAATGAGGGTGAGGGTACCATACAAATGTTAAGAAAAGATTTATTTGGGCTTAATGAAAGGTTTGATGTTGATGGTGGTAGAGTTATTAATGAAAATGGTAGTTGGGCTTACCAAATACCAATGAATTTAGATTATGTGATAACCGATGAATTTGGAGAATTAATACCAACGGAAGATACTTCCAGAGGAATTCCAACTAGAGCTAATGTCCGTTTTAAAATAAATATGGATGAAACTGGTGATGAAGGTAGATTAAGGAGTAGAGCTAAATTTTTAGTACCTCATAATCCATCAACTACAAATGAAATAGATTACTCATTTGATGAGTCAACCCCTGATTCGCAATTTACTAATATATATTGGAACAAAATTTATACGGTTAAAAATTTCATATCTAGGTTTCAAAGAAATGGTAATAAACAAAATAGGAATTTCGTAGGTTTTAAAGATGTTGATGATTGTGTTGGAACTAAAACACCAATACCGTTTAATACCATCGATGGCGATTGGAATCCACTATTTGTTATATTATGTATTATTATCGAAATAATTGTAACATTAGCTAGAATTATCGCCATTTTTAAAAAAGTTAGATTACCATGTAATGGAAGCCTAATTAGAATTAGAGCTACTAATCCTAAAGGTGCTAGGCAATGGACAAAATGTACAAAATTAAATTTAGCTGAATCATTAAATGTTTATGAAATGGACTTTTATAATGATTGGTTAAATGGCTCATTATACGCTTATTTGTTTAAATATAAACGTAAAAAAAGTGATGAAAAATTTTGTGGTGATGGTGATGGTGATGGTAATAATAAGGTAATAAATAGTAATTCCTTTACTCGTTACGCATCTCAAGGAGTTCAATCTGCTGATGTTAAAAACGGGTTGATTGCTAGTTATGAGGATGAATTATTTTATAAACCTATGTCACCAGAAGGTTGGAAATTATACCCAACTGATTTACATTCTTTAGGTTCAGTTTTTAATTGTGATTGGCAAGCGAAATCAAAAATTAATCAAAAACTAACCCCAACCACATATCAATTTCCAAGTTGGGAAGATGTTAGCATATTATTTGATTTGACTTGTATTGGTGGTGTTAAAATAAACCAAGCGAATTCAATAAACATTAGACAAATGTGTGAAATTGGTGTTGATATTGAAGATGATACGGATAATATCATTAATGAAGAAGATTTAGAAGATGCATTGGTTAGAAATCAATTGATGATATTAAATGATGATAACTTCACTAATTTAGATGTGTCTCAAGTGGATTCATCATTTACTTCAAATGATTATACGGATTACAGACTATATGATGCATCAAAAGGGTTTTACCAATCCAATGGTAACTCATTTTATTATTATTTTGGTAGTAAACCAAATAATACAGCACTTGATTTAATGAATTCAAGATATTTCACTGATTGTACTAGAATCATAAAAAGTGATATTACGATTTTAGGTGTTGTAACTAATGTGTCAATAGTTAATGGTGGTAACGGTGCCATTGATATTACAGTTAATGGTGGTATATTACCATATACATATGAGTGGTATAAATTAGGTGGTGAAGAAGATGGAAGTGACCAATTATTAAGTCGTGGTGAAGAAGATATTTCTAATTTAAGCGGTGGTACTTATTATGTAAAAGTAAGAGATGATAATGGTGAGGGTGCGTTAGTTAAAAAAACATTTATAGTTGAAAACCTTAGAGCGTTATCAGCTAAAATAACAACTATTAATACAAATCAAATTAGTGCATCTAACGGTAAGATTAAAATAGAGTCAATCACAGGTGGAATTAAACCTTATAATGTGGAAATATCTGGGTCATTATCAACCCCATTAAATTTTAATGATATTTCATATTCATTATTTGTAAGTGATTTAGGATATGGTTCTTATACCGTTAAAATCACGGACACTGCTGGCACTGTTAAAGAATACGATGTGTTTATAAACATACCAGACGCAATAAATGTTTTTGAAATATCGAAATCTGACCCAAGTTGTATTGGATTTGGTGATGGTCGTCTTGTAATTGAAATAGATGGTGGTACACCAGATTTCAGTGTTCAACTTACGGACGGTATTTCAACCTATCAACCTAGTAACACTGGTGATACTAGATATACCTTTAGTGATTTAGCGTCAAACAATTATACGTTAACTGTTGTTGATTTATTTGACCAAACGGTAATTGAGGGTTATACAATAAATGAGCCTCTTGAATTATTATTAAGTTATTCTATAGTGGCCCCAACAACAGGGGTGTATTTATTATCAAACACAATTGCTGGGGTATCTTATAATCTTGAAAAGGAAGATGGTACTGTATTAGGAACAGAAATCGCCACGGGTAGTTCTATAACATGGTTTATATTCCCATTCACTGACACACCTGGGTCACAAGCAATCAGTCAATTTGGCTGTACAAGTAATTTATTATAAATATGGATGATAAAAAATTTAGATTAAATAGTGCCTCATCTCAAATAGCTATTAATGAGGATATCTTTGATAAGATTAATATCGAATCAAAGACCAATCCTATACCTGTTGGTGAAACCAATAAAGTATTAAATTTAGGTGAACAATTTAATCAAGAACGACAGGATTCTAAATTATATAGATTAACGGGTACATTTAACCCATTATTCACCAATGTCTTATTTAATACAACTGGTCCAAATAGTTGGACAACGTTTAATAGCGCAACTTTTAGAGATGGTACCTTTCCACCAGCAGCAACTCTTTCATTAAATGATGACGAGGATTTAACTTATAGAGAAGCGATTGCTAAATATCTAAAGGAAGAAAATGGTTGGTTTGGTTATTACAACCCAGACCCATCACAATTAACTTTATGTAATTGGGTTGATATGGAACCTAGACGTGAGTTATTCTCAATGGCACCTAGAAGTGGTGTTAAAAATTGGGAAGTTACCATAACTTACCCAGCCGAATTAGGTGGGCGAATAGGTGATTTTAACCACCCAATAGTGAAAGATGGTGGGTTATTATTAATCGACGTGTCAGTTTCAGTTATTGGTAATAGGAATATGCTAACATTCGCAACACCAGTTAAACATAATTTATCTCAAGGTGATAGCGTAAAATTAAAAGGGTTGAGATTAAGTGGTAATAATGGTGCGTTAAGCCCATATAATGGTGAATATAGTGTAATTAGATTAGGTAAAGATAATGGTGATGATATGAATTATTATTTTAGTGTAGATATAGGTGAATTAATTTCAATAGATACTGATTCACGAATAACTAGATTAGTAAATGGTAATGCGTCAGAATACTATTTTAGGGTTTTTAAAAAGATTAATACAAAGGTTGGTGTTATCGAAAATGATGATTATGAGATATACCCGTTAGCATTTGGGCAAACCATTTATGAAGATAAATCATATCAATTTGTTTTCAATGAAGATATTGACATATCAAATTTAATCGATAATAGAGGTAGACCATTGAGTGAAATATATATAACTATAATTAAAACTGATAGTGGTAATGTTTTTACACCTGTAAAATCAGGGGTTAAAATGCCTTACTTTCCCGATAATGATGGGGGTGTATCAGATATAAATAGGGTTACAAATAAAGTGACAAGTCATGAACCTTTACCTGATTCAGAGGGTGGTGTGACAATAGATGATGAAAATTTTTATGGTGATGTTGTGGAATATAACATATTAGAGTCTAAAGAAACGATTTTAGGTGACGTTTACCATAGATTCAATAGTTTATATAGGGAGAATGATGCTTCTGTTAGTGGTCAATCTTTAGGCGTTAGATATGAAGGTTATACATATAAACCACACCACAAAATAAAAATTAGAGAATATTCAAATTATATTGAACAAGGGACTTTTAATACTTTAGATAGACCAACATATTCAGATACTATTGGTGATGGGCGATATTTTTGGAGAGACCTTTTGGATATTGGATTAAATGATACTCAAGAGACTTTTTTAGATTACCCATTTTTAAATGGATGTCACTATATAAATAATTATATTACTTTACCATTGTTTAGGCAAGACCCCTTTGGTTTTTATAACTTGAGATGGGATGGATTCTCAGCAGATAAGCAAGGTATTCTAATGGATGATAAGTTAATTTTTAAAACCTCACAAGATGTCTGTTAATAAATTTAAATTAAGGTTAGTCGATTTTGAAAATGACGATAAATTGAAAATCCCATTATCATTGGATTTCAATTCTGTAGACCAAGCGGAAATAGTTAATAGGGAATTTATTTCAGTTGAAACTGAAAAAGCGATAAACCCAATAGTTGATTATGAAAAAGTTAGGTTCACCCCAATATTTAATAGGTTATCTAATGGACCGATTGCATTAGTTGGGGATATAAGATTTAAATTAAATTTTTTAATTAATGATACATACCCTAGTACTACTCATTATAGTGACATTGGTTTTGTTGATGAAGATATACAATTTAGAAAAAATAGGTTTTTAAACTCTTTTTTGAGATTGAGTTTTTATGATTCGGATATACCAACCAATCAAAATTTAGTGTCATTTATTACTATTTATTCTAAAGTCACACCTGAAGATATTATAGAGTTCACAGATGACTCAGGTAATGTGAGAGTTGGTTCTGGATTACCGTTAACTGCAACTGATTTTATTGTTAGATATAGATTAAATAACCCAATAACAAACCCTGAAGGGGTTGCTGAAGGGTTTTATATATATCATTTTAAGAGTGAAATTAATTCAGATATACCAACAGCTTTATATATGAAAGCTGAATTTAATAATGCGGCCACAGGTAAAAGTACTAAATTTATCACAACAAACGAATTATTAGATATTAATTCTGTGATTAAAAAATTACATGTAAGGTATTTATTAACAAGGGATGCTACGGGATATTATTATACAATAGATAAAACTTATAATAATGCGTCAAATATAACTGAATCTAGTACAGGGGTTGATTTAAATTTATATGAAATAAGGGTTAATTAATGGAAATAATTAAAAGGAGAATAATATTTAGTGAATTAGAAGATAATATTTATCTTAAAGTTCCATTATATCAAAATATTGATAATATGGGGTTAAGAACTGATATGCCTTTTGGTACCAATATAATTACAGAATTAATTAATGACCATTTTAGACAAGGTGGTATAATTATTAGTACTTCAGATTCTAAATTATCTCAATTGAAATCTTATGATGAAGATGAACAATATAAGGTTGATTTTAACATCAAAAGGGAAAATTACGTAAATTATCTTGGTGAGCCGATTATTGGTGTAGATAGGGTAACAAATATAAGTGGTGAAACCGTTACTTATGTTTTTGACGCAGTTAGAGATTCATTTATTGGTACCACAGGACAAACGACAGGTATTTTATATCAGGATAATCCAATTGATGATGTAGATATTCCAGACGAATTAGATAGTGATGTGACGCAAACAAGGGTACAATATAAAAGCGAAGGGTGGAACCAAAGAAACACATCATTAGACCCTCAAATACAAGAAGAATATTTATTAGGTATTATTAGTGAACCAGAAGTGGAAAGTGATGTATTTATAGATAGGAGTACTTTTAGTGTATTAGACACACATTTAAGGTTATCTGAAGTAGAAAGTTTAGACCATTTAACTAGATATGGTAATGGGTTTTATAATATTAATAGAGATTAAAAATAAATAAATTATGGCAGTAGGAAATTACGGGACAATTAGGCCAGCAGATGTATCATTAGATGATATTGAGGTTTTCTTGCATTATACACCATCTAGAAATGAATTAGGTGACACTACATTAACAAAATTAAATACTGGGGATGTTTTATCACAAATGAATAACCCCAACAACGCTGGGGTTGTTGAAATTTTTGGTGGGATGTACACATTAACATTACCTAAAACAGTTTTTAGTGAAAAGGGTATATACACAATATCAATAAAACCAATTGAAATTAGAACTAAAATAATAGATTGTGGTGTATTAGCAGCTAAATCAGATGTTAAAGGGTTGATATTTGATACCGCTTCTGCGACTTTAAATGGACAATTCTCATCAAGATTTAGAAATAATGGGTTAGTTGGTTATAGAATAGAATATTTAAGTAGTGATAACGCTGATGGTGATGTTAAAGTTAGAAATTTCTTTAGAATAATCACATCAAATAATAGAGTGGATGTGGTTAATCAAAATTTAACCAACACCAATCAAAAGGCTGTTAGATATAATTTTAATGATAATTCGACTTTGGTTTTCTGTACAGTAACTCCAAGTTCAAGTTCTAACGTAAAACCTAATGTTTTACCATTTATTGGTGAACCTAATCAGGATGTAATTATTTCCAATACATTTTTTAACCCAATCCAAATTGAAATTGAAATGGTTGAACATGATATTGAGACCATTGCATATGGTATATATGGACCACAAAGTAAATCAATGGAAGATGGTGTATTTACTAATTACACATTTGATAAAGAAATTTATAAACAATATAATTTATTTGAGATTAAAGATGAATTCACAGGTGAACCTTTATTTGAAATAAGAGAACCTAAAACGAATATTGATTTTAGTAAAGATTTTGATGATATAAGTAACGTATAATATGGCGAATAAAATTAAAGTAGTAGGTTATGCTAAAAAAGAAGTTTTTGGCAACGGTATAGAGTATCGAAATTTTTCACCAGATTTGGTGGGAAATCAATTTGGTGCGGCTGAAGGGACGCCTATTTTTACTTCTGGTAGCTTTAATATTTCAACCAACATTGAAGGTAAAATTGATAAAACCTTTGTAACCAACGAATTTAGTAATTTTTCATCTTTAGAAACCTTAAATCTAGATTCAACATTAGAAAGTATTTTCACTAAGTATTCTAAAAATGCGAAACTTAATTTAGATTATACGGACGCTTTAACGTTTGCGTTTTTTGGGTCGTTAAGAGAATATATTAGAGTTTCGTTAGAAAATATAATTATAAAATGGCCAGCTTCATTATACATTAGGGAAGTTGATAACACTAACCCTTCATTAACAGGTAATACAGTAATCAATTACGTATATAACGCAACAAACAATACGAGTACATTTGAAATTGATACGGCAAGAATTGAAAACAATTTTAATATTAATTTTTTAAGTGGTGGTACAATTGAAAATACTTTCAATGAAAGTAATACTTTAAGAAATTTAGTTTTAAATTATAATAACTATTCAATTTCAACTTCAGGTGGTACATACTCAATAACAAATTTAATTGGGGCTTCAGGTTTAACGAATTCGAGTATTTCAGTTACCGTAGCTGGGAACCCATTCCCTAATTATAGTTCTTATATTATAAATTATCATGTAAAACCTAACGATACTAAAGTTGAAGAATTCTTCTTTAATTTAAATGAGTTTGAAAATAATTTATTAAATCGTTTAACAATTCCAGAATATACTAGTAATTTTAAAGTTTATAATGAAAGCGAAACTGGTGATATTATTGAAACTGTTAGAAAATTAACGTGGCCAATATCTGATGGGTACAACATTGACTTTAATTCAATATCATACGCTAATTTTGTCACTCAATTATTAGAGATAGCGGATATAAACGATAATTCTAAATCTAATTTAATGGTTAGATTCTTAGTTTCAACATCAATCTCTGAATTTGATAGTGTCGCTGATATCAACGGTTCATACCCAGATTCAAACGGTCAAAAAATGACCAACACTCTTAAAATTTATGGTAGAGAATTTGATGAAGTTAAAAAATATTCAGATGGTATCAGATTTGCTAATACAGTTACATATGATAAGAAAAATAACACACCTGATGCCGTACTTAAAAACCTTGCAAGAGTTTTAGGTTGGGAATTAACTACTTCAATATCACAAGTTGATGTTTTGAGTAACTTTTTATCATTAAATAATAATTATTATGATGGACATTCTAGAGGTTACAGCGATGCTGAAGCCGAAATTGAATTATGGAGACGAATTGTACTCAACACACCTTGGATTTGGAAGTCTAAGGGTACTAGGAAGGCGATTGAGTTCTTATTTAAGTTCATAGGTGCCCCAGATGGTTTAGTGGCCTTTAACGAGTATCTATATGTTGCTGATAACTCAGTAGACGTTACCTTGGTAACTGAAATGATGGAGTTTTTCAATGATACTAGTGATTTATCAACAATAAATATTGATTCAGATGGATTCCCAAAAGTGTTCCCTGATACACCAGAAATGTATTTTCAAAAAGCTGGTTTATGGTATAGACAAACAGGTGGTCCTACCCCAGACATTGATATTTTAGCTGGTAATAACCCACACATTGGACCTTATGATGGTGGTCAAGCGTATATAGACCAATTTAGAGGATGTTTAGTCCCTAATTATAGTGCTAGTACAGCTGAAGAAGTAAATATTGACGCTGAAGTTAACTTATTTACAAATTATGGTAACGGTACATTCGATGAATGTTGTGATGCTGACGCTTTAGTGGTTCTTGACACCTACAACGATAGTTACTTCCAAACTGCATTAAACACTAATTTAAGTAAAATATATGATAATAATCCAGTTGTAGGTTGTGGTGTAGAAACTAGTTGGACGTTAAAAGCTTCGTTAACTGGTGAGACTTTTTATAATGAGGTTATTTATACAAGTAGTGGTGCTACTACTGGTGCTACTACTAATCAATTATCTGCTATAACAGAAAGTGATTATGTTAATGCGTTAACTAATTTTATGACTACAGGTACAACGGGTACTATATTAACTGACGCTACATATGTATATTATAGTGGTGATTCTACATTTACGATAATAAGTACGGGTAGTTGTGAAAGTGAATTAGTGGATACTTATTTTAAGATTGATTTATGTCTTTCATCAGCCTATAATTGTGAAGATGTAACGGTTTCTGGGTTAATTGCATTTAATGTTAGTTTACTAACAACTGATGCGTGTGAAGCAAAAGAGGCTTATCCATTAAGTAACACTTATTATCACGATGGAGTTGGTACGTTACCAACTACTGGTGATACAGTTTATTCTGATATAAATGGAATAACATCTGTAAGTCACCCATCACCTACTCATGTTTACATGGGTGGTAATTTCGTTGATGTAGCTAACTGGTTACAAACAGACGTTAATGGTGTGAGAGAGGAAATTATATGCCCAGTAATAACTTGTACAGCGGAAATTGGTGCAACCACAACTTTACTGAATGGTGTTAATTACGATACTTTTTATTTAAGAGGTTTAACAGAATTAAATTCTGTAACATTTAATTACCGATTAACAAATTTACAATTATTACCAAATAGTACCGCTAACCCAATTATATTTGATAGTTTAGGTCATATAATTCCTATCACAATGGGGGACCCATCATTCAATATAACTAATAGGATTGATGATAGTACAGATGTATATGATTACACAGCAAGTATTAACCCAAGAGGTACCTTTGACCCATCAATCGAGGGGTATAGCGTAGAAGTTACTGTACTGTCATTGGATAAAGATTGTTTAACTGGACCACAAACAATAACTTTTAATATTGGTATAACCAACTAATATAATAAACTAATAAATGAATATATCAGGAACAACAAATACATGTCAAATATTAACCAACACACCGTTTGTGTTGTCAGGTTTATCACAAACCAACTTATCAACTATTAACATAACTGATGATAATGGTTTAGACGTTTCTGAATGTTTTGGTATTACATCAAAAATAGTAGTGGTTAGTGGTGATAACGTTACTTTGACTGGTGATTGTAATACTAGTTTAGAAATTACGGTAACAGAAGGTGTTATAAATGAAGTTGAATGTTTATACACTGGTATTACAGAACAACAAGATGGTACACTTTTATTTGAATTCGTAGATGGTACGATATCAGACAATATTCACCCTGAATGTTGTATAGCGTTAGAGGGTGTACCTGAAATAGGCCCTAAACAATATTATGTTTGTAGGACTATCCCAGTAATAGATACTACAGATTGTGCTAATTATTCACCTACAAATACAGTTGATGGAAATGGTTATGAAGAATTTACTTTTGTAACAGGTGGCACAGTAACGACAGTTCCTAGTGTTGATTGTTGTTATGCTTATGGATTTGTTGAAGATAGTTCTGCTAGTCCAATTAAATGCATCAAATTTGTTGAGCCAAACCCATGTGAAGGGTTGGAAATTGTTGAACCAGTTCCACAATATGGTGACATAACATTTGTAAATCCAACAACAGGTGTAGAAACTGTATTGGTACCAACATCGGAATGTTGTACATCTTTAGGTTATAGTTATGAAATTAGTGGAACTAAATATAAGTGTTTTAATTCAATAACACCACCACCAACGGTAAGTATAACAAATGACTCATGTTGTTTCGAAACATCTTCAGATAAATATCAAACATGGGCAATTAATTTAACCCCAGCAGCCCCAGTTGGGTCTGGAGTG
>TARA_R110000796_G_scaffold205698_4_pt1 | contig 53102 bp, 51 predicted proteins | sample TARA_R110000796 | Tara Oceans TARA_R110000796 (sample SAMEA4397815) | marine metagenome | biome: Polar Biome; feature: [SRF] surface water layer (ENVO:00010504); material: water (ENVO:00002006), including particulate matter (ENVO:01000060) such as... | depth 5 m
CCATCAGTTCCAGCTGCGATAGTCTGAGCGCTTCGGTTATCGAGCGACCGCGACCGTCGCTGAAAAATCCGTTGATCAGTCGTTCTGTGGCGCGATAATCATCCGGCGCAGGCCAGTGGCTGGCCAGTACCGAACGCCCGCCCGCTCCGATGAAGGATCGGACCAGACCGTCCAGAGCGGTTCCGCCGCCGCTGCTGACACCCGCGTTACGGGTTGCCGCGATGCTCGCCTTGCCCGCTGTATCGCAGGCGGAGAGAATGACGATATCTGCGTCGAGTTTGAGATCAAAAATTTCATCAAAGGCGAGAAGCCCGTCTGAACCCTGTTCCCCGAAAGACGTCAGTAGCGCCGGCTTTGCCGGGCAGGACGGATTAGGAGCTGTGACCAGACCGTGGGTTGCAAAATGCAGGATGCGATAGTCGCTGATTTTGTCGTTCGACAGGATCGCGGTATCGGTGAAGGCCGCTCCGGTCAGGATATCGGAAGTTCCCGCGCCGACCAGAGACTGGGCTTCGCGCAGTTCGCGATCGGAGATCGGACTGTCCCACTGGCTGAGTGGCCATTGGCACTTGGCGTTCATATTCTGGGAGCCGCCCCGGATACCGGTCGCTTTGGCACCCGGTAATATTGGCAGGTTCTTGCCCAGACCGAGATATTGTCGAGAGGCACTCGACTGGGGAGCCTGACGGGCATCGGCGAAGGCCCGTGCGGAAACCGCGGTGCTGATATCGAGATTCCTGCCAAGCCATTTGACACCGGAGAAATCGAACGGATCGCTATCGGCCGCTTCGCTTTCTGCAAGATATCGCGAGACCGAGGCATCATCGGCAACGAGCAGATTGATCGGCAACCGGAGCATGGCGCCATCCGGTTCGAATATCAGATGTTTCTTGCCTGCAAGCCGATCCGAAACCGGTTCGAAAAGATCGGTATACAGCGCGCGGGATGCTTCGATATCGAAAGGATAGGTGACATATTGACCATTTTCATAGGCCGATATTGATGCGCGGAGCGTGTCGACCTTTCCGTCGAGTGTGCTCTCATCCAACGGTACACGGTACGTCTTCGCCTCTGTCTGATCCGAATAGAACATGAAAATATTGTCGCCGATGACCGTCAGACGCATATAGGCTTCGTCCGGTTGCAGGGTAGCGCGCAACTCGTCCAGGCCGAGAAAACGTGCGGCAACCGCCCGATATTGCGGGAATTCGGAAAGCCGGACCTGAGTGAGCTGCTGGCTCCGCTCCAGTGTTTCAATTTCGGCCGCGAGATCATTGCTTTTCTTGACAGTCGACGGCGACGGATCGGTTTTGTTCAAGGCCGCGAAACCGATCCGCAGTCGTTCGATGCTGCGCGCCAGATTGGTCGATTGCCTGAACAGACGCGCGGCATCATCTGTGCCCGCGCTTAGCTCACGCGAAAGGACCGCCTGTGTTTCTGCAACGCCCGGACGAACCAGGATCTGGGAAGCTTTGAAAAATTGTTCGGCCGCAGCCGGATCTGCAGCAAGAAGTCGGAAATAAGGCGTGAGCTGGTTCGCCATGCCCGAAATGGCACTCCGCTTGCCCAGCGAGTTTTCGACGACTTCACCATATAACCGGCGTGCTTCGGATTCTTCTCCATGCCGCAACAGAAAGGCTGCGAGCCGCGCCTTGGTGCCGTTGACGGCCCGCGTTTCCGGATATTGGATGTTCAGTAAATCGAGGCCGTCGCGGAGCAATTGTTCCGCTTCGCCCAAGTTGCCATCGGCTTCTGCAATCAGGGCCAGTTCGGAGAGTATCTGGACTCTCAGTCGTGTGATGGACGTGACCCGGCCATCGCGAACGGCGATGGCGCGGTTATAAGCGGTTATAAGCGCCTGACGTGCTGTCGTGCGATCGCCATTTATCCGCTGGGCCGTGCCCAAAAGTTGTAGGGCCTGTGCATCGATTATCTCGGAGCGCTCCTGCTCGCTCAATTTCGTTTCATTGACGAAGCCGAGCAGGCTGCGGGTACGCACGCTGCCGTTTATCCGGGTGGAGATCGGAGTGGTAATCTCGAGCCGCTCTGTCAGCGCGATTTGCTCCGCCTGCGACGTCTTTAGCGGGACGTTCAGCCGCTGGACTGCCGCATCAAACAGGCCCTGATTGAGCAGGTGCATGGCTTCAAAATTCCGTTGCAGCCGTTCGGTGACCGGATCAGCGTCGTTCCGCTGCCTGGCTTGCTCGAATAGTTCATTGGCTTCGGCAAATTCGCCCAGATTGGATTTTTGCAAAGCCCGGTTGATCAGATATTCGTCGGGGTTGATATCCTCCCCCTCCAGGCCGGAAGTGCGCTGTTGCAGGGTTTCGAAAAAGGCGGCGGCTTCGGCATAGTCGCCGCTGAGATTCCGCCTGTACCCTTCGGCCAGTGCCTGATCGGGTTTCAGGGTCGCCGCCTGAACCCGCGCAAAGGCAAATGGATCTTCGACGGAGGTTGAGGCGACATCGATTTTGCCTTCGACAATCGAGTCATTCAAGATGGATTTGAGCGCCAGCAACGTCGCACTGTCGTAAACGGCCAAGCCCTCTGCGACATAGGAAACGCCATTTTCCCGGCCAAGAAACTGTGAATAGGCTACCGGTTCTGTTGCCAGATGGCATTGGTTATGGCGAAATTCACCGATCGCTGTCGGCGTCCCGCTGGTGGTGCATGTCACCGGCTCGTTGCGATGGGGTGCAATGCGGTCAAGCAGGTTCTGCTCCGATGATCTGGACGAATAGACAAAACCGACCGGCCTTGCGGAATCGCGGCAGACGATTGCCCAGCTGCGGTCAAACATATCGGCTTTCGCCTTGTTCCCGATGCTGCGATCCTGCACCTGGCACAAAACGCCCTGACTGTTGCCTATAGGAAAGCTGTCACGCAACGAAACCGGCTTGCCCTGGGCAAAAGCAGTGACCGGGGTTGATGCCAACCCCAACGCCAATATTATTGAACCGATACTCGTCCGGTGCACGATATTCTCCCCACAATATTTGTGCATTGCCTTGTCCCCTCAGACTCCGGCAACCGCGATAGCGACCCTGATATTCCCTTAACTACACCAATTAGTTAGAGAATCCGAGTCTCGGATAGGAGAATATCGACTTTGATGTCGGATGGAGTGATGGTTGTCACATCACGGGACGTTTCTGACGCCAGTTTCCCCCGAAACCCGGAGGTTGCGATGGTTAAAAGCCGCGAAACTCTACAACATCGCTGATCGGGACGCGCGAGACGTCGAAATTGTTGATAGGAGCATCCGGGTCCCGATACCCAATCGCCATACCGCAAAAGAATATATGGTCGTCGCTGATGCCAAGCAATTCCCGCATATGGGTGCCGTACATTGCCCAGATTTCTTGCGAGCAGCTGTCGAGGCCTGCTTCGCGCAGCAACAGCATCACGGTCTGGAGCCACATGCCCATATCCGACCATTGCGGCGGCCCCATATATTTTCTGGTGTAGGTGAACAATTGCACCGGTGCGTCAAAACTGTCCCAGTTCCGCGCCATTTGTGCGATCCGCCCTGCGCTATCCCCTCGCTCCAGACCGATGCTGTTGAACATCTCCCGACCGACCGAGCGGCGCTGTTCTTCGTATCGGCCATCAAGATTTTTGGGGTAAATCGCATATTCCATATTTTCGCCCATCGGCGCCGTCGCGGCCTTGGCCTTGATGGCAGCGGTAATCCGGGTCAGCTCGTCGCCACCGACGATCACTGCGTTCCATGGCTGCGTGTTGCCACCGGAAGGAGAGCGCTGGGCCGTTTTCAGAACGCTTTCGAGGACGGCTTTGTCGACCGGCTTGTCGAGAAATTGGCGTATTGAGCGACGGGACGTGACAGCTTCGGTTACGTTCATTCACTCAATCCTCATCAAATAGCCCAGCCAGTTGTTCAACCATGGTTCCGCCGAGTTGCTCGGCATCCATGATCGTGACGGCTTTCTTGTAATAGCGGGTCACGTCATGGCCGATGCCGATGGCGACCAGTTGCACCGGCGAGCGGCTTTCGATCCATTCGATCACCTTGCGCAGATGGTTTTCCAGATAGGCGCCATGGTTGACCGACAGGGTGCTGTCATCGACCGGCGCACCATCCGAGATTACCATCAAAATGCGGCGTTCTTCGGGGCGGGCGATCAGCCGGCTATGCGCCCAGAGCAGGGCCTCGCCGTCGATATTTTCCTTGAGCAGGCCTTCGCGCATCATCAGGCCGAGATTTTTCTTGGCGTGGCGCCAGGGTTCGTCCGCCTTTTTGTAGACGATATGGCGCAGGTCGTTGAGCCGTCCGGGATTGGCCGGGCGATCCGCCGCAAGCCAGTCTTCGCGGGTCTGGCCGCCTTTCCAGGCGCGGGTGGTGAAGCCGAGGATTTCGGTTTTGACGCCGCAGCGTTCCAGCGTGCGCGCCATGATGTCGGCGGAAATCGCTGCAATGGATATCGGCCGACCGCGCATCGATCCGCTATTGTCGATCAGCAGGGTTACGACGGTGTCGCGGAAATCGGTTTCGCGTTCGATCTTGTAGGACAGACTGTGGGAGGGGTTGCTGACGACGCGGGCGAGGCGGGCGGCATCGAGCATGCCTTCTTCCTGATCGAAATCCCAGCTGCGGTTCTGCTGCGCCATCAGACGGCGTTGCAGCCGGTTGGCAAGCTTGGTCACCGCACCCTGCAAACTGGTCAGCTGCTGATCGAGAAAGGCGCGGAGCCGGGTCAGCTCCTCTTCATCGCAAAGTTCCGTGGCGCTGACCACCTCGTCATATTTCTCGATCCAGGCCGTATAGTTGAAACCGGGTGGCAGGTCGGACATGGCCCGATTGGGACGTACCGGCATCATGCCGTCGTCGCCGGCATCTCCCATTTCCTCTTCCGCGCCTTCTTCCAGTTCCTCGGCATTCTGGTCGCTTTCGCCGTCCTGGCTATCATCGTCCGATGGCTCCGACCGCATTTCGGACTCGCCCTGATCGCCGGTCGCTTCCTCGTCGGCGCCGTCATCCTGGCTATCGTCGCTGTCTTCATCGCTATCGTCGTCGTCGCTGTCGTCGGCCTCGGATTGATCATCGCTTTTGATCAGATCGAGATGCTGCAGCAACTGGGTCGACAATTTGGCAAAACTATTCTGGTCGTCGAGCGTCAGATTGAGGCCATCGAGATCCGCGCCGGCACTTTCCTCGATCCACTCGCGGAGCATGTCGAGACCCTTGATCGTCCCCGCTGGCGGTGCCTGTCCGGTGAGCTTTTCCCGAGCCAGCAAAGCCAGAGCGGTGGAAATAGGAACTTCATCGCGATTCTGTGCCCGCGCAATCGGATCGGAACGCATCCGCATTTCCAGCGCGGCGTTCAGATTCTCCTTGGCGCCAGCCATGACGCGTGAACCCAGTGCGTCGGTGCGAACCTGTTCGAGCGCATCGAAACAAGCGCGCGCCACTGCTTCCTGAGGCGCGTTCTTGCGGTGCATGGCTTCGTTGTGATGACGCAATTTCAGCGAGAAACTGTCGGCAAACCCGCGCGCTTCGGCGACTTGTGCCGGTGGCAGGTCGCGTGCCGGCATCGGCACCTTGAGGTGCTGACCGGCCTGTGAAGGCGCTTCGGCGGTATAGGCCAGCTCCAGGTCCGGATCTCCGGCAATAGAGCGCGCCGCGCCACCCAGCACGTCTTTAAGGTCATCAAGTTTGGAACGGTCAGCCATAGAAGCGAACAGCTTTAAGCGGAAAGACGAGGGGAATCAAAGGCCTAATTTCCTGCTTTTTTGTTAGGCTTAACAATAAGCCTAGCGATCCTGTCCGGAGGGCGCTTCCTCTTGCCGCCGTTCGATCGCCACACCGTCGCCATTGATTTTCAAATCAACCGGCACGCCGCCAATTTCGGTGCCGAGCCGCACACCGCTATCGCCGTTTATCCTGACCTCCGTATTCCCGATATCTACCGGAATATCTGGAATTTCCGGAAGATCAAGCGGGGTGACCGGTCCTTCGGGATCGGGCTTGTTGTCAGGCTTGGCGCTGCGAACGGCTTTCTTGGACTGGACAGCCTGCTGCATGAAGTCCTTCCAGATTTGTGCGGGCAGGCCGCCGCCGCTCACGCCTTTCAGCGGCGTATTGTCATCATTGCCGATCCAGACGCCGACCACCAGCCGGTCATCGCCGTCGCCCGCATAGCCGACAAACAGGGCGTCGCGATTATTCTGGCTGGTACCGGTCTTGCCGTAATTGGGGATCGTCAGCATCGCGCGGCGTCCGGTGCCGTCGTTGACCGCGGACCGCAGCAGCGCTTCCATATTGGCATGGATTCTGGATTCGAACCGCCCCGGCCAGTCGAACAGCCATTCAAACCAGGTCTGTTTCTCTCTCTTGAACGCATAAGGCTCCACCGGCCAGCTGTTACCCGCAACCCCTGCATAAGCAGCGGTAAGTTCCATCAGGTTCATCGTCGATGTGCCCAGCGCAAGGCTAGGGTCATCTTCGGCCAGCCGCGATTTGACGCCGAGATTGCGCGCTTCGCGGATCACGGCCTTGTCGCCGACCTGACCAAACAGGCGGACTGCTGCGACATTGCTCGACTTGGCGAATGCGTCTTTCAAACTGAGCGTGCCGCGATATTTTTCTCCTGCATTTTTTGGGAGATAGCCGCCCTTGGTGATCGGGCTGTCGTCGACCATGTCATCGGGGCTCATGCCCGCGCGGAGCGCGGCCAGCCAGACGAACAACTTGAAGGTAGAGCCCGGCTGGCGCTGGGCCTGGGTGACCCGGTTGAAAGCGGATTTTGCATAATCCTTGCCGCCGATCATCGCCACAACTTCCCCGTCCGGCCGCATGGCGACCAGAGCGACCTGCGCCTGACCGAGCGGCGCGCGCGCCACCGCGCGGCGGGCAATTTCCTGTAGCCGGGCGTCTAGGGTCGTGGCCAGGTTGAGGCTTTCATAGCTGAGGTCGGTCAGTTCCCGCGCTTGCGGCATGGCCCAATCGGCAAAATAGGTGCCGGTGGGCAGGGCGTTTTTGGCGCGGACATCCAGTCGGGCGATGCCGAGGCGATCGGCTTCTGTCTGGCTCAGATAGCCGGCGCTGACCATCGCTGCCTTGACGAGACTGGCGCGTTTCGCGGCCAGTTCGGGATTACGTGTCGGAGCGAGGCGGGATGGTGCCTGGACCAGCCCGGCCAGCATGATCGACTGTTTGAGCGTCAGTTTTTCTGGCTGACGATAATAATAATGCAGCGATGCGGCGCGCAGACCGTAGACATTGTCGCCGAAATAGACGTTGGACAGATAGCGCTCCAATATCTCGTCCTTGGTCAGCCAAGCCTCCAGCCAGAAGGCGATCAGCATCTCCCGCGCCTTGCGCGTCAGGCTGCGTTCCGGCGTCAGAAATGTGGTCTTGGCCAGTTGCTGGGTGATCGTGCTGCCGCCCTGGGTCATGCCGCTGCCGGAGATATTGCTCAACAGCGCGCGAGCGAACCCGCGCGGGTCAACGCCCCAGTGCGTATAGAAGCGCCGGTCCTCGATCGACATGAAGGCCTGCATCACATGATCGGGCAATTTTGCGACCTGGACAGGATCGTCAACAACCGCGCCATTGCGCGCGAACGGCTGTCCGTCGGAGGTCAGCAACGTGATTTGCGGCGGAACAATCGGTTGCAGGGATTTGGACAAAGGCGCGGTGATCGCAAGATAGGCGACCAGCAGGATGAATATGAACAGTGCTGCTGCCAAACCGCGACTGACCCACCACCATTTGCCACGCGGCTTTTTGAGCGGCGCAACCGGTTCTTCGATGCGCGGCGGGATGGCATCGCCATAGGGTTCGTAGAATGTGGTTTCGGCGGCTTTTCCCCGGCCGAAGGGCCAGTACCAGCGACGCTTTCGCTGTTGGGAGATATCAGGCTGCTCGTTCACCATTGCTGTGCTATACTAACAATACAGCTATGGCGAGTCTGTAAATTTGGCATCTGTTTCCCGCTGTCGCCAGAAGCGTTGCACATCGTGTCACGAGAGGAGCTACGCCTCAGCCTAGCCGCCCATTACGCTTTCCGGCAGATCTTCACCAAATACCCGCTGATAATATTCTGCCACCAGCATCCGTTCCGCTTCGTCGCATTTGTTGAGGAAGGAGAGGCGGAAGGCGAAGCCGATATTTTTGAAAATCGCGGCATTTTGTGCCCAGCTGATCACGGTCCGCGGACTCATCACCGTGGAAATGTCTCCGTTGACGAAGCCGTGCCGCGTCAGATCTGCGACCTTGATCATATTTTCGACCGTCTGGTCGCCAGCATCCGGTACTTTCGACAGGATCACTTTCGCTTCGGTAGCCGCAGGCAGATAGTTCAGGGTTACGACGATATTCCAGCGATCCATCTGGCCCTGGTTGATCTGTTGCGTGCCGTGATACAGCCCGCTGGTGTCGCCTAGGCCGACCGTGTTGGCGGTTGCGAACAGGCGGAAATAGGGGTTGGGGCGGATCACGCGGTTCTGGTCGAGCAGAGTCAGCTTGCCTTCCGCTTCCAAGATCCGCTGGATCACGAACATCACGTCGGGGCGACCGGCGTCATATTCGTCGAACACCAGAGCGGTCGGCGTCTGCAGTGCCCAAGGCAGCAGACCCTCGCGGAATTCGGTGACCTGCTGGCCATCCTTCAGGACAATCGCATCGCGTCCGACCAGATCGATCCGGCTGATATGTGCGTCGAGGTTGATCCGGATACAGGGCCAGTTGAGCCGTGCGGCAACCTGTTCGATATGGGTCGATTTTCCGGTGCCGTGATAGCCCTGGACCATCACCCGCCGGTTGAAAGCGAAGCCGGCGAGAATCGCCGTTGTGGTTTCCGGGTCGAAAACATAGGAAGGATCGAGATCGGGAACGCGTTCGTCCTTTTCACTGAACGCGGGGACCTGCATATCAAGATCAATCCCGAACATTTCGCGTGCATCGACCATCTTGTCGGGTGCATCCATTATGGTTTCGCCGCTGGTGTCGGAATTGGTATTTGGTATCTCAGTCATGTTCGCCCTTCGAAATTGCTCAGCCGTTAGCCCTAGCCCCTATCATCGGGCCTGTCGAAACACGTTCATCAAAATCGACAGGCGCCGAGGACGTGAAGCGTCCCTCGACAAGTTCAGGACCAACGGGAATTGGATTCTCATCGAAAATCCGGTGATTCCTTAAGCTGCGTATAGGCCTCAATCACATTTGCCAACTGTTTCTCGTGGCTGCGGTCGCCGCCGTTGCGATCGGGATGATATTTGCGGACCAGCGCCGAATAGGCGCGGCGGATGTCACTGCGGCCTATGGACCCGGCGTCACTGTCGCCAAGCCCTAGCGTCTTCAGCGCTTTCTGGTCGGCTCGGGACACAGCGGGTCCCGAGGTCTGGCGGCGGTTGAGACCGCCCGCAAATCGTGCGCCGATTGCATCGAGCGGGTCGGCAAAATCTGCCCATGCCGGTTGCGCGCCGGCTCCGCCGTCATAGACTCGTCGCGTCGAGTCCCACCCGCGCACCGGATGTTGCGCGTCGAAAATCTGCTCGGCATCCATTCCGGCGAAATAGTCATAGCCCTGATTAAACTCGCGAACATGATCGAGGCACAACCAGCGATATTCGCCGGGGCCGTCGGAGCTGCGGCTACTGCCATAGATGGGCGGCGCGCGAAATTCTCCGGCTTCGGGGCATCCCTCAATGGTGCAGGGCTGGCCATCGGTTTCGACGCGGCCATGAAAGCGGTTGGGTTTTCTTTTGGGAGAAACGGTCAATCTTGCTCCGTTGGTCCCGCGCTGTTCGAAGGACGGTTTGAAAGCCGTAAAGGCGCTTCGACAAGCGCAGCAAAAACGGCTAATATGATGAGTGAAAATGCAATATGGAGATTCGATGTCAAAAGGTCCAGTCCACAGCGAGATCGAAAAGCGGCTCACCGCCGAACTCTCGCCAAACTCGCTCAACGTCATCAACGATAGCGCCAGCCATCATGGCCATGCCGGAGACGACGGCAGCGGGGAATCGCATTTTACCGTCGAGATTGTTTGCGAGGCTTTTGCGGGACTGTCCCGTCTCAATCGCCAGCGGATGGTCAACAAGGCGCTCGGCGACATGATGCGCGACAAGGTGCACGCGATGGTGATCAAGGCCAAGTCTCCGGAGGAATAAATGACCAACATCGTGCAAACTATCACGCCCACCACCCACGATCTTGGCGAGTTTGAAGTTCGCCGCGTGCTGCCTTCGCGGCACCGCCGGATGGTCGGGCCGTTTATCTTTGTTGACGAATTTGGTCCGGCGATCCTGCCGGAAGGGCCGGGCATGGGCGTCCGCCCGCATCCGCATATCAATCTGGCGACGGTGACCTATTTGTTCGAAGGCGCGATTGATCATCGCGACAGCCTTGGCACATTCCAGACGATCCGCCCAGGCGCGGTGAACCTGATGACGGCGGGCAGGGGGATTGTCCATTCGGAACGCTCTCCGCTGGAAAACCGCGATCAAAAGAAGCCGATGTTCGGGATGCAGACATGGCTGGCATTGCCCGATGGGAAAGAAGAGATTGATCCGGCGTTCGAGAATGTCGGGGAGGATGATTTGCCCCTGATCGAGGACAATGGCGCAAAGGCGCGGATTATCATGGGGAGACTCTGGGGGCAGGTTGCCCCGACCACCTGCCACTCGCAGACCATCTATGCCGACATCCTGCTATCCGCCAATGGCGCGATCCCGATCGATGCCGAGGCCGACGAACGGGCGGTGATGCTGGTCGACGGCGACGGTGCGCTGGATGGCGTGCCGCTGGATAAATATACGCTTTATGTCATCGCGCCGGGGGCGAAAGTCTCTCTCTCGTCTCTTTCAGGCGGTCGTGCGATGCTGCTCGGCGGAGAGGCCTTTGCTACCGAACGGCATGTCTGGTGGAATTTTGTTTCCTCGAGCAAGGAGCGGATCAATCAGGCGAAGGCCGACTGGTTCGAGGGACGCTTTCCCAAGGTGCCGGGTGATCCGGACGAGTTTATTCCATTACCCGAGGGGCGGCCCAAAACGATTACGGATTAGCAAATCCTCACCCACAGGGAGAGGCAAGTGTAGCTTGTCCGCTTGCGGACTAGCGGAACTCGGTGAGGGGTTTCGCTTTATCGGGCGAGCAAAACCCCTCATCGACTGCGCCTAAGGCAATGAACTGCCAAGGCTTGTTGCCTCTCCCTATGGGAGAGGAAAATCCAAAATTTCTACTCCCCAAGCCACTCGAGCCAAGCGCCGTGGGCATGGGCGCTGCCCAGTAGCGTCGGTTGCTCGCCCCCCGGCCAGTAGCGGATGGTCAGTTCGTGTCGGAAGGTCTTGCGGTTAGTCTCCAGCGACATCCACGCGAGCGGCCTGTCCGCGGTCGCCGCTTTGCCGGCCGTCTCCATCGCCGCCGTAATCCGGTCCTTGGTCGGCTGGGGCAGATATTGCCAGACGATCGAATGTATCAACACCCGGGTCACGCCGCTTTCCTGCGGCCGGGTCAGCTGCTCTTCGGTCCAGTCGGCGGCATCGGCCTTCACCAGATCGGGTGCTTCCTGTTTAGCCAGAGTGATGGATGCTCCCATGCGTTCGAAGCGGGCGGGCATTTCGGGCCAGATATAACCCTTCAGATGGGCTGCGGTTTCGTCGTCGGTGAGATCAATAGGATTCTGGTCGCAGCCGCGGATGCTGACGATCTCGACCGGTGCTTGCGGGGGCGGGGGGCCGCGCCATTCCGGCTTGATCCGCATCGGCGAATCCTCCGGCCCGGCAAGCACGCCATTCAGGTCATAATGATAGCGCTCCATCATCGTATTGACCCCGGCGCTGGCGCCGAGTTCGAGCAGTTCGAATCGGGGGCCGATACGTTCCGATAACCATAGCAGGCCGGCCATGAAACTGGCCGAGCGTCCCGACTCGTTGGTCTGGGGCGGGCTGTCGAACCAGGGCAGTAATTCTGCATCATGGTCGGCCACGACCTGTCCGACGAGAAGGTCGATCGCATCCTGATCGCTGATCCGGCCTTCGTAAATTTCGGCGAGACGCGGTTCCTTGCCGCTGAGATAGAGATGGTGGAGGCCGCCGGTTAGGCGCAGCGGCATCGCGTCTTCCAGCGGTTTTCCCGGCCAGTTGGCGATTTTCTTTCCGCAGGCCGTCGGGCCGTTGATCAGTGCCAATTGGGCGATAATGATGGATGCCGTTACCGGCGCGTCGTTGCGCAGACAATGTTCCGCCTGACTGCGCATTCCCTGCGCGATATCTTCAACGTCCAAAATATTCATAACTCGTTGCCCTTTCATCTGCGAACCCGTAAAGCCGCGGCCAATATGGCCCAACCACTGATCTTTGCAATTCCGAAAGGGAGGATTCTCGACGATGCTTTGCCGCTCCTGGAGCAGGCGGGGATCGTGCCAGAAGATGCCTTTTTTGACAAGTCCAACCGCAGTCTGAAATTCGCGACCAATCTGCCGCATATGGCGATCATCCGGGTGCGGGCGTTCGATGTGGCGACCTTTGTTGCCCACGGCGCAGCCCAGATCGGCATCGTCGGGTCCGACGTGATCGAGGAATTCGGCTATAGCGAGCTGTACGCGCCGGTCGATCTCGGCATCGGCCGCTGCCGCCTGTCGCTGGCCCAGCCGAAGGACGACGCGGAGCAGGTCGGCAATATTTCCCATCTTCGGGTCGCCACCAAATATCCCAATCTCACCAGCCGCTATTTCGAGAGCAAGGGCATTCAGGCAGAATGCGTGAAGCTGAACGGCGCGATGGAGCTGGCGCCGTCGCTCGGCTTGTCGCGGCATATCGTTGATCTGGTCGAATCGGGCAGCACGCTGAAAGCCAATAATCTGGTAGAGACTGACCGGATACTGGATATCTCCGGCCGTCTGGTCGTCAATCGCGCGGCCTTCAAGATGCGCAGCGCCGAGCTGACGCCGCTGGTGCAGAAATTTCGAGAGCTGGCGGGGCAGGTCTGATGCCAATGCGGATGGCCATCACCGATACCGGTTTTGCCGAAGCCTTTGACGCGCTGGTCAACGCCCGGCGCGAGGCGGATGATGATGTGTCGGCCGATGTGCGGGCGATCATTCAGGATGTCCGCGATCGCGGCGATGAAGCCGTTGCGCAGCTGACCAGCAAGTTTGACCAGCATGATCTGGAGCAGACCGGCTGGCGCGTGGACAAAGCCGAATCGGCCGCTGCATTGGAAGATTTGGAAGCATCTTTGCGGATCGCGCTGGAACTGGCAGCCTTAAGAATTCGTGATTATCATGAGGGGCAACTGCCTGATAACAGGGATTATATGGATGACGCTGGCGTGCGGATCGGCGCTCGCTGGAACGGCGTAGAGCGCGCAGGCATCTACATTCCCGGAGGCCGCGCGGCCTATCCCTCTTCGGTGCTGATGAACGCCATTCCGGCCAAGGTTGCCGGTGTCGAGCGGATCATCATGGTGACCCCGGCACCCGGGGGTTATATCAATCCACTGGTGCTGGCCGCAGCCGAACTGGCCGGAGTTGACGAAATCTGGCGGATTGGCGGCGCGCAGGCGGTGGCAGCGCTGGCTTATGGCACAGAAAAAATTGCACCGGTTGACGTTATCACCGGCCCCGGCAACGCCTGGGTAGCCGAAGCGAAACGGCAGGTTTTCGGTGTCGTCGGCATCGATATGGTCGCTGGTCCATCGGAAATTGTCGTTGTTGCCGATGGCAAGAATGATCCCGACTGGATCGCCGCCGACCTGCTCAGCCAGGCAGAACATGATCCGACCAGCCAGTCGATATTATTCACAGATGATATTAACTTTGCCGATCAAGTATCTACGAAAATTGATGAACAGCTAAAGGTCCTGACAACGTCCGAGACCGCGACAACCAGCTGGAATGACAATGGCGCGATCATCATCGTCGACCGGCTCGAACAGGCTATCCCTCTTGTCGACCGTTTGGCTGCCGAACATCTCGAGCTGGCGGTCGACGATCCTGATGCCTTGTTCAAGAAAGTCCGCCACGCCGGTTCGGTCTTTCTCGGTCGTCACACGCCCGAGGCCGTGGGTGATTATGTAGCCGGCCCCAATCATGTATTACCGACCGGACGGCGGGCGCGTTTCTCGTCCGGCCTTTCGGTCACCGACTTCATGAAACGCACCAGCTTCATTCATTGCGATGAACAGGCTCTTCGCAACATCGGTCCGGCGGCGGTTGCGCTGGCAGAGGCAGAGGGCTTGCCAGCACATGCCGCCAGCGTACAGAAGCGGCTCGACCGGCGCTGACAATCAGCAGAAAGAAAATACCCATGACCATTTCCCTATATGATGCCGTAATTCCAACCCAGTTGCAGATCATCGCAGCCGTCCGAGAGCTGGTTGACGAAGCGAAAGCCCATTGCCAAGAAAAGGGCATGGCGCCGGAAGAGATTATTGGCGCACGGCTGATCGAGGATATGCAGCCATTTTCCTATCAGGTGAAATGCTGCCGCGAACATTCGCTGGGCGCGATTGAAGCTGTCAGAGAGGGCGTGTTTACGCCAAGTCTGGCCGCGCCACCCACTGACTGGGCCGGTCTGTATGAAAAGCTCGACGAAGCAAAAGCCGGGCTGGAAGCTGTCACCGAAGCCGAGATGTCGGGATTTGTCGGCCAGCATATGGAATTCCGGTTCAAGGATGCCGTGATGCCTTTTACTGCCGAGAATTTTCTGCTGAGCTTTGCCCAGCCCAATTTCTTTTTCCATGCCACGACGGCCTATGACCTGCTCCGCGAGAACGGGCTGCGTATCGGAAAGCGTGACTTTCTCGGCATGCCACGGATGAAAAAAGCATGACCGCAAAATCCACATCCCGCTCCGCTGCCCGGCTGGCCGCCGTCCAGGCGCTGTTCCAGCACCAGATGGAAAAAACCCCGGTGACGAAACTGATCAAGGAATTTCATGATCACCGGCTCGGCAAGGAAATCGAGGATGACCAATATCATCCGGCCGAGCGCGATTTTTTCGATGATCTGGTCATCGGCGTGACATCGCGCCAGCCGGAAATCGACGAACTGGTGGCTTCAAAACTGGCTTCGGGCTGGACGCTGGGACGTCTCGACAAGACGATGGTCCAGATCCTGCGCTGCGGGACATTTGAACTGGTCGCACAGGAAGACGTACCGATCGCAACGGTAATTGACGAATATCTGGACGTGGCCCATGCTTTCTTCAACAAAAAGGATGCCGGTTTCGTAAACGGGCTACTGGATAGTATCGCAAAACAAGTGCGGGGCTGAACAACACCCCCGACTGGCACTGGGGGAATGTTTGTCCAAATATCTCGATCGGCTTGATCCTGAGTTCCACGATATCATCACGGCGGATGGCCCCTATATATATGACATATTGAGGGCTGACGTGCCGGGTGCCCGTGCTGCACTGACCACGCTCTTTGCCCAGATGGCGGTCGATCTGCCGGAATTTGATGGGCAGAAAGACGAATATCACATGCCCGGGCTGGACGATGATCCCGATGTCGCGGTGATCGAGTATCGCGGACGGGATGTGCTTTATCCCGATTGCGCGATTATCTGGTTACACGGCGGCGGATTTTTGATGGGCAGCGCCGATGATTTCTCGGCACAGGGCTATTCCTCGCTCGCGCCGGTTGTCTCGGTCGACTACCGGATGGCGCCGGAATATCGCGCACCGGCTGCTGCCCGGGACGTTTGTGCGGTGATCGAGCGACTGGCGGAAAACCGCAATCCCCGTAAAATCATTCTTGCCGGTCCGAGTGCGGGTGGCGGACTGGCTGCAAGCGCCGCTCTGATGAACCGCGACCGGGGCGGACCGGAGATCGCTTTCCAGCTGCTTGTCTATCCGATGCTGGATGATCAGCATGATACGCCGTCGGGGCATGCGGACCTTCCGGCTTCGACGTGGAACCGCGAAACCTCGCTATATGCCTGGTCGCTTTATGCCGAGGAAGAAGGCGCCAGCGCTTATGCCGCACCGGCGCGGGCGACGGATCTCACCGGACTGCCGCCCGCCTATATCATGTGCGGCGATCTCGACCTGTTTCTCGATGAAGATATTATCTATGCAAACCGTCTTCGTTCATCCGGTGTTCCGGTTGAGCTTGTTATCTACCCCGGAGCCCCGCACGGATTTAACGGATTTGCCCCACAGGCAGCGGTCAGCAAGCGCGCCAACGCTTCCATCAGAATGGCACTGGAGCACGCTCTCTCTTGAATGAACTGCAATTTATCGACCGCTTAAAGGCCATCACCACCCACCCGGCTGCACGCGGACTGGTCGACGATGTCGCTATGATGCCGTTCGGCCGGCACAAGCTGGTGATGACCCATGATATGATGGTCGAAGGCATACATTTTCTCCGCGACGCCGATCCCGCCGATGTCGCGTGGAAACTGGTTGCGGTGAACCTTTCCGATCTGGCGGCAAAGGGCGCGAAGCCGCTCGGCGTCCTGCTCGGCTATGGCCGCACGTCCGGTGATCAATGGGATGCCGCTTTCGTCGAGGGCCTGAAACAGGCGATTGACCGCTTTGCGGTGCCGCTGCTTGGCGGCGACACGGTGGCAATGGGTGAAAATGCTCCGAGAACCTTTGGCCTGACCGCCATTGGCGAAGCGAAAGGCCATATCGTACCCTCGCGCAGCAACGCAAAGCCTGGCAACGCCGTCTATGTCACCGGAACCATTGGTGACGCCTGGGCGGGCCTGCAAATCGCGTCAGGACTGCTCCGGTCGACCGATATCGACGTCACGGCATCGCTGTTGAAAGCGCATACGCGTCCGGTGCCGAGACTGGAAGAGGGCAGGGTGCTGTCCAATCTGGTCAGCAGCATGATGGATGTTTCCGACGGGCTGCTGCTTGACGCATCGCGGATCGCAGCGGCGAGTGGCATACAGGTTGAAATCGATCTGGCGGAAATTCCGTTATCCAAACAGTTCCAGGCTCTGGTCGGGGACGATCAGGACGCACGGCTCAAGGCAGCGACCGGCGGCGACGACTATCAGTTGCTACTTACGGCCAGCCCGGAAACCGTGCTTGGTATTCCGCTGACCTGCGTCGGCGTATGCCGCCCGGGATCCGGAGTCAGCTTGCATAGCCACGGCGAAAGACTGGAATTGCCAGCGCATCTCGGCTTCGTGCACGCCTGATCCGGGCAAGCCGGTTTCATGTAACATGCCTGAAATGGGCCGCGTGACCCCCTCAAAATCAACGCTTGCAGGTTTTTACTCCCGCCCTATAGTTTGAGCCGACAGCCCCGCATCTGACGGGGCGTTTAACTATAACAATGGAGGGGATTTGAATCGATGACCGTTGTCACCATTTCAATTTTATGCGGATTTATCGCCATATTATATGGCTTTATAACCAGCCGACAGGTGCTCAATGCGCCCGCCGGCAACGAAAAAATGCAATCTATCGCAGGGGCAATTCAGGAAGGCGCACAAGCCTATCTGAACCGTCAATATCGGGCAATCGGGCTCGTCGGAATCGTGGTCGCGGTTCTGGTCTTCATCTTCCTCGGCGCAATTTCAACGGTGGGCTTTCTGCTCGGTGCGGTCCTTTCGGGCGTGGCAGGCTATATCGGCATGAACATTTCGGTTCGCGCCAATGTCCGCACGGCTCAAGGTGCTAGCGAAAGCCTGCAAACCGGTCTGACCGTCGCGTTTCGCGCCGGTGCAGTGACGGGTATGCTGGTGGCTGGACTTGCACTGCTGGCGATTTCGATCTTCTTCTACGTGCTGACCACCCAGATGGGCATGGCGGCCAACGACCGTACGGTCATCGACGCGCTGGTTGCTCTGGCCTTTGGCGCTTCGCTGATCTCGATCTTCGCGCGTCTCGGCGGTGGTATCTTTACCAAGGCTGCCGACGTCGGCGCCGATCTGGTCGGCAAGGTCGAAGCGGGCATCCCCGAGGATGATCCACGCAACCCTGCAACTATCGCGGATAATGTCGGCGACAATGTCGGTGACTGCGCCGGTATGGCCGCCGATCTGTTCGAGACCTATGTCGTGACCGTTGGTGCGACGATGGTGCTTCTGGCGCTGTTGTTCGGCGATCTGGTCGGTAGCGCAATGCTCTATGACCTGATGTCTCTGCCTCTGATCGTTGGCGGCGTCTGTATCCTGACTTCGATCATCGGCACCTATATGGTGCGGCTGGGCAAGGGTACGAACATCATGGGCGCGCTGTACAAGGGCTTCCTGACCACTGCGGTGCTTTCGATCCCGGCCATCTATTATGTCACCATGCGTACGCTGGGTGACATGGATACGGCAATCGGAACCGAGCTTGATGGTTCTGGTGGATTTACCGGAATGGCCCTGTTCTGGTCGATGATGGTGGGTCTGGCTGTTACCGGCCTGATCATCTGGATCACCGAATATTACACCGGCACGCAATATCGTCCGGTGCGGTCGATCGCCAAATCATCGGAAACCGGCCACGGCACGAACGTGATCCAGGGACTGGCGATTTCGATGGAAGCAACGGCCTTGCCGACGCTGGTCATCGTGGTCGGCATCGTTGTCGCGTTCCAGCTCGCTGGTCTGATCGGTATCGCCTTTGCGGCAACCGCCATGCTGGCACTCGCCGGAATGGTTGTGGCGCTTGATGCTTATGGTCCGGTTACGGATAATGCAGGCGGCATTGCCGAAATGGCTGGTCTGGACGAAAGTGTCCGGAACAAGACCGACGCGCTCGACGCCGTGGGCAACACGACAAAGGCTGTGACCAAAGGCTATGCCATTGGATCTGCCGGTCTTGCGGCACTGGTGCTTTTCTCGGCTTATACAGCCGACCTCAAGGAGTTCTTTCCGAACCTTGAAGTCAGCTTCAGCCTTGAAAATCCCTATGTGATCGTTGGCCTGCTGCTCGGTGCATTATTGCCTTATCTGTTCGGCTCGATGGGCATGACCGCTGTTGGCCGTGCTGCTGGCGATGTTGTCAAAGACGTTCGCGAGCAGTTTGCTGCTGATCCTGGCATCATGGCGGGTACTTCGCGTCCCAACTATGCGCGGACCGTCGATCTGGTGACCAAGGCGGCGATCAAGGAAATGATCCTGCCTTCCCTGTTGCCGGTTCTTGCACCGATCGTGGTCTATTTCGTGATCACTGCGGTTGCCGGTCAGGCGAACGGCTTTGCCGCTCTCGGCGCATTGTTGCTCGGCGTGATCGTCTCCGGTCTGTTCGTTGCTCTGTCGATGACAGCGGGTGGCGGTGCCTGGGACAATGCCAAGAAATATATCGAGGACGGCAATCACGGCGGCAAGGGCTCGGACGCCCACCATGCTGCGGTGACCGGAGATACTGTTGGCGATCCTTACAAGGATACCGCAGGTCCGGCCGTCAACCCGATGATCAAGATCACCAATATCGTCGCATTGCTGCTGCTTGCAGCGCTTTATGCGGCGCAGGGTGGCGGTCTCTAGAACGCTCGCTTCTTGGTTTGAAACAAGACCCCGCCGGAAGCGATTTCGGCGGGGTTTTTTGATGGCTGCGCGCCGCTCTTCATGCCTCCGGCTTAGCGTTAATCACATATTACCCCTTTTCCGCTAGTCTGATCACCAGACCAGAAACCAGTGTGAACAGGCAGATTTTGATGGATTTGAGCGGGTTACAGAAGTTGGAAGGCAAGGATATCCGGGGCAGCCGGTTCCACGATGGCCTGTCTGAACCCGAAGCCCGGGCGATATTCCACCCGGTAGCCGCGATTGACGCCAATCTGGTGGCGGCGTGGAGCGAACTGGCCAGCCAGGCGAGCGAGCCCAATATTTTCTACGAGCACTGGTTCCTGATTCCGGCTTTGGCCCAGTTTGACCATCACCCGGACATGAAGCTGTTCCTTCTCTGGGCAGGAGAACCGGGGCAATCGCAACTGCTCGGTCTGTTGCCGCTGGGCCCCGACAACCGATTCGGGCGCTGGCCGGTGCCCTATGTCCAGAACTGGCTCCATTATAACTGCTTTCTCGGGACCCCGCTGGTGCGCAAGGGTTTTGAAATGGAATTCTGGGAGCAGCTGCTCGACGCGCTCGACGCGGGGGACTGGCCCGGTTTTTTGCACATCAATGGCATGACCATTGGCGGCCCACTGGACCAGAGCCTGCGGACCGTGTGCAGCGGCCAGAAACGCAGCTGCGACCTCGTGCATAGCCAGGCACGGGCGCTGTTGCAGAGCGATCTGGGTTCCGAGGCCTATCTGAACGCGACCGTTCGCGGGAAAAAGCGCAAGGAGCTGCGGCGACAGGCCAAGCGGCTGGGCGAACTGGGCGATGTAACATTTTGCCATCATGAAGACGCCACGGATCTGGAGCCCTGGATCGATGAATTTCTGCAGCTCGAACGCAGTGGCTGGAAAGGCCATAACGGATCGGCGCTGGATTCATCCGGGCAAACGCGCGCGTTTTTCCGCGATGCTTTGCTGGGCGCAGCGCGGGCAGGGCAGCTGGAGCGCCACGATATCCGCCTCGAGGGAAGCCCGCTGGTGATGCTGGTGAACTTTCATAGCGGTCGTGGCAGCTTTTCCTTCAAGACCGCCTTTGATGAATCCTTCTCCCGCTTTTCTCCGGGGGTGCTTCTGCAGCTCGAAAATCTCAAGATACTCGAAAATCCGGCGATCGACTGGATGGACAGCTGTGCTTCGGAAAATCATCCGATGATCGACAGCCTGTGGTCCGATCGCCGTCATATCGGGCGCTTCTCGATCGAATTGAAGGGGATTTCCCGCCGCGCCATCTTTCGTGGCTTGCGGCTCGGCGAAAAGCTGATGGGGAAGATCAAGGGGCGCACAATTTTCGATCCGACAGAGGTGCAGCAATGAACCAGATTTCCGGCAAGGACAGCTTTCGGCAACCGGTTTTCGGTGACGAAACCCGGCGGCAGTTTGACGCCTGCTATCCCGAACAGGCGCAAGTGCTCGATCATGCGATGGCGTCGCATGACCTGCTGACCCTCGAAGCGCTAGCCCGGCTGGGCACCGCGCTCCCGAAAGCCAGCGTTGAATATAATCCCGGTGATTTGCCGGTCGGTATCAAGCCGGAAGACGTGCCGGACAATGGCATGACTATCGGCGATACGATTCGGACGATCGACCAGTCGGCAAGCTGGGCGGTGCTCAAGAATATCGAGCAGATGCCGGAATATGAAGCCTTGCTGCTGTCGCTGCTCGCCGAAATCCGGCCGATACTGGAGGCCAAGACCGGCCAGATGCTGAAGCCGCAGGGTTTCATCTTCGTCTCCTCGCCCGATGCGGTCACCCCTTATCATTTCGACCCCGAGCATAATATCCTGCTGCAGCTGCGCGGCGAAAAATGGATGACCACTTTCCCCGCCGGCAACGCCCGTTTCGCCGCCGATGAAATCCACGAGGGCTATCATGTCGGCGGCCATCGCAATCTGGTCTGGCAGGATGATTTCGAAGCCGAGGGCACGCGTCACCATCTGACCCCCGGCAAGGCGATCTTCGTCCCCGTCATGGCTCCGCATTATGTGCAGAACGGGCCGGAACCGAGCATATCGCTGTCGATTACGTGGCGTTCGGACTGGAGCTTTGAAGAGGCGGATGCTCGGGCATTCAACGGCTGGCTGCGCAAGCGTGGTATCACGCCCAAAGCACCCGGGCGCTTTCCGGCGCGGAGCAAGGCCAAGGCGCTGGCTTGGCGGGTTTTGCGGAAGATATCCGGCTAGCGAGAATATGCACATCGGTTAAAGCGCCTCATCTTTAGAGGAGGGGTTGGGGTGGTGGCGATGCGCCTGCATCGCTCGCGTAGCGACAAGCGGCACGGAACCACCCCAACCCCTCCTTTGAAAAGGAGGGGCTTAAGAAGCTCAAGGGTGACGAGGAGCGCCTTTCTGGAAAATGCTACGCTGAAAGCGATTGGCGTTTAGGGGCGTGAGTCTCTGAAACGATTCCATGAGTGCAATTTTACACTGCGTCCTACAATAAATGTCCTTTCTCGATGTGAGGTTGAACCAAATTGGCGTTTAAACGGGGTGCAGCGGATCGCCGAAATCATGGCATGAGTGTATTGTTGCACTCCATTCGACCATAACTGCCTGTTCTCGCGGGGGCTTCCCGCTTGACATTCCTCCTGCCGCCGTCACTCTCCTGCAAAAGACAGGGAGAGAGAATATGGCTACCATTGTTGCTGCCGCACCGATCAGCATGGACGCCTTCGTCGAGAAACAGGCGCGAGCTGATATGTTGTTGAATATCGTGCTGGCGGGCGTCGGAAATTACTGGCTGACCCGCGATCTGCCGTCCGTCGCCGCGACTTTGCCCTTTGGCGATGCCACCCCCAGTCTGCGGGGTGCCCTGATTGTCATTGCGGTGTTGATGAGCCTGATGCTGACTTTGTTCGTCTATGCGATCACCGTGTGGCAGCGCAAATCGGGCAAGATCGAGCCGGGTCTAGCGTCTGACACGCGCGCTGGATTGGCGCCGTTTCTGCTGGCTCTGAAACATCTGGCAATGACCCTGATCCCCGTCGTTCTGATCGGGATGATCCTGCAAAGTACCGCGCCGGATATGCGCTTCCCGCCGATCGTCTTTACCGCGATGGTCACCATCATTGCTGCGCTACTGGCTTATTTCATGTCGAAGAGCACGACGCGGGCGACGCTGAGATTATGATTATTCTTTCAGCCTCCTTCGCCGCCCCGCCCGTCGAGCGTGAGGAGATCGTCGCCTTGTGTAGCGAGCATAGCGCTCGTTCCCGCGCCGAGCCTGGCTGCATCTCCCATCATATCCACGTGGATTGCGAAGACCCGGCGCGACTGTTCTTCTACGAAGAGTGGGAGGACGAAGCCGCCGTCGCCACCCATTTCGCGGTTCCGGCATCGGGGGATTTCGTCAAGCGGCTGACCGCGCTGCTCGGGGAGCGTCCAGAGATGCAGATATATCGGGCGGAAGCTATCCCAATGGAAGGCCTGGGCTAGTTTTTAGCTTGTCACCCCAGCGCAGGCTGGGGCCTAACCCGCCTACAGCGAGAGAAGTGACTGCGGTTTGGATCCCGGCCTGCGCCGGGATGACGGCGTCAGAACCGCTTGCGGAAATCAATTTCGACATAACGCCCGACCGGATCCATGTAACCGGACTGATAGCTGAGCGGAATCAGGCCGCTGTCGTCGCGAACGGTCTGGATATCGTTAAAGATATTGTCCATCTTGAGGGCGATCCGGCTGTTCTTCAGAAACGGGACTTTCTCGGTCAGATTGCCGCGATCATCCAAATTGATGAACATGCGCAGGTTGACCGTGGTCAGGTCGGAAAAGCGCAGGTTGGAGCCGGTCAGGCCGCCATTGACGCGGGTGGCTGTCTGGTGTTTGCCATCGAGCCGGAAACCGATGCCGTTGTTGAACCAGCCGCCGTTGATTTCAAACTCGTGCCGCGGGCTACCACCGGTAGAACCGATGGCGGATCCGTCCAGCAAATCCAGCTCTTCGACGCCGTCACGGATTTTGATGGTCTCTTCGAGGCGAATGGTGTGGAAGGCAGATACTTGCCAGCGTCCGCCGCTCGGCCTGCCGGCTCCCGGGCCGCCCCCACCACCACCGCGAGGGCCGGAACGCGAGGCGGTTTTGCCTTCAGGCGGTCTGCCTCCTTGCTCTCCCTCTGGAGGCGGCGGCTGGTCACCTTCCGGCGGAGCGGCAGGCGCTGCTGCCGGCTGCCTCGATGGCCTGCTGGAGCCGCCGCGTTGCTGGCCGAAGCGTTTTGAAAAATCAATCCCGTAGCGAATGCGCTCGCTTCTGACCTCGGCATAGTTGACCGGTCGCTTGTCGATCGCAACCAGCCGGCCAGAGGCATCGCGGGTGACCCGGTCAGGGAAGGCTGCTTCGATTTCCGGGGTGAGCAACGGAAAGCTTGATGCAACATCGGTGCTGTTGTTGCGGAAATATTCGCCGAGAAAGGTAAAGCCGTCGAGCCATTCAGGCCGGTAATTGACCGCCAGCTTGATATCGCGCCGCGTTTCCGCCGGCAGGGCGAAATTGCCGCCGGTGGTGACGGCGGCCAGAACGGTTTCGCCATTGGTGAAGTCATAGGTCGTGACATCCGGGGTGATGATGATCGGATTGCCAAGCTGGGCGATACTCGGTGCCGCTTCTTCGCCGATGGCGGTGGCGGAGAAGACCAGCCCGTCGAACGGCTCCCAGTTCAGGCCAAAACCGAATTCCACCAGTCCGCCAAAGTCGGATAGGTCTGAATAGCCAAAGTTGCCGTTGATCGAGACCTTGCCGATGGCTTCGACGACATCGATATTCTCGTTGGCCAGCGGGATATCGATACTGATCCCGGTGCTTAGTTCGTCGCGGGCGAGGTCGGTGGTGACGAATGTGCCGCTGCTGGTTTCCCGGCTGTTGAGATCTTCCCGGTTATAGCCGGCGCGGACGGTGGTGGTGACAGCACCGGACGGCAGGACGAATAACGTGCCGGACATCGTGGCAAGATTGTTGATGGTCTGGTCGACGACCTTGGCGGTATCGGTGGTCGGCAAGCCGAGCAGACTGCCGAAGCTGGTGGCGAGGGGATCGACGGTGCCTGCATCAATCGCTGCCTGCAGCGCGCTGGTATCGCCGGAACGGTCGGTGTCGGTATTGACCTGTTCGCGGGTGTAATCGCTGGTCAGTGACCAGCGCCAGTCGCTGAGCGAGCCGTTCAGCGTTAAACCGGCTTGTGCGGTATTTGTTTCCTGTACCCGGCGTAGCGGACCATATTCGGTGAAATAGCGGAACATTGGATTGCCCGCGACATCCAGCGTGCCATTGGGCAGACCCTGCAATCCGATGGATTTGTCGTAAATATATCCGCCGTTGAGCGAGAGCGACATGCCATTGTCGAAAGACCGGCTGTAATTGGCATTGAGTTCCACATTGTCGGACGGGGCAACCAGGGTCCGATAATCGCCCAGGTTGACCAGATCACCCGCCGCGTCCTGAATGATGTCCCGTTCGCTTTCTGTAATCGCGGTATTGTTCTGCCATTCCAGATTGATATTCATACGATCGTTTTTGCCGATGTGGGTGACCGTGGTTTCAATTTCCGAACGACCCTGTCCTCCGGCCGTCGGGATACCATATTCTCCCGATACGCTGACTCCGGTATATTGATCTTTCAGGATGAAATTCACCACGCGCTCATCGGCGCTATAGCCATAGCGCAGCGCCAGTTCTTCCGGAAACACCTGGACCGTGCGGATGGCTTCGGGAGGAAGATCGCGGATTTCGCGGAAACCGGAAGTGCGCTGGCCGTTGATCAGAACAATCGGCCTCCCGCTGCCGCGTCCCCGGCTGGATGTGGTTTGGGACGAAATCGCTTCAAGCAGTTCCTGAACCGAAGAGGCGCCATAGCTAGCGATATCCGCTTCGCTCAGTTCGACAACGGGCGGTATTTCGGTGACGACGGCGCCGCGCGGAAGTGATGCCGTGACGACGATTTCATCGTCTGCATAATCCGAATCTGTATCGGTAATTTGCGCGCCGGCTGGATTCGCGAGCAGCATGCTTGCCAAAATGAGGGGAGACGAAGCGAAAAGAGAACGTGGGGAAGATATCATGATGTGGTTCAATAGCTCTAATAAGGGGGAGATGAGATGTCCGAAATGCCATGCAATTCTCGCTAATGGTATATTTTCTTTGTATTAAATTGTCGCAGGAAAAACACGGTGACGACAAAAGATATTATCATTTTGGCTGATGCAGCTAATCCTTCCCTTTTTGCACATTTGTCGTTATGGCGCTCTGCAACATGCGGAATTGCCGCAATATCAGGGAAAATGCACCGCCATATGGCAAAAGAAGAACTACTGGAAATGAAGGGGATGGTTCGCGAACTGCTCCCCAACGCCATGTTCCGGGTCGAGCTGGAAAACGGCCACGAAATTTTGGGTCACACCGCTGGCAAGATGCGCAAGAACCGCATCCGCGTGCTGGTTGGTGATGAGGTGCTCGTCGAGCTTACCCCTTATGACCTGACCAAGGGTCGCATCACCTATCGTTTCAAGTGATGGTATGCCGCTTGTCCTGAGCCTGTCGAAAGACGGCGATCGGCTAGCTTTGCCTTTGGTTATATGGCGTCTACAAGTTCAGCCCGAACGGTTTAGAGGGTGTTCAACATGAAACTGGTTCTCGCCTCATCCAGCCCGCGTCGGCTGGAATTGCTCGGTCGCCTTGGCGTCGCACCCGACCGGATCATCTCTCCCGATATCGACGAAGCCCCGCACAAGGGCGAGTTGCCGCGCGACTATGTCTTGCGCATGGCGCAGGAAAAGGCTGTTGCTGTCGAACGGCAAGACCAGGAGATCCTGGTCGCTGGCGATACCACCGTTGCAGTCGGTCGCCGGATATTGGGGCAGGCCGGTGATGCGGCGGAACAGCGCAAATTCATGCAATTGATCAGCGGGCGGCGCCATCATGTGATGTCGGCGGTCTGCGTGATCGCGGCCGACGGCACGGCGCGGACGAAATTGTCCGACAGCATCGTGAAATTCAAGCGCTTCGAATCCCACGAGATCGAAGCCTATATCGCCACCGGCGAAGGACAGGGCAAGGCGGGCGGCTATGCGATACAGGGCACGGCTGAGGCTTTCGTCACCTGGATGTCGGGCAGCTATAGCGGCATCATGGGGCTGCCCCTCTACGAAACCCGTAACCTGCTGATCAGCGCGGGCTATCCCCTTGGCTGATTTTGCCAACGGCTGGCTTTACGAAGCGGGGATCGGCGAGACCCGCGCGATGCGGCTGGAAAATGGCGAGCTGATCCAGATACGGATCGAGCGGACCGATGACAGAGCCAGAGCGGGCGCAGTGGTCGAAGCAAAATTTACCCGGCAATGGGTCAGCGGAAAATCGGGAATTGTCACCTTGCCCGACGGGCAGGAAGCTCTGTTGCAGCCACTGCCCAAAGGCCTGACCGAAGGATCGACGGTCCGGGTGGAGATTGTCCGGGCGGCGATGACCGAACGCGGCGGGCAGGACAAACGGGCCAAGGCGCGGCTGGCGGACGCGGATGGTTCCCTGAACGATGGTCCCGACCTGCTGGCGGAGATCAACGCGAGCGGACTGCCCGTCAAACAGGTTCACGCCCATGATGAAGATGTCTTTGCCCGGCACGGCTGGCATGAAGCGGTCGAGCAGGCCGAAACCGGACGGATCGATTTCGAGGGCGGGAGCCTGCTGGTCTCGCTGACTCCGGCGATGACATTATTCGACGTCGACGGAACGCTGGCACCATTCGAACTGGCGAAAAGAGCGGCGAAAGAAATTGCTCTGGCGCTGGTCCGGTTCGATATCTCCGGTAATATCGGGGTGGATTTTCCGACCTTGCAAGCCAAGGCGGAGCGCGCCGCTGTCACCGCTATTTTTGACGAATATATGACCGCCAATTGCGAACGCACGGCGATCAATGGCTTTGGTTTCATGCAGGTTGTCAGCCGCAAGCTCCGGCCATCGGTGCCCGAGATCATGCAGGGGAACCGTTCTGTCAACGCCGCGCTGCAACTGTTGCGCCAGGCGGAGCGCGATCGTGGCACTGGCGCGATGCGGCTGCAAGTGCATCCGGCTGTGGCGAACAAGATGGAATCGGTACCGCTGGAAGAATTGGCCAGGCGGACGGGCAGACCGGTGGAAATCGAGGCTCGAGGCGAAATTTCGATTGATGGCGGTTCGACAGGATAATTGCAGCCAAGCTTGCATTTGAACCGTTGAATCTTCAAAGCCTGCGCATGACCGATATCATTCTCTACGATTATTGGCGCAGTTCGGCGAGCTACCGGGTGCGCATCGCGCTCAACCTCAAGGGCGTCTCCTACACTTCGATCAACACCAGCCTGCTGGATGGTGATCACAAGGCCGCGGACTATGTTGTGCGCAACCCGCAAGGCTTTGTGCCGATGCTGTCGATTGACGGGCATGACCTGACCCAGTCGCTGGCGATTATCGATTATCTCGACGCAAAATATGCCGATCCGCCGATGGTCTCCAGTGATCCGGCGGAACGGGCCAACACGCTCGCCCAAGCACTGGTCATCGCGGCCGATATCCATCCTGTGAACAACTTGCGGATATTGAAATATCTCAAGAACGAACTGGGACAGGATCAGGGAGCCATCGACACTTGGTATCGCCACTGGATCGAAGAAGGCTTTGTCGCTCTCGAGGCGATGGCACCGGAATCCGGCCTGTTCGGCGGCGAACAACCCAATCTCGCCGATGTCTGTCTCGTGCCGCAAATGTACAACGCGCGGCGGTTCGCTCTCGATCTGTCGGCATTCCCCAAACTCGTGCGGATCGACGCATCTTGTAATTTACTCGAGGCTTTTCAGAAAGCCACACCCGAAGCTGTGAAGGAATAGAGAAATGACGATCGAAGGCGGATGTTATTGCGGCGCGGTGCGCTACAAGGCCGAAGGCGAACCGATGTTGAAAGCAGAATGTTTCTGCCGCGAATGCCAATATACTACCGGTGGCAACAGTCTGTTGCTGATGGCGATGCCGGCGGACGGGTACGAGATCACCAAAGGGGCTGTGAAAGGCTTCAAGCGCGATGACCTTGAAAAGGGTGTGACGCGCGAATTTTGTGCCGATTGCGGCACCCATCTGGCCACTCGCGCGCCGGGCTTTGAAGTTGCCGTGATCGTCAAGGTCGGAACGCTCGATGATCCGGGCGTCTTCGGTAAAGCAGGCAGCGCCAATTTCGCGTGCGACGCGCAGGACTATCACCGGCTTCCCGACGACATGCCGGTCCATCAGAAGTGGATGCACGATTAAATCATGAAAAAATCAGTTTTGGCCTATCCGCTATTGGTATCAATGGCGTCGGTGGCTGTCCCTGCCCGGGGGCAGGAGCAAGTCGGCAATGATGAAGGCCAGATCGTCATCGCCGATCGGCGTTTACCGGAGATCGTCGTAACCGGATTGCCCGTTACACGTGGCGATAGTGTATATAACGCGACCGAAATCGAGATGGATTCGTCACAAACTGTCGAAAATGCATTGCGGGACGTGCCCGGACTGCAACAATTTCGCCGGTCGGACGCGCGCTCGGCCAATCCGACCAGTCAGGGCGTTACGCTGCGCGGACTGGGTGGCAATGCCTCTTCCCGTGCCTTGCTGATGCTGGACGGAGTGCCGCAAGCGGACCCTTTTGGTGGCTGGGTGGCATGGCCTGGCTATGATGCGCTGGCTCTTTCCAATGCCCGGATTACCCGTGGCGGCGGCAGCGTAGCGGACGGTCAGGGCGCAATTGCCGGGACCATCGAACTGTTCAGCGACAATGTCGGCGACCGGATCGAACTGGGCGCTGCTTATGGCAGCCGCAACGGCGTTGATGCCGATCTGCTTTTTGGCCGCGAACTGGGGCAGGGGCAGCTCACCATTTCCGCCAATTATGCGCGCGGCGACGGCTTCATTCCGATCATCGAAGGGCAGCGTGGTTCGGTGGATCGCCCGGCGGAATATGAACAGGCCGGTCTTGCCGTCCGTTTTGTCGCGCCCTTGTCCGACAATGTTGAATTACAGAGCAATGTCCGCGCCTTTACCGACGACCGCGAGCGCGGCTTTGCCTTTAGCGAAAATCACAATGACGGCGCTGACGCCAGCATCCGGCTGGTCGACCGCACCTCCGACTGGCAATGGTCGGCTCTGGCCTATTTGCAAATCCGCAATTTCGATGTCAGCTTTGGCGGCGTCGCGGATGATCGCAATTCGGTAAGTCGCGTATTCGAGCAGTTTAATGTGCCGTCGACCGGCTTGGGTGCGCGCTTTGAAGTGCGGCCACCGGTTGGTGACAATGTCGAACTGCGGATCGGCGGCGACTGGCGCCGCACCGAAGGCACAACCAACGAGAATTTCTTCTATCTCGACGATGACACCCCGCAGCGCAGCCGCAGCGCGGGGGGCAGCACCGCCACCTATGGCGGCTTTGTCGAAGCCAGCCTGCAGGCCAGTGACACGCTGGTTCTTACCGGTGGCGGACGTATTGATTTTTGGTCGATCGACAATGGCTTTCGCAAAGAGATCGAGCTGATCAATCCGTTTCCGGGATCGGTTCGGACGGACGAGATGTTTGCCAATCGCAGTGACACGGAATTTACCGGTCGCGGTGGCTTTGCTTTTGCTGCAACCAAAAAGCTCAGCCTGCGCGGAGCAGCCTATCTTGGCTGGCGCTTGCCGACATTGAACGAATTGTTCCGGCCCTTTCGGGTCGGTTCGGATGCGACGGCGGCCAATGAATTGCTGGAACCGGAACGGGTCAAGGGGGCCGAGCTGGGGCTGGACTGGGAAAGCGGCGTGGTAAAGTTCGGTATCACTGCTTTCTACAACCAGTTGGACAATGCAATCGCCAATGTCACGCTTGGCAATGGTCCGGGCGTCTTCCCCGGCGTCGGGTTTGTTGCGGCAGATGGCAGCTACAGCCAGCGTCAGAACCTCGATGCAATAGAATCCAGGGGTATTGAAATCGACGCCGAGTTTGATCTCGGTGAACTGGCCGACGGCCTGAGCGTCCGTGCTGCTTATGCCTTTATCGATGCAGAGGTCGACGGATCGGGTGATGCCGCTGCGGTCGATGGCTTTCGACCGGCTCAGGTCCCGCGGCATAACGCGTCCGGCTCTATCAGATGGGAAACGGCAAATGGTAGCGGCGCCAGCCTGTCGGCCCGCTATGTCGGGCAACAATATGAGGATGACGTGAATATCCTCAGTCTCGCCGATGCCTTCACGATAGATGGCCGGATGGCGCTGGCCGTTACCGATCGGCTGCTGGTCGAAACCCGGGTTGAAAATCTTCTCGATGCGCGGGTAGAGGCAGCGGTCAACAGCAATGGAATAATAGAACGGGCCTTCCCCCGGACATTTTGGGTTGGACTTCGTGCCAAAATTGAATAAATATTACTTATGACCTTTAAACTTGATGATTATCTGCCCTACCAGTTGTCGACGACCTCCAACGTCGTAAGCGACGTGATCGCGGGGGAGTATAAGAGCCTCTTTGGTCTCAAGATCCCCGAATGGCGTGTGATGTCGGTGCTTGGCGCGCGCGGTGCCTCGACCCAAAGGCATTTGGTCGAAGCCACGTTGATGGATAAGGTGACCGTCAATCGTGCGGTGAAAAATCTGGTTGACCGCGCATTGCTCGATCGCAGTCCCAATACGGCCGATGGCCGTTCCCACCATCTGATGCTCAGCGCCACGGGACGCGATCTTTACGAAAAGATCATGCCCGCCGCTCAGGCCATGGAAAAGAAAATCATGGCCGTGCTCACCGCTCAGGAAAAAGCCGAACTATCCGCCATGCTTGCGAAGATAAAACAATCGGCTGATACTCTGGCAGCGGAATGAAAAAGAGCGGCAGTTGCCTGCCGCTCTCTTGATTTTGTGGATCTGTTTCCGCGCTATATTAACGCGTCGGAGATCGAGCAGGCCGCGGGGCCAAGGATCACGATGAAAAGTACCGGCAGAATGAACAGGATCAGCGGAATCGTCATAATGGCCGGCAAGCGCGCCGCCTTTTCTTCGGCGCGCATCATCCGGTCGTTGCGGAATTCTGCCGAGAGCACACGCAGCGAGGACGCTAGCGGCGTACCGTATTTCTCGGTCTGGATCATCGTCGTCACCACGCCTTTGACATGGTCAAGCGCTACGCGATAGGCGAGATTTTCAAACGCCTGACGTCGCTCGGTAAGGAAGCCCAGTTCGATGGAAGTCAGCGAAAATTCGTCGGCCAGCTCCGGATAGGCGCTTCCGAGTTCTTTGGAAACTCGCGCAAAGGCCGTGTCGACCGTCAGTCCGGCTTCCGCACAAATGACGAGCAGATCGATAGCGTCGGGCAGGCCTTTGCGGACCAGGTCGGTCCGCTTGGCAATCAGGTTGTTGATATAAATATCAGCGCCTTTATAGCCCAAGATCGCAGCACCGGCGAACACACCGAAACGCTTGAGGTCCGACCAGTCTGCCAGATAATCGAAACCATATATGGCCAGAGCCGCTCCGCCGCCCAGAACGATCGGTAAAACAAGTCGGCTGAAAATAACGACAAAGGCGAGATCCTTTGAACGGATACCGGCTTGCGCCAGTTTCTGTTGTGCGTCCTTGACCTGCGTATCCTGCAACACCTGCATCGATGACAATGCATTGCGCACGCGGTCCGTTGTATCGCTCTGTTGTACCAGCTTTGCACGCTTCTTGGTGGTCGAGGCGGTGATACCGGCCTTGAGCTGTTCACGACGCTGGTTGAGCGCCTTGACCCGTTTCGCCATCGGATCGCGCACGGTGATAGCGGCATAGATTGCGAAGAAGACTGCCGCTGCTGCAACGGCAGACAATATTGTCGCCACCCACAGGACGTCTACGCCCATTAATGTTGGTCCGCCTGCGGTTGTCATTTGCCTTGCACCTTCATCTTAAATCTCGAAGCTGACCATCTTGGCCATGATGAACACGCCGATGCTCATCCATGTCAGTCCACCCAAGCCAGCGATAATCAACCGCTCTTCATAGAAAAAGCCGGCCAGATAAGTCGGGTTCACGCTGTAAACCAGTGCGAACACAATGAACGGCAATGACCCAACGATATAGGCAGAAGCCTTGGATTCCGACGACATCGCCTTGATCTTGAGCTTCATCTGCCCGCGCTTGCGAAGCACGTCGGCAAGATTGGACAATGTCTCGGCGAGGTTGCCGCCAGTTTCACGCTGAATCGCCAGGGTGATACAGAAAAACTTGAATTCTGGCGTTTCCATGCGCTTGGCGCTTTCATCGAGCGCATCTTCCATGGTCTGGCCAATCTTGATCCGGTCGACCACCTTCTGGAATTCCTCGCCGACAGGTCCGCCAATTTCCTTGGCAACCACGCCGATTGTTTCGGTAACCGGCAGGCCCGAACGTAGACCGCGAACGAGCAATTCGATGGCATCGGGGAAAGAAGCCGTAAATTTGCCAACCCGCCGTTTGATCAGGAAACCGACGACGAAATGCGGCAAGCCGGCGCCTACGAGTAGTCCAATCGATATGCATAATAGGATCGGCGCACCCTTGAAAAATAGCAATCCGAACATCACCAGAGACAATCCGCCGACCGCGTAGAAAAAATAGGACAAGGGCCAGCCTTTGCCGGTTTTCTCCAGCCGGATCGCCAGGATTTCCATCTTGGTCATAGTATCGCCCTTGGGGCGTGTAGTCTTGCGCCGTGCCGAGAGCGCCTTTTTCATTTGCGCTTCCACCTGCACATCGGCATTTCCAGAATGGCGATATTTGACCTTATCTAGTCGTCTGGCCTTTGCCTTGGCCTCGGATGGGCCTGCAAATGCAAATATGATCAGCAGCAAAACTGCCAAAACACCCGCACTCAACATTGCAATTTGCATTATACCCATAGTCTAATTCCTTTTAAGCTGAAGAATATTTTCACTTGCTTCAGACTTTAGGAGCCTCTTCCTTGACTTTTTTCGACGGGAGGAATGACTTGAATTCGCCAAGTTTGCCCATGAATGATCGTTTGTCGCCGCTGGCGCTGTCGCCCTCGTCACCTTCGATTGAACCCAGAACAAGGTTCGTCAGTTCGACAATCTTCGCGGCAGCTTTGCTTGATTTTCCAGCTTCTACCAGTGCTTGACCCAATTTGGCAGATTGTGCTGCCGTTCGGATATCATAGGGGACCAGAATATCGATCTTGCGTTCGATGGAACTTTCGAAATCCTGACGACTAATTTCCAGATTGGCGGTTTGCACTTTATTGGCGACGACATAGACCTTGCTCTGCGCAGCATGGGATTTCAGCCAGGACAGCAAACGAATGCAGTCCCGGGCCGAAGCCAGCGTCAGTTCCGTCGTGATAACGGTCGCATTCACATCGCCGAGAAGATGTGGATAGTTGATAAGCATGTCACGCGGCAGATCGATCACCGTGCAATCGAAGGCCGCGCGGAATTCTTCCTGCAACTGGAAGAAGGCGGTGCCATCGGTCATCATCGGCGAGTTGATAGGCGCTTCAGCAGAAAGCAGTGACAGTTTATCATTGGCTTTGATCATGGCGCGTTCGATAAACAGACCATCGATCCGGCTTGGATTGTCGATCGCATCGGTTAGACCGCGGCCAGGCTCGAGATCAAGCGAAAGCGCACCGGTACCGAAATGGACATCCAGATCGAGCAACGCGGTCAAGCGCTCTTTTTCATGGCTGAGCAACCAGGCCAGCGACGTTGCAATGGTGGACGCACCGACACCGCCGCGCGTGCCGATTACGGCCGTCGAAATGTGCGGCTTTTCAGCATGTGAATCCTCGGCCTTCGGAGCGTTAATGACCGCTTGTGCGTGAGACAAGACGTCACGTAACTGGTCCGGAGTAAACGGTTTCAGGAGATAATCCTGCAAGCCGCTGACAATTAAATCGCGGTAGAGGCGCACGTCGTTGACCTGACCCATGGCGATCACAGTGGTGCCCGGTTCGCAGACTTCGGCCAGCGAATTGATGTCGTTTAACGGATCGCCGGATTCTGACAGATCGACCAGCAAGATATTGGGGCTGGCGGAAACGGACAGGGTTTGAACGGCATTGCGCAGTCCGCCCATGTTGCATTTATCCGTCGACCAACCCATTTCTTCGGCTACCGGACGGAGCAGATCCAGCGTGTCTTCATCGCAAACAAATGCGGCAAACGGATCACGTCCGTTGTTCGAGCCGGGTTTCCAGGGAGCGTTCATTATTGTTCTCCAACATTCTTGTCACGATAGGCGCGAATAGCCTTGGAAGCACGGGACTGGTCTTCCCCGGCCTTATTTTGGCCGCGGACCAGGTCTTCGGGATCGGCAATCATGGCCGACAGGGTGCTGTTTGTTCCGCAACCGTAATTTTCGCTGGTGCGCACCTGAAAATCGGTGTGGCTGCGGTGGCTGAAATCAGGGCATCCGGGCACCGAAGCAGAGGTCCGCGATACGACAACCCGCATCAAGCCGGCAGGTACATAGCCGTCGGTAATGGGCGCCGTGTCGCTGATCAGCAGGCCATAGCGAGCCACAATGGCTTCCACGGCGGCCTTTGCCACGGGGTTTGTAGAATAGTTTGGATCATCAATTGCTACGCGATCACCATAGCCGAGTTCCAGGGCATCGAACCAGCCGGTGAGGCGGCTTTGCTCTGCTGATGATAATCCACCATTGCCGGCGCTCAGGTCCAGCACATAGTTTGCTTTCGAAACGACAGGTTGGCGTTCGCTATAAACGCTGCGGTTTGCGGTGGTGCTGCCACAAGCTGTGACCGAGAGCCCGAGGGCGGTGATAAGTGCCATTGAAATGATGCGCATGATCTGTTCTCCTGATCGAGCTTATTTGTCGAAGCTGAAACCGGGAGCGGAGCTGCCGGATTTCTTGGTCGATTTGGCGGGGGCCTGCGGTTCCAGGCTGCCAAAAGTCTGGCCTTCGGGGGCAGTGGGAGCCACGCTCGGTTTGGGTCGATCGCCACCGGAGCCGGAATGGTTGCGGTTCAGCAGGAATCGTTCTGCGTCATTCGCGGCCTTGAAACCGTCGGTAGGCAGCACGATCTCGTTGTCGCTCACCGGCTTCACGAGATATGGTGTTACCACGATCATCAGCTCGGTTTCATTGCGACGATAGCCGTCGGACTTGAACAACGAACCGAGAATTGGAACGTCGGCAAGACCTGGCGTCTTGTCGATGGCGGAGTTGTAGCTATTCTGCATCAGACCGGCGATCATGAAGCTTTCGCCCGACCCCAGTTCGACAGTGGTCTCTGCACGCCGCGTTGATACGGCGGGAATACTGAAACCGTTAAGGACAACCGCCCCGTTTGACGTTATTTCCGATACTTCCGGTGCGACGCGGATCGAAATACGGCCGTTCGAGAGCACGGTCGGGGTATAGGAGAGGCTTACACCGTAATTTTTATACTCGACCGAGACTTCGCCCAGTCCGGTCGAAACCGGAATGGGAAACTCGCCGCCAGCCAGAAAAGTTGCGGTTTCACCCGAAATTGCAGTCAGGTTCGGTGATGCCAAGGTGCTCACCAGACCAACCCGCTCCGAAACGTCGAATGCGGTTGCAATATCAAGGCCGAACAAACGGCCTGCTGCCTGAATGGTGTTCAAATCAGAACCATTTGTGTAGTTGAATGCGGTGCCACTCGCAGTCACGAACTGTTGCGTTACCGGATCGAACGGAAGCGAGACCGATCCTGCTGGTAAGCCGAATAGCTGCGATGCGTCGAGCTGAGGCAAGTTGGATGTGAAATCGGTGATCGTACCAAAGTTGCGACCGCGCGACACACCAAATTGGAAGCCACCGGTTGTATCGCGGGTCAAAACATTACCGTTAATCTCTTTCGCGAGTGAGCGGCTGACTTCGGCAAAGCGGACCTTCAGGTTGACCTGCATCGGTGTTGCCGTTTTCAGGCGGCTTACCACACGGGTGGTATCGCCGACAAAAGCCTGTACGAGATTTTCCGCTTCTTCGGCATCATCCGGATTAGCGATCGTACCGGTTAGCAGCACGAAATTATTGGTCGTGCTGACAGCGATATTTGCTTCCGGCATTGCCAGGCTAAGCATCTGGTCAATAGAGGAAATTTCTGCGCCAACTGCGACTTCGGCCGAGTAGACTACTTTGCCAGAGGCACTGGTTGCATAAAAGCTGGTCTGCCCGCCTTTTTTGCCGAAAATATAGATCTGGCGCGGTGACCGTACCTGGACATCGGCGATGTTATTATCGGCAATGAAAATATCTTCGATCGATGTCGGCAGGGTGATCAACTTGCCACGACCGACCGCAACAGAAATGCGGCTATCCGGTTGCGATATGTTGACCGACTGGGCGTTCAACGGCGTCGCGTTGTTGGCAGCCAGAGCCAGGGCGAGAGCGGCAACGACGCCAACGGCCATTACCTTTTTCGCCGAACGGCTATGCTGGGCATATTTTACGGCCATTACTTGTCTCCAAACTCGATTTCATTGACCGTGTTGCCACGTGCGACACGGACTACCGGACCTTTAGGTTTTTCCTTTTCGGCCAGCGGAGGTGGCGAACGCGTTTCAAAGCGCGATACGTCACCACCAGTCGAGAAGGTCGATTTGGTGCTGCTTGGTCGCGCAGCCAGCGAACGGATCATGTCGGCTTCAACCACAGGATCATCTGTTTTCGGCAATTTGATCGCGCCGGATGCAATCGCTTCTTCCAGCTCGGCGGCGCTGTCTGCCAGCGAACGCAGAGACAGGCTTAACGTACCCAGGGTCTGGGCAACCGAAATCTGCTCGGCAATTTTGGGAGTGGCTTCCAGCGTAACCAGTTTGGCGGTTTTGGCGACTTGTTGCCCTTCTTCATTCTTGGATGCGGTAACCCGGTTATCAGTGGCCAATACCCGCAAGTTGCGGATCACGGTTTCTGAAACCTTGAGTTCGGGACCTTCGCCTTGGACGGACTGTGTCAGCATCAAATCGACGCGGTCACCTGGAAATATGAAGCCCGCGACGCCAGTCAGACCGGATACCGGAATAGTGACAGCGCGCATGCCAGGGCCGAGCGCTGCGGCAAGGAAGCCGCGATCACCCGGTGCAACCAGCGAACCTTTGGTCATCGGCTGGCCGGCAGTGATCGGAATTCGTACCACGGTGCCAGCGAGCGTTTCAATGTCGGTGCCTTCCTTCATGAAGTAGACGTCTTCGATCAGGTTTTTCGGCCAGGGCTGGAACCGGAAACTGTCGGGGGTAATAATCGTACCCACTGGAAGTGCGCGCGTTGCGACGAGGATCTCGTCACCAATCACTTCGGTTTTTCTCGCTTCCGCTTGTGGTGCGGAGGCACCATCAAACATGTTCTTGGCAAGCAATGCCGTGACTGCTGCCACGATCAGTGCGCCAACCAGCAAAATGATCTTCTTCTTGTCCATGACGTTTCACGCCTCCTGAATGCCCCCGCCCGAATGGTTCCATTGGCGGTCATTTTCTCTTTCGAGTAAAATGGTTAAAATATCGTTTGTGAATTTTGCCCCACGATGCCCCAGATGGTCCAAAGCCCTGAAAAAGCTATGGCCACACCATATGGAACCTTTATTGGACCCTCGGTCTTTTTGATTCTCTTGCTGATCATCATTAACAGCGTGAGCACACCGCCAGCGATTGACATGATCACGATCAGCTCGAGAAACGTAAGCCAATGCAGCCACAAAGCCAGGGCCGCCAGTAGCTTGACGTCACCACCACCCATCGCGCCGATCGCGAATAATCCGGCAAATATGGTTAAAATAACGGCAGCCAAACCAAATTGTCCGATCATGTCCGGCCAAAATACCAGGCCACTGGCGATCCAGAAGACCGGTGCGCCGACGGCAATGCCGAGATTGAGCCAGTTCGAGATGTGACGGCTCTTGATGTCGGTAATCGCTGCTGCAATCAGTGCAATTGCCAATCCGCCCCAGAGCAAGTAGATGAAGGTTTCGCTATCCATAGACAGACCGTCTAGCTAATTTGCCTTACCAAATAGTAACCACGATTTCCGGAGCGGTTTTCATCTGCCGACACTGTGACAATGACAAAGCCTGATATGACAGACTTGAAAAAGGCGAGCTTTGATCGGCGGTCAGTTCCCGAAGACGTAGTAGAAGAGACCTGGACCGGACCCGATGGGTGGAAATTCCGGCAACTGGAATGGCGGCATGACAAGCCGAGAGGGTCGCTCCTGTTCATGACCGGACGCGCCGATTTCTACGAAAAATATCTCGAAACTTTCCACGATTTTCACGCACGCGGATGGAATGTTACTTCTGTCGACTGGCGGGGGCAGGGCGGATCGGGGCGCTGTGGACCGCACCCGCACGTTGGCCATATTGATGATTTCGCGATCTGGGTAACCGATCTGGCGGCGATATTTGAGGATTGGCGCGCCAGCCACGCCGGACCGCATATCGTGCTGGGTCACAGCATGGGCGGACATCTGGTGCTACGCGCGCTGACCGAGCAGCGCATCCAGCCCGATGCAGCGATCTTGAGCGCGCCGATGCTCGCTCCGGCTGGCGGCGGCATGCCTGAATGGACGGCGCAACTGGCCGCCAAGATGATGTGCATCATCGGTCGCGGCAAACGGCGTGCCTGGAAACCGATTGAAAATCCGCTGGAGCCCTATGTGCCCCGGCAGGCCTTGCTGACCCATGATGTCGACCGCTATTCGGACGAGTTCTTCTGGTTCCGCGAGCGGCCCTTCGTCCGATTGGGCCCGGCGAGCTGGCGCTGGGTCGAACGCGCTTATTCCTCAACCAGATTGTTGCGGAACCGCAAAAAGCTGAAGCAGATGAAGATACCAATATTGATACTGGCGACGTCTGTTGACGAACTGGTAGATCATCCGACAATCGAACGCGCCGTGCATTTGATCCCGAATGCGGAGATGAAGCTTTTCGGTGAGGAATGCGCGCATGAGATTTTCCGCGAAGTTGATGCGGTGCGCAACGACGCGCTCACCAGCTGTTTTTCCTTTCTCGACCGGGTGGCACCCAAAAAATGAAGCAGTTTGACGTCGTCATAATCGGAGCCGGTATTGCTGGCGCCAGTATCGCATCGGAAATTGGCGAGGACCGTTCGGTTCTGCTGCTCGAGGCTGAAGACCATCCCGGATATCATTCTACCGGTCGTTCTGCTGCTTTCTGGACGGAAAGCTACGGTGGGCCGCTGGTGCAGCCGTTGACCTCTGCTTCGCAATCATTTCTCGACAATCCTCCGGCAGCCTTTTCAGAATCGGCCTTTCTCGGCCCGCGTGGTGCGGTCAATATCGGCCGGGATGATCAGCAACATCTGGCCGACCAGTTTCTGGCCGATTTCGCCGATAGCGGGCTGTCCATGGATCGCTGGTCCCGGGAACAGACTATTTCCCTGGTTCCCGACCTGAAACCGATATGGGAACATGCGGTTTACGAACCGGATTGCCGTGATATCGATGTTGCCGCGCTTCATGCCGCCTATCTGAGAGACGCCAAACGGAAAGGCGTTGAACTGGTCTGCCGGGCACCGGTTTCGCAAATCCGCAAAGATGACGGGGGCTGGGAACTGAGCGCGAAAGGAGAAACCTATCGCGCGACCGTTCTGGTCAACGCAGCCGGTGCATGGGCGGATAGCGTCGCCCGGCTTGCCGGTGCAAAAGCGATTGGTATCCAGCCTTTGATCCGTAATATGGTCCAGATCGAAACCGATCCGCCGTCATCGATGGATATGCCGCTGGTGGTTGGTCTGGATGGCAGCTTTTACTTCAAACCTGAAGCAGGCGGGGGCTATTGGCTTAGCCCGCATGACGAAATACCGTCCGAGCCTGCTGATGTTGCGCCGGACGAAATGAGCGTTGCGACGGCCATAGACCGGTTTGAAAAAGTAGTGGATGTGCAGGTCAAGCGGGTTAGCCGGAAATGGGCCGGTCTGCGCAGCTTTGCCCCGGATCGCTTGCCGGTTATCGGTTTTGATGGCGCAGTCGAAAATTTCTTCTGGTTCGCAGGGCAGGGTGGTTTCGGTATCCAGACCGCTCCGGCTGCCGCGAAACTGGCCCGGTCGGTTCTGCTGGATCAGGCGCCCGATGAAAGCCTGCAAGCGGTTGATGCCAGTCTCTATGCCGCGTCGCGCTTTTCCTAGGAAACAAGGTTTTACAACGGCATTGTTGCGCCACCGGTCGGTTGGCCTATGTTTCTTGCGACTCAATCAAAGGAGAGCATCGACATGGCGCACAAATTTGAAATCTGGAAAGACAAGAAAGGCGAGTTTCGGGTTCGCTTCAAATATAATAGCGAAATCATCTTCTCGACCGAAGGCTATACCAGCAAGGCTAGCGCCAAGAACGCGATCAGTTCGATCCAGAAAAACGGACCGAATGCCGAGATTGAAGACAATAGCTAATATTTGTTGCGGGCGGCGTTGAGCGCGGCGTCGCTCGCCAACTGATCGGCGCGCTCGTTGTCGGCGTCGCCGGCATGACCTTTGACCCAAAGCCATTCGATTTGGTGGGGTTCGACAGCTTTTAGCAGGTCCTGCCAGAGATCGGCATTTTTGACCGGCTTTCTTGCGGCTGTCCGCCAGCCGTTTTTCTGCCAGCCAAATATCCACTGGGTGATGCCGTCTTTGACATATTTGCTGTCGATCGACAGCTTGACCTTGCAAGGTCGCTTCAGCGCATTGAGCGCTTCGATAGCCGCGCGCAGCTCCATACGGTTGTTGGTCGTTTCCGGCTCGCCGCCGGAAATTTCCTTTTCCTTGTCGCCATGACGGATCAACGCGCCCCAGCCACCCGGACCGGGATTGCCCTTGCACGCGCCATCGGTGGCGATTTCTACGATTTTCGTCTCGGTCATATATTGAAAATATCCGGGTGATTTTGATAATATTGCAGGCGGTTGAGGAAAGCCTGGGGATCCTTGCGGGTCACCAGGGCATCGGCCGGCGTGTTGATCCAGTCATAGGCCCGTGTCAGCAGGAAGCGTAAAGCCGCTCCGCGGGCCAGTAGAGGAAGCGCCTGGCGTTCGGCATCGCTGAGCGTGAAGGCTGATATATATCCGGTGATCAATGCTTGCGAAACGGAATCGTGGAAGTCGGTGCCGTCTTCGGAAAAACACCAGGCCGCGTGGGTGACCGCGAGATCATAAGCGCGGATATCGGTGCAGGAGAAATAAAAGTCGATCAGGCCGGTGACCTGGTCCCCGAGCATCAGCACATTGTCGGGGAAGAGGTCGGCATGAATAGCCGACCGGGGCAGGTCATGCGGCCAAGTTTCGTCGAGATGATCGAGTTCCAGGGCAATCGCCTTGGCCAGGCCCGGAGCAATTTTGTCGAGTTCTGCCGGACCGCATTGTTCTGCCAGCGTCCGCCAGCCGTCATGGTCCATGCTGTTGCGCCGCTCCGGCACAAAATCTGTCAACGCGCGATGCATGTCTCCCAGAGCCTGCCCCGTCGCCTGGGCCTGAGCGCTAGTGGGGTGGCTTACGGATACACCGGTGAGAAAGGTGATCAGGCAGGCACTGCGTCCGCAGAGTTGCTGGATTTTCTCGCCTTCGCGATCGGCGATCATTGGCGGTACCAGACAGCCACCGGCAGCCAGATGATCGAGCAGGGCGATGAAAAACGGCAGGTCCGCCGGATCAACCCGCTTTTCATATAGCGTCAGAATATATTTGCCTTGCGTCGTTTCCAGCAGATAATTGCTGTTCTCCACGCCTTCGGCAATGCCTTTGGCAGACACGAGCGTACCGACATCGAAACGGGTGAGGAACTGGTCGATTTCCTCTGCGCTGACCTTAGTATAAACTGCCATCAGACCGCTTCGAGACCGCGCGGGAGTTTGAAAACCATGTTTTCGTCGGCGGTCTGGACTTTTTCCTCTTGGATTTCGAAATGGTCCTCGAGGAAGGCCTTTACTTCGTTCACCAATATTTCCGGTGCCGAGGCTCCGGCGGTCAGCCCCAGTTTATTGACGCCATCCAGCCATACAAGGTCGATCTCGTCAGCGCGCTGGATCAATTGGGCTCTCGCCCCGCAGCGTTCGGCAACTTCCACCAGACGCAGGCTGTTCGAGCTGTTCGGGGCGCCGATCACAAGGACGAGTTCACATGTTTCCGCGATTTTCTTCACGGCGTCCTGACGGTTGGAGGTTGCGTAGCAAATATCCTCGCCTTTCGGCCCGATGATATTGGGAAAGCGGGCCTGCAGCGCCTCGACGATGGCGTGCGTGTCATCGACCGACAAGGTCGTTTGGGTCAGAAAGGCAAGTGCGTCCGGATCTGCGGGTTTCAGGGCGGCCACATCTGCCAAGGTTTCTACCAAGGTCATCTGGCCGTCTTCGACCTGGCCGAAGGTGCCGATGACCTCGGGGTGATTGGCATGGCCGACGAATATGATATGGCGACCGGCATCGGTCTGCCGTTCCGCCTGACGGTGAACTTTGGATACCAGCGGGCAGGTTGCGTCGAGATATTCCAGTCCCCGTTCTTCGGCTTTATTCGGTACCGCCTTGGGCACGCCATGAGCGGAAAAGACCACCGGGACACCGTCGGGTACTTCGTCCAGTTCCTCGACAAATATCGCGCCCAGTTTCTTCAATTCATCCACGACATATCGATTGTGGACGATTTCGTGCCGCACGTAGACCGGCGCACCATATTTTTTAATCGCCAGTTCGACGATTTTTATCGCCCGGTCGACGCCCGCACAAAAGCCGCGAGGCGCGGCCACAAGCAAGTCAATCTGCCGTTTTTTCTTATCCGAATGAATCATATTGAAGTCCTTAGGGAATAACTGCACCGGCGAAAAGCCCGTCTGTTCATCTTATGGACGGTTGCACCGGATTAAAGGCACCGATAAGGGTTGCGAGACTTTTACTGACGCACATGAAGCCTATGTGTGTTGCCCGTGATTAAAGGCAAGGATTGAAAATGATGGCGAATGGCCGGTTGAAAAATATAGTTTTGGCGGCGGTCACGGTTTTGGCTGTTAGCGGATGTGCAAAAGACGGCGCAATTGATGTCAGTTCGGGCGTAGGTGTCTCGGTTACCCGGTCCGGTTGCCCTCCGGTTGCGGTTCCCGACTATACCGGGGACATAACCATTTTCGATCCGGTAAACAGCACCAATGCCAGCGCCATTGACGTCGTTGCGAACATCACCAACGTCCGGTCGACATGCAATAGCGAAGGCGCGCGTATCTATACCGAAGCGACGTTTGATGTCCGTGCCGTGCGGAGCAATGCTGCCGGTGCCCGTACCGTCACAGTGCCCTATTTTTCCACTGTCGTCCAAGGCGGCACCGCAGTCGTGGCGAAGCGCGTCAATAACGTAACGCTGCAATTTGCCGATGGCGCCTATCGCGCATCCGCTTCGGGCAAGGCGGGTTCCTATATTGATGCTTCTGCCGCACGTTTGCCGGAAGATGTTATCGAACGGCTGACCAAGCGGCGCAAGCCTGGAGATCCCGATGCAGCGCTCGACCCGCTCGCCGATCCAGCCGTAAAAGCGGCCGTTGCGCGGTCGTCTTTCGAGCTGCTCATCGGTTTTCAGCTTACCCAGGCGCAGTTGCAATATAACGCTACCCGATAGGGTCGCCTGAATTGATGAATGTTCGCGCCTGATTAACCCGGGCCCTTCTTCCTATGACGAATTGAGCCAATCATGCTGTTCCAGATTTTCCAGAAACATATTGATGCTATTTTGGACGAGCTTAGCGCTGCCGGGACCTTGCCAGACGGGATTGATCGATCCAACGTCACTCTGGAACCGCCGCGCGACCCTTCGCATGGTGACCTGTCGACCAATGCGGCGATGGTCTTGTCAAAAGCGGCTGGTATGAAGCCGCGCGATCTGGCCGAGAAAATTACGGAAAAGCTGGGCACGCTCGAGGATGTGCAATCAGTCGAGATTGCGGGTCCCGGATTTATCAACCTTCGGGTTGCCGCACCTGTGCTTCTGGGCGAACTGCTCGAAATCGAGCAGCTGGGTCCGGAATATGGCCGGTCCGACAAGGGCAAGGGCGTTACCGTCAATATCGAATATGTCTCGGCCAACCCGACCGGACCGATGCACATGGGCCATTGCCGTGGTGCGGTGGTGGGCGACGCGCTGGCTGATCTGCTCGAGGCGGTCGGTAACAAGGTGATTCGCGAATATTATGTCAATGATGCGGGCTCGCAGGTCGCCACGCTCGCCCGTTCAGCGCATTTGCGCTACCGTGAAGCGCTTGGCGACGATATCGGCACGATACCCGAGGGGCTCTATCCCGGCGATTATCTGAAGCCGGTTGGAGAATCTCTGGCCGCCGAATTCGGCGACAAATATAAAGATGCCCCGGAATCCGAATGGTTGCTGATCTTTCGCAAGGCGGCGGTCGGGAAGATGATGGACATGATCCGCTCCGATCTGGCCCTGCTCGGCATCAAGCATGATGTTTTCTCCTCCGAAGCCGAACTGCATGCCGCAGGCAAGGCGGATATCGCCGAGGCGGAGCTGCGGTCGCGCGATCTTGTCTATGACGGCGTGCTGGAGCAGCCCAAGGGCAAGGTGATCGAGGATTGGGAAGCGGTCGAGCTGCCATTGTTCCGGTCGACCCAATTTGGCGACGATCAGGATCGTCCGATAAAGAAATCCGACGGTAGCTGGACCTATTTCGGCGGCGATCTGGCCTATCATTTCCAGAAAGCACAAGCTGCAGACGAGCTGATCGATATCTGGGGCGCGGATCACAGCGGCACCGTCAAGCGGATCAAGGCTGCCGTCGCGGCGCTGACCGAAGGCAAGGCCAAATTTGATGTGAAGCTGGTCCAGATGGTGCGCCTGTTGCGCAACGGCGAGCCGGAGAAAATGTCCAAACGCTCGGGCAATTTCGTCACCATTGCCGATATGGTCGAGGAAGTCGGCAAGAATGCCGTGCGTTTCACCATGTTGATGCGCAAGGCGGACGCGCAGATGGACTTTGACTTTGCCAAGGTGATGGAGGCGTCTCGCGACAATCCTGTCTTCTACGTGCAATATGCGCATGCGCGTATCCAGTCGACTTTGCGCAAGGCGGCTGATGAGGGAATCCTGCCGTCATCGGACGCACTGGACGGTCTGGGTGAAGAGGAACTGGACCTGATCAAAATGGCGGCGCAATTCCCGCGCATTGTCGAATCGGCGGCGGCTTCACGGGAACCGCACCGAGTCGCATTCTATCTGAATGACCTCGCGGCCGCATTTCATGCCTTTTATAATCTGGGCAATGACCGGCCTGAGAAGCGGATCATCATGGTTAACGACCCGGTAATGACATCAGCAAGGCTTTTCTTAGCCAAGAATATCGGGCAGACTATCAAGAACGGTCTTGCCCTGATGGGTGTCCAGGCCGCTGAATCGATGTGATCAGCCCTTTGGCTTTTGGAGCGTATAATGTCAGACACCACCCGCGATAATCTTGATCTGGACGACGAAGATCGTCTGCCGTGGCTGGAATCAGCCGAAGATTATGACGATGACGGTGAATATTCTCCGGTCCGGGTTATGCTGTTCATCGGTGCCGGCTTGCTGCTGCTGGCGGCGATTGTGGGCGGCATCTACTGGTTGCAGAACCGCGATGGCGGCGGGCTGGACGGCAATGGCGAATTGATCGCCGCTCAGGAAGGCGATTACAAGGTCCGTCCTGATGATCCGCAGGCGCGGCAATTTGAAGGCGAAGGCGATGCCAGCTTCGCGGCTAGTGAAGGCAAGGAGACGCCTGCGCAAATTGGCAATCCCGTGGCAACCGAAGCACCGATCCGCAAACCGGATGCCGCACCAGCCGCAGAAGGCGCAGGCTCGGCTTTGGTCCAGCTTGGTGCATTCAGCTCCGCCAGTCTCGCGGACAGCAGTTGGGCTGGCTATGCACGGCGGTTTGAATCGGTCGGAGCATTGCCGAAGAAAATTATTCCCGGCACGGTCGAGGGCGGTACGATTTACCGGCTGAATGCGGTTGCGCCAAGCTATGATGCGGCCCAGCAGCTGTGCAATAGTCTGAAGGCTGCCGGCGAAAGCTGCCTCGTCGTTCGCTAGTTTTCTTGCAATTGATGGTTGAAGCGCTGTGGATAACGGCGCTTTCACCTTTACCCTGCTCTGAAACGGCGCAAGTATAAGATATGTTGCGTGGGAAGATATCATCATGGCTGTAACACCTGCTGTATTTGGCATGACGGGTCTGAGCCTGACTGCCGACGAAAAGGCATTTTTCCGCGATAGCGATCCTGCGGGCTATATCATTTTTGGTCGTAATATCGAAAGCAAGGCGCAGTTGCGGGCACTGACCGACGAACTGCGCGCTGTCCAAGGCCGTGATGATCTGGCGATCCTTATCGATCAGGAAGGTGGCCGCGTCGCGCGGATGCAGGAGCCGCTCTGGCCCAAATTCCCCGCAGGGGAGGTTTTCGACAAGCTTTACGACATTGCTCCCGCCACCGCGATCGAAGCCGCGCGGATCAATGCGCAGGCGATTGCGGTTACGCTCCATGAGGTCGGGATCACCGTCGATTGCCATCCGCTGCTCGATGTGCGCCAGCCGGACGCTAATAATGTCATTGGCGACCGCGCTCTGGGCAGCGAACCGATGCGGGTAGCGGCTCTCGGCCGGGCTATTCTCGACGGCCTGCAGCGCGGCGGTGTGGTCGGCGTGGTCAAGCATCTGCCGGGCCATGGCCGGACCAGCGTCGACACGCATAAGGCTTTGCCGACGGTGACGGCCAGCGACGAGGAACTACAGCTGGATCTGGCTCCGTTCCAGACGCTCAACAAGGCGCCAATGGGCATGACCGGGCATCTTTTGTTCACAGCCTGGGACGCAGAGACGCCTTCGACCCTGTCGAAGACCGTCATTCAGGATATCATTCGCGACCGGATCGGCTTTGATGGCCTGTTGTTCACCGACGATCTCGATATGGAGGCTCTGTCCGGAACCGTTCCGGAGCGGGCCGAGCGGGCCCAGATAGCGGGATGCGATATTGCGCTCAATTGCTGGGGCAAGATGGACGACATGACCGGGATTGCCGAACGGCTGGCGCCGATGTCGGATAAAACACAGCAACGGCTGGATCAGGCGATGGCGACGATCACCGACACAAAAGACGGCGATTCTGCGGATGAACTGGCCATGCTGCTGGCCAAGCGGGACGAACTGATAGCAGCAACGGCATGAGCGAAGAACGGGAAAACGAAAGCTTCTTTTTCCCGTCTGAATCGGCCGGTCCGGATGAAGGATCGCTGACGCTGAACATCGATGGATGGGAAGGGCCGCTGGATCTGTTGCTCGCCCTAGCGCGCAACCAGAAGGTCGATTTGCGTGAAATCTCGATTCTGGAACTGGTCCAGGAATATCTGAAATATATCGCCAGCGCCCAGACGCTGCGTCTGGAACTGGCTGCCGATTATCTGGTGATGGCGGCCTGGCTGACCTATTTGAAATCAGGGCTGCTATTGCCCCGTGATCCGGAAATCGAGCCGTCGCCCGAAGAGCTGGCCTTGCGCCTGCAAATGCGGCTGGAACGGTTGAATGCTATGCGGGAATCGGCTGCCCGTCTGCTCGCTAGGGACCGGGTCGGTCGCGACGTATTCATGCGGGGCGCACCGGAAGGGCTCCGGGTGGTCAAGGACCGGCAGTGGCAGGCGGAATATTATGATCTCATTGCCGCTTATGCCCGTGTAAAAGTGCGCAGTGCCCCGGCAATTCACATCGTTCGGCAGCGGATGGTGATGACCCTCGAGGACGCGCTGTCGCGGGTGTCGATGATGCTGGGGGAAGCGATTGACTGGATGGATATTCGCCATTTTCTGCCCCCGGGGGCGCCGCCTGAATTGCGGAAATCAGCGCTCGCTTCGAGCTTTCTGGCGACATTGGAATTGGCCCGGCAGGGGAAGCTGGTATTGCAGCAGGAAGGCAGCTTTGCACCGCTCAGGATAAAGGCGACGACACATGGGTGAACATGACATGGAAGACACCAGCCTGATTGATCCGATGCCCGATGCGATGGATATCGGCAAGCGTGCGGTCGAAGCGACACTTTTTGCCTCCGAAACGCCGATGACGATTGCGGATATCAAGGCCTATGTCGGCGATGAGCTCGATATCCGCCAGATACTCGCGGACCTGCAGGAGGATTTTCAGCATCGGGGGATTGTGCTGATCAAAACCGGCGATCGCTGGCATTTCCAGACCGCGCAGGACCTTTCCCATCTTTTGCGCCGCGAAAGGGCGGAAATGCGCAAGCTCAGCCGCGCCGGTATGGAAACGCTGGCGATCATTGCCTATCACGAACCGGTCAGCCGCGCCGAGATCGAAGCCATCAGGGGCGTTCAGGTAGCCAAGGGCACGCTTGATGTGTTGATGGAAGCGGGCTGGGTGCGACCGGCCGGTCGCCGCGAAGTCCCGGGCAGGCCCTTGATTTACGCAACCACCGCAGAATTTCTGACCCATTTCGGCTTGCAAAGCCGCAAGGATTTGCCCGGCATTGATGACCTGAAAGCCGCAGGATTGCTGGACCCCGTCGATCTCGTGCTGGAGCAAATGGGACTGGACGACGAAGCAGAGCAGGTGACGGAAGAGTCCGTAGAGCGAGAGATTGCAGATAAGGACGGTGTTTTGCTGGAAAACGGGATCGAAAGCGCTTAAATAGGATATTCAAGGAGAATATCGCATGCAACCGAGTGTTTGGCAGATTTTAATTGTAGCAGCGCTTGTGCTGATTCTGTTCGGCCGTGGCCGGATTTCCGAAATGATGGGTGATGTCGGCAAAGGCATCCGCTCCTTCAAGAAAGGCATCACCGAGGAAGAGGCAAATGCTGCCAAGCCTGCCGCCAAGATTGAGAGCAAGGCTGGTGACGGGACAGTTGATAGCAGTAAAACCGCTGATAAAACGGCCGTTTGATCAGATCGCCCTCCAGGCTTAGGGCCGCATAATATATGTTTGATCTTTCCATATCCGAGATCGCGATTATCGCGATCGTTGCCGTTGTCTTCATCGGACCCAAGGAATTGCCGCGCGCACTGGCCACGGCAGGCAAATGGATGGCCAAGGGACGCGGTGTGATGGCCAATTTCCGCACCGGCCTTGATGCCATGGTCCGCGAAGCCGAGCTTCAGGAAATGGAGAAGAAATGGGCGTCCGAAAATGAGCGGATCATGCAAGAGCATCCGGCGCTTCCCGATGATAGCGCGGCGGAAGAACCGAAGATGGAACCGCTGGACGGACCTCCTGCGGATATAGCCGAACCTTCTATCACCGCCGATGACCGTCCCGACTTGCCACCCGCAGACGATTCCAAGCCATGAACGACCAAAGCAAGCCGGATCTCGATGAAAGCAAGGCACCGCTGATCGAGCATTTGATCGAATTGCGGCAGCGGTTGCTCTGGTCGGTCGCGGCGCTGACGGTGGCCTTTCTGATCAGTATGTTTTTTGCCGACGAGATTTTCGGTATTCTCGTGCAGCCGCTGACCGACGCTTTTCCAGCCGGTGAAGGCAAGCTGATCTATACGAAGCTTTACGAGGCGTTTTTTGTCGAGATCAAGGTCGCGATGTTTGCGGCCTTCTTTCTGGCTTTTCCGATCATTTCCAACCAGCTGTGGGCCTTTGTGGCGCCGGGCCTCTATGCCAAGGAAAAAAAGGCATTTCTGCCCTTCCTGATCGCTACGCCGGTGCTGTTCATGGCGGGCGCATCGCTGGCCTATTTCATCGTCATGCCGACAGCGTTCAAATTTTTTCTGGGATTTGAAGGGCCGGTCGGCGGCCTGCAACAGGAAGCCTTGCCGGCAATGGGCGATTATCTGTCGCTGGTGATGCAGTTCATATTGGCGTTCGGAGTTTGTTTTCAGTTGCCGGTATTGCTGTTGCTGCTCAACCGCGCGGGAATTGTCAGCAGGCAGCAGTTGAAGGGCGCGCGTCGTTATATGGTCGTCGGAGCCTTCGCGGTGGCCGCGATCCTGACCCCGCCGGATGTGGTGTCACAGCTGATGCTGGGGATTCCGCTGATCCTGCTCTACGAGGTTTCGCTGGCCATCATGTGGTTCACCGAGCGCAAGAAGAGCAAAGAGATTGCTGCCTGATTTCTATCGATGATGAGCTTGCCGAACCACGCTGCTATGCGACGGGTTCGGCAAGATCATAAGCAACTATTCTCAGTCAATCGCGTCCTGGCCGGCCTGGCCGACCGATTCGATGTCGCGACCGGCACCCTTGACGGTGGCACAGGCGCTGAGAAGAACCATAGTAGAAATCAAGATCGCTGCGGTAAATTTCTGCATTTCAAAATATCCTAAAAACTGAACTTAGCACTGACGCGAATATCACGACCGGACAGCGGTACATAGTCTTTAGTGAACGAGGCATGACGGCGGGCGCTGACGTCGAAAATATTATTCGCCGAGGCCAGCAGGGTAACGCCGCCATTCTTGCCGAAGGGGCGCCAGGCTGCCGTCGCGTTGACCATGGTAAAGCCGTCGGTCGGGGTTTCAAAGGCAGTCACTTTTTTCTGACTGTCGGACCATTCGACTTCGGCTCGAAGGTCAAGATTGTCGCTGTGCGCCTTGAGCCCGCCCAGCAGTCGCAGCGGCGGGATACGCGGAACCGCGCCGCCGCTATTGTTGATCTTGGCCCGGACATAGTCGGCTACGCCATCGGCAATCAGGTCAAAGCCGCCAGCGCGTGCAAATACGACCGATGCCGAGGCTTCGAAGCCATAATAGGTCGCATCCTGCTGGAAATATTGGAACACCGGCAAGCCGTCTTGCTCCGCACCGGTTTCCGTCTCGAAAATATAATCGTCGAAGAAATTGGCATAAGCGGTCGCACTCAGCTGGACATTGTCGCTGTCCCATCGGGCATAAAGCTCGCCGCCCCAGCTTTTCTCGGTGGTGAAGCCCGCATCGCCGATTTCATAGGCTTGAGTGGCAATATGGGGGCCGTTGGACAGTAGTTCCTCTGCGGAGGGTGCACGCTCCGACCGGGAAATATTGGTGCCGATCTTCAGGGCGCTGTCATCGGGAGCATAAGCGAGGCCAATGGCACCGGACAATGTGTTGAAACTGCGGTCGAAGCTGATGCTGTTGGCAGAAATGCCGGTCTGTTCAAACCGCATCGCGCCTTCCACTTCCCAGTTGCCTAGATCCACTTCCTGGATGGTGAACAGGGCCCAGCTCTCGAGACTGTTCTTGGGGACAAAGGCTTCTTCGCCGACAGCGTTGAAATCACGAGCGAGAACTTGCGTCCCGATTACCCCGCGCCAGCCGTCATGATCCGCCTGCACCAGTTCGGCCCGCGCCTCTATGCCGGAAACGGAGAAGACGGTGCCGATATCATCACCCTCGAATTCGGTATGTTCATAGTCGGAATAGCCCGCACGGAAGTTCAGGGCTTCGAAAAATCCGCCCATATTTACGCCGCCGCGAAGATCGGCGCGATATTGCTTCAGGCCGATCGTGACCGGGCCCTCTTCCTCATGACCTTCCTCTTCTTCCTCACCCTCTTCACCGTGCGCATGTTCGGTACCGGGGCGGGCAGGAACGCCATAATTCGTGTCATAATAGCTCACCGAGAAACCAAGATTTCCGCCATCATCAATATAGGCGATCCCGGCACCTGCGGTCTGGGTGCGACTAGCAGTATTGGCGATCCGGCCGGACTGGTTAGCGGTCTCGGTCAGTTCCTCTGCCTCGTCCAGATGGCCCTCTTCGGCCTCTTCAGCAGCTTGCGCCAGCACTTCGGCGCGCAAGGCCGGGGCCAGAACGTAGCCGGGTATATTCACATCGCTGGTGTCGCGGAAGCTGCCGTCGGCGTGTATCACCAGCTTGGATGTCAATGGCACGTCGACCGATCCGGCGATGCTCCAGTCGTCCGCAGCGCTGCCATAGCCGCCAATCGCGTCGACATGCACGGCGTCGTCGGGAATGTCGCGGGGGATACGCTTGTCGATCACGTTGACAGCGCCGCCAATCGCATCGCCGCCGAATAGCAGGACAGCAGGGCCGCGCAACACTTCGACCCGCTGAGCGGTTAGTGGGTCAATGGTGACCGCGTGATCGACCGATGTATTGGATGCGTCAAGCGATCCGATGCCGTCTGTCAGCACGCGAACCCGAGGGCCCTGAAAACCGCGCAGAACGGGACGTGATGACCCCGGAGAGAAGGAAGTCGACGAAACGCCGGGCAGGCCGGTCAGGCTGTCGCCAATCTGGCCGCGGAGATTCTCTGCCAGTTCATCGCCCGTCAGGACAGACGTGCCGGCCAATATGTCGAGCTGGTCGACATAGGGGGCAGTGACGACGATCATGTCATCATCGTGGAAGTCGTCGGACAGTCCGCCGCTGCGCTGTTCGGGGGTGCTGTCTTTCTGGGCGAAGGCCGGTGCGGCAGGCAATGTGAGGATTGCGGCGGAAATCAGGAATTTTCTATGGGACAAGAGCTTCTCTTTTACGCTGGAGGACGGAACTGACGGTCAGATAGGTGTAATGATATAATATATCAATTAGTAATTTTACGGATTCGGTAAAACGAGTGAAATTTGCTATAAACGGCGACCAGCCAGAGCAGAGAGCGATGATGGCGGGTGAGGGGGGATAAGCGAAATATTTCCTCCCCGTTGCACAGCAATGGGGAGGTGGCAGTCCGCAGGACTGACGGAGG
>TARA_R110000796_G_scaffold60307_4_pt1 | contig 52792 bp, 47 predicted proteins | sample TARA_R110000796 | Tara Oceans TARA_R110000796 (sample SAMEA4397815) | marine metagenome | biome: Polar Biome; feature: [SRF] surface water layer (ENVO:00010504); material: water (ENVO:00002006), including particulate matter (ENVO:01000060) such as... | depth 5 m
AATCGGGCAGGCAGGTTTTAATCTCGATAATCGAGTAAAAATTAACTTTAACAATATTAAGTACACTACGTACATAATCCTAAAACTATAAAAATGAAAAAATCGATAATATACTTTTTATTCGCTCTTCTATTTACTGTTTCATTGGCCACCTTTAGCAGTTGCAGGGAAGAAAAAACTGCAGGTGAGAAAATTGAAGATGGAATAGAACGAGTAGGTGACGACATTGAGGAAGGTGTGGAAGAAATTGGAGATGAAATAGATGATGCCACGGACGACAATTAAGAAAATCTCTTTGGTTGGTTAGATTTTGTTATGGACGGACATTTTCCTCTGGGGATTTTGTCCGTTCTTATTTCATCCACAAAATATCTGAGCATCTACAAAGCCGAAAGCTGCGGGTAAAACCAATAACTTTTGGTTGCTCAAAACAGGGAATCCTTTACCAGGGATTCAATTAAAAATATAATCCGTTATTAATCTAAAAAATAATAGAAATGAAGAATGATTTTGCTAAGAACGAAAAAGAAATTATTGATGAATATCAAAAAAAGGGCTTTAATGGCAACTACCGGGTAGATAACAGGAAATTGATCGATTTGAAGACAAAAATAGCGTACGCACCTGAAAATGTTACCATTTTGAAGGAATATCGCTTCGAAGGTATGAGCAATCCGTCCGACATGTCCATCTTATATATTGTGGAAACGAACGATGGCAGTAAAGGAACGGTATTGGCCAATTATAGTCCATCCAGTAATATTGAAACAGCTGAATTTTTTAAGGAAATTCCAGAAGAAAACTATATAACAAACTAAAAACCAATACCCTCAATTACAGCTGCTACAGCTTGAAAGGTCTGAAATTGTCTTCTTGTTAACTAATGGTACGGAAAAGGCATTATGAACATGTCACAGAATGCAAAAAGGGCGAAGGATACAGTTAGTAGTACAGTTTAACTATAATATCGATTAGGTGTACAATTGATAAAAAATTCACTGAGCAGTTTAATTGAAATTAAAAATTCATCATCTTTGTGTATAACGCCTACATTGTTTTTCCAAGTTTATAGGAATCCATGTTACAGGCCCATATTATATGCAATTAATGAGAATCTATCTAAAATTCGATTTTAACCTTATCTGTAAAACTGTACTACAGGAGCAACTGGACGCTTTGGGAATGAACTATACCATTCATGGAGTTGGGGAAATTGAATTTGATAAAAGGCCTACAAATGAAGAAGAACAGGAAATGGCCTCGGTCTTGGGAAATTATGGCATAGAAATTATGGATGATCAACAAATGGCCTTGGTTCAACGTATTAAAGATTCCATTTCAGAATGGATAAATGATGAGGAGAATCCTAAACTTTATAATTTCTCTTCCTATCTTTCCGAAAAACTGGATTATTCATATACCTATTTGTCCTCGATATTCTCTGAAGCTACCTACTCTTCAATCGAGAACTTTGTAATTTTAAAAAAAATAGATTTCGCCAAAAGTTTAATACTCCAAAACAATCTAACCTTAACCGAAATAGCGTATAAGCTTAACTATAGCAGTGTATCACATTTATCGGCCCAATTCAAAAAAACGACCGGACTTACTCCCTCCGCTTTTCAGAAAATAATCCTGAAACGGAAAGAAAGAGCCTTAAACCAAAAATAACCCCGCCAAAATATGCCCCTACAAACCTTAAACATAGCCCTGGCCGATGATGATGAAGATGATAGAACATTATTCAAGGAAGCTATGAGCGAAATAAAAATTAAGACCAAATTATCCCTTTTCAACAATGGAAAAGAATTAATGGATTATTTGACCCTGCCCAATGTAATCTTACCTGAAATAGTATTTCTAGATTTAAATATGCCCATCAAAAATGGAATGCAATGTCTCAATGAAATTAGAAACCACCCTAGACTTCAGGACCTTTTGGTTGCCATATATTCAACCTCCTCTTCTGAAGCCGATATTGAGGAGACCTTTGTGAACGGCGCCAATATTTACATTAACAAGCCCAATAGCTTTGGGGCCCTAAAACAAGCAATTGAAAAGGTTTTACAGCTCAATTGGCAATACCATACCTCGGCCTTGAACAAGGATAATTTTTTACTAAGGATCTAAAGGGATTTTAGGCATGCCAATAAGAAAAATAACATCCTCTCCAAAAGTACTTGCCGTTTCCCTTGTTTTGGCCATTGCCCTTCTCATGTTCCTTGGAAGCATTAGTTACAAGCAGATTGTGCAGCTTGGAGAATCGGCAGATATGGTTTCCCATAGCTTGGAGGTGGACATGGAAATAAATCAGCTTTTTTCCTATTATGCCCAAATGCAGTCCACGGAGCTTAAAAATCTTCTTTCCCATGACACCTTAGGTATTTCATCTTTTGAAAATTACAAACCCGAAGTACAGGAATCATTCATAAAACTCAAGAAACTAACACAAGACAATGCTATACAGCAGAAGATTCTACTATCGGTACAATCTTGGCAGGATAGCCTCTATAATTCCTTAAATATAATTGCCAATATCCCATTTCAAAAAACAAATTATTCTTCTAGGGATAGAGAAAAAATAACAAACGTTTCAAAGTCGATTACCCAACTAAATCTGCTCAGAAACCAAATGTATCAAGAAAAGCAGATACAACTCGCGAAGCGTAAGGAAGAATACAGATCGCAAATATTCTTTACTCCCCTAATGACTCTGCTCTTGGGTATGTTTGCGTTATTTATCTTTATTATTTCATTTCTGCAGATCAATTCTCAGCGAAAAAAAACGGCTACAGCAGAGAAATTTCTTCAAAATATTTTGGGCAGTACAGACAATATTATAAGTTATTTTGAGCCAATATATAATACCACTGGCACAGTAAAAGACTTTACCATTGTATTCTCCAATGAAAAAATAGAGTCTGTCCTTGGGCAAAATTCCAGCCAAATAGAGCAGCGTAAAATGTCCGAATTGGTTCCCATTAACTTTGAAAATGGCATTTTTGATGAATTGACCAAAGTTATTGAAGAAGGAGAGACCCGTAAATTCGAAAAGCATTTTCAATATAACGGTAAGGAGTTTTGGTTCAAGACCACCGCCGTAAAAATGGAGAACGGAGTTTTAACTACTTCGGTCGATACTACATCGGAAAGAAAGTTTACGCAAAATTTAAGGGTTTTGAACGAACAATTGGAAAAGCACAATCGCGATTTGATCGAAACCAAGTCTTTTTTGAACAATATCCTTGAAAGCACTAGCAACACTGTTAGCCACCTTGTTACCGAAAGGGACTCCAATGGTAAAATAATAGATTTTATATATGTATTTACCAACACCGAAAGTGAGAACCTTACCGGAAAACAAGTAGGGGACGTAATTGGAAAGTCTATATCCAAAATCTATCCTTCTGTTCATGATACCGGATTATACGAACTAATGGTAAAATGTGCCAACATAGGCACCATTGAAACGCATGAAAGCGAATATATTTTGAAAGGCAAAAGGGTCTGGGTCAACACTACAATAAATAAATTGGACGATGGCATTACCCTCACTTCCTATGACAGTACCCAGATAATAAATGCCAAACAACGCTTATTGGAACTCAACGAACAGTTGACGGTGCAGAATTCCATTTTAAATGATGCGGAGGCTGTTGCCAAAATTGGAAGTTACCGTTGGAATATTGAAACCGAAAAGGCCACCATGTCCGATAATTTTTTCAGGTTATTGGACTGCGAACCAAACGAGTTTATTCCAGCACCTGAAAATTACAGGCCATTTGTTCATCCAAAAGACCTCAAGATTTACGATGAAAAACTAAATCTGGCCTTGGAGAAAAAAATAGTCAGTAATTTCACTTATCGCGTTATCACCAAAAACGGAAAGGTAAAGCACCTTCAGAATACCGGTCATTTTTTAAAGAACGAATTTATTGGGGTGGTGAAGGACATCACCAAGGATCTAAAAAATGAACAAAAACTAAAAGACAAGAACTTAGAGCTTAAGCGCATTAATAGTGAATTGGAATCCTTTACCCGGATTGCCAGTCATGATCTTCAAGAGCCGTTACGGAAAATTCAGATGTTCATATCTCGGATAACAGATTCCGATTCCTCCTATTTTACGGAACAGCAAACACAATACATTAGCAAAGTACAATCTTCTGCCAACCGTATGCAGAACCTTATAAAGTATCTATTATCCTATTCAAGGCTTAGAAAAAAGAAAAAGGACTTGGTACATGTAGATCTGAATCTGGTTCTGGAAAAAGTACAGGAAGATCTGGAGGCCCCGATCAGGGAGTCCGGGGTAGAATTTGTTATTGCTGACCTTCCTGAGGTAAGAGGTGTCCCCTTTCAGTTAGAGCAACTCTTCAACAACCTGATTTCCAATTCCATTAAATATCACAGTATTCTAGATACTCCAAAAATAGAAATCGCCTGCAAGAAAATGGAACGCAATTCAATTCCTGACGATTTTAATACAAAAGCCAAGGAATATTACTGCATTTCGGTAAAGGATAACGGCATTGGTTTTGAGCAGGAAAACGCCCAAAAAATATTTGAACTATTCCAACGTCTTCATCAAAAAAACGAATATTCGGGTACAGGAATAGGATTGGCTATTTGCAAGAAGATTGTGGAAAAACACAAAGGGCATATTGTGGCCCATGGACAAGTAAATAAAGGGGCTAGCTTTTACATTTATTTACCCGTTTAGACAAATCATAATTCCCAAACGATTTATATTCTCACGGTCAATTCTGATCCCGGCTAACATTGTCAGTGAAACCAAAAGTATTAAGTACACTCTTGGATATAGGTATACCTCTGCATAACACATTTTCCTAATACAGTATAAAGCAAGGTCTAACTATAAGCTTGGTCCCAACTCTCCACTCGTTCTTTTGGAAGAAATATCCGGACTTGGACTCACTAAAATTTAAAGGAAATACTAGTATAAAACCTAATACTATTCTTCATAAACATTGATTCTACCCATTAAAATCTTGCTTTTTTTAATGAAATAATGGCCATTTCGTGAAATTATATAACAGAATACAAAAATTGTATAACAAAAAAGGTACCCTCAGTAACGAACTTTGTTAAACACAATTAGAAATTTAAAGACAACCAACATGAAAAAGACAACTGAACCATATCAACTGAATTCAAAAATTGGCAAAAGTTGGACATTGGATGCCGATGACAACAAAAATTATGATCTCCCTGATAATTTTATCCTGGGCATGACCAATAGCAATTTAGAATCCAACTAAGTTTAGTACTTGGTTAATTCGGAAGACCAAGGAGGTCTTTTAATAATCATAAAACAAAAAATGTCGAAAATGTTGATTATCGCCGCTATTATAATGCTCTTTTTATGGGCTATTGGCTTTTTTATATTCGATATAGGCATAATGATACATCTACTACTCCTAGTTGCAGTGGTACTTTTTATCACCAGGGTGATTAGAGACAAATGAAGTAATAATTCTAAAATACGGGAACATGAAAATTGTATATCTTAAAACGAACAATATAGCTAACATATTTAATCAGTTACAACAAGACTTGGGTGGAAAATTAAAAATTCGCCCTCAGGAGTATAGTCTAGAGTTGCACAATAATTTGGTAAGCGGGGTCATAAGCGGGGTTTCCTTTAAGAACAATATATCCTTTATTGAATACGACATTGTCTTTAAAGAAGATATGCTTCTCATAAATAACATGCCGATTACCAACCCTATTCACTTTATGTATTGTGCTAAAGGCAAAATCAGCCACAGTTTCGGAATCAAAGGACAAAAAAGACTACTGAACCAATTCCAAACGGGAATTTTTTCCTGTGACCCTAGTCAGGATACCACTTTGTTCTTTAGAAAAAATGAAGCTGTTAAACTTTCCAATATAATGGTGGACACGCATGAGGTTGAGCAAGATGATGACAATACCGATCTACTGAGAAATCAGTTGTTAAGAACCTTCTTACCAAAAGCAGGGGAGTATATTTTTGCCTATACCGGATCCTACAATCTAAAGATTGCCGAGAAAATGCAGCAGTTGGGTGCCATTAGCCAAAAGGGATTGGTGAGAAATCTGTTGATAAAAGGTATTGTGCACGTTATTTTGGCCATGGAAATCCAACAACATAAAGAGGATAAAAAGAATGCGAAAAATAATTTCGGATCCCTGACCAAGGATGAGATGGATGATATAAAAGAACTATCCAACTTTATCAAGAATTATCCTGAAATACAATACAGCCTTAAATACCTAAGTAAGAAATCCGGTCTTTCACCAGCCAAACTTCAGGAAGGTTTTAAACTATTGTTCGATAGAACGGTCACAGATTACATTAGGAACGTAAGGGTAGAGACTGCCGAACATCTTATTAAAACTACAGACCTCAATATTTCGGAAATTGTTTATAGTGTAGGCCTAACTAGCAGAAGTTACTTTTCCAAGATATTCAAAGAAAAATACAATTGTAGTCCCAAGCATTATCAGGACCATCAAAATTCGTTAGCTGTTACAGCCTAATATATAGCTAAGTTTAATTACACAACCAGTCTAATGACTGGTTTTTTTTTGTTTATTAAAACCTGTTCATACTACATTCATCCTTTTTGGCCCACCTATATTTTCCCGCTAAACAAGCTTGGTCAAAGTTTTGTCGGGAATATTCACTTATAGGATTTGGAACCATAAACATATACAGCTTATTTAACAAAAAAACGGCAGGAGAAAATCTCCTGCCGTCCCAAATTCGTTGTAAATGTGTCTAATTACTTATTAAAAGGTTTTCAAGGAAGCCCTTAGCATCCACGACATCTGCTCGTGCATTTGCATGATTCCAGTAATGAAATCGGCCGTACCTCCGTCATTGTGTTCCTCTGCATTTTCACTGATACTTTTTCTAATGAACTTGATAATTGTATTATGGTCCTCCAATAGAACTTCCATAAAACTAGCGCTATCGTTCTTTTTTGGACTTTCGTCCCTCAAATGTGAAAGCTCTAAAAACTCCTTCAAAGTCCCCGGGGAATAAAAACCTAGCATACGTATTCTCTCGGCAACCTCATCCACAATTTTTTCTATTTTATTGTATTCTTCCTCAAAAAATACATGCTTGGTATGGAAGTCGATCCCCTCTACATTCCAATGTGCATTCCTCAATTTGGTATACAGCAAATACTCGTCCGCCAAAAGTTTGCCCAGCATGGCCACTACGGCCTTTCTATTGTCTTTTTTTATTCCGATAGTTGCTTGTGTTGTTTCCATAATATATAAATGATTTTTTTTTGTTAATAACAACAATTTAAGGCCATTCCATCGGAACCATTGATCGAAACAATTTTTTGCTTTGCTCTTTTAAAATGATGCCCATATTTTTGGTAGAACCAAGCCAGAAGAATATAAAACTGACTGTCCTATCCTATTTTTAGTATGATTTTGTCTTACCAGTAAACTACGTCGGGGCAGGCCTGTCTACCGATAGGCAGATTAAAATCTCGATTATCGAGTAAATTATTCCTTTTTGCCATCACCGGTAAGTGTGTTGACGATCCCGTCCATTACATTGAGCCATAAATAATTAAAAAATGATTTGGTATTATCCCTCTCTGTATATATTTCCCCATACCGGTAGCCCTGTTTGTCCGTTTTGGAGCCGTCGTTGGTGAAAATATTACCAACGAATGTGAGCAGTTTATTTACTCCCATTCTATCCTTTTTAAGAACGGTAAATCGAAAATCCTCATAGTTCATTTTCATATCGCCACTAGAACTAATTGCATCACCACTAACTGTAAAATACAATTCTTGTACATCCCCTTCGGCCTCTGTACGAAGATTGGATCTTAAGAATTGATTGATGCTTTCGGATTTAAAATCTGTGACAACGCCAGATACATAAAATGCATCGTTCTCCTTGTTGGCATCAAAATTCCATGTTAGCTCAATCGGGGCTTCACCCATGAGTTGGGCCATAACTTTAATTTGGGTCTTTTCTCCATTTTTGTAAGTATTGGAGACATTTCCAATTGTAGCCTCAAGATCGGCGAATACAATCTCTCCAGGCACTGTACCCCTTTTTACCAATTCGGAATACGCAATATATCCGTTGTTTATTTTAACCTCCGAAACATGTAGATCTATGGGCAACTCCCGTAACATACGGCTGTATAGTTTTTTTTGTTCATAGTCATCCTGAACAAGCTTGTCGCGATATATTTCCATTTTTGGTTTTTGGAGAGCCAACGATGAGGAGTTTAGAAAAAATCGCTCTTTATTAAATCCAAAGTCCATATTGACCATCCTAAGCTCGGGGATTTTCAAATCAATATAATCATGCTCTTTGTCCAATTTTTTAGAAAGCGTTATCTTATCATACTTGGACTTCAAGTATAAATTACTAAGTTCCATTTCTTTGTTCTTGATATTTATTCCGCCAAGGTTTACAACCTCATATGGTCCAAGATCCGCATATACCAATCCCGTACTCAAATTGTAATCCCCATAGGAAAATGGTATTTCCCGTTCTATAGTTTCCTTATCCAATTTTAGATTTTCAAGGGACAAATTCAAATTTTCCACCGAGAAAACTATAGAATCCCCGCCCTTTCCGAAAATCTTGAATTCCCCGTCCTCAATGGACAATTTGGCTATGGACAAAGTTATTTCCATGGGACTGTCCGTTGCTGCAATCCCATTGTTTTTAACTTGATGTTCTCCTTGATAATATTCTGACTTTGGCTTTAACAATCGAATTTTACGGATACTTATTGTGTTTCCAAATATGGCTTGGTAAAAGCCTATACCCTTTAGGTCAATAGCCTCGAGGCTCATCCCCGCTTTTCTAAAATTGGCATCCCTTTCCAAAATATCCAACCCAACCTCAGTTAATCTTACCGAACCCCGTATCAGATTTACCTGAATTTGATCATAGGTCAAATGCATATGATCCGGTATTCGTTGGCTCAGATAATTTTCAATATAACTCTTGGCCCTCAATTGTAGGATGGTCAACAAAAGCAGTATCAGGACTACTGAAACAGTGATGATCCATACTATTCTTTTTTTCAGTTTGCGGTCGGCCATAATCAAATTAAAAATAAGCTACTATCTACAAAGTACGCGCATGCAATTTTTAATTAATGCTCCAACCACATTTAATATTGACTTTTTCCAATGAGTATGCCTATGAAGCCAATGGAGTTATAATTTGTATTGATGGGGACAATACGGTAGCCAAACAATATCTATTCTTGTAAAAAATTAAAACAATCATAATCATGAAGAAGATATTAAGTGTTTTAACAGTTGTAACAATGACAATTGTAGCCGCCAATGCCCAATCCATTTCTAAAAACGCCCTAGGTTTAAGGCTTGGAGACAATGACGGATTTGGAGGGGAAGTATCCTATCAAAGGGCGGTATCGGACAATAACAGACTTGAGTTTGATCTAGGTTGGCGCGATTCCAACAATGTTGATGCTTTTAAATTGGTTGGACTCTATCAATGGGTGATGCCTATAGAAGGACTATTTAACTGGTATGTGGGCGCAGGGGCAGGAATAGGCTCCTTCGATTCCCCTGGAGGAGATGGCGCCTTTGCCCTTGTGGCAGGTGACATAGGTATAGAGTGTAATTTTGATTTTCCTCTTTTGCTGTCCTTGGACATACGTCCAGAACTTGGTTTTAATGATGACTACTCGGACGATCTGGATTTGGATATCGCCTTAGGTATCAGGTATCAGTTCTAAAACTGATTAAAAATTAAAACAACATCTACCCTAGAATCAAGTTCTTTGATTTCTAGGGTATTTTCATTCTATAGTAGCTTAAAGTGAACCCATAAATAATTTCAAACTTTTAATTATCCAGTTTACCACAAGCAATTCCCACAGTTGTCCCCTATGAATAATACTTGTTACTTCATTAGAGTTTGTCTTCAAAGTTTTTTAAATTACTGAATTAAAATCAGTTAAATAATTAATAAGAATGAAAAAACTAGAGGGGCAGGTTGTAATCATTACCGGTGGGGCAAGAGGCATAGGTGAAGGAATCTGTAAAGTCTTTTGTAATGAGGGGGCCACCGTTGCCCTATGGGATGTGCTGGAAGAAGGCCAAAAAACCGCGGACAGGATTGCTAAGAACGGTGGTAAAATATTCTACCAAAATGTGGATGTTTCCAGCCAAGAATCTGTTGATAAGGCTGTTGCCAAGGTCATTTCCGAATTTGGAAAGATAGATGTACTCATTAACAACGCCGGAATAATTCGTGACCGATCTATTTTAAAAATGAGTCGTGAGGAATGGGACCAAGTTATCCGCGTAAATGTTGATTCCCTTTACATTACCGCCAAAGCCGTAGTACCCCATATGAAGACGGCCAATTATGGCAGGATTATCTCCGCCTCCTCCGTGAATGCCTTTCAAGGCGCCTTTGGACAGACCAACTATAGTGCCAGTAAGGCTGCTATAGTAGGCTTTACACATTCCCTGTGCAGGGAAGTTGGCAAATACAATATTACTGTTAATGCCATTGCCCCAGGATTTATTAAAACTGAAATGACGGATTCCATGCCTCAAGATGTCATACAGGCAGGAATCTCCATGATTCCTGTTGGACGCATTGGCACCCCGGAAGATATGGGACATGCCTATCTCTTCCTGGCTTCCAAGGAAGCCGGATTTATAAGTGGGCATACCTTGCATGCCAATGGTGGTGCCATGCCAATGTAATACAAGCCCATTGCACAACCAAGAAAATACATAATACCAATAGTACATTATTAATACCAGTGGGATGCAAACAAGTGTAAAACAAAAATTCAATTTAAAGAACAAGGTAGCCATTGTCACCGGTGCCAGTAAGGGTATTGGGGAATCTATTGCCAGAGGTCTAGCCGAATATGGAGCCAAGGTGGTCATTAGTTCCCGTAACCAAGAAGCAGTTGACCAAGTGGCAAATAATTTAAAAAAGGAAGGGTACGATGCCTTGGGGATAGCTTGCCATGTTGGTGATGAAGACCAATTAAAAAAATTGGTTGAGGAAACAATGAACGCTTATGGAGGGTTGGACATCCTAGTGAACAATGCCGCCACCAATCCGTTTTATGGCCCCTTGGACACCATGGAGAACGCCCTATTCGACAAAATAATGGACATAAATGCCAAGGCTCCTTTCCATTTGGCCAATCTATGTTATCCCATTATGAAAAAAAGCGGAGGCGGGAGTATCATTAATATTGCCTCGGTGGAAGGAATGAAACCAAGTGTTGGATTAGGATTGTACAGTGTTAGTAAGGCGGCCTTGATCATGTTGACCAAATCACAGGCAGTGGAATGGGGCAAATTTGGAATCCGTTCCAATGCCATCTGCCCAGGACTCATCAAGACCAAATTTAGTTCGGCCCTATGGCAGAACGAAAAAATATTGGATCAAGTAACCCGTCATTTACCTGCAGGAAGAATGGCCGTTCCGGACGAAATGGCCGGTCTGGCCTGTTTTTTGGCTTCTGATGCTTCCAGCTATTGTACTGGATCGGTTTTTACGGCCGATGGCGGGCATATGATTGCCGGTGGTTTCAATTAGTCATTGGACAAAGCTTAGTACATAACACACAATTTAAAAGGACATAAATCAAACCAAATGGAAGAAGAAAAATCGATCAATAAGGCGTACTCCACAGAAATTTCACAACTGTCGGATCTGACCCATTACCTAGGCAAGGAATTGGGGCTATCCAATTGGATAACTATAACCCAGGATATGATCGACACCTTTGCCAGAACAACCGACGATAATCAATGGATTCACGTGGATCCTGAAAAATCCGCCAAATATTCCCCCTATAAAAAAACGGTGGCACATGGATTTTTGGTCCTTTCCCTAGCCTCAAAATTCTGCTTTGAAACCCTCAAGATAAAAGATATTGCGATGGGGGTAAATTATGGATTGGACAAAGTGCGGTTTATGAATGCCACCCCTGTGGGCGCCTTATTAAGGGCTCGTGTATCTTTAATGGAATTCAGCCCTTTTGAAGGCGGGGCCAAATACAAATTAAAGCTTGTATTTGAGCTTAAAGGGGAAGAAAAACCGGCTTGTGTAGCCGAGTTTATTGCCCAAGCCTATGCAAACCCAAATAGTAAAAAAACAATTTCTGCACCTAAAAAGGTCGCTCCTGAAAAAATTGAAAGCAACAATAATGAGAGTGTTCTTTTTGAAAAGGAAGGCGATATTGGAATTATCACCCTTAACAGGCCGTCAAGATACAATGCGGTTACCGACGATGTCGTGAACGGAATTACTGCCGCTATCAACATAATCCGCAAGGACGATGACATTCGCGCAGTGGTAATTACGGGAGCCGGAAAAGGTTTTTGTGCCGGTGCTGATATGGCGGTCTTCGGCCAAGTTACACCCGAAGAAGGCAGGGCATATATTACCAGTACCTACCAACCATTGATGCGCACTCTTTTTACCCTTCGTAAACCCATTATCGGGGCCATTAACGGAACTGCGGCCGGAGTAGGAGCTTCCCTGGCCCTTGCCTGCGATTTTAGGGTAATGTCCAAAAGCAGTGCTTTGCTGTACGCCTTTATTAATATAGGCTTAGGCCCCGACGGTGGCGGCAGTTGGCTTTTGGCAAGACAGGTGGGTTACAGCAAAGCCTTGCAAATAGCCGTGGAAGGCAAAAAAATAATGGCTTCGGAATGCCTGGATCTTGGCCTCACCAATAAATTGGTACAGGACGATACCGTTTTGCTTAAAACCGCCAAAAATTGGGCCCATGAATTGGCCAAACTGCCCACCCTAGCTGTTGGTGTTACCAAAGAGGATATGTTCTATGCCATGGGACATGATCTATATGATACCATTGCTTATGAAGCGGAAAAACAAGTTGCCACTTTTGGGAGTCGCGATTTTGCAGAAGGTGTCAATGCCTTTTTGGAAAAGCGTCCCGCTAAATTTATTGGCAAATAACTCATTATTTAAGATAGAGCTACCATTTTCAAAAGATATCCTAAGCTGATTATACATGAAGAACGGAGCTTCCAAAAACTAAACAAATGAATTTCGACGATATAAAAAATAGGATAAAAGCCTTTGTTAAGGAGGAACTATTTCCTTTGGAACCCTGGATATTAAATTGTAGCTGGGATGAAAAACTACCAAAGCTGAATGAACTTCGAAAAAAAGTAAAAGACGGCGGACTTTGGCTACCCCAGGTCCCAAAGGAATACGGGGGTTTAGGGCTAAGCAATACCCAGCATGGGGAAATCAGCGAAATTTTAGGTACCAGTCCCTACGGACATTACTGTTTTAATTGTCAGGCCCCTGATGCCGGCAACATGGAAATATTGATCGAGTTCGGGACCAAGGAACAGAAAGAGGCACACCTCTACCCTCTTCTAGCAGGAGATATTAGGAGCTGTTTCGCCATGACCGAACCCGATTATGCAGGCTCCAATCCTGTAAATATGGGCACAATGGCCTTTAAAAAGGATGGCCATTATATAATAAACGGTCATAAATGGTTCACCACCGGTTTTGACGGGGCCTCATTTGCCATTGTAATGTTGATAACCAATCCGGAAGCATCAGAAGCGCATAAAAAGGCAAGCCAAGTTATTGTCCCCATCAATACCCCAGGTCTGGAATTTATTAGAAACATTCCCATAATGGGACATGCAGGTAACGGCTGGGAAAGTCATTCCGAAATTAAATTCCATAATGTAAAAGTGCCCTTGACGAATGTATTGGGCGGAGATAGCGAAGGATTTACCATTGCCCAAAAACGATTGGGACCGGGACGTATCCACCACTGTATGCGATGGATGGGTATATGTGAACGCTCTTTTGACCTAATGTGCCAACGGGCCGTGTACAGGGAATTGGCACATGGAAAAACATTGGCCGATAAACAGACCGTCCAAAACTGGATTGCAGAATCCAGGGCCGAAATTAATGCTGCGCGATTATTGATCCAGGATGCTGCCCATAAAATTGATACTCAGGGAGCTTATAAAACCAGAAAGGAAATTTCTATCATTAAGTTTTATTGTGCCAACGTGCTTCAAAAAGTGGTAGACCGTGCCATTCAGGTCCATGGTGCCTTAGGCCTAACGGACGACACCATTCTGGCTTTCTACTATAGGCATGAACGGGCTGCCCGAATTTATGATGGGGCCGACGAGGTGCATAAGAGCAGCTTGGCCAGACAGATTTTAAAAGAATACAGAATTTAAGAATTATGTTGAATCCATGGAACGATAAATCCACAACCATCCGTAAAGGGGAAGAATTGCAAATGGAGAATTTACAATCCTATTTGCAAGATTTTTTTACCCACAAAGGCGATTTAAAAGTTACCCAATTTCCAAGTGGTTTTTCCAACCTTACCTATTTGGTACAATTGGGAAATAGGGAATATGTATTGCGAAGACCGCCCATTGGTGCCAATATAAAATCCGGTCACGATATGAAGCGTGAATACGACATATTAACGGCCTTAAAACCCAACTACGGTAAGGTCCCGGCACCAATACTTTATTGCCAAGACGAATCCATTCTAGGCTGCCCCTTCTACTTGATGGAACGGGTGGAAGGGGTTATTTTAAGGGCAAAAATGCCGGTTGAAATGATTCCCTCCAAAGTACTGATGCAGGGCATATCGAACAGTTTTGTAGATACATTTGTTGATCTTCATCAACTGGATGTAAAGGAAATTGGTTTGGATGATTTTGGTAAACCCCAAGGATATATGCAACGTCAAATTGAAGGTTGGACCAGGCGATATTACAAATCCAAAACCGATGAAATTCCCAGAATTGAAGCTGCCGCAAAATGGTTGGGAGAGAATATGCCCAAGGAACCAAAAGACTATTCCCTGATCCATAACGATTTTAAATACGACAATTTGGTGCTGGATTCCCAGGATTGGACCAAAGTTAATGCGGTGCTGGATTGGGAAATGGCCACTATAGGAAATCCATTGATGGATCTTGGTACCGCCTTGGGATATTGGGTCAACCCCAATGACCCTGACTTTATGAAGGCCCTAAACCTTACCCCGACCCATCTTCCCGGTAATCTTACACGGGAGGAGGTGGTGCATCAATACAGTCTAAAAAGTGGAAAAACAGTAAATCATATAATCTTTTATTATGTCTACGGCCTGTTCAAAATAGCAGTAATCATCCAACAAATATACTTTCGCTATAAGAAAGGATTTACTCATGACCAGCGCTTTGCAAAACTCATCGATGGAGTAAACCTGCTTGGAGAAATAACACACATGGCCATCGCCAAAAAAAGATTGGACCGCCTTTTTTAAACCTTTTGTGCGTTCTTAAATCTTCCTTTGCCATTTTTTGTTATCTTCAAATCCAAATAACAACAACCAAAATAATGATGAAACAGTGGCTTAAAACCAGCATAAATTTAAAAACTTTGCTAACCCTTCTATTAATATCCTCTTGTTTCAGCAATGGCTGGAGCCAAGAAAACCTTAGCAAAACCCCTAATTTCATCATCATCTTTGCAGACGATCTGGGCTATGGCGACCTAGGTACCTACGGGCACCCAACCATTAAAACACCCCATCTGGATCAAATGGCCGCGGAGGGGCAAAAGTGGACAAATTTTTACGTAGGTGCCAGTGTGTGTACGCCCAGTAGGGCGGCATTATTAACTGGAAGGTTACCCGTAAGAAGTGGCATGGCCAGTGATAAGCGCAGGGTGTTGTTCCCCGACTCCAAATACGGGCTACCCAGCTCAGAGATTACCTTGGCGGAACAATTAAAAAAAGTTGGTTATAGTACGGCCTGTGTTGGCAAGTGGCATTTAGGCCATAAGGAAGAATACCTACCTACCAATAATGGGTTTGATTACTATTTTGGTATCCCCTACTCCAATGATATGGATTTTGTGGGGGATTATAAGGCCTTCAAAGAATCTAAAGGGAGTTTGCCCACCGAAAACTTTAATGTGCCCTTAATAAGAAATACAGAAATAATAGAACGCCCTGCCAATCAAAATACCATTACCAAAAGATATGCAGAGGAAACCATTTCTTTTATCAAAAGAAATAAGGATAATCCTTTCTTTATATACTTGGCCCACAATCTTCCCCATATTCCGTTATTCGCCTCAGAGGATTTTTTAGGTAAAAGTAAAAGGGGAATATATGGCGATGTATTGGAGGAAATTGATCATGGCATAGGACAAATAATTGCTGCCCTAAAGGAAGAGGGATTGGACAAAAACACCATTGTAATCTTTACCTCGGACAATGGCCCTTGGCTTTCCTACGGAATTAATGGCGGAAGTGCCGGTCTGTTAAAGGCCGGAAAAGGCATGACCTGGGAGGGTGGAATGCGGGAGCCTTGCATTTTCTGGTCGCCGTCCAACATTAAACCGGCCGTGGTTAGCGAACTGGGCACCACCATGGACCTTTTCACAACCTTCAGCGCCTTGGCCGGCGTACCCTTGCCCAAGGACAGGGTTATGGATGGTTTTGACCTAAGTGGCACCCTTTTTAAGAACGCACCCAGCCCGCGAAAGGAAGTTTTCTATTATAGGGGAACACAACTATATGCTGCCCGACTAGGAGATTATAAAGCCCATTACATTACCCAGGGATCTTATGGCCAATTTGGGGAAAAAGAAGTTCACGATATCCCAATCCTATACAATTTAAGCGAAGACCCATCAGAGAACTTTGATATTGGAGCAAGTCATCCAGAAATTCTTGCCGATATAGACCGTATGGTCAAGGAGCACCAGTCCAAACTAGTTATGGGCAAGGACCAATTGGCGGATAAGGAATAGTTGGGGCACCAAGGCTACTTGGAAGTAGTTACTATAACATTGGCCATGCATACCATAGTCACTATATAGAGCCCTCACCTACCGCTTTCCGGCGTGCGAGTTTTCCCGCTATAATACTCATAATCAAAATCTGACTAGCATGGTATATCATTAGGGGCAACAAAATAATTCCAATGGATGCCATCTTCCCAAACAAAATTTTAGAAAAAACAGTACCATGTACAAGTGACTTTTTTGTCCCACAGAACTGGGCAGTAATTTGATCTTCCAGATTGAATTTTAGTTTTTTAGCCGTAATTCCAGTACTAAAAAACACCAAAAAGAATAGGGCCAATACCCCAATAAAAAGCATTACCAAATCCAAAAGGGATACCGAACCGAATATTTTTGCCTCAAATGATTCCGCAAAACTTTTGTAAATAATGAGCAATATAATCGACTTGTCAAAAAGCGACAATTGACTACTGTATTTTTGTGCCAAAACCCCCAAAAACCGCTGCAGAAGAAGCCCTAAAAAGACGGGGACCAAAATTTGCAGTAAAAGTTTTGTGTATATTTCCGTGAAGTCGAAATCTGCCTGGGTATTCTGAACAAAAAGTCCCATCCATATTGGCGTTAGCACTATCCCTATAATACCTGAAATACTCGCGTTAAAAATGGCTGCCGGGATGTTTCCCTTGGCCATGGCGACCATTACAACAGAGGAAGATACCGTGGACGGTAGGGCTGCCAAAAAAAAGAAGGCCAACCAAAGTGTCTCCTGTTCTTCATTTTGCATTAGTGGATAAAATGTTAAAACAATAAGTGGAAATATCAAAAAGGTAGATGCCTGCACCAACAAGTGCAACTTCCAGTTCTTAAGTCCGGCCTTTAATTTTTGGGGACTCAATTTTAATCCATAAAAAAAGAAGATCAATGAAATTCCTATTGCACTAATTGTATCGATAGGAACGCGACTGTCTGCCGTACCCCATTGTGGAAAAATATAAGCTATACCAATAACAGCTATTATGGACAGAACAAACCCATCGATCTTAAATTTCATACTCAATCCCTGTTTTACAGTTTGCCCATTAAATTAATTGAGGTAGTCCTGTGATAGATAAATTAAAAAAAACCACTGCGAACAATAAGCTGGCAAAATTAAGATTTAATCGCAAAATATATAAAGATCTACCCGCTTAAATCAGATTATGGAATCTGTACAAAAAAAGGAAGTGGACAAAATACATTAATCAATTAATTTTCAAAACCTTAGCTCCTTTAACATGACGTTCTTTAAGTTCAAAAAGCGCCTTATTGGCCTCCTCCAAGGAAAATATTTGAACTTCTGGCCTAATGGAAGCATTAGCTGCCAAAATTAGAAAATCTTCAACATCCTTGGCCGTTAAATTGGCAACCGACTTAATTTCCTTCTCCATCCATAGATGGTCTTGATAGTTTAAATTTTGTAGGTAACCTTTATCCGTCCCTTCCTTTCGAATGGCATTGATGACCAACCGGCCTCCTTTTTTTAAATTGGCAAGAGCTTCCACCACGGGTTTCCAGGCAGGCGTGGTGTCTATGATAACATCCAATTTCTCCGGGCAGGCATTTGAGGTATCTCCGGCCCATTCCGCCCCCAATTCCTTTGCAAAAGTCCGTTCCTCCTCCTTTCTGGCAAATACGAATATTTTGGTCTTGGGGTATGAATACTTCAATATTTTTAAGACAAGATGTGCGGAGGCTCCAAAACCGGTAAGTCCCACATTGTCGCCATCCTTTATTTGGGCAAGCTGTAAAGATCGATATCCTATTGCCCCTGCACAGAGAAGTGGAGCCGCTTCGGCATCGGAAAAAAAATTAGGTATTTTGTGCGCATATTTTTCAGGAACGGCCATGTACTCCGCATACCCTCCATTGACATCCTTTCCCGTGGCCAGAAAATGATCACAAAGATTTTCTATTCCATCCAAACAAAACTTGCACAAGCCGCAAGCGGAATAAATCCAGGCCACCCCTACCCGATCTCCTATCTTAAATTTCGATGTCCCAGTTCCTAATTCAGTAACAATTCCTACCACCTGATGTCCGGGTACCACAGGAAAAACTATTGGGGCTATTCTCCCCTCTATTTCATCCAGCTCCGTATGACAAACCCCACAAACCGAAATCTTTATCAATACTTCCATGTCTTTAGGTACGGGAACGGGAATATTTACCATGGTCAAAGGATTCCTGTTTTCCTTTAAATTGCTTACTCCATTCAATATCATTGCCTTCATATGCGCTGGTCATTTTATTGTCCAAAACCCTTCCTTATCCAATCATACAATCCGTAAATACTAGTCAATAACGTTGTAGGCAATATCAACCACCTCAAATTTTCCATAGACGAATTCCCCATCTGGGTAATGCCATGTAGCTTCTCCATAGGTAGGCAGTTGGTAGCCGTTAACATTTTTATAATTACCTGCGGGAGTTGAAAAAGGAAACGCTTTCATTTCAGAAACGGAATAGCGATCATTGGAAACAAAATTAACAAGCTGTCCCTTTTCATTAAAGTATAAAATAGCAGATATTATAGTGCCGTTGTTATTAAAGGTGGCTTTTGCGCTTAAGTTATCCAAGGTTTCCCAGCTTATTCTATCATCTATAAGAGCGGCTGGGGCAAATAGACATAGATCATTAAAAAAGGTCACCGTTTCCGTGGGATACAATTCCGGTTCTGCAAGGTCCACCACCGAAAAAAGGGACAAGAGTTTTATTTGCATCCTGGCCGCTTCATTGATGTACTTATGATAGCCATAAGTGGGCAGACCTATTACGTGGGCCTTCATAAAGAACAATCGGGTGGGCGAAACGAAAAAATTATATTGTTCCGAAGTAAATTTGAACCAATCCTTGCCCTTGTCTCGCATTTCTCCTTTAAACACAATTTTAACATTTTTTATCTTGGGCTTTCCTACCGCACCCACATAAACCAGATACTTTTGAACGCACATTGGCAAAGGAGCCAAATCCTCTTCAGTTAGAAGTTCAGGAGTTGGGGCATTTATGTTCATGGCAGAAGCAACATCCTCTTTAAAACCTCTTTCAAATATCAAATTGGACATACCTACAATGGCCACCACCATTATAATAACATTCGCAATTGTCCCATATTTGGCATCGGCCCAGGTCGTAAAAATTAAACTTTGTGAAAGAATCACAACTACAATTCCAAGTAATGGCCACCAGTCCTTTCTTAAAAGCAATCCAAGTGCTGTCACTATAAAAAATAGTGCCGCCAAGAACCAAAGTATTCCCATGGGCCTGGAGATTTCCTTGGTGAATTGTTCCATCTCCCCAAATTGGAAGGCTTTGGCAAAACCCAGCAGATGGATAAGGCCGTGTAGAATAATTAACAACAGCAATACAATGCGCATATCTACCCCTTTGAAATTAAAAATAAACAATACTTATAACTCATAGGTATTTATTCAATGGTCCATCAAATTTGCAAGGGACTCGCTATCAATTATAAATTCTGTTATGGCAAAGGCCTCCTTCCTATTGCTGCGAAACAATGTTACGAAATGTGCAACCTCCTCCTCAAGATGTTCATGCTCCCTAATTATTATGCTGGCATCGGCCTTCTTATAATCCTCCACCATTTGACCCAATTGTGTTCTATGTCTTTGAACTTTCTCCAATAAATCCTGGCATTTATTCTTTAGGTCGAATAATCCAACTTTTAGTTCTTTTACCATATCCAAATTTTCCGGCTTGGTAATCCACATAAAATATTTGTCTATTAAATGGTGTAAAAAGCGCAGGTCGTCCTTATAAAACTCCAAATCAGATTTCCAATGCTCCGTTAAAACATACAACTCGGACCATGGTCCGTCCTTTACATATTTGTGGTCCTTATTGCTTTCGGTATGTTCCATTAAATTAAATTTTAAAGATTATAGCCTAAAATTAGTTTAGTCACAGGTCTTTGGAAATGACATATATCAGGTGCCTATAAGTGATGCATGACAACGGTCATTTTGAACATGGAATTTATGCAGTAGCTTGGGAAAAGAAATCGAAATCAGCAAATGATGAAAACCATTCTCTACGCAACGGACTATTCCCAAAATTCGGTCGCTGCCTTAAAGTTGGCCTACCTAATGACGAAAAAATTTGACGCAAAATTGTTTGTAATGCACGTTTTTGATATTCCCCTAACCCTGAGTACCGTATCTATAAGCCACTTAAAAAAGGAGAAAAGATTATTGATAGAAAACAAATCCAAGCTGAAAGAGTTTTGCAAGGAACATCTGGGTGATACCTGGGAAGGTGGCGATATTAATTTTATAGTTGAAGAAAACGTTTCGGTAGTTCAAACCATCTTGAAGAAAGCAACAGAACTTGAAATTGATCTCATTGTTTTAGGGGCCAAAGGTACAAGTGCTGTAAAGCAATTTTTTATGGGAAGTGCAACAACAGCATTGATCAAAAAAGCTCCTTGCGCTGTTTTGGCAGTACCTGCCATGTTCACCCTCGAAAATTTCCAAAGCATGGTTTATGCCACCGATTTTGAACAGGCCGACATTTTTGCCATCAATAGGCTTGTGGAAATTGCTAAGAAATTCAACTCTAAAATAAGTATTGTTCATATATCAACCGGCGCAGAATATGCCGGTGATCAGCAGATGGAATGGTTTAAAGAAATGCTATATCAAAAAGTGACTTATGACAAAATGGAATTTGATCTGATATTTGACGATGACATTTTTGAAGGATTAAATAGGTATTTGGAAAATGCCCATGCCAGTATGTTTGCTATGTTGGAACGAAAGGACAACTCCTTTTCCCAAAGATTCCTACAAGAAGATAAGGTAAAAAAAATGGTGTCTGCTACTACCATCCCATTAATAAGTTTCAACATTGGGGGACTATAGGCTGTCCTGCAGAATACTGAACATATGAGATTCTCCTTTGCTGTGTCCATTCAAAAATTACACGATAGACCTTATTCCTACAGCTAACGATTAAACCTTTTTATTAATCTTCTTTACCTTCTTTTTGGGTCTTACCTATGGAAACCCATTTTGAATTACTCTTAAAATTATATTGAGTTGATGAATTTGACAATTTCTGTATGGATGTTATCGGTTGCCCATTCCCATAAAATAGGGCCTCAACAATTATTTTTAATTTCTTATTTAAAATTATTCTAAATAGTTTTGCGCAATAGAAATTTCCATTCTATTTTAGCACCTTATTTATAACCAGTCTAATTTAAAATAAGATGAGAAATTTATTTCTAATAATCAATCTGTTAATAGCCACCTCCATTTTTGCCCAAAATTATGGGACGGTTAGCGGAACTATACTTGACAGTGACAACAATCCTGTTCCTTTCGCCAATATTTTTATAGAAAACCTTAAAAAAGGTGGAATGGCCGATGAGTTTGGAAAATATACCCTAACAGAAGTACCCTATGGGGATTGGCAAATTAAAGTTAGTTCGGTAGGATTTCGGACTATAAAATTTCCCATAACCGTATCCTCTGCCAATATCGATAATCAAGTAATAAAGCTTAGTATGGACAACCCTTTGAGCGAAGTAGAAGTATTTGGCAGAAGATTGTCACATCCAGATAAAATAGAGGCCCTTACACGTCTTCCTTTGGAGCCTTACGAACAGATTCAGAGTATATCGGTCATTTCAGAGAAACTAATAACAAATCAAGGTGCCCTTACCATTTCAGAAGCTACCAAAAACGTTCCCGGAGTATATACTTTTGCCACCTATGGCAACAAACGTGAGAGTATGTCCTCCCGAGGTTTTAGAGGCATCCCCATCCTAAAGAATGGGGTTAGGGTCCATTCTGATTTTAGGGGTGTAGGTATTTTGACCGATATGCAGGGAGTGGACAACATACAGGTATTAAAAGGCGCAGCTTCAATTACACAAGGGGTTGCGACAGATTTGGGAAGTCCGGGAGGAGTTATCAATATTGTAACCAAGACACCGATCTACCAATTTGGGGGAGCGGTTACCCAACGCTTCGGCAGTTTTGGGCAGGTAAGGCCTACCTTCGATATTTATGGCCCTATAGATGACAATCAGTCTGTGGCCTTCCGTATCAATGGTGCCTTGGAACGGGCAGATAGTTTTAGGTCTGGTGTAAGTTCCGAGCGCATCTATATCAATCCTTCCCTACAATGGAAAATAGACGATAGGACGAAGATTACCCTTGAGTTTGATCATTTTGACGATAGCAGAACCCCCGATCTCGGAACCGTAAATCTGGCCTCCAACGATGTAAGTGCCATTTATGACCTGCCTACAGATCAATTTCTAGGATTTGCAAACGACCGTTCACTTACCAAAAATACCACCTATTCACTGAGGTTCGACAGGCAGTTGAACGATAAACTTACTGTGAAGACTGCCTTTTATAAATCCCGTTTAAAATTGGACGACAAAGGTGCCAGTCTTGGAAGTGTAGTTTCCATAGATGATGTGGAGCAATACAATCTGCGTACCAGAGGCTACTCTACCTCTACCCGAAACGATGATAACGGTGTTTTACAGATTGATCTAATTGGTGATGATGTTAAAACTGGAAGAATCAATCATACCTTTCAGGTGGGGTTCGACTATAGAACTTCAAAATATAGTACAACAAGTCAATCCCTTAGCGCCTTGGACACCATCAATGTTTTTGAGAGCAATTCCAATACTTTGCCCAATGTAACACTCAACAGTGGGAATCCTGGAGGTGCAGAAAGCAAATCCCTGGGCCTTGTGGCACAGGACGTGGTTTCCTGGACAGAATGGTTCAAAACATTTTTGGGAATCAGATATAGTACAACGGAAACCATTACGGATACAGAAAATGATAAAAGTGACGCCTTTAGCCCACTGGGAGGAATCATAGTCAATCCCTTCAAAAATATTAACGTTTTTGCCTCCTACACCAATAGTGCCTATCCAAGAACTGCTGCACGGCTAAGTGTCAATGGCGAAGCTCTGGGTAATGAACGATATGACCAATTGGAAGCTGGTGTAAAAACGAGTTGGCTTGCCGACCGTCTGCGATTTAACCTGACCCTTTTTAAAATCAACAATAAGAATATTAACTTACCTGTATACGACGAGAACTGGGTAGCTACGGGCTATTACCAAAAAGGTGGCAACGACCAAAGACAGGGAGTTGAGGTGGAACTTACCGGGCGTATACTGGAAAATTTGACTGCAGTTGCCGGTTATTCATACATTGATGCACAGTACAAGGAACACACCTCTTATGTTTATGGTTCGGCACCACTTAACACCCCTAAACACACTGCGAATGTATATATGGACTATAAATTTCAAGGTCCGCTCCAAGGACTTTCATTAGGAGGCGGTGTTTACTACACTGGAGAAAGGCCTATCAACGATTGGTCGTCCGGGGCAGTTACCCATCAGGGAATAGTTCCCAACGAAAAACCATTCAATGTAGAGGCTTATACCTTGACCAATCTTCAGGCAGGATTTAAGTTCAACCATCATTGGGATGTTAGGCTAATGGTAAACAATGTTTTTGACCAAATTGGTTACAACGCCTATCGTACCAGCTATATTAACCAGACCGACCCTAGATCCTTTGCTGGAATATTACGATATACACTTTAATAGCTAAAAAATAGCCCGAACATGTCCAAAAAAACTAAAAAATATACCTTCAGAAAATTTATAAACGATGCGCATCTTTGGTTGGGGATAGGCAGTGGAATTATTTTATTCCTTGTCTGTTTCAGTGGCACGGTATTAACTTTTGAGGAGGAAATAAAAGCTCTCTTTGCCAAAGAATTTGTAGTTGCCGATGCAACGGGAAGCCCTCTTTCCATGAAGGAACTGTCGGAATCTTTGTCCAAGGAAGGAATCGTAACCAATGTTACCATCCCTGCAAAAACGAAAGAAGCCTTTAATTTCAGTGTAAAAACCTCTCCAAAGGAAAGAAGGGGCACCACCTTTTTCGTTGACCCATATTCCGGGAAATACCAAAAAGTTCAAAAATCCAATTTGGACGGATTCTTTATGACCATGTTTAAAATGCACAGGTGGTTATTGTTGGAAACCGAAGTAGGAAGACCTATCGTAGGCGTTGCCACCCTTATCTTTCTGTTCTTGGCGGTCAGTGGAATTATCTTGTGGTTTCCCAAAAGGATGAAGTGGAAGAATTTTAAGCCAGGCTTCAAAATTAAGTTCAATGCAAACTGGAAGCGGATCAACCATGACCTACATAACACACTTGGATTTTATGCGTGTATCTTTTTGGTCGTCATGTCGCTAACCGGGCTATTTTGGTCCTTTGAATGGTATCGCGACGCTGGCAGCAAGGTATTGGGCACCAAGGTTTTTGGAAATCGCGGTGGTGGTCCACAGTTTGAATCGGCACTAGAGCCCGGTAGCTCGCAAAAAACCTTTGAGGAGATACTACAGCTTACATCAGCGGAGTTGGCCTATGAAGGTGAGACCACTATTACCATACCGGCTAAGGACAATGAGGTCTACACCATTACCAAAAACAATAATTCCAGATTTTCACCTGTCATAACCGACAAGCTTATATTGGATAGGGATGGAACCCTTCTACATAAAGAACTTTTTGCCAATAAGCCATTGAACGTTCAGATAGCCTCTTTGATCAAGCCCATACATTTGGGTACTATTTACGGTACCTTTTCTAAAATTATTTACTTTCTTGCCTGCCTAATTGCCACTAGTTTGCCCATTACAGGAACCCTTATCTGGATCAACAAACTAAAAACCAAAAAGGCAAAAAAGAAGCAGCCTGCATTTGTCTAAACCCCATTGTATATGGTTACAACATCTTTAAGTTGTCATAGGGCCTTTAGTGGCCCTTTTCTTTTCCGCCACTCCAACGCAGTATAAGATATCCGACCAAACCTGAAACAACAGACCCAATTAAAATACCAACTTTGGCGGAATCAATAAATATTACATTGCTTGCAAACGCCAAATTGGCTATAAAAATGGACATGGTAAAACCTACTCCTGCCAAAATAGCTATTCCCGAAATCTGGAGGAAATTAATGTCCTCTGGCAATACAGCAATCTTTAATTTAATCCCTATCCAGGATAATAATGTAACACCAACCAATTTCCCCAAAAACAAGGCTATAGCGATATTCATCATCAATGAAGTATTCAATTCCATATTAGTTCCAAATACAACTCCTGCATTGGCCAAGGCAAAAATGGGCATAATAAAATAAGCCACCCAACCATGAAGTCGATGCTCCAATTTTTGTAGGGGCGATGTAAATTTATCGGTCAAATCCTCCAGATCGTCCATATGCCCTATTTGTTCATTGGATAGTACAGGAACATTCTCGTTATTGGATTGGGCAATACCGGTCATGATTTTGGATAAATTCTCCTTAAAATACTGCATATCTATCTTTTGCCGAATTGGCACGGTAAAGGCAACAAGTACACCCGCTATAGTTGGATGTATACCCGACTTTAAAAAAAGCACCCAAATTATGACCCCAAGAATTACTGTCCAGTACTTGGAATAGACCCCCTTAAACCCTAGAAAAGAGAGTATCAACAAAGGAATCAATGCATATAAAATTAATAGCCAATCAACCCCTCCGCTATAGAAAATGGCAATAACCATTACTGCCCCCAAATCATCCACTATGGCGAAAGCAGTAAGGAATATTTTAAGGCTTAGGGGAACCCTATCCCCTAATAGTTTCAAAATTGCCAAGGAAAAAGCAATATCAGTTGCCATAGGAATACCCCAGCCTTGGGCCGTTTGGGGAGAGTCATTTAAGTAAAGAAATAACAACAAAGGAAAGATCATTCCCCCGATTGCGGCGAACAAAGGAAACATTGCTTTTCGAAGTCCGTTAAGTTCCCCTATCAGAAGCTCCCGTTTAATTTCCAATCCGATCAGAAAGAAAAATAAAGCCATAAGGCCGTCGTTGATCCATAGAATAAGCGGTTTTGTAAGCTGAAAAGTTTCAGAGCCGACACCAATTTTATACTGCCATAAGGAATTGTAGGAATCACTAAACCCGGAATTTGCCCAAATCATGGCAATGAGTGTAGCACTAAATAATAGGATACCACTTAAACTCTCTATTTTTACAAATTTCTGAAAGGGTGTAAGAATAATTCTTTTGATCATAAAATTTAAATGTAAGTGAACAAAAAGGTCATAAATGTAAAAATACATAAATGCATTAAATAGCAATGGAAAGGCTATTATTCATAGATTTTGATTTAAAAAGAATTTGTGCTCGTATTACTAAGGATCAATTACATAGGAAGCCGATAAGTATAAATTAGGTAGCTATCCATTCCCAATTTTTACAATTTAATTAACAACCAGTAACTAATAACCTTCTATGAATCTTCTAATCAAACTCGATTTGTGAGACCAGCCTTAACATTTTTCCACTTAAGGAAAATAGCCAGTGCAATTGTTCTGTAACCAAGTGGGCTTCCTGAAGTTCGCGCTCCAATTTTATGTCTACCCTAGAGGAAAGTTCAATATTCTTGGGTACAAAGGAGGGAAGCTGTTCCTTGGCGAACTGATTGTTATGGGGATCAATGGGTGCCTGGTCGGATTTTGAATTCTCTAAGGCCTGAAGTACCTGCTCCAAATTTTCATCAATTTCAGAAATAAAATTTTTAAATTTTAACGAAGCCTCAGTAGTAGGATTGTTCTGGATAAAAGTACTGAATGACGCCAAAGACGAAAGAAAGGTATGGTTAAGCACAACCAGTTCATATATTTTATCCAGATTTTTCTGTTTGGACACAGGTTCTTGGGCCATTCTCTGAAAGGCCGAACTAAGGTTGGAAGTTTCTACGAAAGCCTCCTTTCGGGATACCTTATAAGTGGTAGTCACCTTACCCTTTTGTTCGTAATAACGGGCAATTTGGGCAAGAAATGCTCTATTGGCCTTAACGCTATTTTTTATTTGCTCTCGGATCTCCATAAATCCCCAAGCCGGCAAAATCCATAACATGGCCACAAAAGACAGACCTGCTCCAATAAGCGTATCCAATACTCTATACTGTATAACGGTAATCACATCTGGACGAATAATGGCGTAAACAAATACTACTGTAAGTGTTATGAATGTTGCCCCTGCCCTATAATTCTTCTGGACCATTGAAAAGGCAATAACCAATGACACCACTCCCAAAGCCCCAAACATATAGGGGTTCTGTATTAGAAATACAAAACCGGTTGCAATAGCGCCTCCTATAAGCGTTCCAATAATTCTATCTTTTGTACGGGATTTGGTAAGGCCATAACTGGGCCGCATTATAACGATAATGGTTAAGAGTATCCAATAAGGGTTCTGAAAATCAAAAAAGTTACCTAGGGCATACCCGATCATTACTGTCACTGACAGCCTTAACGAATGTTTAAATATGGCAGACCTAAAACTAAAGTTGCTCAGCAATAGTTTGGGGTCGTAATCTTGGGCAACTATAAAACGTTTGGCAGCAGCCTGGTCTACCAAATCCACCGAGCCCATATCAGGATTCCCTAGAAGCCATTTTATCTTTTTGAGCTTTTCAAATTGTTTTTCAAGATATTGTAAAAGGTTTTGAAGCATTAGGAATCCCTCATAATCTTCAGTGCCCGTTTCCTTCCTGAAGCTGGCTATTTCGTGTTCCACCTTACCAAAATAATGTACCAATTTGGAATTTTTGGGAAACTTGTTTTGGTCGGTTCCTGCCTCGGCGATTATCCTTAATTGACCTGCTATTTCAAATATTAGATTCTGAAAGCTCTCTATAAACTCGGGGTGGTCTCCAAAAAGAGCATCCATTTTGTCATAATTGACCGGATTTGCTATAGCGGTTTCAAGCATGTCTATTAATTCAACAAAAATCAACAGTCTTTTGGCCTGATAACTTGATCTTCCTGAACTTTTCCTTGAAAGCAGTAAAATTTCCCTTAGGGTTTCATGATGTTCAATTAACTTACTCTGAATCTCATATAATTTGGACTGCAATTCCAATCGATCCATCTTCGGACCTACCAATTTAGCCCGAGTTTCCAGAAATTCGGCTGTGAGCCTGTAAGTTTCCCAAAAAAGCTCTTCGGTCTGCGCTTTGGGATTTATACGATACCAAAGTACGGCCAATAGCAAATACCATAGTCCACCCGCACCTATTAAAAGTGCGTATTCATAAATTTCGAGTTCCTTCGATTCATGGGCGAAACTCAATACCAGGGCCAGCAAGCCGGAAAAACTGATTAGGGAAGCCCGAAATCCATAAACCGAAATAAAGGCGATTGCAAAAGTTAGAAGCCCCAAAACAGGAATCAACAACCACGTTTCGAACTTGAGATAACCCCCAATAAAACTAACCAACATTACCAGCAGCGCAGAAAATAGGATCCCAAACTTCTTATGACGAAAATTGCCACTCACATCACTGGGCGAACTCCAAAAGGCCCCAAAGCAAAGCGCAAGTCCAATTTCTAAATGTCCCCATCTGATGGAAAGTAAAATAGGTACCGTAACCGCAATGGCAATCAGAATGGCCTTAGAGAAATTGGTACTTTTCAAAAAGTGCAGCAGTTCCCTAAAATTATTGAAAATGATTTGGCTGTATGATTTCAATACATAATTGTTCAGCCATAAAGATACGATTTGCCATGGCTAAGGCAAATAGTGGAATATTCTGTTTTCGGGAATTATTGTTTAAGAAAAAAAACTTGCCGAAGATGAAATCACATCAACAGACCCATAAATTAAACGTTTGTAGAAACTTTGAAATAAAATATAAAAATGATATTTTTGTTTAACCTTTTTTAAAAATTAATGAACAACGTTAAGAGTAATTTTAGCATTAAAGACCTTGAGAATCTTTCAGGTATTAAGGCCCATACCATTAGAATATGGGAAAAGCGATACAATCTTTTTCAGCCCAACAGAACGGACACCAACATAAGATGTTATGATTTAGAGAACCTACAAAAACTTCTTAACGTTACCTTTCTATACAATAACGGTTATAAGATTTCAAAGATTTCGCAGCTTGGAGAAGATAATATTCCTAAGGTTGTAAAAAATATGGTTGCGGAACAGAGGGACAACGGACATGTACTAAATTCCTTTAAAATGTCCATGATGAACTTTGATCAGGCACTATTTTTTAAAACATACAATGCACTTTTAAAGGAGAAATCATTTAGGGAAATTTTCTATGAAGATTTTATCCCTTTTTTAAACGAAGTGGGACTGCTTTGGCAGACCGATACCATTACGCCCTCCCATGAACATTTTATCTGCGCCCTGATCAAACAAAAGATTTTGGTAAATACAGAAAAGTTGCAATTCAGTACACCTACCAATGCCTCCAAAACTTTTGTGCTGTATCTTCCGGACAACGAAATACACGAATTGGGACTGATGTTCCTAAATTATGAAATCCTATCAAAAGGCTATCAATCCATTTTTCTTGGACAAAGCATTCCTATATTTAGTTTAAAGGATTTGGTTCCATTATATGATAATATTGTCTTCGTTTCCTATTTTACGGTACAACCGGACAAGGAAAACATTATGGCATATCTAAATAATTTTCATGATATGTTACTGAAAGACACTGCTTCCGAGCTTTGGATATCGGGAAAAATGCTCCAAGAAATAAATAAAAGTAATTTGCCCAAAACTATTGTTGCCTTTTCCCAGATAGATCAATTGGTGCAAAATCTTTGACGACCCAAAATAGATATAAATTTGGAATCTTACCGCTAAGGAAGAAATCCTTGCAACCTTAATTTACCACCTAGGTTGTTAACCCGCTACCCTGGATGGCAGCCCTTTTTTTGAGTTCTAAAAATTCTATGCAATGCCCATTAAAGGCTTTTTAAGCTTCAACTCCCTAAAATCAAGTTAAATTTTGTTTAATATTTAATTAAAAAGGTTAAACATTTTGTATCTTGTACCATACAACATAAAATCATGGCAAAAAAGAAAACAATAACAGAAAACGACATTATCTCATCTTATATGGATTATGTCCTTGAACATAATGAAAACCCCAAATCGGTTTATGCCTTTGCAAAAGCCAACAGCTTTGAAGAGTCTAAGTTCTATGAATTTTTTGGTTCGTTCGAAGCCATTGAAAAACATATTTTCGAAGCTTTTTTTAATAATACCATTTCTGTACTGGAAAAAAGCGAAGATTATAAATCCTTCGATGCCCGAAATAAGCTATTAAGTTTTTACTACACCTTTTTTGAAAATTTAACGGCCAATAGAAGTTATGTAATGTACTCACTACACCGCCATAAAAACGGCCTAAAGGGACTAACGCTACTTTCAGGGCTCAAAAAGAATTTCACCTCCTACATAGAGGAATTGGACATTGAAACCTTGGACATTAAACAGGAACAAATAGATAAAATTCAACGTAGAGCACTGCAAGAATCGGCTTGGTTACAATTTTTATTGACCATTAAATTCTGGATGGAAGACACCTCGGCTGCCTTTGAAAAGACCGACATCTTTATAGAGAAATCGGTCAACACCAGTTTCGATGTTTTGAATATTGCGCCGCTCAAAAGTGTAATCGACTTTGGAAAATTTCTTTTCAAGGAAAAAATGCACATGAATTAAAAACATTCTATGAAAACAATAGACAATATACCTGTTTCTAAAATACATCGCGCTTCAAAACTGGTGTCCACGGGTGCCAGAGTTGGGGTAAATTATCTAAAGTATTATGGCGACAAACTAACGAAAACAGAGGTTGAGGCAAGATCACGGCTCAACGAGAACAATGCGGGAGATATTTATGATAGCCTTAAACAACTTAAAGGAAGTGCCCTTAAAGTAGCTCAAATGTTGAGCATGGAAAAAAGCATAATGCCCCAAGCGTATGTGGAAAAGTTTTCTTTGGCCCAATTTTCAGTTCCCCCATTATCGCCACCACTGGTAATAAAAACTTTTAAAAATTATTTTGGCAAACTGCCAAATGAATTATTTGATTCCTTCAACACAACTTCAGTCAACGCTGCCAGTATTGGACAAGTCCATGAGGCAGCAAAATATGGGAAAAAACTTGCTGTGAAAATCCAATATCCTGGAGTTGCCGAGAGTATAGCCTCCGACCTTGCACTTGTTAAACCTATTGCTATTAAAATGTTTAACATTAAGGGCAAAGATTCGGACAAGTATTTTAAGGAAGTTGAAGGAAAGTTAATAGAGGAAACAAATTATGTGTTGGAAATGGAACAGAGTAAGGAAATTGCTGATGCCTGCTCGTACATTCCCAACCTTTTGTTTCCTCAATATTATGAAGAATTATCCTCTGATCGAATTATTACCATGGATTTCATGCAAGGTGAACACCTTTCAGAGTTTACAGCCTATAATACCGATCAGGAGAAAGCCAATCAATTGGGACAGGCATTATGGGATTTTTATATGTTCCAAATACATAAGTTGAGAAAAGTACATGCAGATCCACATCCCGGAAATTTCTTGGTATCCAAGGAAGGTAAATTGATTGCCTTGGATTTTGGCTGTATGAAAATTATTCCCAATGATTTCTACGTTCCCTATTTTGAGTTGGCCAAACCAGAAAATATTAACGACCAGAAATTCTTCGTTTCCAAATTATATGAACTGGAAATTTTACGTGAAGACGATTCCCCAGAGGAAGCTGAATTCTTCACGGAGATGTTCCATGAATTGTTAAGTCTTTTCACCCAACCATTTCAGGTGGAAACCTTCGACTTTTCAAATAATGAATTCTTCGGAAAAATCACAGAATTGGGACAGCGTTACTCCAAGAGCACCGAACTACGCAAAATGAACGGTAACAGAGGGGCCAAACATTTTATCTATATTAATAGGACATTTTTTGGTTTGTACAACCTTATGTTCGATTTAAAAGCCGACAATATTAAGATTAACAACTTCAATGGATTTTAATATCTGAGTGAAGCTGAACTATTTATCCCATATAAAACAATAAATGAAAATTCTCGTAACAGGCGCCACAGGATATATCGGAAAGCGATTGATTCCTATTTTGACCCATGAAGGGCATACTGTAGTCTGCGCTGTACGGGATAAGTTAAGAGCGGATAAAAACTACCTCGATGATGAAAATATCAGTATAATCGAGGCCGATTTTTTAAAACCGGAAACTCTAAAACATATACCCAAAGATATTGATGTGGCATATTATCTTATACATTCCATGTCTAACTCTTCCAATAATTTTGAGCGCCTGGAAGCCGCTTGTGCAGCCAATTTCAAAAACTATTTTTCCACTACCAACCTTAAGCAAGTTATTTATCTAAGTGGTATTACAAACGAAGAACAACTTTCCAAACATTTACAGTCCAGAAAAAATGTCGAAGAAATTTTAGCTTCTGATTCTTACGGACTTACCGTTTTTAAGGCAGGTATCATTGTTGGATCGGGAAGCTCCTCCTTTGAGATCATTAGGGACCTGGTTGAAAAACTACCCGTAATGGTAGCGCCAAAATGGCTCAATACCAAAACCCAACCCTTGGCGATAAGGGATGTATTGGCTTTTTTATCACGGGCAAAGGGAAGGAAAGAGCTTTATAACAGCTCATATGACATTTTTGGTCCCGAAATTTTGACCTATAAGCAAATGCTCTTGGAGTTTGCAGAAACAAGGGGGTTAAAACGCTATATTTTAACCGTGCCGGTCATGACTCCAAAACTTTCTTCTTATTGGTTGTATTTTGTAACCTCCACCTCCTACAAATTGGCAACAACATTGGTGGACAGCATGGGCGTCCAAATTGTTGGAAAGCCCAGCAATATCAATGAACTCCTGGACGTACACCCTATAACCTATAAAGAGGCCGTGCAATTGGCCTTCGAAAAAATTGAACAAAATAGTATCGTATCCAGTTGGAAGGATTCCATGGTGAGCAGCGGCCGCTTAAAGAATAACCTGCACAAATACATCAATGTTCCCCAATTTGGATGTTTTAAGGATTATAAAGAACGAAAAGTGCAAAATGAACAGTCCACTATCAACAAGATATGGTCTATTGGAGGTACCACGGGTTGGTATTACGGCAATTTCCTCTGGAAAATAAGAGGGTATCTGGATAAATTGGTGGGTGGTATTGGGTTGCGTAGAGGAAGAACCCATGTTTCCGAATTGGATGCTGGGGACGCCCTAGATTTTTGGAGAGTCATTTTTAGCGATAAAAACGAAAAAAAACTATTGTTATACGCAGAAATGAAACTTCCAGGAGAAGCTTGGTTAGAATTTAAAATTGAAAATGGACTTCTGAAACAAACCGCTACCTTTCGGCCTCGAGGGCTTGCCGGCCGTCTGTATTGGTACAGCGTGTTTCCCTTCCATGGATTAATCTTCAATGGACTTATCAATAAATTGGTGACCAAATAGAGTTCCTTTATATAGTATTAGCCTATACCACCATAAGAAAATAGAATCCAATTCTGTTTAACTTATTTTCACAATACTTAAACATTTTGTAGCTTTGAGTATAGTGCAGAAGTAATATGATTTTAGAAACCTCACATAGTAACAAAGATATTTCCCTACTTATAAATGATTTGGTTGGGAAACCTTTCAGCTTTATAAAAACTATTAAAATGAAAGGAACTGTTTCTAAAAGAATGGTTATTGAGGAATCCAGTGATAATATGAAAGATTATCTCAACAGTACTTTTGATGCAACTTATGCCAATATAGAATTACGCCCGCTGGGAATATTGGTGAGAATAATCAAAGGTACCATCAATTTTACATGGGTCATTCCATTTTATCAATTGGTTATTTACAAAGGTGACTATAGCAGTCTATATGCCCAAGGGCGATTTGTTAGGTTCAGAAATGATGGGGCCTTTGAACAGAGTAAACCTTTCCTACATAAATTGATGAGACAAAAGGCTAAATATGAGTCAAAATATGATTTTTTAAATTTCAAATGAGTTTGAGCGAAAGGGATATAGACCGTATTATTGAAATGGCCTGGGAAGACAGAACTCCATTTGAAGCCATAAGCTATCAGTTCTCTATGCGTGAGCAAGAAGTAATTAAGCTTATGCGACGGGAAATGAAACCAAGTAGTTTTAAAATGTGGCGCCAACGCGTTCAAGGACGGGCCACCAAACATCAAAAATTAAGAACTTTTGTAGAAGGTCGTTTTAAATGTTCTAGACAAAAACAGATTACACATAACTCAATTTCAAAACGATAAAAGTGCTTTGACTTATGGGATGAGTACATAAGTACAGCACACTAAAAAGATATTATGAATATAGATACCTTAACCCTAAACAAAAAAAACGGACATAAATTAAATGGTTTCACCCATGAGGATATCGGCGACGACCACCTCTATACAGGTTTGGAAACCCCAATGAAGCCAGATGCCTTTAAACTGTCGGACACAGAAAAAAAACAACGTATTGCTTTATTATTTCAGGAGATTATGGATGTCATGGGATTGGATCTTACAGATGATTCCCTGAAAGGTACTCCTGAGCGAGTTGCCAAGATGTATATCGATGAGATTTTCTCTGGTTTAAATCCGGCAAACAAGCCAAAAATAGCATTATTCGATAATAAATATAAGTACAATCAAATGTTGGTGGAAAAGAACATTACTTTCTATTCCAACTGCGAACACCACTTTGTACCCATCATTGGAAAAGCACATGTGGCCTATATCTCTTCCGGAAAAGTAATAGGCCTGTCCAAGTTGAACAGAATTGTACAGTACTATGCCAAAAGGCCACAGGTACAGGAACGCCTTACCAATCAAATCGCAGAGGATTTGAAACGTATTTTAGGCACTGACGACGTTGCGGTAATTATAGATGCCAAACACCTTTGCGTGTCATCAAGGGGCATTAAAGATGAAACATCCGCAACTGTAACCTCCTATTATGGAGGTAAATTTAATACTCCATCAAAAGTAGCAGAATTACAAAACTATCTTAAAAATTAATATTATGGACCTCATTAACGAAGCACTGGAATTTGAACAAAGAAAACTAAAATCGCTCTCCACCAGCGACAGAATTGAAATTTCGAGGAAAGCAAAAGCGCTAATCCTGGGACTGAATGAAATTTATAAAAGCAAGAAGGATGACAAGATTATGGATATCATGAAGCGCCTGACCGCCATAAAACGTAAAGTAGAAAAAAGGCTAAAAGGCAAACATTTGGTTACCAAAATTTAATACAAAAAACATGAAGACAATAGTCATTGTAGGAGGCAGTAAGGGAATAGGAAAAGCTATTGTTGGTAATTTGGTAGATTCCCATAAAGTAATCAATCTTAGTAGGACGGCACCAGAATATACTCACGGCAACCTAACACATTACAATGTTGATATCCTTAAGGACGATTTGCCTGAAATTACTGCACTGGATGCCATAGTGTACTGTCCCGGAAGCATCAATTTAAAACCTATTTCGCGTTTTAGTTTGGAAGACTTTAGGGAAGATTTTGAAATAAATGTTATTGGTGCCGTCAAGGCCATTCAGAAGTATTTGGAGGTATTAAAAAAAGGGCAACACCCATCAGTGTTACTTTTTAGCACTGTGGCCTCCAAATTAGGAATGCCGTACCACGCCAGTATTGCCACAGCCAAATCCGGCGTGGAAGGTTTGGTGAAATCCCTAGGTGCCGAATTGGCGCCCACGATACGTATTAATGCCATTGCACCTACGGTTACTGATACCGAATTGGCTTCAAAACTTCTGCGCAATGAAAAGATGATCGAAAATATTAAAGAACGTCATCCTTTAAAGAAATTCCTAGATCCCAAGGAAGTAGCGGGAATGGCCGAATTTCTATTGTCTGAAAAAGCATCCTCGATCTCAGGTCAAATATTTGAAATGGACTATGGAATTGTAACATTTAAAATTTAATGTATGAACCCCTTCAAAACATTTGCCGCAACCTTATTCACCAGTTCCAAACCCAAGGAAAAGATGGATCGGCAATCCATATATGATGTCAAAATAAACAGCCTAAGCGGTGCGCACATAAATTTGAAAGACTTTGAGGGAAAGTATATCCTTTTTGTAAATGTGGCTTCAAAATGTGGCTTTACCCCCCAATACAAGCAATTACAGGAACTCCAAGATTCCTATAAAAATAATTTAGTGGTTATAGGATTGCCCTCTAATCAATTTGGAGGCCAAGAACCAGGTAGCCCTGCAGATATTGAAACATTTTGTGAAGTAAATTATGGGGTAAAATTCTTAATGACCGAAAAGATCGATGTTAAAGGAAAAAACCAACACCCCTTATACAGATGGCTTACTAACAAAGATGTAAATGGCCATAAAAATTCTACAGTGAAATGGAATTTTCAAAAATATCTAGTGGACGAAAAGGGGAGTTTGGTCGATTATTTCTTTTCCAACACCAGTCCCATGAGTTCTAAAATAACTAAATTCTTAAAAAAATAATCATGTTCGGAATATTCAAAAACAAATCCAAGGAAGAAAAACTTCAAGAAAAATACAATGGACTTATGAAGGAGTGGCATACACTTTCCAGCATCAACCGATCTGAAAGCGACAAAAAGTATGCAGAAGCCCAGGAAGTCTTAGAGGAACTTGTTGCACTGCAAAAGAATTGAGCAAACTTTTAGGTCAACTATTCACTTCATGCCCTTAAAGCATGGACCTATTCCTCTAACTTGAAATAAACAAAGATATTTTCCATTTGAACTACATCCATACCCCCTTCATACTACAACAGGTTATGAACCAAAAGTCTGTTTTTACTCCTGTAGACCAATTTTAGATCACCCTATTGCTACAGTTGGCTTTTCTCCCCTAAATTGGCATTGTATCCGTTGCAGGCACAAAAATAGAAAGTACCATATTACCTTCTACTGCCATTAAAATTTGTTCATTTCCCAAGCCGAAAAAAAGTGTTCCACAATCCCGAAAGAACAGTTAAGATTTAACCTCCTAATTCAACTTAGTTTATGCGTTACAATACCTTTGCGTTTTCCAACATCTCTGGATAAATCCAATAGAAATCGGATTGACATGTTATAGAAATAATAGCTATAAATAGTTTATCTTTAGTACATATAGCCCAAAACCAACCATAAAACCGGGAACAAATGAAGTATTGCTTACATTTGACCTTACTTTTTTTAACTTCCATTATTTATGCCCAAAATCTACCGGGCACAAAATTGAAGATCAAAAAGTTCCATGGCGACATCGTGCTGGACGGGGTTTTGGATGAAAATGCCTGGAAGGAAGCCGACGTAGCTGATGATTGGTATCAAAACTTTCCGGTAGATAGTTTGCCCTCCCCTTTTCAAACAGAGGCTCGGATGACTTACAACGACGAGTTTCTATATGTATCCTTTGTATGTTATGACGATGACACGCCAGATGTAGTGAGCACCCTTAGAAGGGATTTTAGTTACGCCATCAACGATAATGTTTCCTTTATATTTGGACCGTACAATGACCGTTTAAACGGGTATTTCTTTAATGTAACTGCCATAGGGGCCCAGAGAGAGGGAACTGTATCCAGTGGCGGAAATGGAGAAAACGCCTTCAATATATATTGGGACAATAAGTGGTACTCCAAGGTTGTAAGATACGAGGACAAGTGGATTGCCGAATTGGCAATCCCGTTCAAAAGTTTTAAATACAAGAGTGATGTTAAGGAATGGAACGTTACTTTTGATCGTTTGGATAAAAAACGGAATATAAAGTCGGCCTGGGTACGTACACCACGACAATTCTATACCGGTACCTTTGCCTATGCGGGGCAGCTTGTTTGGGAGGGTCCTATTCCCAAGGCCAGTTCCAACATTTCACTTATCCCTTATATCTCTGGAGGTGCATTCGAAGATAGGGAGGTAGACCCAACAGATTCCTCAACAGAACTACAGACTGGATTCGATGCCAAAGTAAGCATTAGCCCATCAATGAATTTAGACCTTACGGTGAATCCCGATTTCTCCCAAATAGAAGTCGATGAACAAATACTAAATTTATCAAGGTTCGAATTTAGGTTCCCGGAACGCAGACAATTTTTCCTAGAAAATAGCGACCTTTTTGACAATGCCGGTTTTGATTCGGCCAGACCCTTTTTCTCCAGACGTATCGGCATAATCCAGGATTCTACCGGAATTCCCCAGAAAGTACCTATAATGTATGGGGCTAGACTTAGTGGAACTATAAACGAAAAATGGCGCTTAGGGGTCATGAATATGCATACAAAGAAAATGTTGGAATTGGGATTACCTGCCCAAAACTATACCGTGGCCACGGTTCAAAGAATGTTTCACGAACAATCCAGTTTTTCCATGACCTTTGTCAACAAGGAAAGTTTGGGGGTAACGGAAAATGATTCCCTGAAATATTACCATCCCAGTATTTTTGGCAGACCTACCTTGGAAGATCGCCTTAGGCCCAACACTTATAATAGGGTCCTTGATGCCGATTTAGTACTGAGAAGTAAGGATAATAGATGGTACCACAGTTCGTTCCTGGCACAATCCTTCGACAATAGAAACAAGGCCAAGACCATGTCCGGCTCAGCCTTCTTTCAATATTCGGACCGCAGTCTTTTGGCTAATTTGGGAGCCTTCTTTGTCGATAAAAACTTTAATGCCGAAGTTGGTTATGTACCTGGAAGTATGGTATATCCAGGACAAATGGGCTATTATTCCGAAGTAGCCTACAAAATTTACCCTGAGAACAACAGTTTACTTTATTCAGGGCCCCAAGCCAGAATAAATGACACTTATTTACCTAATGGTAATTTGGTAGACAGGGAATTTGCTATAGGCTACGTATTCAATTTTAAAAATTCTGCAAACCTAACCTTCGATTTAGCCCATATTTTTCAACAATTGACCTTTGATTTTAATCCTGTAAACAATGTGGAATCCAGAAAATTTTTGGAAGGCGAGGAATATCGTTGGAATACTATTTCTGCTTCCTATCAAAGTAACACGGTGAAGAAAATGAATTTCCTATTAAATTCAACTTATGGCGGATTTTACAATGGCACCAATCTAAATATATCAGGGCAGCTGGATATGCGCTTTCAACCCTACGTAAATATTGCCATGCGTTTTGACTATAATAATCTTAAATTGGATGAAGATTATGGTGAAGCAGAGTTATTTCTTCTAGGACCAAAGCTGGATGTTACCTTTACGGATAAGCTGTTCTTTACGGGTTATTACCAGTACAATAATTTAACGGACAACATGAATTTGAATGCTAGGTTTCAATGGCGATATAAACCGGCTTCAGATTTCTATATCGTTTATACCGAAAATTATTTTCCTTCCAATTTTACGAGCAAGAATAGGGCTTTGGTATTTAAACTTACCTATTGGATAAATCTTTAAGCTGCCTATTTTCTTTCTCTATTATTTCCTGCTAAAAATATGATGTTGGGTTGCTGTAAAATAATCACAGAAAATTTGGTTTAAGTTATTGCCTTTTGTACTTGCCTTCACTCCCAAACTTGGAAAGATTTCTATGATATTCCCAGAAATTCCTTTCACCGATTGAACTGCTACATTGTGTATTTCTTCCATATAATCAGTACCAATCACCCTTTTTTCATCAATCCTTTTCTCAATTTCATTGGCGTAAGAGAATATTTTTTGATCGGACTCCAAAATAGTATTTTCCAAAGCGTTCAACTTCCCTTTGCCCATATCTGAACCGGCTTCTTCCATTAAATGTTCAGCTATTCCATTATAATTTATCCATAAAGTTAAATCGGCAAATAGGGCAAAGGGAATTTTAAAAATAGGGTGAGGCAAATAGCAATCATTATAGCTGAAACTACAGCTCTTATGGGCCATATAATCTGCAACAGCAAAAGAATGGGTGGCGGTAGCTTTTAGCCCCATGGTATTCCAGTCTTCAATTACCTGCACTGCATCTTTAGGAATTACAAATGACTGCACCCTAGGCGACCCGTCATTATTCCGCAATTTGATCCCGTTATCCACAATTTCCGCGTTCAATGTGAAATGTGTGAGGTAGGGAGCGCCAGTGGCATAGCGCCATTTTCCCGAAATTTTGTACTGATCATCAACAATTTCAGCCGTACCAAAAACCCCTCCACTTCCTCCTAAACAAGGGGAAACTCCAGCCGTCATAAAAATTTCCTGAGCTTTAATTGGCTGTAAATTGCCTATAAAATAATTGGCCCCACTACATAGTGTGATGGTCCATCCCAAGCTGGCATCAATCTTGGCCAATTCCCTAAGCCGGGCCAATCCCCCTGTTAGGGATAGTTCCAATCCACCATAAGTTTTAGGGACCCATATGTTCCATAGGTTTTCATTTATGATCCAATCCAAAACATCTTGTGGAAATACATCGACTTCCCAATTTATTCTACTATGCTTGTGCAGGCTGTCTACTAATGTCATCTATGATTAATTTTCTCCATTTAAAATATCCCGAGGTTCCCACTATAAACAAGAAAATGGTGAGGCCTGCATAAATGTACAGTTCTTTGTAAAAGAGCAAGGGAATTGAAATTATATTACTAATATTTAAGTAGATCCAATTCTCCATTTTTCTTTTGGCCATGAGCCACATCCCGGCCCAGGCAAAGGCACTAACAGCCGCATCCCAGATAGGAACATCCGAATTGGTATGAAATCTTAGCCAGTAGACCATTAGTGCAAAACAGGCGATCACAATACCAACTGCCTTTATTTGTTCCGCCTTATTCGAGTAAGTAATAGGAGTTTCTTCTTTTTGTCTACCATACTTCCAATAAAGCCAACCATAGATACTCATAAGCAAATAGTATAGATGAAGTATAATATCCGCATACAGTTTTGTTTGGTATAGGACCCAAATACCAATTAAAATGGAAACAATTCCAAATAAATAATTATGGATATTATTATTCCTTGCCAATAGCACTTGGGCTACTCCAAGGACTGTTCCAATTGCCTGTAACCATGTAAGCTGTGTGAAAAAATTCTCCATCGATTCCCTAACTTTAATTTATGAAATGGGAAGATGAAGAAAGTAGCGACTTGCAATGGTGCAACATCGAACTAAAATCCCTACGCCGGCATTATCCGGATCAGGTTCGGAGTTAAAACTCCTGGGTATCATCTCAGCCTGCCCATATTGGCAAGCACCCCATTTCAAGGACAAAGCTAAAACTAATTTGTGATTTGCACTCCGTTTTTGGATATGTATTTAAAAAAAAGATTGTTTAAAGCCGGATAGCCATACTCGAAAGTAAAAGTATAACCATAAAATAGGTCTGTCATCCAGGTTAAGAGGGTGAATATCTAATCCTTCTTCACCAAAGTATTCAACACCAAGGCCGAAATGATCATAAATAGTCCAATAAAACTGTAAATAGTGTAGGACTCATTGAACCATAAAACACCAATGGAAATTGTAAAAATTACCTCAATGTATTTTAAGGGAGCAACCAGGTTTGTTTTTGCAATTTGAAATGCCTTGGTCATATATATTTGCCCCATGAAACCAAATACACCTAACAATAGTAAAAACATCCATTCGTAACCTATAGGCCTAACCCAAACAGTTATAGCCAAAAGTCCGCCAATTACGGTCCCTACGAACATAAAATAATTTACTACAACTGCAGGGTGATCGGAAACTCCTATTTTTCTAATAACCACATAAACCATTCCACTAAAAACAGAGGCGGTTAAGATGAGGGTCAGCCCTATAGTATTAATATTGCCATCAAACCCTTTTAAAACCAGTACCCCTGCAAAGGCAGTCAGGAAGAAAAGCCATTGAATATTTTTCAACTTTTCCCTTAACAAGAAAACCGCAAAAACAGCAGCAAAAATAGGGGCTATATACCGTAATGAAACTGCAGTACCAACATTCAAGTATTTTAAGGAAAAAAAGAACAAACTCATAGCCGTTAGGCCCAACACAGCTCTTAACAACATAAGTCTTCTCTTGATACCAAATATGGGAATCCCCTTGACCAAAATATAGGTTGTTGCCAACACCAAGGAACCAAAACATCTAAAGTATACAATTTGAAATGTTGGGATCCGGTCTAAATACTTCACGGATACATTCATCAACGCAAATGAAAAGGTACTGATGGTCATAAAAAGCAATGCTTTTTTAAAATCCAGTCCGGAAGATTTACTCCATTTAATATGTAACAAAATAGCGTTGTTGTTTTGCCAAGGCCAATATTTATTGGCCTAAAATCGCTAAGGTATAAAAACCTCGCCCATACTTCCTTTAAGAACAGTATGAATTGTCCTAATTTGATGAATTTCATGATTTTTAACCGGACACAGTCGCAGAGGTTGGTGCAATTAATTAGCTGTGTTTGGTTCTTGTGATAATCCGATACAGGGTGGGGGCTGTAAGGATTTTTGTTAAAGGTGCCTCTTGAAAATAAAACAAATTCCCTTCCTCTTAGTTTTACCTGAAACTACCCAGTCCTATGCTTTCCACAAGCTGACTTAGGTTAAATTCGATTTGAAAGTTATTTTAGCATGATTTTCCTTCTATAAGTAAAACGTCTTTCCCATTTCCTTACAATTCAGCACAGTACAGGACAGTATTGTTTTCAACATATCCTACCTTGTTTTCGAAATATTCCTCAATAACGTCCATCTATATGAAAAATACACTCACACTAGCCAGTTTATTAACACTGGTAGTCCTTTGTTTTACCTCTACTCAAGGTATGGCACAAGAAACCCTAAAAACTGTTTCATCAGAAGAATTTAAAAGCCCCCCTAATAGCGCCAAACCCCGTGTATGGTGGCATTGGATGAATGGCAACATTACCAAAGCAGGCATTAAAAAAGATTTGGAATGGATGGAAGACACTGGTATCGGAGGCTTTCAAAATTTCGACGCCAACCTCCTAACCCCAGTAGTTGTCTCCAATAAACTAGTATTTATGACGCCAGGATGGAAAGAGGCTTTTAAGTACACTACCGATCTCGCTATCGAAAAAAAATTGGAAATGGCCATAGCTGGTTCACCTGGCTGGAGTGTTACCGGCGGACCTTGGGTTGAACCAAAAGACGGTATGAAAAAATATGTATGGTCCGAACTTACGGTAAAGGGAGGACAGACCTACAGAGGACGAATTCCTGAACCTCCCCAAACCACAGGGGTTTTCCAAAACGATATGGCCCCGAGGGAAGATATTGGCGGGAATACTTTGGAAGCGCTTCCAAAATATTATCAGGATGTAGCAGTTATTGCCTATCGGATACCTGACTCGGAAAAAACTCTGGATGGTTTAAAGCCAAAAGTATCTTCAAGCGGTGGAGATTTTAATCTAACCGATCTTACGGATGGAGACCTCCGAACAGGCACTTATCTTCCTCCTGAAGAAGTTGGGGAGGATATGTGGATCCAGTATGAATTTGAAACACCACAAACATTTCAATCCCTTGCAGTTGTCGGGGCAAACCACAATCAATTGGAACAATTCAGGGGCAGTCCTGAAAATAGGAGCCTTAAGATTAGTAATGATGGTATTAATTTTAGTGAAATAACCCGGATCCATGGTAGTCTGGTGCCACAAACCACGGTAAGTTTCCCTCCTACAACTGCCAAATATTTCAGATTTGCCTATGAGACCTTGGCGGGACAGGTAACTGGATTAGCGGCAATGATGGGAGGGGCGGCCGAAGTACCAAAACCAGATGGTGTACAGGTAGCCGAATTTATATTGTACAACACCCCACGAATAGACAAAATTGAGGATAAAGCCGGGTTTTCTCCATGGAAGGAAGGTACAACATCCTTTATGCCCAAGGATTCAGGAGTAATAGCTACCGAAGATATCATTGATTTAACTTCAAAAATGAAAACTGATGGAAGTTTGGAATGGAAAGTTCCCAATGGAAATTGGTCAATTATTCGTTTTGGTTATTCTTTGACTGGACGTCAAAATCACCCAGCATCACCAGAGGCCACAGGGCTGGAAGTGGATAAATTAGATCCAATGGCCGTTAAAAGGTATATCAATACTTACCTAGATATGTACAAGGATGCAACTAATAGGCAGATGGGAGATAAAGGGTTGGGGTATATGATTTTGGATAGCTACGAAGCCGGACACATGAACTGGACAAAAAATCTGCCCGAGGAATTTCAGAAAAAAAGAGGCTATTCCATTCAAACTTGGATTCCAGCCTTAACCGGTCGCATTGTAAAAAGTGCCGAAGCCAGTGATAAATTCTTATGGGATTTCCGTAAGACCATTGGGGAAATGATTGCAGAAAACCATTACGATGTTATTGGGGAAGAATTACATAAACGCGGTATGAAACGATATACCGAATCCCATGAAGGTGGACGCATCTATTTGGCAGATGGCATGGATGTTAAACGCAATGCCGATATCCCTATGTCCGCCATGTGGACGCCAGGAAGTTTGGCTGGAGGAAATGACGAGGAGGTACGGAGCGAGGCCGACATACGGGAATCTGCCTCTGTGGCCCATATTTATGGAAAAGCCTTTGTAGCCGCGGAATCCATGACTTCAATAGGAAAGCCCTTTCAAGAACATCCTGAGAGGTTAAAACGGACTGCCGATCTTGAAATGGCCAGTGGGCTCAATCGTTTTGTAATCCACACATCGGTGCATCAGCCTTTGGAAACACCCCCCGGATTTTCACTAGGCCCTTTCGGACAATACTTTACGCGTCACGAAACCTGGTCCGGAGCTGGTGCTAAAGCATGGATAACTTACCTTGGCCGCAGCTCCTATTTGCTACAACAGGGTAAAAATGTAGCGGATATCCTTTATTATTATGGGGAAAATACCAACATCACTTGGGTAAGTAGGGAAAAACTTCCGGAAATACCACAAGGTTTGGAATTTGATTATGTCAACGCATCCATCTTAAAAGAGGATATTAAAGCTGAAGCAGGAAACCTTTTGGCCCCGAGCGGCAATACCTACAAAGTGCTGATGTTGGATAAAAGCGCTAAAGAAATGACACTTTCCACGCTCAATAAAATAAGGGAATTACAGAATGCTGGTGTAAAAGTAACAGGGAAAATACCAGAAAACTCCCCTAGTTTGTCCGATGATCTTGATGAGTTTTATAAACTGGCAGACGAGGTGGAATCAAAAATGGCCAGTTTAGAAAGTCTTAACTTAGTTCCCGATGTTCAAATAAGTGGTACCGACCATAAAATACTGTTCAGACACCGAAGGGATAATGAAACCGATATATATTGGTTAAACAACAGGAGTGATAATCCTGCAACAGCAACCGTAAGCTTCAATGTGAGTGGTAAAACCCCAAATCTTTGGAATGCGGAAACCGGAGAAATAAGTCCCCTGGGGTATCAATTTAAAGAAGGGAGAACTTTGGTGCCTTTGGATTTCAAATCATGGGATGCCGTTTTTGTGGTCTTTCAAGACCAAACCACCGAACAAAGTCTATCGTTGAGCAGGCCGGTCAAACTGACCGAAAGAATTCTTTCCGGCACATGGACCTTGAATATTGATGAAAAATCCAAAGAACTCTTACAGTTAAAATCATGGACCGATTCCGAAGACACCAAATACTTTAGTGGAACTGCCCTGTACACACAGACCTTTAACCAAAAGAAAAGAATAAAGGAAGGTGAAAAGTATGTCCTACAATTTCCTACAATAAATAATATTGCCGAAGTTGTTTTGAACGGTAAGAACTTAGGGGCCATTTGGAAAAAACCATATGAAATTGATATCACATCAGCTTTGAAAAAGGGCAATAACGAACTGCAAATAAGTGTCACTAATACATGGGTAAATAGGCTTATTGGTGATGCACAGCCCGATGTACAAGAGAAAATGACCTTTACTACTATGCCGTTTTATAAAAAGGACGCTGACCTTCCCCCATCTGGGTTGATCGGATCTATAAAAATGGTGGTGTATGCCGAGAAATAAAAACAAACCAATTAAGAGGTAGCCCACAATGAAAACCATCAGTCCAAAGTTAGAAAAAGGGATTTCACATTAAAAGATTCGAAGCAAAAGTAAGTAAGAACCCTAAAGATATTATTTGCTATTCTTTAGTAGCATAAAGGTACAAATAAAATGAAGTTTAGATAGATAGCTGTTGATCATGATTAAGTATCTTTCAATTAAGTTCAAATTTCCTCCCATTGAATTGATATGTTTTAGAGATGCTGATAATTATAATTGTTACCATTATTTTACTAACTGTATCACCTGAATATTATCACTATTTTTTGAAAAGATAATATTTGTGCTATTGTGGTGATTCAGCACTTTGGCATCCCTTACATCGCCGTTAATAAAAACTCCAAATTTATCATTTGGAATAACTAGAAATTCACCGTTCCCAACACCTTCCAACAACAAACCTTTCCCTGCATCCGAAGGTCCTTGCTGTACTCTAAGAGGATAATAATTTCCTGCCAAAAGGATATCCAAAATATTGTCACCTGTAAAATCTTTAACAACAATTCCCTGTACCGCAGTAAACTGGGCCTTTATTGGCAATGAATGAATTTGAAAACTATCTCCTTTATTTTCCAGATAAAGACTTTCAAAGTGATAAACACTTAAACGTTTGGATGTTTCCAATTGTTCTTTCGAAAAAATATCGCTCAAAGTAGCCGACGCATATTGGGAATGTTTAAGAAATTTTTTCTTCAATAAAGGAAAGGCCTCTTGCATCTCGCTTAAGGAAGCTATGGGATACCGCTTACCTTGAATATATGAGCTAAATACAGAGGTTAACACACCGTCATCCCTGAAATCACCAATATGGGCTTCCAATGGTTTCTTCCGGGACACCTTAAATGGCATATTTAATCCGATATTCCCAACAATTAGATCTAGATCTCCATCTCCGTCCATATCAGCACTTTCAACACTTTGCCATAATCCATTTGAATCTGAAAGGTTTAACTTTTTTGACTTTTCCAATAATTTACCATTTTGGTTTACAAATACACGAATTGGCATCCATTCCCCCACCAACACAAGATCCAACCACGAATCATTATCTATATCCGTCCAAATTGCATCAGAAATCAAACCAGGATGCCGAAGTTCTGGATTTACGTTATCTGTAGCAACCGTAAACTTAATGGCCCCTGTTGAACGGTCGGTATCATTCCTTAAAATTCCTCCCAAAGCAGCGTTTGGATAATTCCCCGGCATACTTCCTCCACCTATAAACAAATCTTCATCTCCATCATTATCGTAATCCCCGGCAGCAACAACACTACCATTGGAAAAAGCCTTGGGCAATACACCTTCAGGTGCTTTTGTAAACTTACCAAATCCATCATTTAAATAAAGCCTATCCATTAATTCTTCTGAACCTAAAGGATATTCACTACCGCCACTAACACTATAAATATCTTTATCCCCATCACCATCAACATCAAAGAACACAGAACCCAAAGTTTCCACTTTTATAGATTTTCTGTCGCAATCCAAAGTAGATTGAATGTACTTGCCATTGGGTCCAGATATAAATAATTCATCACACTGTCCTGAAGCACCGCCAATAAAAAAATCATCAACCCCATCATTGTTTACATCAGCAACGGATAACTTGGGTCCAGATCTAGAACTTTGCTTTAGGGCCAATCTATCTACTTTAAACTCAACAAAGTTATTTTCATGATGCGAATATTCTATACCAAGGGTATCCGTAACCTCCTTAAACAACTTTATGGAAACCTCGTTGCCATTGATGTTGTCAGGTTTTGAATCGGACTGATTGTATTCCAGCAATGCATTGATCTCAATGTCAGTATTCTCTGTTATATGCCCATTGGGCCATTTAATTCTAATATCTGCCTTCGAAGATTTTCCCAATCCAAAATATAGTACAGGATCTACTGAGGACTGATATCCCCTTACAGGGTAGTTTTCCAAGAACTGTACTGTAGAATCAGTGGTAATCCAAACCTTAGTCCCAATGGCAGAAGTGTTTTTATCGTTCCCTTTTAATTTTATTTTGATAAAATTATTTTTCAAATTTTCTACCCTGTTTTTGTACACTCCCAATGATTCATTAGTGTTACTTACTAATAAATCCAAATCTCCATCATTATCGAGATCTACATATGCGGCACCTGTAGATACATTGGGCGCTGAAAAACCCCACTCGTCTGAAACATTCTCAAAAGTAAGGTCTCCTCGATTTCTGAACATATAATTTGGAATTTTTGTTGATGGCATTTTTTTTACCAATTCGTAAATAATCTTGGAAAATTCTTTCTTGCCCTTGTCATCAAACAAACTCTTTCCCTTAGCGCTTGCCTTTGCCATGGCCTCATTGACTTCGAACATCATAAAGTCTTTGTTGGTATAGTCGCGTAGGTAGCCGTTGGTTACAAATAAATCCTTTCTACCATCATTATCAAAATCAGCTATTAATGATGACCAACTCCAGTCTGTATTAGAAATTCCCGCCATCTGCCCAATCTCGCTAAATATTGGCAACTCATTATCATCCAGTCCCTGTCCCAATTGCAGCATATTGCGCATTTGTTGTTTGTGATAACTACTGTCCACAGCCAATTGATAACGATCATAATCATCAGAACCCTTTAATATTTTTTGCCTATAATTATCTTCGGGGAGCATATCCAATGTGACTAGATCCATTACCCCATCATTGTTCACGTCGGCAGCGTCATTTCCCATTGAAAATTTTGAAATGTGCCCAAAAGACTTTTTACTTGTATCCTTAAAGGTTCCATCACCTTTATTTATATATAAAAAATCTTGTTCGTCATAATCATTGGACACATAAATATCTGGCCAACCGTCTTGATTAAAATCGCTTATGGACACGCCCAAGCCAAAGTTTAATCCACTGCCATAGATCCCGGCACTTTCACTAACATTCACAAAATTATTCCCATCATTTCTGTACAAGGAATTCCCAAAAAAAGGATGCCTGGTATTTCGCAGCTTGGTACTGTTATAAAATGGGGAGTAAAATGTTTTAGAATGGTTCAACAGAAACATATCCAAATCCCCGTCTAAATCATAATCAAAAAAAACCGCCTGTGTACTATAGCTTCCTTTTGCATCAAGACCATATGCCGCAGCTTCATCTACAAATTGGGGCACATTATTATCTCCCTTTCCTTTATTGATAAACAATTGATTAGACCTACCCTCCTCTTTCGCCAATCCGGAATAGCAAACATAAATATCCAGAAGTCCATCCCCGTTGACATCGGCTACACTAGCGCCCGTTTTCCATCCTTCCCTACCTTGAACACCTGAAAGATGGCTTACGTCCTCAAATTGGAAACTTCCTTTATTAAGATATAGCTTATTTTCCACAACGTTTCCTGTCAGATAAATATCTGTTAAGCCATCATTATTAAAATCACCAACACCAACACCTCCACCATTATATAGGTATTCATATTGCATTACATTTAGTGCTTCCGTTTCAACTACTTCATTTACAAATGCAATTCCGGTCTCACTATTATTCAAAGCCACAAATAAAGTAGGTTCCTTGTTTTTGCACCCCAATAAACACATACAAAAGGTAAAAAAGCATATTGACATATATTTTAAAATCTGTTTCATATAGCGCTATTGAATTGATAATTCAGACCATTAACTGGTCTGACCCATTAATAATGTTTTATAATAAATAAAAAATAGCTACGAAAAACTTCCGTAGCTATTTTTTTAATGTTTCAAAATAAAAACTACCATCCCAAAATCTGTTTTGCAGCAGGATTTTTATCTATCTCATTTTGTGGAATAGGCAATACATAAAGCTTAGAAGGAAAACTTCTAGTCTCAAATTCAAATTTGGTATACGTATAGTTGTCTCCATCTTTTTCTATCCTCATACCGTAGAGTGGTCCGTTTAACAAACTCTCCGCTATCCCCCATCTTCGGATATCAAAGAACCTATGTTCTTCAAAGGCAAGTTCTATACGTCTTTCGTTTCTTATTTTTTCCCGCATTTCACTTTGTCCCAATCCACCTTCAAGACCAGGAATTCCTGCTCTTTCACGAATTAAATTAATGGCATCATAAACACTCTGATCAGGTCCTGAGGCCTCATTTTTGGCTTCAGCATAATTCAATAAAACCTCGGCATACCTCATAAATATCCAATCTTGATCACTGGATTGGGAATAAATAACCAAATCCTCATTATGAAATTTACGAAGGAAGTAGCCGGTATTCATGAAAGCATCTGGACTACCTTCCAAGCCACCTTCGTACAATTCAATTTCTCGGCCCCTAAACATTGCCCCATCGTGTACCACGGTAGCCTCAAATCTTGGATCCAAATTTTCAAATGGGTTATTGGGATCAAATAACGAAGATGTTGCCTGTGGTTCCCCATTAACCATATCATATGCATCGACAAAATTTTGGGTGGGCAAATTACCTCCCCAACCACCATCACTGGTCCCTTTAAACGTATTGGGCGTGTTATAAACATCCCAACCTGCTCCTTGGGTTCCCCCTGCATTGGTTTGATGGTGTTTATCTGGATATTGGAATTTTTTGGCAAAAATAATTTCATCATTATTTTTGGTAAGAAATATTGTTCTATAATCCGGGTATAGGCTATACTCCGTACCTATTACTTCATTGGCCGCACTTGCGGCATCGGACCAACGTTCCGCATAAAGCAACACTCTACTTTTAAGGGCATTGGCAGCGCCTACCGTTGCCCTTCCGGCATCAGTTTCACCTTTATTGGGAAGCAATGCCACTGCATTGTCCAAATCGCTAACAATAAAGTCAATAATTTCATCATAAGTAGAACGCGGTATTTCGAAACTATCATCTAGGGTTAAACTTCTATCTATAAGTGGTACACCGGTCGGCTCCCCTCCTTCAGACTTAATACCATAAAGCCTTAAAAGTTCATGATACATAAACCCTCTTAAAAAATAAGCTTCCCCCTTTAATTTGTTGCGAAGGCTCTCGTCTTCCAATCTATCTAAATTCTCTATTGCAGAATTGGCCTTTCTTATTAAGTTGTAATAGTCTGCCCAAGTTTCGCCCCAGGGCACATTGCTTGGTAGAAAATCCCCAGTTTGCAATTGATTGGAATGTGTCCAACCCATACTTACATCCCCATCATCCGTGGCTCCATCCAAGATGTATAATCCTTTCGCCCAACCCCCATAATTACGGTCAAAACCGGAAGGCATTCGCCCATAGATAGCATTCACAAACTGGATAGCTCCCTGTGAATCTGTCCATACCAATTCCTCAGTAAGTGAATCTTTAGGCACTTGATTAAGTAAGTCCTTTTCGCAACTAATGCACATTGTGATGCACAATATTGTACATCCTAACTGTATTATTTTTTTTATTGATACGTTCATTATACTCTTATTTAAAAATTAAGGTTTAAACCAACATTCCAAATTCTTAATTGAGGATAACCCCAACCTCTATCCTGACTGTTTTCAGGATCATAATTTTTGATCTTTGTCCAGGTAGCAACATTGTTGGCATTTACATAGAGGCGTATTCCTCTAATAAAATTCTGGTTTAATTTATCTACCGGCAAATTATAGGCTAATTCAACATTTTTTAAACGCAAATAGGAAGCATCTTTCAACCAAAAAGAAGACCCTCTATGATTGTTGGTGGCCTCAATAAGCACACGGGGTTCACTTGCATTTGTATTTGTCGGGGTCCAACGGTCCAAATTCTGTTTGAATGCCCCTGAGGTCCCCAAAAAGAAGGGCCAAGCTCCCTCTCCACTATAATATTGGTTTACATTGGTTGCACCTTGTAACAAGAATGAAAATTCAAAATCCTTGAACTGTAGATTTCCCCTGTATCCAAAAATAATTTCCGGTGTATTTGAAGTACCGATAGCCGTTCTATCAAAATCGTCTATTTTACCATCAGGAACTCCATCTGGTCCATTGATATCATCATAACG